>Ga0335072_10001071_pt1 | contig 46592 bp, 43 predicted proteins | sample Lox_Sample_21_FD_206725 | JGI IMG/M metagenome (GOLD analysis project Ga0335072, IMG submission 206725) | Soil microbial communities from Loxahatchee National Wildlife Refuge, Florida, United States - Lox_Sample_2.1 | ecosystem: Environmental > Terrestrial > Soil > Wetlands | place: USA... | reverse complement strand
TAACTCGTTTGGGTTGTGCCTCTCTTTGTAAAAAGTACTAATGCAGGAAGGCGTGCAATATCGAATGCATTTTTCCCCATTATCATCTCATGCAGCAGCGATCTGGGACATGACCATCTCTAACCCTCTCCAGGCCAAAATGAACTCCGTTGATGCTCACCAATTCCGTGAGCAGTCGTCCCGTGCGCTCTGTATGCTACCTATTGCCCTAACCTAGCACCAAACTCCCACACTCTCATGCACGTCTTCACGACATATGCTATATTCTGATCGAAAATACTTCATTCACCATGAAACAAGCCCTCTCTCCCGATCGAACCCTCCCCTCAGCTGCCGCTCTGGCTTCACCACCTTGCCCTGCAAGACCGTGAATTTGATAATTCCCTCACAGTCCTCCGGCCGAACCCGCGCCAGCCAGATCCCCTGCACTGCGCCTTCGTCCTCAGTCTCGTTGACGTCTGTACCCAGGCTCATGGGCGTGGACGTCCCGGAGCCGGTACCGCTTGCCAACCCGGGACCGGTGAATAGTCCAGCAAGGCGCTCAATTCCCTTTCGCCGATAAACCATCACGTTCGCAGCATACTTGTGGCCGCCGACATGGCTGATGAAGTAGATGCCCACGCCGCCGGGCCGCGTATCGTGGGCATCACGGTAGAGGCCTAGAGGCCGGAGATGGCGCTCGAACTCTCGGCGGAGCAGTGGGGCGGACTGGCCGCAGCGCGCATCGCGAGTCTTTTGGCTGCAGAGAAGGATGAGTGCGAGGTGGGGAGAAGGGTGAGTGTGGAAGGCATGGGTGAATGTTATGGTCCTTTTGAGAGTGAGTGGTTCTTCAGCTGGTTGGTCTTCGGTTGTGGTAGGGTTGGTGGTTGCAGTGGAGAGAGGAGGGTTGGTCGTAGGGTCCTGCAACGATAGTTGTTCTAATCCAGCTGTCGGTGGTTGAGAGTCTGCTGGCGGCTGCTTCTGCTCGCTGACGGCCCCATTGGCGGTTTCTCTTTCTGGTTGTGGTGCTACTGCTACCCCTTTCAAGGGTGTCGTGTTCGTGACGCTCTTTGCCACCATTCCATCCAACAACTCTGGCACATTTCCTGGCCGCACACCCTCCACGACTGTCCAGCTCGGCAACAACAATATCGTCGTCGCACTACCCGACCCCGGATTCGCCATGCCAATGTCTCCTTCGCCGTCGCACGGCAAGGGCATATTACTCGCGCTCAGCATCAGCTTCCCGTTCTTGAGCTGCTGACCATGTTTTCCCACCGCTTCCATCACACTTCCTTTTTCATCCGTGACATCACGCACCCAGTCCGTTTTCCCCGTCGCGACGAGCATGTGCGTGTGCCAGGCCTTGACATTCCCGTATAGTTTGTCGTCTTCATCGATTGAGAATTTCTTGGGGTATTCGATTGTGCAGGTGGCGCAGTCATGGTCGCAGTCTTCGCCGTCGATGGCCGGATCGACAGTCGGAAAGAGGGCAGTGGTTGTGGGAGCCTTGGTAATTGCATCGCCGTTTCGCGAGAGTTTGGAGATGTTGGTGGAGGAGGAGATAGGCGTAAGAAAGGTGCGAGCGCGTTGGATGGCGGATATCATATTGGACAGAGGTTTTGGCTTCGTGACAGTGTTCTTGGCTGAGGCCATGGCGGGGGAGTAAATCAGATGAATTATTGTTTTTTTATCTTATCAGATTGCCGGAAGTGGGGGGACGCCTCTCGCTGTATCTTCCGGGGACTCCCAACACGGGCCCGAAAAGTGAAAGTCTGATAGAATCCTTTGTCGCCGGACGGAAAATGATATATCCTTCTGTGACGCACAAATTCAGAACTGACCGACAGTTTAGAATGGACTTGATCGATTGTGTCTCTAGCAACAAGACGACTTGAGGCGTCTTGTATTTGAAGGACCGCGAGGCCAGTCAGATTCGATGTGGAAATGTCATCCTTCCCCCAGAGGTCGACAAGTGCCAGAGACTCGTCAGCGCGGCAACGTGTCCTGCAGGCCTAGGGACATTTTCAGCCAGTCATGCAGCCGGACCGCTTCCCCGAAACCCACTGGGAGACCTCAAAGCTTATGGCAAGCTGCCTTTTCGCTGCGGATATAAGTGCTCGGCCGAAGATCTCGGCCATACGCATTATTACCTTGCAAAGCACATACCAGGAACTGCATTGTGCGCAGTGCCCGACACGTATTCAACTGCATTGGTAGTCTGCTCCAAACCAATAGGGCAGAATTAGGGAATTATCGATAGTTGTTCAATTAAGCCTCCAGAGGTGCCGAGTCACTTCTCTTACCGTAATCACGGCCTTGTATTCTATATAGACTCCGCTTCAGATGCACGCTGTTGTCCCATCTGACCTCTATCCCTCTAGTCGAAGCTATCCCTAGTAAATCCTAATATGCCCCTTTTGGAGCCTAGAAGCTCATATACGCCATTTGTGGCTGGAAGTAGGCAGAAAAGCAAAAGAAAGGAGCGGAGAGAACTCAAGATGCCCCGATCTTGGTGTAACGGATTGCTTTCTCTCACATAATGATAGAGGGCACTGCAAGGCAGTCAGTAATCACTCTTGGGAAAGCAAATGTTCAAAGGCTTACCATCAATGTTCTGCTTGATGCTCTTGTGTGGTAGGATGCTTCCACCATTGACGTAGACCTCGTCTCCAATTGTGACGTCGTCGCCCAACACTGACACATTCTCCAACCGCGCCCATTTGCCTACTGTGCTGTTCCAGCCTACAATAGTGCTCTTGATCCAGGCATGGTCCTTGACCCTGCTGTTCTCCAGTAGAACACATCGTTGCAGGCGCACACCGTCTCCAATAACAACCTTTGGCCCAATGGTAACGTTCGGTCCGATGCGACAGTTCTTACCAATCTTAGCAGAGGGGTCGATGAGCACGTTACCGCCATGTACGAATGGCTGAGAGGCCGGTGTAAGCTCTTTCGAGCCGCGTTTGGTCAGTGATGAGAGGTATAGGCATGTTCCGCTGAGGAAGTCTTTCGGCTGTCCAACATCCATCCAGAAGCCTTCAAGATCAAAGGAGTGCAATTGGCCATCCTTAACGATTGCTGGGAAGGTCTCCTGCTCAATACTGGTAGGTCGAAGCTCGATCCGTTTCAGGACTGAGGGGTTGAGTATGTAGATACCAGCATTGATCCTGTTGCCCACGTACTCGACCGGTTTTTCGACGAACCGGTCTATTCTCGAAGGATGATCTGGCTTGTGGACAATGACACCGTACTTGCTCGGCTCTTCCACCTTTGTGACCACAATGGTGCCTTCCTCGCCGTGATTAGCATGGAATTCTGCCAGTTTTTCAAATGGGTATTCGCAGATGACATCGCTATTCAAGACAAAAAACGGCTTGTCATCCTTTCCGAGTATCTTCTCAGCAAGCTTAAGGGGGCCAGCAGTACCGAGTGGTTCTGCCTCGACACTGAAAGTGATGTTGACGTTGTATGTCTTCTCATATTGTTCGAGCGCCTTTGTCATGACATCAGGACGGTAGTTGACCGCGAGGACAATGTCAGTGACGCCAGCTGCAGCCAAGGACTCGACTTGGTGTAGGATCATAGGACGATTGGCAAATTCGACAAGGGGCTTTGGGAGAGTGAGGGTCAAAGGTCGCAAGCGGGTGCCGAAGCCGCCAACCAGGATGAGAGCTGCACAGCGTCAGAGAAGGCACTCCAGCACATCGGAAGGGACTAGAATTACCTTTCATGCCGCCCATTGTCGTATGTAGTTGTTTGAGGTAGAACGAAGAAGGCGGTGAGAGGGGGGATTTGTGGTGTACCTGCTGTTAGATCTTGAGAAACGAGTGTGATGTAGTAAAACCACTACGTTGGCCGACGAAGCCAATGAAGTGACCGAGACAAAGGACGACGATAGCAGAGCGAATGGCCGAAGCTCGTTGTTTGCAAATGCGTGCCCTTTCCTTTTTCTATATGACAGAGTGGCCCCAAATCTTGAAATTGTTTCTCCGCACGAAACTCAATTTCGATCCTGTGACTTGACTTGGGCGCCAGAGATCCGCCACTAAACGCCCCGGAGGGCCCCTTTTTGCCTCTGCTTATCCACATGCAGCAATCATTGAGCCGACGTGCCAGGTCAAATTTTCCAGTTAGGCTTCGGGAGCGCGCCGCTGTCCATACTACTGCCCATGTGCCTACCTCGTCCCCTTACTTAAAATGGCACCCCGTATCGAAGCTTACGAGTCCACTTTCGGCTGCTGGCTAGAAATGGACAGTTTGATTATGGAAGGTGGAGCGCAGGGAATTTTTTCCCAAACCTAAATCTGAAGAAGCCTGAGACGTACGCCTGCGAGATACACGCCTGTAAGAGATGCAGCCTCTAGGATACGCCTATGAGATGCACGCCTGTAAGAGATGCATGCCTACGAGATGCGCGCCCATGAGATGCATGCCTGTAAGAGATGCAGCCCTATGAGATGCACGCCCTATAAGATGCACACCCCTGTAAGATACACGCCTATCATATTCACGCCCCGCAAGAGAGGCACGCACATCCCTATAAGATGCACACCCCTGTAAGATACACGCCTATCATATTCACGCCCCGCAAGAGAGGCACGCACATCCCTATAAGATGCACACCTATGAGACTCATACCTATTGGATGTACATCCTGTGAGATGCATGCCCCTATAAGATGCATGCCAGCGAGAGATACACACCTACGCGAGAGAGAAAGATCTACGAGAGATGTATATTTGCGAGAACCTTACAGGTATAAATCACTGGTTGGCATATTTCTTTCATAGATTTCCTTTCCTTACAGACATAAACTATTTACCGGTATGTTTCTTTCGTAAACGTAGATCCTTACAGACATAAATCTCTTGTAGGTATGAGTGTAATTCAAGTAGATATAATCTCTCGCGGGCGTGCATCTCATAGACGTGTGTCTTAAAGGCTTTCAGATTTCTTTACAGTATTATGGCACCTGGAATTTAAGCTTCTCGCATGGCAAAGAGGCAGCTGATATAGAAAGGTTACATTCCTGACTCATAACTCAATTCGGAACCCAATTACCTACTCTAGCACAGTATGGTACATGTTACACAAACGAGTCTCCATCGTACTATTGCGTGTCTGGCGGTAGTCTTCGTCTCCCACGTCTCCGCGAGCCTGAGCTCGTGACTTCTGTCTCCGGCTCAGGCACAAAACTGACCATCCAATCTCTTACCTTCTTAACTTTCATTAGTTGCGGATCATTTTCTCGTGCAGAGTTTACTGCTTGCACAGTATATGAACCCCCAACATCGTCTCTGTCTTGCTTCTTACGGAATAAAAGATCCACCTTGGTAATGTCGTTCCTCAAACTTTGGCCATGGATCTTCCCCCGGAAGGAGCTCAAAGCCACATTCCGGATCAATACGATATCCCTTGGCCGCAACAGTCTTAAGCTTCTTCGCAACATGCTCCTGCTTCCATCCGGCATATCTGTTGCTCCGTCCTTCCAAGTGACATGCAGGTCTGGCGGCAGCCACATTGTGATGCTGAACCCCGTTTTTGTATCGTCGCCAACCAGAAGCTCGACAAGCTCTGATTGCCGCTCCCTGCCCCATCTCGCGCCTGTAGTGACGCACCTCGGTGGCGCGATCGAGAGTATGCACACGATGACGTTGACGGTCATGGTTTGAGGTTCGATGGAACGGAGATACGTCGCGCCGGGGATGTCCTCCAGGTCACTCAAGTGCTGGGTTTGAGGGACTGGCAGTGTAGGCCACTGAAAAGGTGCGCGAATGGCGGATAATGGTGACGTAGGAGTTCCTGCATCACTGTCGAAGCTAGACCTACCGGCTGATGCAGGTTCCGAGTCAAGCTCCCCAAGTAGAGTAGGTGGTATGTCCTTGTGGACGGCGAGTGAGTGGTCGTAGAATTGTGAGAGAGCTTCCGGAGCAGTCTCAGCCGAAGCCATTGAGCCGGTCGGTTCGTCTCCAAAGCTCCTACTGCCCAACTGGACCTGGGAGACCAGGTCTTCTGGTGTAAAGAACTGAACCCCACCGACATCCTCAATTTGCTCAATTTGTGTGTCTGCGCCCTTGCCTACTTCTTGTACTCCATCCCCAGCCTTCGGAAGCTGCCTCCATTGTGCGTGAGGCGTGCCAGGTATCGAAAGGCCCGGCAGACCAGTGCCACTCGAGGCCACTTTGGTCAGCAAGTCATTGTTGATGAGGTGCGATTCACCCCAGTTGAGGTTTGTGGTCTCGGGTGCCCCGGTAAGGATGATCAAACGACTCATTAAACTCCGGTTCCAAGAAGCTGCTGTACGGAAGGGGACTTCTGCAGGACGACGTCACTATCGTAATTGGCTTTAGGCGAAGAGGTCGCAATAGAAGGCAAATTGGAGAAAGTCTGAGCAGCCTGCGCTTGTCGCCAGCCTATCTAAGGTCGGGAGGGCAGGGATGCGCTCCAAGGCATGAGATCGAGGAGATATATGGGCGCCTGCGAGATTCCCAACATTGCCTGAATAGCGTGCCTGAATGCCTGTTAATATCGTCGACAAGTCTGGCCAGTACTCCTGACCGCCGGATGGCCGGTTCTTCAAAAATTTGTCAACCAACGAACAAGCAGGTTAAACAGGCCTGGAGGTAAAATTCCTGGTTGGTTGCTTAGCGATATCTCTCCGCATGAAGGATAGCCAAGATCCGGGGGGAGAACTCCTACTCGTCCCGCGTTCCCGGCCGCAGTAACATGGGGGTTAAACCAAGATCTAATCATCTGGACAAGTGTCATGAATGGTAAGTGTTAACTGCTTCTGTCGAGTGGCTGCGGGTGGTGCGTATCGCACGTATCACAATCACAAATCTGCAAAATTATGACCTACGTTGTCTCGCATCGATCATCATCACATATGTACACATCTCTCCATATAGAGACGTCTCCTAAACTCCTACAGCCACATAAGCCTGCGTTAATTCGCCGCTATTCCTCATCTCAAGACCCGTGCCCATCCCTCTACCTAAGGACGTGTCTCTTGCTGATTGGTACGCCATTCGCGATCTTTCCATACCCTTCAACAGGGTACTTGGCGAAACAGCTATATTCATACCTGGCAGTGGCGAGAACACCGCTGAGCTGTAACATGAAAGCGCTCATCTCACACTAGCCATCATCTCTTGAGCCACAAGCTGTGTAGCTCTTACCCAGCGGGACGGGTCCGCTGGTTGAGAAGGCGAATGTAGGTGGTAGGGCTGCCACCGGTGTAATAGTCTGATATCTTCGCCGTGGTTGAGCTGGCAGGACAAGTTGCTTTGAGGAATTGAGGTGTCTTGATAATTTCGAATACCATGTTGGCTCCGAAGGGCTCCATATGAGACACAATGAGTTGCTGATTTACAGGCGGGCCACTTGTTGGCAGAGACTGATTGAATTAACCAAGTTCCGAAAGCGGTGATAATGTTCGTGTCATGGGAGAAATCGAAGTAGAGGGCTTGGTTGAGAGGGAAGGTTGAATCCATCTCATCTAAACCCTTTTCTTTTCCTCCTGGAGTGCTAGTGGCTTTTGCGAGCACGATAGCTGATGTACAGACTATTGACGAATACAATTCAACCATAAACATATTCTCCAACTAATCACATGGAGAGAGAGGAAGGAATGAATATCTCGTCTCTTCCATACTCCACGGCTTCCATTTCATCATTCGACATGCTTTCGCTTGTTTAGGAATTTTGATGACGCGACGTACCAATTGCTCTCATACACCGAGTCCTCAGCTCCGAAGTCTTAGCGGTATATGATAGGGCATCGGAACACTCCACTCCATTCCTTACCATTCAGCTGAATCTACGTGACCATACTGCAATCACCGACATCACATCTGGCCAGTGGCATCTCTAGTTGCGGAACAAAGAATGTATCCTTTTAGGACATTCCTTTTGTCTCTGTTACATAACGTGGCTGACTGGTAGATACGCTGGCAAAGTCATTGAAATGGAGGTAGGTGAAGTATAGTCGGGAAATGGGTATTACTATCTCAGCTACACCGCTTCGTGTTCGACGTGATACCAGCCCATCTTTCTGTCGCATAACTTCCCTTTTGCAGAAAAACTTGAAAGCTCTACAGGACCTCCGAAATCCTGCTCCCATAGCTAAAAGCAGTTGTTAACATCCAAGTTATCACTCCTGATCGCTAGATCCCAGACAGTAGGATCTCAGTCCTCAAACTTGAAGCTTTTTCCACCTGATGTATCGATAGCTCCGCCACGATAGCTCCCGCGCTTCTTCTTATTCTTCTCCTTTGTGAAACCTTTACCTCTGGTGACTGACAGATCTTTGTAGGCCCTCTCGGCATAGTCGTAGTTCTGGTACTTGTTGCTGATATAAGAGTCTTCGGTGACACTTGCTGACAACGCCGCGAGTGGAGTCGGTTTAGCGCCTTCATGCTTCTTTTTAGTTTTCTCCGCCACAGACTTCTTGGGAGAAGACTTCGAAGGAGATTCAGAATTAGAGTCGGAGGACTCCGATGAGGTAGCGGAAGAGGCCTCTGAAGCGGCGGATATGGAGGCGGAAGGCTTCTTGGAGTCGCCGTTGATTGTAGCCGAGGAATCTGAGGAAGGAGCATGCACGAGTGCAGGAGGTTGCCCACTGGTTTTGGCGAGAACCGCCGACTTTGCCGACGGAACGTGGGCGGGAGCGTCGTACTCGGAGTCGGAGTTAGATGCTGAGGCAGAGGCGGATTCGCTACTGTCTGATACGGGAGCTGCCTTGACTGTTGGCTTTCGAGCGTGACTTTCGCTGGCCTTGAGGGTGGAGTTTTCGGGAGGCGATGAACCCTCAGAATCCGAAACCGAGGAAGAGTCAGAGGATGAAGATGAGGACTCTTCTTCACTAGATTTGGTGTCAAATTTCTTGGGACTAGCCGGTAGCGCAGCAGCTGTTGTGGTGGACTTGGAGGTTGTCTTGGGCTTTTTGGCTTGAGGTAATTCCTCGTCATCCGAGCTTAGAGATGATTCTGACGAGTCTGAAGAGCTTGAGGCTGCCTTGCGCTTGAGGTTGTTGATCATAGCATCCACTGTCGGCTTAGTGGCTCTTTGCTTTGCTGTGCTTTCAGCTTTCTTGGACGCTGTAGACAGCGGTTTCACCTTCTCATCCTCGTCATCAGCATCACTCTCTGACGATGTAGTTGCCGAGGAAGAAGCCGGTATCCTCTTGTTCTTTGCTTTGCCCTTTTTCGCTTTCGGTGCCTCCTTCATCTCAACATCAGAACCACCAAGTCCATCAGAGCTAGCTTCACTATCGTCATCGCTGCTGCTGTTGAACGCTTGCTTTGTAGGCAGCTCAACATCACTGTCAAACTCGCTGCTAGTCCCGCTGCTGCTCCCACTGCTGCTGGTCTCATCCTTCTGCTTGATCTTCCATTCCCTATACCAATCCCGATAAATAGTCTCCAAGGTCGGTGTACCTTTCTCAATCTTCTTGCCTATAGCATCTTTCCATCCATTGAGTTCTTGCCTGGCCTTGCGCTCGTTGGTGAAGAGTCTGCTCGTGGAGTTGAAGCCAAAGTCGCTGAGGAAAATGCCCACCAAAGTGAGTAGCTCCGGAGGAGGAGCTGGCCGATCTGGCACAGAATGTACGCGGCGCTTCATGTAGCTTAGCGCTTTGTCCCGTTCTTGTGTCTCCTTAATTGTATCTTCATTGGTCTTGTGTTTAGGATGAAGGACGGGATTTTCCTCGTCAGGCGGAAAGAGCCACGCGGGTTGTGGTTTGTCCGGAGCGCTCTTCTTTTTCTTTTTCTGCTGAGGTTGAGGCTTTGGAGGGATCTTGACCTTGGCAGGTGCAGACTCTGCCATTTCGATCACTAGAAGAAATCGAAAGCTGGAACTGAAACACAAAACTCACTGCCGCGAAAATTATTAATTTTGGCAACCCTTTTGAAAATTATGGGGTGGAGGCTGCGTATACGGCAACTTTGCCGGCTGGGTAGCGGGAGCTTGGCAAAAGTCGAGATGACCTAGCAGAGCATCCGGGTTGGAACACAGTATACCGTGGGAACAGCGCAACTCGAGCTCTTACCTATGCCCTGGACATTAGGGCTCTCAGCGACATCCACTGCAGAAACGCTATGTTGCTGTTGACCCAGTGCCCCCACGACACCCGAATGACGCCAGCCAGATCCAGCAGCCCCGTGAATAGACAAGCAAACCCGCTTTCTGCCGGCGCACGACAAAGCCAGCCCGCGCCCGCCGAGTCTCATCCAGCCACTGTAGCAGGCTAGACTGGCAATATTAACACGATGTCTGCCGAAAGTATAAGCGCTCGCGCCGAGCGGTTCGAGGACGAGAAGAGGAGGATAATAGAGAGCCTGTTTGCCAAAAAGGACATTGATGGATCCCAAGTGGAAAGCTACATTACACATGTCCGGATAATCGAAGATGCTGCCTACCCATCATCTCCACCTCCCCCCAACTCAAGTCCAGACAACAAGAAGGATCGAGCTATAATTATTGCAGTGAGGAAGTCAGGCAGAGTGAGAGTACATAAAGCCCGTGAAAATCCGGGGGGAAGCTTCAGTATTGGCAAGACTTGGGACCTTGACTCATTGGGGCCAATCCAGAGCCATCACGAGCTTGTCCCTGACATCGGATTTTCGGTGTCGCTGGGCAAACCATACTGTGAGTAGAAGTGAGTCTTCTTTACTTTTCGTCGGGCTGACTGAGACATCAGACTGGCAAGCATTAACTACAAAGGAGAAAGACTTCTTCGTTGGCAGTCTCATCAAGATATACAAAAAGTACACTAACGGAAAAATACCTGAACTAATCGGGTTCTCTCCTGAGGAAGAAGCTCAGCTTACTGGGGGCAATACACCGCGGACATCTAACACGCAGGGGAAGCCGCCAACATCTGCAGCACAACCACCGACCGAAGTATCTCCCGTCCCAACTTTGCCAAATCGGAGTCGACCACAGCCTCCCTACGACGCAAGGGCACCTAGCAGACAGGGCAATGGGATACCATCTCAAGATCAAGACCGAGTTGCGAGCCGTAACGGCTACCGCCCAGTAACACGGGAAGGAGAGAGGACCCCGGCTCGTGAAGAGTTTCGACCACCAAGCCGGCCAGGCTACCTGATACCCAATCGGGATGGACCTCCTCCATCTAGCAGGGAGAATGCTCCGGAGCTACGAAACAGACCATCCCGTGAGCCTCCCCTACATAAACAGCCTAGCCAAGAACGAACTTCCGATGCTCCTCCACAATTCCAAGACGGTAGACCAAAAGCGAACTTGACTCCACAATCTTCTCAGTCTTCATTCCAGAACGGCTCCCCCATGCCTGGTCGTGCCGTACCGAGTAGCACTCCAGCTCCTCCGCAGAATGGGTTACCTATGCACAGTTCTATTACCAAGCCAAGCAGCGAATCTCTGAACAGAAGCGAGTACACTCCGTCTTTCGGTTCACGACCAAGTACTGCAGCATCAGGAAAAACCCCGCCCCCGGTAGGCACGAAGCCGCCTATTCCAGAACCGCCCTTGCCTGTCGATCGACCGCCTGGTGTCCGGCCTAAAGCAAGCTTTGGACAGAGGTCAAATCGAAGTGAAGGTAACACCAACTATTCGACGCCACTTACGACGCCTAGTGCACTCAAGTCCGAACCTCCAGTCTCCCAAAAGGATAGTACGACAGCACCAGAGGAGCCTGTGCCCGCTGTGCCAAATTCCTCTGGCCATTTCCCATCACAGGGGGCAACCGAACCATCAAGTCAGAGGCCTAGAACTCCGAATGCAGAAGACACTTCTTCCAAAACCAACACCTCAGCGCCCACCAACGATCTTTCCTCCTCACCACCCCAGATGCCAACGGACACGCAACCCGAAGAAGAGCATAGACCTGGCCTCGGGCCAATGATCAAGAAGAAGTCAACCAAAGATATTGCAAACACCTTCCGAAAAGCAGCTCTTGCAGCCACGGCTTTTCAACCGCGGGCAGGCGGTGCAGGAGCGCGCTTGATGGCACAGAAAGAAAAGGTCTCGACTGAGCCTGATGGGGTGAATGCGGTTGTGCCCGCCCCACTAGCGCGAGGCATGAGCACCGATAGCGCTCAGAGTGGCGCCCCTGACGTGCTGACTCCAGCTTCAGAGAAAGACCGTCCCTTCTCACCAATTACTAGCCAAGCTCCTCCCAGAGTTCGTGTTCAGCGAACTGCTACAGAAGACAGTGTCAAAAGTGATGATGGCAAACAGAAGCAGGCCAAGTCGCATCCTAGGGCAGCATCTCCGGAGAAGGCGCGATCCAGATCTCCTGGTAGACGACGTCGACAGCGGCAGCAGACTGATATCGAGAAATATTGCAATGCCCTTGGAATCGACCCAAAGATTATCGACAATCGTGGTGGAGACCACATGGATCTGCTGGAAGAACTCGGCTGGAATGGTAGACTGGCCGACGATCAAAGTGTGGATGACTTCTCGGCAAATATAAGGAGGGAGATCGGTCGCGCTCAAGCAACTGGGTGGCTAGGGCATATTGAGCAACAAGACGAAAAGATCAAAGACCTTGGCAAAGCATTCGACAGAGTCATTGAACAGTGTGAGGAGCTGGATGGATTGTTGACACTTTACAGTCATGAATTGGACACTTTGAGGGACGACGTGGAGTACATCGAAGCACAAAGCCAAGGTCTACAGGTCCAAACCGCGAACCAAAAATTGCTCCACGTCGAGCTTCAAGGCCTACTCAGCACACTGACTATCTCTCCTTCTTCATTACGGGCCTTATACGAGGCCCCGCTCGACACAGATAGGGGAGTGGAGTCCGTGGAGCAGGCCCTGCTCATCTTGTACCAGGCCATGCTCAAAATCGACCCCGACATAAGGCAGAACAGATTGCGCCACGCGAACGCCATCCCAACCAACAGAAGTGGCATTGGCGTCTATGCAGATACTGAACTGGGTCAAATGCGTGCCGTTAGGGAGAAGAAGGAGGAATACCAAGAAGAGATCTCCGCATTTCTGAAACGGCTGAGCTACTTCCTCGTTGACACGTTTAGAGTCGTAGAGCAACAAACAAATGAAGCACTGGAGCATGCCCGCAGTGCGATGGCCAACGGTCTCGACAATAAGACCTATGAGGAATCAAGGCACCATCTATGGATTCACAGCGCTCTCTTGCTCTTCGTTCGGGAGGTCAATTCGTATGAGTGGAAGACTCTGATTGGGCAGTATGTCAACATCAAGAACGCCCATCAGGAGCAATTCCGAGAGCACGCCATGGCGCTGAAAAAGACTGCCCGGAAACCAACCGGCGAGGAGGCTGAAGTTCTATTTACTGCGACAGAAAAGGAGAAGATTGATGAAGGTATCACAAGTCGAAGCCTGACAATGAAGCGCAAGAAGACCAGCAAAATCGCAGCTGGCGCCCGCTATCCCCTAGATCAGAAACAAGACGGCAAACTGGACGGCTTTGAGGTTTTCGACAAAGTTTTGAACGAGCAAACCAAAGTCATGGCCGAGGAACAGAACTACATTGTGGCATTCTTCCACCTCTCATCGCAATCTCACAATGACTTCGCTGATGTTGTCACCACTAACCGCTCCCCAGCCCAGCGTCGCATGCCCAACCTCGGAACGATGCTATCCTACGAGCCTGACCGGGAGATTGCTAAGATCATCCAACAAGCGATGGAAAGCATGTACTCATTCTGGCCGGCAGATCTTCACGGTCTTGTTGATTGGACACTCAGCACAGACCCATTGCAGGGGATTGGTATTCTCCGTTCCATCGAACTATGTTCGGCCAAGTACGAGGAGACCAACCAAGAGTATATCACCGGCATCCTCCGCAGCATTCACGAGCGGATTAGTGGCCTTTTCCATCGCTTCGTGGAGACTCAATTAACCGCCATTGAGGAAACCAAAGTCAGGGTCTCCAAGAGGAAAGGGATAATTAGTTTCATGAGGACGTTTCCTGCCTTTAGCGCCGTGATTGAGTGTATGCTCCCCACCGAGGCTGGCCACGAAAGCCTAGAAGTCAGGTTCATCGTCAATGAGGCGTACAGCAAAATCAACAAAGCCATGTGGGAATGCCTTGCCTTCATCGCGAAGGAACCTAGTCAAGGGGGCGCTGCTGGTGGCATAGCCGATCCAGAAGACAAGGAGGCACTTAACTACCACATTCTACTGATCGAAAATGCGAACCATTACATAGAAGAGGTTGAAACACATTCCAACGTGGTCTTGGAAGAGTGGAAAGAAAAGGCACAGCACGAGTTTCACACTCACTGCAGCCACTATGTCGAAGCGGTCATCAGACGCCCCCTTGGCAAGTGGTTAGAGTTCTTGGAGTCCACCGAGACACTTTTGAAGTCGAACGAAGCGTCACCCACGAATGTTGCAAGCAAGCCCAGCCACAGCCGCAGCACCGCGAAGAAACTTCTCGCCCAATTCGATCTTAAGGAAGTGCGTAAGGGTGTTGAGACGTTGAAAAAGCGCATAGAAAAGCATTTTGGTGACGCGGACGAACCGACTTTGAGTAACGGGCTTATCGAGCACGTATTTCACGAGAGCAGTAGTCGTTATGGAGCTGCGCACGATAGGATGCAAGCCATAATCGACACTGTGTATGATGGCGAGTTGAAAATTGATTGGCGGAAAGAAGAGATCGCTACCCTGTTCAAGCGTTGAAGTTGCCAAGGAGCTTTTTGGGCGCTTTTGGGAACATTTGGAAGTTTTTCATGTGGGCGGAGCAATTTGCTTGTGTATATTGGGTGACCACTTGCATATTCATGAGTACAAGTGAAGGGACAGTGTACAGTATGCAGAATTCAGAAGATGAGGATTTTGGACGGCCTCAAATTTCCTAGGCGAGAAAATAGCACTCTAAGTATTTGGCAGTAATTTTCTTGTGCATCGTTGATTCCCATTGAGTGTCATCGGACAGAGCAAAAGAGAGAGCAGTGTAGTGGCAATATTTGCTTCAAGACCGAGTGAGAGGGCGGATTTTGTTGCGTGAGGGGCTTCCATCTTTTGCGTTCACCGGTTCAGCGTCAGCAACACTTTGTGCAAACATGAAGATTACTTACAGTCAGATAATGGTTCAAAGAATATGTTGGCTGAAATGGACCTCTGTGCGGATTGCAGCCTCATTGACTGGAAAGCAATGCTTGCCTATGACGGAGACGATCCTCCTAGACACAACTTCACAAGGACATCCGAGAGCCAGTGCATGATCTGCCGCATACTCTGTTCCATTCGTACCTATTTGCAAGCTCGCTCTCCAGAATATAACACTATCTCTAGTGATGACAAAGCTCAACTTGGGCCGACCGACCTCGACTGCTACGACCATTGGCTGGACCAGCTAGGGATAAGTTATAGCGGTTCAATTAGAAGCCTCAAACTCTACTTCCAACCTAACGCAGGGGACGATGATTGGGAGCAGTTTTTCTAGACATTTCCGGATATGCACGAATCACGATCCCCACAGATCAGAATAAAGTCTGACGAAGAAAAGGAAACTGGAAGGATTAATTATGACCTGGTGAGGTCCTGGCTTTCAATTTGTGAGATCGAGCATACCAACCTCTGCCGTTCGACCCCTGCCCAACTGGAGCTCTTCCTCATCGACGTTTCAACACGCTGCATCATTAAAGCTCCGAAAGACTGCCAGTACCTAGCCCTCAGCTATGTTTGCGGCAAGACCCTTCCAAACCTCGAGGGCCTCACGCTAGAAACGTGGCGTCAAGATTTGGGAACGTCACACGAGCGGCTTCCTGCCGTGGTTCCGAGAACCATCGAGGACGCCATGCAAGTTGTCAGGGAGCTCAATCACAAATACCTTTGGGTCGATGCTTATTGTATCAGTCAATATGATGCTTCACAACGGGCGTACTACATTCGCCACATGGATCAAATCTACGAGGGCGCTTATCTTACTATTGTTGCACTGTCCGGAGACGACTCGGATGTAGGACTTGCGGGAGTAAGCAGACCTCTAACGTGTTGGCCACAGACCGCAGTTAAGACTACCTATGGGACGTTAATTGTGACAGAAGTCAAGCGCATCAGGTCGGTCTTCCGAAAATCACGTTGGATTTTAAGAGGTTGGACTTTACAAGAGGGGACTCTTTCACGTCGTTGCTTGTGCTTTGAACAGGATACCTATTTCCTGTGGTGCAGGGAAGAGCTGTTTTCGGAAGTCGCAAAAGTCGATAGCGGTCCGGATCGTTTTAAGTGGTCTTCCTCCCCAAGTATCCGTCCCTATTGCTTCGGCCTTGATTTTGGTCGTGGTGAATTCACCATGGTCGAGTTTCAAAACATGTTGCAAGCTTATACCGCCAGGCAATTTACCCTGGCCTCTGATGCTCTCAACGCAGTAACCGGCATGCTGAATCGCGTCTCCAGGCTCGGTGGCGTGAAATTCTCATATGGCATGCCTACTGAGCCTGAGTTCGTATGCTCCTTACTGTGGACAGCTGAAAATAAGGTGCGGCTTCGCCGACGCCCGGGATTTCCGTCATGGAGCTGGCTTGGATGGGAAGGCAAGATTACGTGCACTTCATATCGTGTAATCCCACCTTTCAAGGCTGACGCTTTTCGGAAAGCCACGCAGGTCCACCTACCACCGGGGGTCTTTTGGCCTGGTATCTTAGGGGTAGGGGTAGCAGGACAATACCAAGAGAGCCTTTGCGCACGGCAAGTTGAAGCGGTGGCTCGTATTGAATACCCCACGAAGCTCGACGAATCTCAGGAGTTGCGACTAACAACAGCAAGAGCGATTTTTCCCTTAGTACTGCTTGCACATGATGGAGACGATCTTCCTTATGAGCATGAGAGAGCGGTTGGTGATTTCTGGACAATGATCGACAATGACGGTGAGGGCATAGGAAAGAGGCAAAACTGTCGGAACTATTACCAAATGAGGTGCGCAGATGCATTCCGTGTAGAGCCAGAGATTTCGGCCGAACTCATCAAGGTAAGTTCGGCCGCCGAGTTCTTGCTCATGTACCATTGGGTAGAAGCACATGAGGACGGAAAATTGAAAGAACCCCATGAATGGGTGGAGTATGGCAGGATCGGAGACGTCGTGTCGGCAATCTTGGTCATCAGGAACTCTGATAAGACGGCTCGGCGTGTTGCACTGGTGACAATGGATTACAAATATTGGATTCAAGGAAATCCACAGCCCGTGGAAATCGTGCTTGTGTAAGAGTCGCGAACGTACGCGAGAAAGGGATTATTACGCAGAAGAGGCTCTTGGCAACATTCCAGAGCTGCGATAGTGTCCTCGGGAGCCGATCCCTGCGGAAGCCCTGAGTTACGTACAGGTGAGAGTAGCACGGCATCTACTTTGAAAGATGTGGTTCTTGAAGGAGGGACAGAAGAGTGCTCTGATGTTTGAAGATTGAAGGCATACTTCTACCAATCTTGCCGTCTGCTTTAGTCGCCATACTCACCTATATGGCGGCGCGTCTTTCTGCAAGCAACATGATTGATTTCGGATCGTATCATAATTAGTCCACCTTGCCATTCAACGTCTCATCTGCATTTAGGACAACGTCTTCTTCTGCCATATCCATTATTACCATGTGTCCAGGGGAATGGCCCATCACCGTACCCTCAATTTTTGAGCCTGCTTCCTCGACGGCAACCTGAGGCGTGACTCCGCAGGCCTACCAGAGTTAGCCACCTCCAGAATCAACACCACCACGCGAGTACTCATACTCACCCAAAACACCGGGATCTCCCCTTCTCTGAAAGTTACTGCATCCCCAAAGTCGGGTTTATCGATATCCTTGATGCCTAGCTCCTTCATTGCATCCCAACCCCATGCGATTGGCTCGCCTGTGATCTCTCTTAGTACGTATCCGGATCATGATAATTGTTTCAAGTCCGGCATCAGTGAGTAATTGAACATAAGATAGAGTCTGTACAAGGCCGAAACAAGCATAAGCCACCTGGCGGCTAAAGGCCAAAACCGATGCATGACCTCAACGCACTTACCATGCATTTGCAAGTATGGCCTGGTGACTTTTCTGACCCTCTCGACTGCTTCGGGCAAGTAGGGCCTCATTGACACTACATGGCAAGCACCTGTGAATCTGCCCGCGGGCAATAGCTTGTGACTGTCAGCGTCAATTTGCCGGGTGCAGCAATCTACTTACCTTTCTGGTCGTCTTGTACATCGAGACATTGCGCCCCTCCTCCCAATGTCGACAAGGAAGGTCTGCCCTTTCTAGGGCAGATTCAAAGCTGAAGCTACATCCAATGAGGAAAGCCACATGATCGTCCGTCCACTCGTCTTTGATATCAGGTTTGGTGGTGATTAATTTCCCAGACCGATAGATGTTGTATTTTGGGACGTCTGTCCGTATGTCGACTTCGTATGAGAATGCCTTGGGATTATCAAATGAATACGGATCCCCCGGTCTAGAGGACGTGGCCAGAAGTGGACATGGAACAGGGTTCCTTGTGCACAGATCGTGGAAGTCCTTTGCAGCCGCGGATGGGAGCACAAGGAGGTTCGCTTGGATAAGGCCAGGGGCCATGTTGGAGGTCTGTGCGTTGAATTCCCCATTGCGAAACCTGAGGCGCATATCGTGGGCTTGTGCCATGATAGGGATCCTGTGCAGAAACGGTGTGAATTTTGAAGAACTGGAAACGATACCTGAATGTTCCTTGGAGTAAAGGGAAGGGATTAATGAGAACAGAAGACGATGATCTACTTCACTGCTCATTTGTATCTCATGGAGAGTTAAGTATCGTGAACCGACGGGCCGTTTAGACCATTCATGATTGCCTGACTGGGGCGAGGACCCATCTCAAGCACTTGCTCGGCGGCGGCCATGGCCAATGCGACAAGTGATAGTCGGAAGCCGGAGCGGAGAAGTACGTCACAACGCGACATGATGATCATCGGAGATTCACAATTTGGTGGCAACTAAAGGTGTCAAATTTAGAAATGGCTCCAATTCGCTGCCCACCGAGGTCCTGGGCCTCAAAGCAGGTGCGGCAGAGGTTGTGCTGAGGCAAGAAACATTCCTGACTTCCTAGTTCGGTAGTGTGCTCTACTTTCCGACTCACACGAACGGGAACTACCCTCGACTTGTCCGGGAAGAAGCCTCACAGAAATTCTAGGCCACATTCATGGTAACGAGTCTGGTGAAACTCACTTGATCGCTTGATGTCCTCACACTACCTTGGTGGTTCAGCGGTCGACTTGTTGCCACCACTTCCACGGTAGGAACTGCCAAAAGTATTCCTCTCCCCTGATGCAGACACGCTCCTTAACCATGGCCACTGCCTCCAATGGAACGAAAAAGACAAGGATAGTCATTATCTCCGATACACACGCCGCAACGCCTTATGCCGAGGGTGACATCGAACATGCCTTCCGCTGGCCCTTGCCGGAAGCAGACATCTTGCTGCACTGCGGCGACCTGACTGGTAACGGCGCCCTCTATCAGCACGAGAGAACCGTTGAGATGCTTAAAGAAGCGAATGCCAAACTCAAAATTGTCATCCCAGGCAACCACGACATCACACTGGACGAGAAGTACTACGAACGAGATTGGAAACTCCATGGCAGGTCGAGTGGAAAGCAAGACACTAGTGCATGCCGAGCACTGTACACCAACATCGAAGCCGAAGAAGCCGGCCTGGTGTACATGGAGGAAGGAATACGGAGCTTCACTGTGAATGGTGCAAAGTTTACAGTATATGCCTCAGCTTATACGCCGGAGTTCTGTAGATGGGGATTCGCTTATGAAAGAGACGAAGATCGATTCAATCCTGCACAGCCTGGTGCGTCATATCAGCCAGTAAATCCTATACCGAATCATGGCGAGGTCGACATCATCGTCACCCATGGCCCTCCCATGGGGTTGCTGGACAAGACGAACCATGATATGGTGGTTGGCTGCGAGCACTTGTTCAACGCTGTGTCGCGCTGCAGACCCAGGCTGCATGCCTTTGGCCATATCCATGAAGCCTGGGGCGCGGTGAGGATGGATTGGAACAGCAAGACTCACACAGAGTTTGAGATACCACGGAAGAGTAAGCTGGTTCGAGATGGTGGGGCGTTTGTGGACATTAGCAAAGAAGGTGATGTGCCGTTGGAGTTTGGAAAAGAGACGCTGTTTGTCAACGCAAGCATCATGGACTTGATCTATGACCCGACAAACGCCCCATTTGTCGTAGACGTCGACCTGCCCTTGGCTGAATCCTAAATTCGCAGAGAAAGGGAGGCCTCGACAGCCGCGGTTCTTTGGAAGATGACGCTCCCAATTTTTCAGCTTGTTCCGCATCCTTACTAACCAGCATGGCTCAGCTGGAATGGCATTAGCGACACACGTAAAGCAGAGAGAATGAATAGATGGAGTCGGTCAGTGGGGATTGCGCGGAGGACAACGAGATATCGCACGGCCGATAATCACGCATGAGTAGACAAAATTGAACGGGAAAGGGTGGCGTGGAAGCATTGATCTAGAAGAGCTCATAGAAGTTACACGGCGAGTCGCTCTGCAAAGCATCGAAAGTCGACATTCTTTTCCCTTAGCAAGTCATGGACATATACTCTCATAAGCTATCATATCACTACATTGCAGACGCCAACGCTATGCAATTAAGCTCTCCAACACATTTGATCAAAGGCATAATTTGAAGCAAGTCGGCAACATGAAACATCAGCAACGCCGGCATATCTTTCATGTCTGTATATCGCCCCTCCGTCCCTTGTACGATGGGAACACCTCAAGCAACGCTTCCGCCTCTTCCGGCGTGACGGCGTCTTCCAACATATCATGCGCCATCATGACCGTCTCATCCGTAATCCCCGCATCTAGAAAGACTCCCTCACTAAACGCCAACCTTGTCAACACTACCCGGTGCTTGTGAACGGCGCCGTTGATCGCCAACAATTTCTGTTGTATGTCTATGGTATCGCCGTGCAGCTCTAGCAGCCTGTATACCAAGCGAGTTGCTTCATTGACGAGCAGGGCATGCTCCTCATGATTTGGTCCATGCGCGTATAGAGCGTCGAGCTCGTCGTACATGCAACGGACGAGGCGGCCGAGCGCATTTGGGTGGGCGGCGAGAAGCAGGCTGCCATGGTGATTTGGATCGTTGTGGGGATGCGGACTTGAAAGAGCGAGAGTGGTGAGCAGAGCCATAGCTTCGATACGAAGTTCCAAGGTCTTGGCTCGAAAGCGTGGCTGTTGGGCTTGTTCGCCACGTGGGACTTCCCACAGCAGGTAGGTCACTCGGTCGATTATGTATTTCTCGGCTGTCGCTTGATCCTCTTCCGTGCCGCAGATATTGCCGAAGGTGTTGGGGAGGATGCTTGTGGAGAGCAGGTTCAGCATGATGATCATGTCGGAAATTGGTTGACAGGATTGGAGAAATAATAGAACAAAGTCCATGCTCATCAATCGCCAGAAACGATCAATTTTCTCTTCATCATGCAGAGAAGCACATGCGATGCTGTAGAGAATGTCCAAGCAGGCTGTCCCATCAACGTCTTCATTCAACTCTGCTTTAGCCTTCTGTTTTGATGTGTTGAGATTCTGGTGCGCTGCTGGTGAATTGTGGAAGTGTATCATTCCGTTGATCTCTGCGGAGCTTTGTAGAACGGGGAGAAGGCTCGTTATGACTTTCAGGGTCACGACAGAACTGTCCAAGGCGATTATGAACTGTACCATGTCCACTAGTACTGAAATAGGTTTGTAGTATTTCTGTTTCAGCGCCCGCGCCCAAAGTGAAACAAAAACCTGAAGGAGATCGGATGGCATGCTCTCGCCTGACAAGCCGGCAGTGGCTTCAAGAACAATGGTAGAGAATGGTCTGGATGTTTCAGAAGGAAATGCAAATTGGGTGAATTTCTCGATGATACGCTCCGGGCCTGCAGGAACGGGGTGATTGAATATCCTTTGAATGAAGTGAAGATTCTTCTCAGCGGTAGGGTCTTTTCGGATCACTGATGGGGCCTTCCCGGGCGACGGAGCAGGTTGCGGGTCGTTTCGAGCTTTAGGAGCAGATGGCAGCAATACCAAAGGAGCCATTGGACTTGCGTTCTCAATCTTGCGTTTTCTTTTGCCTCCCGCAGTCGGTGTTCCATTCCTTGACGCTCTGCCCGATTTCATAGGTGATATGGCCATAATCTCGTCATCATCGAAACCATCTCCTAAGGGACGCACTTTGGCCTTTTGGGGTGTTATGGCTTGAGCGTTTGCCGGTGCCCCCTTCTCTTTCTCCTTCAAACTCCTCTGCAATGCCTTGGTCTTTCCCTCCTCTTCTTCCAACTCCCGTTCTATGAATTGCTTCTCCGAGATGATCCTTCGACTTTCCTCGTTAGCAGCCTCGATCTCTGCTTTGTACCTTGCAGCATCTTCCTGATGCGACTTCCTCAGTGCTGCGAGCTCGCGCTGGTGAATCTTCGACTCTTTACTCTGATTCGACCGAACAATAGCAATCTCGCCTCTTTGAGCCATGACAGTCGAATTCGCTTCATGTAGCTCCGTCACCAACTTGTTTCGCTCTCGCAACAAATCGGCGATCTGAGCTCGAAACGCCATCTCTTGTTCTGAAGTCGGAGCCTGAGCGCTGAGCTGGGGCTGTTCGTCAGGCTGTACTGAGTCTTGCATTTCGATGTCAAGTTCCTGGTCCACATCGCAACTGTCCCTAAGAACACCATGACGGGCATGCTGTTGCTGGATAGGCCTATGAGGCTGCTTGAAAGTATCTTGGTGTTTGCGCTGCCCAAATTGTTCTTGTCGCCAGTTTCCACGCTGCGTCGTTTCCCCAGGAGGTCTTGGGTGTATGAACTCGTCCGCCTCCTCCACTGGAGTCGCAACGCCAGCATCGTCAAATAACCCAGCGTCAAAGTATTCGCTGTCGAAATCTTCGTAGTCCGGCTGTATTCTTTGTGGTAAAACTCTCTGCGCAGGGCTATCGTAGCGGTTTAACGCGAAGTGGTCGGGCTGTAGGTATTGCCTCGGAGGCTGCTGCGTGGATCGAAGTGCGTTTTGTTCTAATTCGACCAAAGTATTATCAGGTAGAGCATCGAGGCTGTCATCGGAAAAGTTTGTCTCGTCTGCGTTGTCGTCCATGCCATTCATCACGAACCTCCATTGGCGGCCACAACAGTTGCCAACACCACCGAAGCTGCCACTTAAAGTTGTGGATCGGTGCTTTGCGTGAAGTCAGAGCCCGCCGGGACGCGTGTGTGGAGAACGGTAGGGGGTGGTTCCGATGTTAGGCATGCATGTTGATGTCACTCCTCGTAGGCTTTCGTCTGGGCGCAACGTGTAATTTTCGTGCGCAGCCTCAGTTTGCTCAGCACGGTTTGCCTTCTTCAGTGACATCTTCCTAGGGAGCTACGAGTCGAAATAAGGCGCGAGAGCCTGAGCATCTAATCTCTGCATCAGCAAGCATTTTGGAGACCTCTAGCCTACGTCAATTGGGGCCTTCGAATTACGAGCGCTCTGGTGCACTCGTTTCTTCACGTGCTACTCGCAATACGCCCAGAGCAACCTCAAGCATCTCGTGACCAACACCCTTCTACGCAATCAGCCTAGCCTGGCACGAGAGTTCTGAAGGTTGACGGCTCAGCTCCTACTTGAAGATGGCGAAACCAAGGGGCGTACAGTTCAAGCATCGTGGGAGTCCAACGGAAAGCAGACGCCCAAGCGACTTGAGCGAAACCATGGAACCAAAGACGGACGGACCAAACGGCGATTTGAGCAAATCAGAGGTCATAGAGGAGGAAAATGAACCTGCACAATCGGCGGAACCATCTGAATATACCAAGAAAAAACAATCGTTCATCACACGGTACGGGGTGGGATATGTGCTATGGATACACCCATCTAATACGTTTCCCTAGCACCATATGGACTCTTGTTATGCTGTCAGGCTTTTTCATTGCCCTTTTATCAGGCCGTAAGTACTTCATAACATCAGTTATAGTGTCTGGATTTCCGAGATGCTTTTCTGTGGGTGCCGTTTGGAAAGAGCTCGTGCTTTGACAGCCCCCTGAATCTTGAAATGGTTATCAACACCACTGATTATACGACTAACGGATGGAACAGACATATACATCCTCATAATATGTACTGGAATACAAATCGTAAGTGGTAACCCCGCCGCCTAGTCAAAGGCGGCCAATCAGATGATCCAGATGACCACGGATTTCTAGCCAAGAATAAGTTCTGATAGCTGACTATATTGCGGGAGCAGGTATCATTCAAGGAGGTTATTGCCATTGCGCAGGTACCTACGAAGCAAAAGAACTTACCCTTGACCAAGTCGCTCAACTGGTATGACACGACATCTCCAGGGCTCTGTCCCCAATTCGGATTTCACTTCTTGATACAGATTTTCCAGGAGCTAATCACCTGTCTTTAGGTACTTTTTGGCGGTCACCATGTACTATCTCTACGGAGAGACCGTGATCTACTATTTCAAGCATGTACTCCTGGTAGACAAGGTCCTTCTGCCTTTCGCGACTCATCATCGCTTCATAAGGTAGTACTGACTCAGCCTTTCAATGCCGTTGCTGACAGCTCCTCTAGTTTCATGCTCTACATGATGGGTGTGTACCACCTTTGGGACACAGGGCTCGCGATGATATTAACATCCGCATCCAGGCTTTGTCTTCTTCGTCGGCTCTCTGAAGAAAGGGCACTACCGCTTCCAGGCAAGCCTCCCTTCTGCTCGTCGACCTACTAGCGACTGTAAGCTCATACTTCATCTTGCAGTTCACACAATTCGCTTGGACCCATATGGTAAGCTTGACTTCTTATAAGTGGACAGTTTAGAATTCGGCGCTGACTTCTGTAGGCTCTTTATATCATCGTATTCCAGGTATGTTTGCCCTACCGCGCTTTCCTATTTTGGGTCCTTGATATGCCTTTTGACTACCTCTCGTCCCCATCCCCAATACGCTTAACACCCTGACGCTGAATGATCTGAGGATCTCTCTAATTGTTTTCTAGGCACATTTCGTCATGAACAACGTCCTTGAGGGTATGATCTGGTTCTTCATGGTAAGACAAAAGTTACACATTGCCTTTCAAGGCATTGTCCCACCTTTTGCGGCCCATTTGCTGCATGTATGTACGCTAACTTCTGGAATAGCCTGCCGCTCTCGTCATGTAAGTAAGAAGTATGGTTCGATCTATGATCAAGGCTTCCATCTTCGGCAAACGCTGTGGTCCCTTCTGGGACAAGTTTCTGATGTCTTCTGGCTTGATGGGCATTTCTGAACCTACGGTGACTAACGGAGTGTTTGAAACCAGTTGCAACGATATCTTTGCCTATATCTGTGGCATCACCTTCGGCCGTACCCAGTTGATCAAGCTTAGCCCGAAGAAGACTGTCGAAGGCTTCGTCGGAGCCTGGATCTGCACAGCCATTTTTGGCTTCTTTGCAACTCATTATCTCATCCGAAGCTCCTATTTCATCTGTCCCGTTAACGACTTGGGCGCTACCTACTGGACCGGCTTGCAATGCGTGCCGAACCCCGTTTTCACGCCTAAACCGCACCAACTACCAGACTGGACACACATCAACCGCACGCTCTGGATTGCACCCATGCAATTCCACATGACGATCTTTGCAACATTCGCCTCCCTCATCGCTCCATTTGGCGGCTTCTTTGCCTCGGGCTTAAAACGAACTTTCAAAATCAAGGACTTTGGCGACAGCATCCCAGGCCATGGCGGCATTACAGATCGGATGGACTGCCAGTTCATCATGGGCCTCTTTGCATACATGTATTATCATAGCTTCATCGCCGTCTACAAGGCCAGCGTCGGCAGCGTGATGGAGCTGGCCATCACAGGCTTGACATATGAAGAGCAGATAGAGGTCGTCAAGGGCTTGAGCAAGTACCTTTACAATCAAGACGCAGTTTCGGAGAAGGTGAGTCCTTCCGAGTTGTACCTCCAGTTTGGTGGCTTGCCGTCAGTGCTAAATTATCTCGCAGATGTTACAATGTATCTCAGCCGAACTTGGGAACAACATGAAGAAATGACGGATGTCAACATCGGAAATGAGCTTTTCCTCATTTCATGTATGTATAATTGCCTAGAGATGACCTGGAATCGGACTTAATCAGTTGGTGTACACATTATGAATAGAAGGGACTGGTACAGTGTGGGCTTCACCCAAAAAAGGAAAAAGGGTTGTGTTTGAATTCCAAGTTGTGATCTTGAACCCTATTGGGGCTTTCAATGGATAATCAAGATAAAGACTAACTACGATTCATATCACCAATCATCACAACCCAGAGCAGAAGAGAAGTCCTTGCCCATACCCAAACAAAAGAAGCAAGGCACCTATATGATACAAGCTGACCTATCCAAATACCCATATGTCCAAAACTGAATTCATATCACGTTATATTCCCAGTCACCTCAATCAATTCCTCTCCTCTCCTCTCCACTAGTTACCACCGTCCTCCCAGTATCACAGCTCATCCGCGGACTGCAGTCAATCACACTGCTATCCGGCGTATCATCATCCACGGTGCTGCTCGTCGGCATATATTGAAAGCCATCCACGACTGTCAATTCGCCCTCGAGTTCGTCGTCATACAGCGGGGGCGGCACGCTATACATCGACAGCGAAGTGGAGCGCCTTCTGTCACTAGCGTATCCACCGCCGGCGGCATCCAATTCCACCGGGGACGCCAGCGGCGCCCCAGGCCGATTCGCCGCGCGGTACAGTCGGCTCCGTCCCTCCTCTGCGTCGTACATCTCCTCGACAAGCTGGTGTGCGGAGCGTAGTGCTCGAATCTCATCTTGCATGGCCTCCTCGAGGACACTCTCCTGCTCGAGGATGAGGGTGCGTTTTTCGTCGTAGTCGGCTGTACTGGCGGGCCGGCGATAGCGGTTCCACCATGTGGACCAGTTGTGTTGAAGCTCTGCACGACGGCGGGCGCGGCGGTTGCGGCGCTCTTCGCGACGAGAGGCGCGTTCTGCGGTGCGGGGATGGCAGCGGAAGAGGGTGATATTGTGTCGGAAATGGCGGAAGAGGAGAGAGGCGAGCGTAGAAAGGACTATGATGACGATGATGTGTTTGAGGAGCTTGTGGATGTGGGCATGATGGTGACGGTGTGATGGGAAATAGGGTGGCGGGGGACCGTGATGGCCGTGGTGTCGGCCGTGATCTGGTGGAGGTGGAGGCGGGGGTGGTAGACAGCTTGGAGGTGGAGGATGTCCCGAGGCCGGAGGTGGAGACGGCAAACAAGCTGGAAGTGCAGGAGGCATGTCACCATGAGGCAGTGGCGGTCCGTCGAGTTCGTCATGAGATGAGGGAGGTGTCTGAGGGACGTTCAATAGATCGACGGACGGTTCTTCACGGTCTTCGTCAAGCGGCCTGGTCTCGTTGGCAAGGTCCGCCGAGCTGAAAAGTATGGCGCCGTCACTTTGCTTGCGGATCCCTGCGGATCCTATAGGTGATGGTGGACCATGATGGAAGCGATCAGCGATCAATTGAATAATCTTGGGTACTTTCCGGAATGTCGTCTTGAGTACACATTTAATGCCGTGACAGGAGTTTAGGGTAGACCTGAAGTCCTGTTGTAGGATGTGCTTAATTTGATGCTTCTTGTCATGAATTGCTGCTTGGAGTTCAAGAGCTTTTGCCTTGAGCTCAGCAAGCTGACGGAATTGGTCATCGAGGACTCGCTCAATGTCACGATCTGGATCGAAAGCTAGGATAGATAGGCGAAGTGAAGCGGGAGGGGCGACCCAGGCATCCAACAGATCGATGTCGTGCGGTTCTAGATCGGATGGTTCTCCGCTAAGGCGAAGGATCTCAGGCTGTGTTCGCTGCTTGAACGACACCGTGAAGCCGGAGGTCTCTTTAACTTTGTCTTGTCCGATGTTGTGGACAGTGAAGGACAGTAGTTGAGCTTCATCCGCGATGCAAAGAGTCTCCCAGCTAGCGTAAATTTCCCGTTCGCCTAGCCCATTGACCAGTTGCGTGTGCAGGACACCGTGGCCTCTGCCGTGGTTCTGTTTCCATGAACTAACAAGAGGGACGCCATTGACCCGTGGCAGGGTGTCTCCACATTCAGTCTTTGCTTTTGCGATGGTCAAGTCAAAAACCTGCAGTTGAATCAGTGACAGCTGCTTAAGCACGGCTAGCCAGAACCGACCAAACCGTCATCGGTACCAACGAAGCACCCCTGACATGGCGTCTTAAAGCGAACGGAGACTTTTCGGCCACCTAAATCAGGTAAGCAAGCGTTCAGTTCCAGTAGAATTCAAGACAGACTAGTAGAGCCAAAAACGCTTGAGATGTGTCTCGCTTGATCGGAAGATTCGGACGAAGGTAGCGAGGGGAGTGCGAAAGCGTTTGTCAGCAATGGCCACAAAAAGGCGGTTGCTGTGAGGAAATTCCTCATTTTGCAGCGCCAATGCAAGCAGTGCCAAACTCCAATTCAGTACAACATCGAACAACAGATAACGTAATATGTGCTCAAAGCCCGTGGACAACGAGATGGAGAGGAGAGCAGAATTGGCTGGTGCCTGGGGATACATTCAATTTTGACCCTGCCTCCAGGCGTTAGGAGAACGCGTCGTCAGCGCCAAGACAGCGGCTCGACTTCGCCAATGACAACACCTTGCATAAATTCCTTCATAAGGAAAAGCTGGAGCTACGCGTACACCGTAGCGGCATTAAAGATTCCCTCGTTTCACATTGCTATCATCAGCTTTAGAGCCGGCAAGGCTTTCCATAGAGATAGCTAGGCGTAAGCTCGAGCATTTCGTCCATTCCCACATCAACATGGTCAGTTCAGACCCCTCCTCCGGCCGGAAGCTCAATACTTGCTGAAGCTCAATACCAAGTTTCAGGCTAAAGCTAATGGCTCATCCTCTAGCTACCCCTTGGACTACTTACCGCGGCACAAGGTCACCCTATGCTTGTTGAGCTCAAAAATGGCGAGACGCTAAACGGCCATCTTGTCAACTGTGATACGTGGATGAACTTGACCCTCAGAGAAGTCGTTCAGACCAGTCCCGAAGGCGACAAATTCTTCCGATTAGCAGAAGTCTACGTCAGAGGAAATAATGTGTGCATCATCCGCCCCCAGCTATCTCGCGTAATGTAAGGCTGACGGTTTGATAGATTAAATATCTACGGGTGCCCGAGGAAATTATCGACAAAGTCAAAGATCAGCAACAGAGCCAGCAGTCATCGAATAGAGGACGCGGTGGAGGACCTGCACATCGTGGAGATGGGGGAGGTAGGGGTGACCGAGGCCGGGGAGGTAACCGTGGAGGTAGGGGCCGTGGGAGAGGACGAGGCGGCTCATGAGGCTGTCGAAGTCTTAAGTTCACTGACGCGGCGCCTCACGATATCTACAACGACGGTTTGTATGACACGAGAGATTGGCAATGCATTTCGGCATGATACCACTGAAGCTGGCGATGCTTTAACGGCTCCAGTTTAACCTTGGAGCGATTATCTGTCACCAAAGATGTGTATCCTGGCAAAGCTCAACATTAGATTCTGAGGGCCAGGATGCAGGCTCTAGAAGACGAAGAGCTCGAGTTCAGATTGGTGATCCAAAGTGCCTTGTATGGAACTGGCTTACAGGACTGACTAACTAGGTGGAAATAGTCCATATGGGGGCTTCGGGCATCTCAAGTAGACCCATGCTATGTAGTTCGACTGAATTGATCGATGGCGTGCAAAATTTGTAAACTTCCAAAACAGACATTGACATTTTCAGACCGAATATGCCTCCTTTAGTGATCCGCCCCGCTCCGTCTCTGATCTCCGAAGAGGGAGATGAATGCGGAAGAGAAGGTGGCTTCCTCTGAAGGAGGCTGCGCAGCGTGGGGGAAAGGCTCCTTCAGTAAGGCATGCCAATCCAGAGGTGACTGCTTGCGGTAACGTCGGCCACCAGTTTACCGGCCACCCCACCTTATCGGCCACACGCGTAGACACGTTCCTCGGTCCCCTCCCTCTAATAAACCTTCCATCTTTCAACCAATTGCTCTTCCCTTTGCTTTAAATCATGGATCAAGCATCTCGTGCGCTCCGCATAGTCGATAGAGGCCACTTTAAGTCTATTCGCCAGGTTTCCCGGGCCATAGACGTCGCCAGATCCACCGTTCAGGACCGGCGCGCAGGCTGCCAACCCCGTGGACAAGAGGAGGTCAAATACGCTCGTTTGACGAGATATCAGGAGGAGGTTTTGGCCAAATCTATACAGAATACCCAGCTCCAATATGCCCCAGTCAATCGCGAGCAACTACACATCGTTGCGGAGATGTTGGCCCAGTTAAACGAGCCCAACGCACGTCTCGGCAAGAACTGGCTCTCCTGCTTCCTTAATCGGCACCCAGATTTGAAGACATCTCGCAATCGTGGGCTTGATTCAAAACGTATTACAGCCGCAATCCCCAACCAGATCGAGGGCTGGTTTGCTCACGTTGACGACGTCATACAGCGCTTTAATATACACCCTCAGGACAGATGGAATATGGATGAAATTGGCTATTAACTTAGCCATAGCCAACACGAGCTTGTTGTGTTCGATCGATGTACAGGACCCCCTTTATCACTCGTAAGTGGTTCAACAGGTTGGTGTTCGGTTCTCGAGTCGATTTCGGCCATTGGAGATACGATGAAGCCTTTGGTCATCCACAGAGGTACCGCACCCGATAAGCCACTCGATCGTTGGTTCCCTCCTTCACCAGAGTGTCCGTATTGGCGCTGGGGCTTCACAGCGAAGGGCTGGACTAATAACGAGCATGCGATCGAGTGGCTGAAGGAGGTTTTCATCTTAAAGCCGACGAGGTAGAGATCCAGATAACACGAGCGAATCCAAGAAACCCTGAGCATAAAATTCACCCGATCCGGACGACGACTTCAAAAACAGCTCTCTCACGCCTATTTCTGCGAGTCTAGAGCTCGTAAGCTTCTCTCTTTCGAGGTCTCGGAAGCGCGTAAGCGAACCCTGGAAGATGAGGTTCAAGAGACGACAAAGAGGTTGAGGAAACAGGACGATAAATGTACCTGGGATACGATTGAGATCTTCTGAGCAAGAGGCTACACCGCGGAAGAAACAGGGAGCTATATATACGTTCTGCCCAACCGGGCGCTGATCTACAATGTAGAAGAAGAGCCAAATACATAGGGAATCTATATACAAAGTCTTAAATCATACACCCTCGAGATGGCGTCGTTGTGGTGGCAAACGTGCGCAACGGCTACACCAAATATGTGGCCGATATGGTGGGGTGGCCGGTAAGCTGGTGGCCGACGTTAATTCAGGAGTGGATGTGGTAAATTTGTTTCCCGGAAAAGCCCATAAGCTCAAGCTTGCAGTTAAAGCTTCCGGGCAGCCACCGTCTGTCGCCGCACACTCCAATTTTGCCGAGGACTAAATTTCTCTACTCACTCTTGTGTTACTCTTGAGCACCATTGGGATGATCAGAGAGCTTCGAAGCTGGTGATGCCAGCAAGCAGACCTACCCATAGTATTCTTCGACAGTGGGTCAACGCGTCAGTTGCAAATTGGTTCCCTACTCCAACAAAACGGCGGCCTTTACCTCGATGGTCACATCTTCAAACGAGAGCATTCCAGTCCGATACCGCTCTCTCCACAACACAACAGCAAGACCCAGAGTGTCGCCGTCATTTCGACCAGGAAGATGATAAAGAACCCCCATTGGCGCGGCGAGAGCCGTCGACCACCGACTCGCTACATCAACGGCTGAGGTACCCAAGGCGCAGCCAAGGCTACGAAGGTAACAATGTCACCCCGAAGCGTCACAAGAACAAAATCAACGTTCCCGAGTTATCGGAAGGCAGCAAGGAGCATGCAATGACGCCCAGCTCATCCAAAGAGAAACCGAAACGGAAATTCACAGAGACCAAAGAGCTAGAAAAACGCCTACAGCAGATTGCTCATCACTCTCCATCAGTCAGAAGTGTTGGCAACCTTCTAAGGGTCTTGACTGTGCATCGATCTGTCAAACCGACCGTGTCTCATTACGAAGCACTAATCCTATCCAATTGCGATGCTGAGCTCGGGTCAGTTAACGCAGTCAAAGCAGTCCTGCAGGAGATGGAGCGCGAACACATAGCGATAGGGACCTCAATCTATGAAGCGGTGCTCAAGGTAGACTCTACAGATCCTGCATGAAGCAAATCAAAGGGCTGACAGCATGTGTAGGTCCTTGCTGTGCACCCTGACTATATCTTTCGGTCATCAATCCTTGACACAATGGCCAAGCAATGGATATCACTCACGCCTTCGATGGAACACTTCGTTATAGCTGGGTACATTCGCGAAGGCCAACTGGAGCTTGCATTACAAAGCATCGAAAGGATGCACCAACAGAAGACGCCAGTCGGACAATGGCTCTACGGCCTCATGATATACAGTCTCTGCGAAGTTGAAGACTTCGAGGCCGTTCTCCGTTTACTCTACCATGCAGAAGATGAGAGGATGGAAGTCCCTACATACACTCTACACCATGTTCTTGATAAGGCAAGCGAGTGTCTGCACCTCGATTTGACTAAACAGATCTGGCAAGACATGGTCGAACCCACCTACATCAACCCTTCGACTGGCATTTGTTACAACGTGCTCTTGACGGCAGCACGCTCCGGAGACAGGGAACTTGCAGACTCAGTCTCTAAAGTGCTTTCTCATCGACAGTCGAAGCCTTCCAACCTCGAGTATGACCTCCTCGAGGAAACTTATGTCAAAGTCGGGGATGCAGCAGGGGCACAGAAGATACGACTTCGCAGGGACGAACGGGAATCCGTTGTGAGGAGGGTTGTCCAAAGAGAAGCCCCCATCCAATATTTCAAGTCCAATACAATAGTGAACAAGCCTTAAATCTGCAAATCTGCAAGTGCATCAACGGCGTCTGAGCGTCATGTCTATTTCAATTGCCCGTCTATTACCTACCTGCTATCTTAATTTCGCAAAGCCGGAAACAAAGAGCTTTGGCACTGCCAGGCCCAGCCACGTGCACATGGTTCAAAATAGGGTACCCTGGCAGTCCGGTGGTCACTTCCCAAACCGACCTCGTGAAGCCCTAGTCTTGCATATTAATCAGACGCCTACTCAAGAAGAAAGCGTTGCGCAATGCTCGCTGTCGAATCTGGAAATAAACAAACCGGCCCTGAGTGGTGGCATTTTCCGTAATCTCAGCTTGATGGGTTGAGGAGCCCATCAGCATTGCGGGCGTCCTCCTGCTGATCTATACCCAGTCACCTTAGTTAGGTTTCGGATGCCGCTCGACATGCGAATGTGAACAGCCCTTTGGCAGGCAAATCTCTACTTCCAGTTACTACCGAGCAGGTCAGCGCCGTCACACCTCTCCGGGACACAGGTGTAGTTAAGATGATGGCTGACAAGCATCATTTCAGCTCTGCGACTGTTCGTCCGTTTCCTCTAGCAAAACTTGCCCGTTTTGAGGACTGTTGTGTCTGACACCAAAATACACGTCGAGATTGGATTTCCCCTGTTCACTTGAGGCAAGTTGACAAACTTGGAGTCTGGAATTTTATGAAGCTTGACCAGTCAAGACCTTTCGCAACTCTCGACAAATAACTGCTGTCTGTCTCCCTTTAAGAATAACGACTGGTTGATGTTCCCTTTTCAAATTGCTCTCGGCCTCAACGCAATTCCTGCACCTAGTAGTCTCAGCTATCCCATCACTCCTTCCTCCAAGAACCCATCGCATCCCTTACGGCCTCCTGCACCGTCACAGGCTTTACGCCGACCAGCTCGTTCTCCACCTTATCCCAGAAATTCGCTGCACTGTCCTCCTCATTGAAGTTGGAATTGATGGCCAGGCCTCTCGTTGCCTGCCTGTACTCTCCCTTTTCCAACGCTTCCAATGCCTCCTTCTTAATCTGACGGACGTCGACGTGCTCGACTGAAAACTTATCGCCGGTCTCGGCCTCCAAGGCGGCGAGGATGGCGTTCTGCGTCAGGTCGAGGACGCCAGAGACGAAAATACTGCGGTTCAGGATGGCAGAGGGGTTACGGAGCATGTTGACGACCGCGACGGCGATGGTGGGGAGGGGCGTCCAGCAGGAGAGGTTGTTGCCGGAGCCGTAGATTTGGACTTTGCGGTTGGCGATATCGAATCCGGATGGGCCACCCATGAGCCCTGTCATCAGATTTAGTCAGAATCAGGTATTGGTAAATGGAAATGTAGCTTTTGGGTGGGGGATCTATCACGACAAGTAGGACTCACACAAATCGAAGAAAGGTCCACCGTTCAAGGCTGTCCAGGCCATCTGGCCCGCAGCAGCCTTCTCTTCCAAGTACTCTCTCACTCTCAACTTCTCGCCCACGAACTGCGTAGGAAGCAGGCGATAGTGCGGACTGTCGATGTTCCCACTATACTCGCTGGCGAAGAAGAGCTTCACACCCGCCTCGACTGAAGCATCAATCAACAGCTTCTGCTGGTCAAATTTGGTCTGCGTTCCCCCTACACAGCAAACCAGCGCATCTTGACCACGAAGGGCGGTGACGAGAGACCCATGGTCCTCGAAGTCTGCAACAACGATCTTGACGTCCTTGGAGGCCGGTGGAGAGTACTTGGACGTTGGCCGAATAATTGCGCTAACGTCGAATTGGCCATCATCTAAAAGTCTCCTGATGACTGCCGGCCCAACATTCCCTCCAGGCTGGGTTTCTTTAAGTCATGGTTCTCGGTTTCCTAGGGCTACCCTGCGATGAATCTTACCCCGACGACTGCAATGGTCTTCAACTGCATCCTGCTGGCAATATCGGCTGGCGGTGGTACGTGCTGTAAGAAAGAAAGATGGAAAAGAAAAGTAAGAAGAGTTCCCGTCTGGTCTACGCTGAGTTACAATCTCCCGTATCCTGAATGCTATGGAAATTAGGATGGCCTTTCTTATACCTGAATAGACTGGTACTGGAGGGGAGTATACTTGTATTTGTCAGCCGAGGTGGGTGCCTAGGCGGGCGGTGTATCCTGGCTAATGAATAGCGTTCGCCTATTGGTGTTGACGAAATGGTCTTTGAAAACTACTGCATGCATGTTCATCCGGCCACGGACGAGCTCTTTCCGTGGCGTCTTGCTACGAAAATATTCATCTGCTTCTTGAGCTCCAGGTCTACCCATGAAGATTGTCGATCATGGCAATTGGTGGTCTTTACTGAAGGCGTGCATACCAAAGCGTGCATACCAAGGCGAAAGGCGCTAAGAGAGCCTCTGCTCCGGACTACCCTTAACTGGGCTCGAGATAGCCAATCCCAGTGAGCCTAAAGTCATTCCAGGACTATCTCAACCTCCTTGCCTGAATCTATTTGATTTGGTACGTGTGGACTCATGTGCAATCTCCTTTTGATCGCCGTCTCATTCGTAGAGAGAAATGTGTCTGCTTGTTGAACCAAGCATTGTATGGTTTCCACGGCTTTTGTGGGATGAGCAAGTTCGAGTGTGAACGCTCTGAAGACTTGAGCGCTGAGCTTGTGGATTTCGCTCAGAGATATCTAGACCTGATGCGCGCATTAGCAGCCCAGCATGGTATTGTGACGATAGAAAGACAGCAACCTATGAACGAAGATTGGAAAGGAGAGCGATGCTTTATTAGTCCACCTACCTTTTTTCCCCATACACGTCCTCGAGCCGCCTCCAAAGTGAATCATATACTTATGCATCATGGCCGCGTCCTTACGGCCAAGTCACCTTGACGGATTGAATTCGTTGGCATCTTCTCCAAATACACCCTTGTCGTAGTGGACAACTGCAGGATTGACCCACGCGATACCCTGCAGGAATCAGGCGTCCAGCAATGTGGTCACCACCTTCGGGTACGATGCGCGGCAAGGTGAACGCAATGCTAGGATGCAGACGCATAGCCCCCTTTATGCAGGCGCACAGATATGGCAGCTTTGAATGTTTCGGCATACGCGATTGGGTCGCTCAGCTGGCCATCGGCAGATGCAAGATCGATTTCTGAGACAAGTCGGCGGTAGGTCGAAGAGTTGGTTATGAGGTAGCAGAATAGAGGTCGCGACGAAATAGCAGTTGTGTCGGAGCCAGCAAATCTGCGACCGCAGATTAGTCCTTCATCCGCTGAACAAGAGCTCCCAACCTCGATCAAAATACTTTTCGGACTTGAGAACGTTTGACAACGAGTAGGCCGTGTTGACGATTCCCCGTCGATCGGCATGTAGCTTTTTGTCGACGCAGGTGAAATGGTTCGGATACCTAGAAAATGTTTTGTTGCCTAAGACTGAGTAAAAGTCTGGTCTTTAAGCATCCGCTTTTGATGCCGTAGATGATTTTGGCCGTCTCCGCGTTTGAGCAACCAACTTCGTTTGGGGTAATTCTCACAAGGCAACCATATTTGGCGAGGTCCCGCTGTGTGTGCTCAATATCACCTTTGACAGTATGCTACACCATCCATACTCTACTGATAGATGCAATGAATGGCCCGGGTTTCTTGCTCAGAGGATGAACTAACAAGCGCAGGAGATCTATACCACCCAGTATGCGATGAACAGGAGACCCACACCTTTGAGTGAAAGAGCCCAAGCAAACTCCCAGACGAGACTCGTGAGCGACATCGTCCGAAATAGATGCACACATTGATGGGACAATGTACAGAAAGAGGTGGCAATCCCGAACTAGGAATTATCAGAGAAGGTCAAGTAGGGAGGTCGTGACCGCTACCTATCATCGTAGGGGTAGATGAATATGTTGGCAAAATGACCGAAACAGCAGAGAGAACACCAAAACGAACGGGATGTAATCATTCGAGTGCTCGTCCTGTAGTATGCTGCGCCTTGCTGGTTCTATGACTCCAGGTTCAAGCTATAAAAACCTGGCAGCTTCTTGACCTTCAACTCTTACATACCTCCAGCATAAAATTCTTCGATCAATTCATGTCTCTGAAGAGCAACCTCCCAATCAGCGTATCCCTTGCCCTCCGCATAGGCATCGTATAGCGCACCGATGTTTGCACTAGGCATGTTCAAGCCCTCATATGATTGATCGACGGCAATCTCTTCGACCTCGCCCGTGTCGCCGTCGCAAATGCTAATAGTCGCCTTACTGCCAAAATGTGGAGAGCCGCCATCCACCTCTATCAGCAGCTCGGCTCGATCGCCATAAACACGCCAGGTCAATCCGGGTCTACCAGAGAACTTATTACCGGCTCGCTGGTGGAAGGTGAAGACGGGCGCAGCCTCGGTGTCGAAACGACCTTGGAGCAGGATCTGACGCCCGCGTTAGTCAGGAGCCCATCAAGCAAACCGCAGACACTCACCTGATCCGGTGTATCCTTTGCAAAGGTCTCCTCCGACATCTTCCCATCACTGGCCAGCTTATGCATCCTCGGTCTAAAATTCCCCAGCACTGTCGTGTACCCCTTTTTGAGTTCCCCGTGGACGAAAAGGATAGTATCCAATCCGTGTCCCCCGTAAATGGTCAAAAGGTTTCCCCCAACCTTCCTATCAATCATATAATCGTACTTCGCACTCACCGCGCCGTTTTGCCAGATGTTCGCTGCAGACTGAACATTGACAGAATGTACCGTTCCCAATCTGCCGCTCTCAATTATCTCCTTCGCCTTGAGAATTGACGGCTCTCTCCTCCCCTGGAGGCCTACGATGGTCCTGATTCCCTTCTCTCTCGCCAGTGCAACAAGCTCGCGCGCCTGCTCCGCATTCGAACTCAGCGGCCATTCGACATATGTATTCTTGCCAGCTTTGACGGCAGTTTTAGCGAGCCCATAGTGCGTGTCCACTCTCGTCGATATGACAACGAGATCAATGTCCGTATCCGCGACCAGCTCCTCTGGCGAAGAATAGGTCCGAGTAGACGCCGGTAGCTCGTGAGCTTTGATTGCAGCTTTAGTGGAGTCGAGGCTGGAATTGCACAGCGCGAGGATCTGGTAGTTGGGAGAAGTTCGGAGTCTGGGGCAATTCTCCGTCAGGTGTCTTTCTCACCCCTGGTCAATGGGGCCTTCACTCACCTAGGTAAATGCGCGATGGTGGCCCATGCAGCCTTACTTGCAGAGAGACCGATGATGCCAACGCGTATCGGTGCCATAGGTAAGGATTGGAAAAGGGTCTTGTCGTACAGTACTACGAAATTGCTACGTGGCGAAGAGAATGTAATGAAGAGAAAGACCTACCTTCAGGGTATGTCCGATGTCATATCAATATGCGTACAAAAAGTGATTCAAGGATCGGAGCTGCCCCCTGGTCTCCAAGGCAGAGCTTCAAGGTCTGCATTCGCTCGATTAGAAATCAACTCGGATGAGCAAATGGTGAAAGATGGCAGCATACTCCCAATTTAGGAAGGGCTTGGGTGGGCCTGAAATCGCGTGATCTGGGCGTGAGGGGGGGTCCATGCATCTGCGGCGCGGCAGGATACTGAAGAGCATGATACATACAAGCCAATCATAAATTCGCTAGAGCAATACTACTGCGCTCTCACAACAGAACATGTTATTCCGGCTATTCTACAAGTACACATTCACGTCTTTCGTGTGGCCCATAAATAGGCAGGATAGGGTTTGTCCGTCAACCCCATCCGCCTGCACATAACACGTAGCCGGGCGTTTGTCACACGATCATTATCGAATCAAAACCGCACTGACTCCTCCTCAGAACGCGTTATACCATCCATCATTTTGACTGATCATGAATCAAGTTCCGCAGGTTCGGACTGGCACTGGCCCCGGTCGCGTCCCTTGAACTCCCCGGTCTGTCCACTTCTGCCGGAGTTGCTGGCCTAGGTCCCTCCTTGCTCTGATTTCGGGAATGATTGATCGACCGGTCCGGGGGTGGCGGAGGAAACGGTCTCTGCGGCCCTGATAGCTGCGGCGATGTCGCCGCGCCATTCCGCATATCCAGAGGTGGTGGTGACGATGCGTAAGGATGGCGAGGTGGATGCTGAGGATAGTGATGCGGAGAGTATGGCGCATGGATACCATTCGATGGTGGATAAGGTTGAGGAGGGCCATGAGCGTGAGTGGGGTGCGGCGGAGGATAAGACCCAGGTGGCGGAGGGGGAGGATGGTGGTACATTGGGCCTTGGGGAATACCATTGGACATCGGAGGGGGTATGCCGTTTCTTGTGTGGTCAGCCCAGCCTGCACTCTGTGGCGGTGCTACCGGTGAAGGCCTTCCAGGGAGCCAAGGGTTTGAGCCCGGATGAGGTGGAGGTGGTGGAGGTGGTTGAGGAGGAGGAGGGTGGGAATGTACTTGTGCATAATAAGGTTGTCTGTAAGCAGCTGGGTAGGAGACGAATGGCTTCTCTATGACTGGTTCCGATGGTCTCCACACACGTTGGATGGGATATGGAGGAGATACAGGAGGCGGTGACCGCTTTTCCACGTGGCATTTATGGCACTGCCACAGCGTCTGCTGGCTTGCGTCTTCTGCCCTTATCTCTGCCATTGACTGCGATGAGGGCTCAGTCTTTACGACTCCGTTGGATAGCGGTGGCTTAGCAGTGACTGGCGAAGCGTTCGCATCTTGCGAAGAACCACCAGAAGGTAGAGGCCCATAAGCTGTGCCCAAGGCCGTTGTCGCGTTGTTCGCTTGAGAGTTCGAAGGCTCATCTGACCCAACGCCATTAGGTATGGGCTGGGCACCATAGGCGGATCCGGCGACCTGCTTCTGATTCTTTTGCGGTCTCTCAATTGGCCACCACTTCGGACTGAACTCTATCTTACAGTTGTAACATTTCTTAGAGGTCCTCTCAACATCCAAACGGCCATTGATAGGTTCCGGCTCTGCATGCAGTTCATCTACCGATCTTGAAGGAGATGCTGCGGGTGACGCTTTGTTGCTCCGATTAGGTGGTCTTGGAGCATTGGCACTTGACCCAGCGTGGCAGCCGTTCATGGTCGAAGCTCTTCTGCTCCCAGCAGAAATCGCTGGTGTTGCGGCTTGTGGCACCTGCGCGAACTGAGCTGCACGGCGAACTGTACCTGTAATGGTTTTGTCGGCTTGCTTGAATGTCCTTGCATATAGTTGCAGAGCTGTGATACCTTCGTCGGTTGGTTCGAGGATGTGGTGGAGTGGTTGGGTCTCGTGGCTGCGGCACAATATTGCCGCAGTGGCTGCTCCATTTTCTTCTCCAAGCTTCATCGTAGTAACGACATCTCGGCGGGTCCCTTTCGGAGTGGCTCCGATGTCGAGGCCGAACACGTACATTTCCTGATGTGCACACCCTACGTGAAAGCGCACAGTGCAATTTGCTGCGTGACACTTGACTGTCGGATATTTGGTTCGCTTGCAGATTTTGCAAGGTGCCTCAAACCTATCGGGAGGAATAAAACCCACCCCTTCTGCAGGCTCGAGCATCTCGGCATCGCCAAACTTGATCTCTGGGTTCCAGATTGCACAAGTCACATGCACCCAGTTATTCCAAGCTGTTCGCTTGAGGGCCTCGCGGGGATTGGCAGGTCGCCCAGCTGCTTCTTGTTGTTGTCTGTATAATCTGACGGCTTCCTCGACCATCTCCTTCTCCTTCCGTTCCTTCTCACGCTCCCGATCCGTTTTCTTTTTATGTGATACCTTTGGAGGTTCCATGAGCTCGTGGGCCGTGTATGTGACGGGGCAAAGAACACACTCGTAGGTCGTGGACACCATTGTGGTACGATCGTTGGAACACATATCGCAGAACCACTTCTTCGTGTTGCGTTCGGGATTGATACCGTAGCAAGACTTGTGGACCGCTAAGCGACAGTCTCGGCAGTTGAGGAGCTCATCGCCTGGCAATTCGACGACGAGGCATACTGCACACGGCAAGATCTTGACCCGTGGGGGCTCAGGCTTGAGAGGGGCTGGTTCGGCAGGCTTCTCAGGCACAGGTTTTTTCTTCTCCGGCATGACTTCGGGAGTAGCTGTTTGCGCGTCCTTGTCTGATTTGACCTTCTTCTTTGGTGGCTCTTGAGTCTGTATGATGGTGGAAGGCACCTCAACGCCAGCCGACGCAGCCACAGCGGCTGTGCTACTGCTAATCGTATCGCCTGATTCTTCTTGAGCTTCGACGATGGTGCGCATCAACTCCTCATCAATCCTTCTCTTGGAAGCTCGACCCCCTGCGGCAGCGATCTTTCTTGAGACTTCCTCAATGCTCTCAAACTGGATGGCGTATCTTCTCCAGAGGTATGCACATTTCCCACAAAGAGCTACCGTCAACCAGGAGCTCTTGTCCTTTGAGTTCTTCGATGATGAATCTCGGGGCACGAGGGTCCCTGGTGCTGTTCCAGGGGCACGGCGCCATTGCCGTGAATGTCTGGTGTTACAGAATTTGCATTCGAACCCCCTCTTCCGTTCCGCAGCTTTTTCGTTGTCGAAAGCTGAGTCGTCATGGTCGTCAGCCACGTCATCAAGGAGCTTCACGGTGTTGCCATCTCTGTGTTTGTTCTCTTCGGCTTTCTTGTTTTCTTTCTTTGATCGCCGGCCTTCATAACTTCCCCAGATTTGCTTGCCACGTTCGCTCTTTTTCCAGATGTAATAGTATCGAACAATCCGGGCCTCTTTAAAATTCGGGCCAACGTGTCGGGAAACATTGTGCAGCTCATTGCCGTACTTCAAGATGCCTTCTTCAAACCTCTTGACCTCGTCTTTACTCAGTTCAGGCTCTTTCAGATCCAAACGCGGGTGTAATGTCTTCATCGCTGCCAAAGCCTTCTCGACATCATAGTTGTTCTCTTGTAGCTTTTCGATAGCTTTGGTCAAGAAATTCGTCGAGTATTCTGGGAGGTTATACTGAGCTGCTATTTGCTTGACACGATGCATGTAGTTGTCAACAAGCTGTTCGCGGTTTTCGGGCACAGAATCGGTGTCGTCTCCACCCCTGGCAGTGAAACTCTGCTCATCAGGCATTTTGAATATCAGGTGGGCGGTATATTCCTTCTTGCCTTTGATTTCGACTGGCTCGTCTTCTCCCCGAGAGATGTAGCCAATGGGCTCGTCCATTACCCATTTTGGACGCCTGAGCTTGCTCTCTTTGTCAGCCTCGAGTAATGCGATGGTTTCTCTCGATAGTTTGCCATCCTTCTTGTGGCTAGCACTCTTAATATACTTCTTCTTGATCTCGGAAGGCTTGACAAGTTCGACTGGCCGGCCATGCCAGACATTAACGTTGGCTTGATGTCTCGGACCAAGTCTCGAGCTTGCTCGTGGATATATTCGATCATCATAGTCTAATGCGTCTTCGACTCGGCAATGGACACCAAGGTACCGGTACGGCCACAGGTTTGCTTGGGCCATTTGCTCAGCCGTCGCTGGTGGATGAGTGTTTTCGGGGGCTGTACTGCTTGCGCGAGAGCCGGCATCTCGCAGTGCGGTATCCTCCTCCTCCTCTTCCATGATTTCGTCTTCTCCTTTTGTGGCCACCTCCGTCAAATTGGGTGTATGACGAGCTTCTAGCTTCAGCTCTTGGGCGCGACTACAAGCTGCACAAGCCCACGCGAAGCCTCGGGCCGGCTTCTTTAAAAGGGGTGGTCGAATGCATGCCATGTGGTAGGTGTTTTTGCAGACTGCGCAGTCCACGGAGTCGTGACTGTCGAAACCAGGCATTAGTTAAATCCAACGAGAAGAACGCTGGTACACTTACTTGGCAGCGTAACTGCTACATTTTTTGCATGTCTTGACAGCACTTGTCAACTCTTTGCCGCGCCCAATTTCAACCAACACAAACTTCCACCTCTCGTCGAGAACCTTCTTTACATGTAAGGGTACGTTGACCACTTTGCTTGTTGGAATGACCTCGTAATACCGGTGTATGTAACGATCAAACAGCTTATCGAACCAGAACGAGTCCTTCTTGACTCTGTACTCGTCCAAATTGGGTATGTCCGACAAGTGTTGAATGTTGCACTTCCCGCGAAGCGAGGTCAATGGGCATGTGTCAGAGTGCATGGACGCAAACACAACCCGGGTGTCCTGTACCTTCCGCTGGATATCTTTAGGACGGTAGTACCAGTTCACTCTAACCGAATCGATTGGTGCACCCTCTTCACTACTTGTGGGAAGAAACTCCATGATTCGAGCGAGGTAGTATGGCTCTCCGGGTGGTTCGCAGATGAAGTAGGCGTGGTCTGGAGCAATACGATTAGCAAGCATAGCCGAGAAGAGAAATACAGACCGTCGAGATAGGAAGACTCCGGATACGTACCGTTCACCGCCAAAACAGTCCCGTCATCGGCTTTCAGCTCTTTGTTGGCCGTGAGACGAGCACCACATCCCTCGAAAGTCATCATATTTGTTTCCTGGTGCTGGCGTGCACCCACACTGCTCCTAGGCATCCTTGAAATCAAGTTATTCGCGACATGAGGCGTTGAGATAGTCGTATTGCCGCCGGGTAGTTTTCTCTTCTTTGACTGCGCCGTCCCGTTTACACTTGGGTTGGCGGAAAAGGTAGAGGTTCCTGGGATTAGGTCTCTTGCAACCGGCGTATTACCGTTGAGGTCAGAAACGTTCGCATTGACCGCAGCGAACCCACGTCGTGCTTGGTTGTTGGAGTGTCTTTCGTTGTCAGCAGGTTCGGGGTCGACGGCAGCAGGAGTTGCAGCAGCCTTGGGCGGGGCTGATTTTGAGATCTTCCCATTTGCTTCTATTAGATGGTCGAGTTCCTTGTCTTCTGCATAATTTGGGCGGCTCGCTCCCGTCCTGTTCCTCGATCGAGTTCCGTACGGAGCTGCGCCGTTGATGTCGCTTGTTTCGACGGTAGGCGTGCCTGCATCGGATGGGACTGCGGAGGTATGGAGCGATGATTGCAGGCCGTTTTGAAGAGCAGGCGTAGGTGAAACGTCCATCCGATCGGCTGAATCTACCGAGGCCTGCTCTTGGGTGTCGGCGCCTGTGCCAAAATCGTGCCGTGAAAGATCAGCTTTATCGACTCTCTCTGGCGGTGTCGAATCATTCTCGGACATGATGACGAATCGGCTGGAGTTCAGCCGCCTCCTTCAACTGAGGAAAAGGTGGAAGGATCAGGGCACGGGACACACCTGCCGTAGCAGGCGGGCCTTGGAAGTCGCAACTGCGGTCAATTTGTGTACCATGAGTATTGCTTGTTGCGTGGTAGTACACATCCAAGCGGAAGTATTTGAGGCAGGAAGGATGTGTGAGGACCTCGTTGACAGGATCGAAGGTGGCTGCGGGCAAGGCGCACGCGTAGACTGTATGTGCCGCCGCTTGGAAAACGGAAAGAACGCCGGATCTCGAAACGAATAACTGGGGATGCGAGAACGCCCAAGTAATGCCAAGCCCCAGAAGAATACAAGGGGATAATTGTTCAAAGGTGTGAAGAGTGTGGGAGAGCGCGCGGGCGAGATATGTGATTTCGAGATGGGCGGAAACGGGGGACAAGGAAGGGAGGGAGGGAGGACGCAAGTGGAGGGAAATTCAGATGTACGAGGGAGCGTGCCGAGTTCGGTTGGCACCTTGTCCTTGGCCGCATCGGAGCCCAAAACTCAAATCTGACTGAGGGAGCAAAAAAAGGGCACCATGATTCATTGGTGTTACCCCAACCCCATCACCACATGATATCCACGGGACTACGCACTTTACGTCTACGACAACGACCTCCCAACACATGGCCTACCTGGCCGCAATTTACTTGTGCGCTTCACTTTCTTCCATCAGTCGCGAGGTGTGGTATGCAGATTTGGGCAAGCTAAAACTGATTAGGCTTACCCATCTGGACAGTTGGAATCTGGACAGAGGGGGTCCCCGAATCCGAAGAGCCGGCTTACAGAACTTTGTGTTCGACGTAGCATGCCCAAAATATCAGATCCGCACCCATTTTCCTTGCCATGATCCCCAAACCAGCAGCCCGCATTACTTGGCGCCCTCGCCACATCTGCACCGGCGCACGGAGACCCTTTCCTCTTCTCATCCAAAATCATCGCATTTGTACGCACGGTTGCGCTCTCTTCCCACCCAGAAATAGGCGCGGTTCTCTTGTGAATCCGGTAAGCTTAGACAGCTGTCATCTCTGGCTGCCAATTTGCCGACCAACTTACCTCCTCTTTGCCAGTTCAAGAAGAGGTGTGGTTAGAGGGCTCGGCGTTGCTTTTTTCCGGGATCTAGATCCGCTATTCCGCTCTCGGTTAGAGCCCCTCGGCCGCGTTTTTAGCACGAACTCTCCTTCACTTGCGGAACTTCGTTGATGGTTCGCCTGCTGTCCTTCTCACGAATGGACGAATTTTTTGCGTATGCTTGCTGTGCTTGATATCTAGGAACAACCATACTCAGTTACTCTTTCATACCATTCCATTTGAGTTTCTCTGGTGGTTGCGTTAATTTCTTAAGGTGGCAAATGTCTACCGCGCGCCTGCGCCCACCCAAGCGCATGTCGGCTTCCAGACATCCCATTGACGCTGTTCAGAAGCAGACGTACTCCACGAATAATGTTGCGGGAGTAAGGTAGAACCATGAAGGGATCTCGGGAGATCGTGTACCCAGCGGTTGTAACGGTGAGCCAGTTCAGCCGATGTCCAGAGATGCTCCGCCGTTGCTACCATCGCCTTGGTTGAAGGCTAGGTCGATTACTTGTGTCACGCTTCCTGGACTCGATGTTCATAACAAGCTCTCCAAATACTCACAGAGACTGATTGCTGCGTCAACTCCAGGCCCGGGTCAGAATCCTCCGCTCTCGTTAGCCCATCTAATATACGGGCTTCTAGAAAGCTTGGTTTCGAATATGGTGTCAATGGGAGTGCGCTCCATTTATCCTTTGGCAATCTTCTTATCTCCTTAGAAAGGAGTCTTGACAGGCGAGCGGAATCTTGTCTATACCGCCCAGACAGGTGGTGGTAAGTCGTTGATCGCAGGTATTCTCTTGCTCAAGAAGGTTATCGAACAACCAGCCAAGAAAGCTATTCTTGTGCTGCCCTATGTCGCGCTCTCATGCAGGAAAAGCTGAAATGGCTTCAAAATGTGGCTGAGGGCGTCACTAAGCAAGTCGACATTAAAGGCCGTCCTACTCTCAACCGCACTTTTCCACAATGCAAGCCAACACGAACCTGTATTCGACTTGCTGTGTTTTTTGGGGGGAAGCCGAGCAAAAGCGACATGGACGGACGTTGATATGTCTGTACTATCAAGAAGGCAAACTCCCTTGTGAATGCGACCATTGAGGATGGCAAATCCGATCAACTTGGCATTATCGTCATGGATGAATTGCACACACTTGATGATGGAAACCGCGGCTACTTGATTGAATTGATGATCACAAAGCTATTGTGTTTACAACGAGGAATCTAGCTTATTGGAATGAGTGCGCCTCTCTATAGCCCACGGCTCATCGCTGATTGGCTTGGAGCAAAAGGTTCATGTCTCCAAGTGTCGTCCAATCCCGGTTGATGAATATCTAGTCTACGAGAATGTCATATACCTCGCTGCAAATGCAAGGCAATTGTCCCGAACCACGAGTCAGCTCAACTCCAACTCCTCTACCTAGAAATCTCCGGTTGCAGCAGGCATAATCGGCAGTGGTCCCAACAAGCCGTACAAAAAGCCTGGCCTGGTAGGCCTGTGTGGCGCGGCCTAATGCCTAGAATAGAGTAGATCCTCCCTAATAGGTATAGATCGAGGCCTGTGGCGCTCCCTCATGTAAATTGCGCTCCGTCTCTTCTAATTTTCC
>Ga0335072_10001070_pt1 | contig 46601 bp, 43 predicted proteins | sample Lox_Sample_21_FD_206725 | JGI IMG/M metagenome (GOLD analysis project Ga0335072, IMG submission 206725) | Soil microbial communities from Loxahatchee National Wildlife Refuge, Florida, United States - Lox_Sample_2.1 | ecosystem: Environmental > Terrestrial > Soil > Wetlands | place: USA... | reverse complement strand
TCAAGTCTGAAGAAGCCGAAATACTTCGAACGGATTCAGAATTAGGAATCAATAATGACAACTCCAGAGAGCATCTGATTCTTCATTCATTCGTCGCAGTTGAACCATCTTATGCTCTTTTTCGCTAAGAGCGCAGCACGATGTAGCTTGAGCCATCATGGTTTAGTCGATAATATTCGCATGCGTTTGTCATCCTACCAGTTCGTCCTTCCCTAGCAAAGATGCCATTGGATCCGCGGCCATAGATCTCTTCTTTCGATACTCTTCCATCTCCTCTTCCGTTATGCCATCCCTCATCTCCTCAAATGTTCGCTTTCTCTTCTCAGCATCATCTGAGGTCACCTGATTTCCCTTTTGTCTGCGGCGATTGACTTCAGCATCCACGGCGTGCTTTCGTAGCTGTTCGTTATCGGTTTTCAATGTTTCATTTCGGGCATCGTTTGATGGCTCTGAAAGATCGTCGAGATCTGCACCGGTTCTTCTTTGTTCAGCCTCCTCAAACGCCATTTTACCCTCCTCACCGGTGCAATAGCTATTCTTGACTGTAGAATGACAACATGCGTATCCCCAATTAAAGTCTTTCCACCAACTACCCCAGACTGAAGTGTGATTATTGATCAAGACGTCTTCGGGATACTTTGATTTTGATTTGACTTTTGGTGCGCCTTTGATTCCTCCGGACTCATCGTATTCAACAAAGCGTTCCGAGACTGTAATTCGTGCATCTGGATCTAGAGTTTTGACGTTCTCTTGCCCACCATACATTTGAAGGAGGGCCTTCCGTTGAATATCGAGTCTCTCATCAGCAGCTTCCTTCTCCTTCTTGATTGCCAACATGGCTGCAGTAGGATTGGCTTGTAAGTGGATCTTGCTCGAGTCACCTCGTTCTTGCGTCTCCCAGGCGTATCTTTGTGCCTTCTCAAACTCTTCTGCATCGTCACTCTTTTGTACAAAACCTTCATCAGCGTCAAGAGAGGATCCGCCACCACCCGAGTCGATCATAGAGCGAGTCTTTGGGTCGTACGTCGTCGAGTCGGGATTCAAGTCTAGTAAGTACTTCGCTTTGTCTTCTCGTAGGCGCAGATTGCGAGTGCTGGTACTCTGCTGTCTACCCATGTCTGTCTCTGCTTCGTATATGTCACCGTCTTCAACACCTTCTCCGCTTTCTCCTCTTGCTTGACGTTTCAAGGCCTCGACGTCGTTGTACTCATCGACAACCTGTTGGTAGTCGGCAGCGTCGTATCCATTCCAGCGATCTCTCTTCGCATCCCAACCCAACTCGACTTTCTGGACCACTTCATCTGCCTGGATATCCTTGCCGGTCCACTTTGCACCTTTCTTCCGCGGTCTGCTAAGACATTCCTTCGTCTTGTGTGTTATTGCGCCACAGTTCTCGCAGGCTCCTTTGCGGTATTTTGTGGCGGCGGTAAGCTTTTGACCTCGTTGATACCATTGTGCCTTTGCAAGTGAGTCAGACTCAGTCTTTTGGAGACGCTGATGTTCGAGATAATCGGAGGATTGGGAATCATCGCCGGTATCTGGGACGTAGAAGGGCTTTTTCGCGATGAAGGAAGGGATATACTCGTTGCGACTGTTGGCTGCAGCCTGAGGATCGGGTTTCTTGGGATTTGTAGGCGGCATGCCGAAGTCGTTTGGAGGGAAGAGATTGATGTTTAGGTTTAAAATATAAGGATGGAAGTTCGATGTAATGGTGGCGTTTCTTCGCATTGAGCGGTAGCTAATTTTTACTGGGTGAGCCCCTCGTATTCGGCGCTTTTAGGCGCTAGATTCGGCGCGGTTGCCTGACTCGCGATTGTTTGTATTGCAAATCAACACCACCTCCACCTCATAGCAATCACAATCAAACACAGAATTTCTTACTTATGGCTTGCTCCGCACAATTTTGGTGACATTCTAAGCTCCGAAGATGTCGCCTCTTCGTCATCCACCTCTCGAAGAGCTGCATCAATTTCCTATGTCATAATGGACTCTCCATCTCCCTTTCCACAACCATTCCGCTTCCGATTGAACTGCGTCGACCACTACCAGGCCACTCCAACTGCCCTTGATCCTCAATTCAACTGGCCTACCCAACCTTCTCAAGGTCGAAATGCACCCACTATACCCGTCATTCGCGTTTTCGGATCCACTGAGACTGGCCAAAAGGTCTGCGCTCATGTTCACGGAGCTCTCCCATACCTCTACTTACGTTATGATGGCGGATTGGAACATGATCAAGGTCAGATAGCCCTCAATTCTACTCTACGCTTTAGTACTAATTGGAATTAGTCCAAGAGTACATTGCCAATTTGACACTTTCAATCAACCATGCCTTGTCACTTTCCTACCGCCGCAATCCCTACGACGCTTCGTCTTCTACCTTCGTTGCGCATATCTCCCTAGTCAAAGGTGTACCATTCTACGGTTATACGGTTGGATACAGGTACTTTCTCAAAGTCTACCTTCTCAATCCTCTCAACATGACGAGACTTGCCGACCTTCTTCTTCAAGGCGCTATTCTGGCGCGCAGTTTCCAACCCCATGAATCCCATATGCAGTATCTAGCACAGTGGATGTGCGATTATAACTTGTTTGGCTGTGGATTCATCGATTGTGAACGAGTGAGGTTCCGCTCGCCAGTCCCGGAGCATGCTGAACTCTCGAATCCCATTCATAAATGGCATGATCAAAGCATACTGAAGGAATGGATATCAGATCCTGATCAATATTCCCGTCAAAGCCATTGCGCCGTCGAAATTGACGTATGTGTCCAGGATATCCTAAACCGCATGGAGATCCGGCCTCGGCACTTGCATCACGATTTTATGGAGCGATACCATGAACTCGGTCCAGATGAGAAATTCGTACATTCCATGGCTGGCTTGTGGCGCGACGAGACAAAAAGACGGAAAAAACTAATGGGATTAACTAGCTCAAGTAGTAGCCCATTTCCACCAGACGTACTCATCAGCATGAGCGCCGACGTCAGAGACCATTCTAGCGGATGGATTCACGAAGACGAGTACCGTGAGCATATGCTGGACTTGGTGGATCAAGAAAGGAAATTTGGACCCGAAAGGAAGATCGATTTCGAAGCATTTGCGGACTCTTCTGCGCTCAAATCAAAAGTGCAAACGGCACATGAGAGCATTGAAGATCTATACCCATCAAAACTAAACAAACAGCAAAGTCCTATGCAACACCTGAAAACCGGCTCCTTCACATCCGTGTTCTCAGAGCAGTCTCTGTTCGTCGACGAAGATAGCATCCATCAAGATGACATAGGTAATGACGGTTACAACTCTGGTGAAGAAGAGAACCATGAACACGCCTTGCATTTTGATGCTTCTCCAAATCTAATGAAAGAATCAAACGGAGAACATCCGGATTCCCCACAAATGTCGTCCTCACGAGAAGAGACCGATGAGCGCAGGCACGGAACCGAACATGGGAAGACTGCAGCTTCAGACTCTCCGTTGAAAAGTCGATCGAACCTAAAACGTCAGAACTCTCAAAATGAAGATATCCTCCAGGAACTGGCCATCATTAAGCGTCGAAAGTTGTACAATCTGCCAGATAAGACAACCTCACTCCGACTTGACCCTGAGATGCCGGAACAAGCGAAACCTGTGAAGCGGTCACATGTTGCATTCGATGATGTCCTCACAATTGGACATCAATATCGCGAAGAAGACTATCATGGGGCAGGTGATTTGTCGTCTAGCCAGCTTTCGCAGAGCAGCATCAAAGCCCATGGTATCGACAAACCTAGTACACTTTCATTTCCTGTGGTCAAGAATGCACACGATCGGGACACTGAGTTAGGATTAAGTCAACAGAGTGAGCCTGCAAATTCCCAAACATCCGTCCATACGCCAAGCGACAAGATTCAAACGTCGGTAAGCTCGGACAGTCCTTTTGCAGCGTTGACTATGGCAAAAGAATCTCCAGTGAATCGTATTCTCGCCGAAAGATCTCCAATTATATCATCAACATTACTATCCGCCGCGGGTCAAATGCGTATTGCATTTCCAGATGCATTACACTCGCAAATCGTCATATTTGCCAGACAACCACCCACAATCGAAGAAGTATCTGGAACCATGCTTCAGCTTGAGTTGCCGCCAGTTATCTATCAAGATGCCTATTACAGTGACGAAAAGGATGTTCCTGATCGTCCAAGGGAATATGCAGGAAAGGAGTTCAAGCTAGAAAGCAACTCCGTACCCTTTTTGCCCGACTTCGATGCCACTGGACTTTCTCCAGCATCTTTTGGAAACAAGCCTCCAGTTATCCGCGATAAAGTGAAAGAGGAGCTGTTGTACAACCGCCAAAGGAAACGATGCTCTTTCAAGAATTGGGAAATCGCCGAAGCACCACCTTTAAGTACTGAAGTGAAGAAATGGCTGGCGCATGAAGAAGCTGAACGAAAAGCTCGGATGCTACTCGCCAATCAAGATCGCCGACGTTCTGCTTCACAGGAAGATCTCTCACAAATCGACGGGCCGACCCAAAAGAACAAGCACGGCTTCAAATATTCTCAGAAAGAACAATCCACAAGCGTGCAACATGAGACTCAGTACATGAGCATCATGAGTCTTGAAGTTCACGTCAACACGCGTGGTAATCTGGCTCCAGATCCGGAACATGACGAAATCGGTTGCATCTTCTGGTCGCTTCAGGCCGACGATGATGTGCATACTGATGTAAATGTCGGATTTCGGAATGGAGTTCTCGTCTTGTCGTCTGAGAATGGGACTGCCTCCCGCATCCAACATCAAGTCAGTGTAGATGTAAGATACGAAGAAGACGAGCTAGAGCTTATCAATCATATGATTAACATTGTACGCCATTATGATCCGGACATTCTTACAGGGTTTGAAGTACACAACGGCTCCTGGGGCTACCTAATTGAGCGTGCAAGATTGAAGTACGAATACAATATCTGCGATGAGTTCTCGCGGATGAAATCACAGAGCCATGGTCGATTTGGCAAAGACGCCGACCGTTGGGGATTCACGCATACCAGTACGATCCGCGTAACTGGACGCCATATGATCAATGTCTGGCGAGCCATGCGCGGAGAGCTCAACCTACTGCAGTACACCATGGAGAATGTAGCGTTTCATGTCCTACACAAACGGATCCCACATTATAGCTTCGCCGATCTTACGAGGTGGTATCAATCCTCTAAGCCACGAGATCTTGGCAAAGTTATCAGTTACTTCCTCGGCCGCGCGCAAGTCAGTCTAGAGATTCTCAACGCCAACGAACTCATCCCTAGAACTTCAGAGCAAGCTCGTTTACTCGGTGTCGATTTCTTCTCCGTTTTCTCTCGTGGTTCACAGTTCAAAGTCGAATCACTCATGTTTCGAATCGCCAAACCAGAAAATTACATTCTTGTGTCGCCTTCGCGAAAACAGGTCGGACAACAAAACGCACTTGAGTGTCTACCACTTGTCATGGAACCGCAAAGCAACTTCTATCCCAGTCCACTCCTTGTGTTAGACTTTCAAAGCTTGTATCCCAGCGTTATGATCGCTTACAATTACTGTTATTCGACCTGCTTGGGACGTGCTGTTCCTTGGCGCGGCGGAGTGAACAAGATGGGTTTTACAGATTTCAAACGTGAACCCAGACTTCTTGAGCTGGTCAAAGATCATATCAACATAGCACCTAACGGTATGATGTACGTTCGACCGGAACTCAGAAAAAGCCTCCTTGCGAAGATGCTTAGCGAAATCTTAGAGACTAGAGTCATGGTGAAAAGCGGGATGAAGCAAGACAAGGACGATAAAGTTTTGCAGATACTTCTCAACAACAGACAGTTAGCATTGAAACTCATTGCGAATGTCACGTACGGATACACGAGTGCATCATTCAGCGGCCGTATGCCATGCGCCGAGATCGCCGATTCAATTGTACAGACAGCACGAGAAACATTGGAGAAAGCCATTGCACTAATCCACTCCGTCGAGCGATGGGGTGCTGAAGTAGTATACGGCGATACCGACTCACTGTTCGTATACTTGAAAGGCCGAACAAAAGACGAAGCATTCAAAATTGGCAAAGAGATTGCCGATACCGTTACTAACCAGAACCCTCGGCCAGTGAAGCTCAAGTTCGAAAAGGTTTATCATCCATGCGTACTTCTTGCGAAGAAGAGGTACGTTGGCTTCAAGTATGAACATCCGGATCAGAAAGAACCAGAGTTCGATGCAAAAGGTATCGAAACCGTACGACGAGATGGAACTCCAGCTGAACAGAAAATCGAGGAGACTGCTCTCAAGATCCTGTTCCGTACTCAAGATCTCAGCGAAGTCAAGGCGTACTTCCAGAAACAGTGTCATAAGATTATGACGGGCCGCGTGTCGATCCAAGATTTTCTCTTCGCAAGAGAGGTCAGACTCGGCTCCTATTCCGACAAAGGACCTCCTCCACCTGGTGCTCTCATCGCCACGAGGAAAATGCTTCAAGATCCGAGGCAAGAGCCTCAATACGGCGAACGAGTGCCGTTTGTTGTCATCACAGGAGCTCCCGGTGCTCGTCTAATTGACCGATGTGTCGATCCGGAACGACTACTCACCGATGACTCAGTTGAGCTAGATGCTGAATACTACATCTCGAAGAACCTGATCCCACCACTTGAGCGCATCTTTAACCTAGTCGGCGCCAACGTACGAGGCTGGTACGATGAAATGCCCAAGATCCAGCGAGTTCGCAACACGAGAGCACACGTCGCAAACGTCTCGATGACGAGCGCCGCTAAGAAAACGCTTGAGAGCTACCTCAGCAGCACGATGTGCCTCGTCTGCAAGACAAAACTTCCTCCGCCGCCGCCGGTCTCAAATTTCCTTCCTAATCAACCGCTACCACTGCCGATTTGCGACGAATGTGCGGATACTCCGGCGAGGTCCATGTTGACATTGAGATCAAAACTGCACAAGGAAGAGCGAAAGGTTGTCAATGTTGGTAACGTTTGTCGCAGCTGCGCAGGCTTCTCATTTGGCGAGACTGTCCCTTGCGATAGCCGGGATTGTCCTGTCTTCTACACTAGAATACGAGAGCAAGCTGCTTTGAGATCCCTTGAAGATCGCTTGGATCCATTAATGCAAGAGTTGGAAACGATAGAGTATGATGGACGAGTTGAATGGTGATTTGATTGTGCATAGCATGGCGTTTTCTGGATTTTGGCATGATGATACCCCGAGTTGTAGATGAAATGTCTAACGTGAATTTCTCTCAAAGTCTCTATTTCTAGTATAATACAGTCTCAGCGACTAGTCCAATATCGCTTCCGGCCCAGCGTTGTAAAAGGTAGCGTCCTTGGTCTAAAATGTAGTCTATCAGAGCTCTTGAGTCTACTTACAGCACAACATCGATTACTATTGCCATAGCACCTGTTGACTCCTAGCCATGCGGTCCAAATCTATGGCTGCAGACCAGGTTTGTCGGTCGTGGAAGCTCCTAGAGCTTGCTGGTCTTCGTATCCTTCCTGTATAACACAGGGCTGTTGGGATACGGGTCGATGGTGACATCGTTCAAAGGGTTCATCTCGCTAGCTCGCAGGAACAAATCCTCGTATACGTGACCATCGAAGCGACCTAGGCTGCTATCCAGCTGCCAGTCAGGAAAAGCCCATGCGTCAACGAGACGAACAGCATGCGGTCGAATTTCCTTCATCAAACTCATTACCCTGTTCGTTCTTATCAGACTGATCTGGTGGGACGTGCAGGTGGACGCGGCGAAGAACTCGGCTCCTTCTTGCTCCACTGTATGAAGCGCATACAAGCGGAACAGCTTTCGCATAATCTCTAGCGTATCTGTATTCAGCGTCTCCTTGGTACAAGGGTCGTCCAGTGTTGCGAAGAAGTTCTTCACTACGAGATATTGGCTGTGTGCCTTAGAAAGGCGATCAAAGTCAACGAGGAGGTCGTTCCGCGCCAAGTTATGTTCGTCTTGTCGGTTTAGAACCTCGAAAGTTAGGAATGAAGCCCGATACGCGTACGCAGAGACGATATCAGCATCGTTCCCAAGGATATCAAAGGTAGCGCCAGTCTCCTGACTGCTGAGAAATTGCTTCAGTATTCTCGCCGTGTCGTTCGGTGCAGTGTCCTCCCCATTGAGCACAATGCGGGCTGATTTCAGAAGATATCTTGCAACTTGCTGACCCAAAATATCGTTTTCGCCGTCGAAAGTTCTTGACGGTAAATAATCGGCGTACCAAGGCCCGATTCCACTGAAGCTTGAGTAACCATGTCCGCCACATGCTCGACGACAAGTTTCGAGACCCTCAGCAGCAATGGAGCTGGCAAGGGCCTTTAATCCGCAGGAAGTTGCATGAATATCGGCAAGGAGGTCGATACCAGACTTATTTGTAGTAGCTTTGTCGCCATCTTTGTTCATCTCGTTCTGGTTGTCGCGGTACAGTTGCATCGTCACGCGGCCGGTGAAATGCAGAGCATAGCTGGCGGCCAGACAATTTAGTAGCCTATACTGAACGTTCATATAATTCAACACCGGGTTCTCTCCTGATCCACTGTTGGAAGAGTCCTGATCTTGAAACTGCCGTCTTATGCTACAATATCGGATGGCGATTGTAGCGCCTCGCGCAAGTGCGCGACCTGCATGCATCACAATCATAGATCGAACATAAACAAGAGTGCCATATACGAGACTTGGAGACCCTTGTCGAACGTAATTATTCGTTTCTGGGTCAATTCGTGAGAATCTCGCGAGCATGCTGGATAGAAATGAGCGAAGGGGAATCGTATCGGCAAAATCAACTTACGATATGTGCGGAATCTTGACTTTATTGAAGAGTAGGAATCCATTGTCCGTAGCATTATAGCCAAACTTTGGCCCAATGTCTCCAATATGGATATTCTCAAGAGGCTGGTGTGTTTTCAAATCTCTGATCTGCACGACAAAAGGGTGCGGACCATAATTCTGGCCATTCAATAGCAATTGAGCCATGACAACGGCGAAGTTAGCAGTCTTTCCCAATCCACCAATCCACCATTTTGATGCGGTGAGATATGGAGAGTGTATAATAAAGCACTTCTCGTCTGAGAGCCAAGTTGCTGTGGTTTCCAACCCACGAACATTCGAGCCATGTCCAAGCTCGGTTTGAGCATAGCAGCCGATATATTCATAGCTCTCAGCTTTTCGCAGGAATTTCTCGTGCTGTTCTGATGTTCCTTGCTCTACATTTACATAATTAGAAGCATCCTATCCTCGTGTCCACACCTACTGACCTCTAATGGTTACCTTGAACATCTGAAATGGTTAGTACTTCGTTTCAAAATTCTGCTCAGTTACTCACTCCCTCGTGTAGATGATATGGGCCCGGTTCACTGATCATTTCGTTCGCAGCAGTTATGTCCTCTTGAGTCCAGTTATGCTTGATTATCAATTGGTTGAGACGTTTGGCTCGTGCCAGTGCGCGCTCAAAAACTTGTATCCGTCCTGAGAAGTAGTTTTCTGTCTTGCTAAATACGGGCTCCTGTTGCAGAATTGCTAAGACACGATGTTTGCGATCTAGCTGCTCTTTGGAGAAGAGAAATTCGGAAATTGATTGAACTGAAAGATTGGATCGATCACGTTCCGCTTTGAGCAATTCATGTCCTTGAGGGTCAGAAGGCTTCAAAGCCTTGACCCAGTCTGGATTAGGAGCCATGGGAAGAGAAAAGTATCTGAAACGTTGGACAAGCTTGATAGTAAAGCGGAAATTAAAAGCATGAAATGCATCTGTACAAAACTTTCTACAGCGGACTTCGGCTCTGGAGCTTGAGAAACGCTACGCTTACACTTGAACCGAAAAGCCGACTAGCGCAGCGTAGAGTGCGGAGAAATGGTGTCGTCAATTGTACGCAGATAAATTCACTCATCTCAATGAACTGGAAGCGTTCTGGCTATTCGGAAACTGAGCTCAAACTCATTGTCCCTTCAATTGCCGTGACGATGCATGAAGGATTGGGAAATTGCCGAGGTACAACAAATTCGGCATCGCTCCGAACAGATCTTTCGGCTGCGTGAGATCTGGTTTCTACCTTCAACCAGAATCAATTCAGGCAGAGGAAGTGATATTTAGCCATCATGGATCCAGTACTCTGTGCGAACAACGTCAAATTGTTCAGTATGCCGACATATCTTGGTATTCTGATTGAGCGTCCAGGCATCCTAGCTACCAAGTCAATTTCTAAATTGTGTAGGTAATTGACTCTTTCATATTCTTTTCTCATCGACTACAGCTGCCGTTGGCCCTACGACGTCTTGAAGATCATCCACTCTCCGAGCCTCAATCCACTCAATGGCTTCTTGCCGATTCCTACAAACGTGAGGCTGTCCGCGATCTTTCTCCGATAATTTTGACATCGAGCCCTCAAGCGTCATGTCCAAATTGCAAAGAATTGAGGTTCGTAAATACTCAAAGCAGTGTGCGGCGTGATATGGATCATCGTTCTCACTCCGCCCGTTCACGATCAGCTGATGATAGGAATCAACTGAATAGTACAAACAATGCATAGCGTGAGTCCAGCTCGCTTCGAAAATCGGTCCTGAGCGCAATGGATCGTCTGTTATTGGATCACCGAGTAGAGGATGATCTCGATAATCCTGAATCGCGATCGAACCACTTCCACGAGGCATCAATAAATCCCAATTCCTTCGAACTTCAGCTCGATTTGCGTTCGACGTCATGTTCGGTACATATTTCTCTGCTTCCGGTTTCAAGTAGGTGTAGGTATGAGAGACTACAGCGGAGATTAGCGAAAGATTCTTCAGCGCGCATCATATCTTATTATCTTACATGTTTTATAAAGGCCGTTGATGTCGTCTCCAGTTTCTATCACCTTGCCTTTCAGAACAGGATCAATTTCGCCTTTGCTGACAAGTTTTGGTAATAAGAGGACAGCAATGATTATAGCCTGTAAAAATACCACGATGCTCCATCGCAGCCATGTCCAGCGGGCCTCTGAACCTGATTTCGAGCTTCGAATAACATATGTTCTATCGTGCTCCAGTTTGTCTGCTGTGTATGGCGTTTCGCCAGAGAGTGTTATGTTTGAGAGCGTGTCCTCATTCGTATCATCATCATATTTCGACTGGTATCGTGGGAGTAGAGGAGATTGGCTTTCTTCTCGAGCTGAAGGCATCTTGGAGGGAATTGCGGACGGATCCAAAAACGGGACAGAAATTAAGATAGACTTCTGCAAGTTGAGTTCAAGTATTCAAGATTTTGTGTTGGCTGAGATCGAGTTGAACGATGCTCAATCGCATTGCAGTTCACAAAGGCAGAGAAAGGCCGTAGAGTGGATTCCAAACAACTGTCGACCCCATAATTACGCATCTGAGTTCCCGATGAATCTACTGCCTCATAAAGCGCTGGCATTTTAAGGGGTAGGCAGCTTTAATGTTTAGTTGTTCTTCGTCAACACTTGGCTTCATGTTGAGACGAGCCCGCGGCTCCAGCGTAGCAAGTTTCAAAAATCGAAGCTGTTTGAGCCAAGCATTAATGATTGATAGTGACAGGTTTCACGGCAAGCTATGACATAGGCGCTAAATATCTGCCACTGTTGCTGTTTGGTCGAATGACAGACTAGGAATTTTTGTACGTTACGCAGAAATACGATGAAAGTGATAAGTTCTTGGTTTGTGAGACCGCGCATTCGTATCCATCTTCTACAGCGATGGTCGTCGACAAGCGATACTTTTGCACGTGCACTTTATGCTCGTTCATTGATTTAGCAGTGAGAAAATTGATCAATCTAGTTGGTTAGGACGTTGCTTATAATTTATGATTTGGTCACTGAATAACTTCCATGTTGCCAACGGAGTGATCTAATGCCCATTTCCTTACTCCATCAAAATTGCGGCATACATGTCTCGTATTCAGTTCTGGCCATGCCAGCGGGTCACCTTCGACCATGTACAGAGTAAATAGACCAATATCGGCATAGCACTGGGTATTTAAGCGCAGAATTTCAATGCAGTGGTCTGATAAAATTGTTAGGAAAACGCAAAATCAGTCAGAAAGAAGCGAAACTTGCCTGCATGTGCCCGCACATCCTCTGGTCCTTTGGCGAATTCTCCACCTAGAGGTTCGTAATAATCTCGATATGCTATTCTCCTTAAGAGATTCAAGCAATGAAGTTGGTGGAAGACCTAGACCTGGGTCAGAAACTGGCGGCAATACGTCTGTCAAGTTGTAATACCTCAATGCCGACGCGATATCCTTCTTCTCCCGTTTGGGGATGATTAACTTTCACTGAAGTCTCCGGCATACCGAGCTGTGCGAGATCTGATTTGGATATCCACTGGTCTCCCACTGTATGAAGAATTAGCTCTACGGCGACGATAGAGAGGAGAAAGAAAGTACCATCATATGATATCGATCGCCACGCTTTGTCAATATCTGGTCCTGCACCAACGAAAGGATTGTCTTTTGTTGATACATTATACTTCATTGACCTGTATTGCACCGATACGTCGGCAGGAGCTGTCCGCCGAGGTGAGCTTCGTCGGACTAACAATGCGATTGGACTCGACTTACACCAAGCTGAAAACTCGCGAACAAACCTTAATGTCGATGACCTGACATTAAGAGCCAAAGCGAACAGCGTGAGTGACGTTACAAGCAGTATTGCATGCAGTAACCATATCCACCGCCCGGAGGCGCTTCCGAAGAGTGTTGGAGGTCGAGTTGGAAGCACAACGCCGTTGTCCGAGCCTTTCTCGTGGTCACCTAGCGCATCTAATGCATCTAGAGTAGTAGAAGTCTCATATGACAGCCTTGGTTCATCCTCTTTCAAGGTAAGTAGAAGTTTGTATCTGGAATCCATAGTCACGTTGCCCAACGTCTGGAGTGGGTTATTGGAATATCCGCTTTAAGAACGAGTGTAGAAGGAAAAGAATCTAAGAGTGCGCATGAAGTTTTCCCCTAAAGCTCATTCAATTCCACCGAGATGGCCAGAATAAAGATAGCACAGTAAGAGGGACTAGAGGGGAGAACTTGAGACTCGGCATTGTCGAAGTCCCGCGCCTTTGGTTCACCGTCCAGCGAACGAAGTGGCAGAAGTCTACGTTACATGCGGCCATTTCAAGCAAGCAGCTAAACAATTTCACGTCAAAGTGTATGACGGCGCGACACGTTGGACTGTCTTGGCGGCTCAAGGAGTTGTTTCAATCTAATCTGATTCCGAAGCGCAAAACACGAATGGCACGGCGCCTCCGTCCTTTTCACAAACAGAGCCGCATTCAGCCTCCTCACTCGCGTCAACGTTTGAACTCCATCCTCTCCCGCCTATTTGGACCTGTCAATGCCAATCGGACCAGAACGAAACACTGGAGTCCTTGACTCCGTTCAATTTGGGAACGAGGTCCACATCTCCACCATTCCGTTTCCATACCACTCTTTGGGCTACCATTCCGTACCGAGCTTCATTCTCGTCATCAGGTGAAACCCGTCCCGTGTCTTTCTTAGGGAGAGATGCGGTTTCTATGACAAATATTTCTTCAGATTTCATTGGAAGGAGACGTACGCTTTGAGACGACCGTAAGTTTTAGGTCTTTGATGGTTATATAAATGGAACCACCTTGGATCCAGGTAATTCGCTCTGTATTGCTCTTTTCGTTCATACCTAGTCAATTTCGTTCGCTTCACGCTTAACTGCTGGTCAGCTAGCTTTTTTTTTTTTGAACTTGCTCATTTTCACTCATTTTCACTCGGTAACGAATATCTTTGTTTAAATTTAAAATCAACATGCGCTTCTCTTCTTCGATTGTGCTTCTTAGCCTTCTGGCTTCGGCTCCCATTGTTGCTGGCCTCCCTCACGCGGTATGGGTCAGCTGGTGTGGCCGTATTGAAACTTCACTGACCGTACTAAGGGATCTCCTGCGTCTAACGCGGTCGAAGTCGCGCGAGATATTTCTGCTCGCAATCCTCATCACACCGAGGTTTGTCTTTCCCTTCACATCATCTGCGCATCTATAAAAACATGTGCATCTGTTCATATTGGATCCGTCACTAACATCTTCATTTTCGTGCTCAGGTCCAGATCAAGGCCAAGGAAGCTGCTGCGGCGAAGCAGAATGCAGCTCGCGATGCCCAAGAACCTGATGAGTTTGGACCTTGGGATTCGGACGAGGATGAGTTCGGCTCATGGGTAGACAAGAGAGATCCGTCTGCACACCACACTGAGGTTCTGATTACCCTAGTATCATTTCCAGGCCACATGTACGTCTGGGTCAGTCAAGAGCCATCACTAACACTAATGCTTAGGCCCAAATCAAAGCCAAGGAGGCTGCCGCAGCGAAGCAGAACGCAGCTCGTGATGCTCAAGAACCTGATGAGTTTGGACCTTGGGATTCAGATTCGGATGAGTTCGGCTCCTGGGTAGACAGGAGAGATCCGTCTGCGCACCACACAGAGGTAAATTCCACACTTCTAGGCCAACTGTGTCTCTGGTTCTGTTGAGTAACTAACAATTCGTGCTTAGGCCCAAATCAAAGCTAAGGAGGCTGCGGCAGCGAAGAATGGACGCCGTTCTCCACACCATACTGAGGCCCAAATCAAAGCCAAGGAGGCTGCCGCGGCGAAGAATGCAGCTCATTAATGGTATGTATTGCTGTCGTACTTCAAGTAGACGAAAGATCTCTAACTTATATTCTAGGCTTAGACCTAACAAGACTTGCTAAATTTGCACGGTGAGAACTGAAGGATGGAGCGGTTAGAGTAGTATGCACAACTCTTCCCAAAGAATCCGATAGATAGTTGTAGCCAGATTCTTGTACATATCAATTTCCATGGAGTTGTGCTCAGAACAGTAGTGTTAGCCTTGCAACGACTAAGTTAACTAGTACCTGTACTGCGTATTGTGGTATGATATTTCCAGGCATACAGAAGCTTGGTCAAAATGAGGTGTTCCATTTGCTTTTGTATGTCAACTCCTTTTGTGAAATACGTTTATGTAGTAACTTCATGATACGGCGAATTGATTGGTGGGCCGAGCTAAGCCTCCTCACACTCGAGCCCAGTGGCTTATTAAGGGAATGTACGAGTTCGGACAGTGGGCTGTGTTTATCGTACCAAGTAGGAGCGTTTAATTATAAAGAACAGCCTCGCGCAGCAAATTTCCAACCGTACAGTTCTGTTCTCATACTAAGAGGCATAGAGACACAAAGCTGAGGCCCATATGCAACCCTCTTCCTCTCGAAACAACCAGGATCTTTGCAGGCGTTTGCTGGTTTCGCATGTCTGATCCCTTGAGTGTTGCGGCGTCGATCGCTGGCCTGTTGTCTTTGGCTGGCCAGGTCTATACGACTTTGGACACATTCATCACCAACGTCCAAGGTGCTCCCTCATTTGCGAATCGTATCCGCATAGAAGTCGACTCCTTTCGAAGATCGCTGAATGCTTTGCACACTCTCCTCTCTCCTTGGACAGCTCCGCCAAAACGTGCTGCACTCATTCCCGCCGACTTCATCGTTTTAACTTTTACAGATGCAACACTCTTGTTTTCCGAAATCGAGGCGGAGATATTGCCGCTGATACAACTTCATGACTTTGACTTTGTGGTTAGAGCACGATGGGCTCGGAAAAAAACACAATTGGAAACATTGGTGTCGCGATTGCAGTGGCAAAAACTAACATTGGTATTGCAGCTGAATATTTTAAAGTGGTATTAGTTCTCCTTGCCGTCAAGATGCGGGATTTAGACGAGCTAATACAAGTAGCAGTGCTTCTGAAAACGATGCTCATAAGGAACTTGCTGAGCTGACGCAAAACTGTATGCAGAAGCTGGCCGACAACCAAGATCTAGAACGACGATTAGGACTAGTAGAAGCACAGCTCCAACAGAATACCCTCGGAGATTCCACCACCATTCGCTCAGACCGCAGTGATGGATCAGATTTGACCGTTCGTCCGATTGGAAAAGGCATACTCGATGCCTACCCTATCCAACACGAGTTCGAGCAAACTCTCTACGCGAGTTGGGTATATCGCAGAAATCAGAACCGTCGCGAGAGTATGTCGATCCGCAGCTCGGTAATTCGGGAAAGTGCTTGGTCGGCACTATCTGAGCTGAGTCTGGCGCAGATATCTATAATCTCTGTCATTGCCCTACCAGTTCAGCGCTCAGAGCTTTTCAATGCGCAGTGGTATGCACTCAATGAAAACCAGGGAGAGGAGGCCAAAGATGGCCGCAAAACTGGTAAGGTGGCACTGGGTTCTAAGGATCAGCTGTCAGGATCATCTCCTGCGAACCGGTACGATATCTCTTACAATGAGCAACAACATGGGTTGAGCAATACTGGTGATGAAGGCTCTGCAAACACTCTTGAGCACTCCGAAGTGAATCAAGGGATGCTCGAAGAGGGAATTAGCGACTCTGATATTGCCGAGATCGAACTGCTTCTACAGGGTACCGCCGATACTCTCCCAAGCGAACATCAGAAACCCGAAAAAGCTCACACGGAACGCGATACTACGACAACCTCATCTATCAAACACGTGGGGAAGCCGAGACGAGTCACAACAACAAACCTCTCGAAGGCTCTCCAAAAAGCCAATATTGCTGTCATCCGTGACAATAATCATGATTATCCGGGTGCCATCGACAGTTACACCGAGGCCTGCAACATATTAAGGCAAATGAATGACAAGGTCGCCGATTCGGAAGATCGAAGGAGATTAGAATCTATTCGGGCTACATACGCTGCTCGCATCACTCAACTAATGGAAGTATTGGCGGTAGAGCAAAATGAATCAATCATGAAGTTGCACTCCGAGCTAATACAGACGGAAACTGAAGGCAAAGTGTAGTTAAGAGCTGTTCGGACCCAGCCGCGTGGAGTAGTATGGTTTGCTGGCTCAAGTAGATAGGATCGAGATCATGGTGAGAGGCACTTAGCGCTGGTTCCAGAAAAGTAAATTAACAAAACTATCATTGAGGCAGCTCTCCAACTCACAGCATGTCCCGACCTCGTCCCAACAACTATCACCGAATGCCGTTTGATGCCGCTTACGAATTGAATCTTCACATGACGCTAATTGTTACAGAAGCGAGAGCCTTGCAGATTAAAACTGCTTTTACCATCACTGAATAGAACTTGGAAATTGCAAACCCACGATCAAACTACTCTTCCTGGTAACTCAACTTCCTCATCTCGCCCAACCTCGTCCGAGCCTGCGCAAGAGAGTTCTCAAGTTTCAGAATCTCAACCTGGGCCGTTGTTAGCAATCTCATGTTAATATAACAAAGGATGACGAAACATACCTGCTGTTCCATTTCCTTGGTCTTAAACTCAAGACTGCTGAGCTTGCTGTAGTCCTCAGCCTCAACATCGTCTCGGTTCCTCTGTTTGATGATATCTTGCACTTGTCGGACAAGATTCCGGCAGGCCATAGTTACCGCACGCGATGCCTGCTCTAGAGCTTCCTGGGTCTTACTCATGAGGCTGCTCTTGACTCTGCTTGCGGCAACGAGCTGCGCAGTTGAGGCAGCGACGTCGTTGGAAGCGACAATTAGCTGTTCCATGCTTGCTCTGCCACTGATGGCGCCGTCAGCCGTTTCGATGAGCGTATTTGTGCTGTTGGCTACGGCCTTGGCAGCAGAAATGAGTCCCTCGGTCCACCTATTGTGCTTCTTGTAGAACTGTGCTCGCGAATTGCTGCCGCGACCTTCTCTAACAATTTCTTGTTGTGATGCCGTTGCGGCTTTGATGAGCCTTGCAATTGCGCTGGTAATCGCGATAGCAGCGTTGAGAATCGAGTCGTGAACCTGCAGTTCGTATGTCGAGTACGCATCGCGAGGCTTATTCATGAGCTTGTTAAGACGTTCGGCAGCTGCATCAATGGCCCTGGCTGCGTTCGTAAGTTCCCGATCAACCAGGTCACCAAGATCTCCATCCTGTGAAGTGATCTTGCTCTTCGGTGCGAATGCATCAGCCAATTTCGACAGAGTCTGTAGCTCGAGTTGAACCTGGCCATTGTTGTGGATTACGACATCTTGCTTGGCTTCATCTTTAAGATCTGCCATTCTGAATGACTGCACAGAACGGAAAAAGTCGATAGTTGCTTGTGCAGACTTTCTTGCGGCGTTGATAAGTTGATCCGCCTTTCTGTCATCTGATGCAAATCGCGTCAAGCCCTTGGTATTATTGAGAACGTCAACAATGGAGCCAGAGAACGAATTCACACCCTTGATAACGCGAGCATGGTCCGCATTTCTTCCATCTGCGATGAAGTCGTTGAAGGATTGAGCAAACTCCATTGCATCCTGTGCTGCCTTCTCAATCCTCGACAACACGTACGCACCGGATGCATTCTGATTACCGGCCTGCATACTTGAGTCCAACTCGTACAAGCTGTCGTCGACGCGTACGATACCAGCTTGAAGGACAGAGTCGAGAATGTCGTTAATTTTCTGGATTGAATCCAACAGAATTGCATCAACTTGCCCATCAACCGCACTTTCACTAGCCAAGCCAAGCTTCTTCGCTTCGTCGGCTTCCAGCACAGCTTGATCGAGCGCATATTGAACAACTGCAAGTTCATCTTCCTTATCTCTAAGCTGGCGCTCCAAGTCGCCTGAGCCATCCTTGAGCCGTCTTGAGAAATCGGCCAGCTCCCGTTCTCTGGCTTTGAGTAGAGATTCAAGGTCTGTAATCTCTCGTTGATGTCGATTCAGCATCGCGCTGAGTTCACTACCCTTGGCCCGATCCGCATTCTCCGCTTTGTCTTGGGCAAACCTAAGCTCACGCTTCAACTTTTCAATCTCATCTTTGAAGCCACCTTGGCTCCGATCCTTGTCTAGCAATGCACGGTCTCGCTCGCGAATCATGTTGGCGAGATCGAGATTCTTTTGCTTCAACTCTCGCTGTAATCTTTCTCGGTGATCGATTGCCTCCTGAGCAGAGCTGGCTTTGGCATTGACTGCCTTGAACTTCTGAAGGAGTTCAATATGTTCGCCACGCAAGCTACTATAAAGCTTCGCAAGGTCTTCGTACTTCTTACGCCAAGTTGCAAGCTGCTGTTCTAGAGCGCGAATCTGAGCATCTTTGGATTCAATCTGCTGACCAAAGTTTCCTTGCAGTGATGCCAACTCGGTCTCCAAGGCTTTCATCCGTGCATCGTATTGCTGTAGCATCAATTGGTCACGCTCATACTGTGCACGAGCATTCAGGTTCTCTCGCTCAAGTTCAGCGAGTTTCCCAAATGTCTGCTGCTGCATTTGCTCGCGTGCCAATTGTTCTTGAGCAAGACGAGCTTGTTCTGCTTGCATTTGTTGCTGTCTCTCAAACTCTTGTTGAGCTCTCAGTGCTGCCTCTTGCTGTGAACGTTGTTGCGCCTCAAATTGCTCTTGCAAACGTCTCTGCTCTTCAGCGAAAGCATCTTGCTCACGAGCCTGCTGGTTCTTCCAGAATTCATTTATTGGTTCGGGATCAACGGATGGCGCGCGCTGTGGTGGAGGTGGTTCCTCTTCCTCCTTCGGCTTAGGGCGTGAGGGAAGCTCTGGTCGGCTTTCATCATCTGTTAGTAGGTTCGGAGGATCGGTCGGGAGTCGCGGAATTGTGATGAGAGAGGTGAGGTAACGCAACTGACTGCACTCGTAGTAGAACTTTACTAGTCGATAATGTTGCATGTCGTAGCGATCACGAAGCGGTCGGAGGACCTCATCATCACCAAGAGTCGTATGCATAGCGCGCAACATGCTAGTGATGAACTTGTAGATGCCGTAACTTTCTTGGACAAGAGGCACCAGCGCGGAGATTCGGCATTCGGTATGAGAAGAGTGAGGAATATGAGCGAAAATGAGCTTTTGGAAAGAATCAATCTGATCCTGAAGGCTCATCATGTCGTTAATTGTCTCGTAACCATTATTGGGATCATCGATGAGCTTCAAGCTGATGAATTCCTCATAGTCAAAGACACCATTAAAGAGTGGATGCTGAGCATGAAAAGCAAGCTTCGCGCGCAAGAAGTAGACGTATTCTTCTATCAACTTGCCGTATCCGCGCATGCCGCCGCCGCTGGCCACTCCTCGTCTCAGGCTGTCTATCCAGCCGGCCTGTTCCTGAGCTTCCTTGAGAACATTAGGATGTCCTTCCTGAAGGACTTTATGTATGGTTATGAGGGCTTTGAATGTCTGGACTTCGTCTGCAAGAATCGGCTGGCTAAAAGGTGGTGGTAAGCCCCACGGTTCACGAAAAGGTGTATACGGGTCAACTGACACTTTCATCCCAGCCCAAAAGGATTGGGAGGATTTGTGATCCCATGTGTAGACGATACATGCACGAACATGTTTTCTCTTTGGAGCAACCTCATCGATACTTGTTGCCTTCTTGATATTGATGGACAGCTCTGCTTCTTGTTTTCCCATGTCGACGTTACGCGAGGAGCCGTACGACATGGTGGGTATGGAAAGACTAGCAAAAGGATTAAAGCTAGGTGAAAGCCAAGGGGAAAGAGTTGTATGGAGAAGTGGGAAGAGATTTCAAATGCCACGAAAGCTCGAGGCTGTGGTGATTGGAGCTTTACTGCAAGCTGTCGCGGCATGACGAAGATCTGGCTTGGCGCTTAGCCCACAAGGCTTCAAGGCAGTGCTGTGCTCGCCTTTTATTTTCATCTTTCATTGTCTTTATATTTCCAGCAAACAACAAAGAAAATGGCGGGTTCAAAGAGATCTCGCAATCCAAAGGTCAGATATCCTCCTGAATATGACAGCTCGTCTAGCCATTCTGACTCCAAGCAGAAATCGAAGGGCCCGACACAAGCTGTTCGAGATGACAGTTGGATAATACCTGGTAAGAAGCCCAAATCTGACCCTATGGAAGAAGTATCCACATGTTGAAATAAGAAGCTGACACGCGATTACCAGATCCAAATGAACGTCGTCCCGAAATCGATACCTCGAAACCGACCAGTATTTTCAAACCCACCGGTGATGGCGTACTCTCCACCCTAACCATTGCACTTCCAGCAAGCATTCTGAATCTGTGAGTATTATCTTCGCTTCAAGTTGTATTCTGTCTCTTGTGTTTGATTCTTAATTCCTATCTACGCGATGAACTGCTTGGCTTCCTGTGGACCGTTTTGAGAGGAACTCATACCCTCCCATAACGTTCAAACTAGAAGCAACACCACACCAGTCCGAGATATTTCAACTTTTAAGTGGAACAACTTCCTGCCTTCTTCATGGACATGATACGGGCTTTTCATTTCTTTAACAGAACATTTGTAACATTGGAGATTGCGACATCACGCTGACACCACATTAGTGCACAAACATTTGAACTTAAAGCCCAACTTGCAGGAAGAATTGCTCGCGCTGCGGCGGTCTTCTGTATTGACGAAATAGTCATATTTGAGGATGGTGAAGAGGTAGATGACGACATCAACTTTGACATACAGGTCGACTCCGAGACTGACAGTTCTGATACGCAGAGCGGTACAGACGCCACCGATATCCTCTTTCAAATCTTGCAGTATCTCGAATGTCCACCTTACCTTCGTCGCCGAATGTTTCCTTCTCATCCATATCTACGAACTGCAGGCGCATTACCAAGTCTGGACATGCCACATCACCTCCGACGAGATGAATGGTGCCAGTACCGTGAAGGCATTACACTAGACAGTGAGGATCCTGGATCTCGAACTCAGGTCTCCGGTAACTCTACGAATGGACATTCTCATAAAAGAAAACGGGACAGTAACGGTAACGATCATTCGAACAATGTCGCCAGTGACTCCGGATCTAAGTTATCGCCTTCAAAGAAGCAGAAATCTGACTCCACATCCGGCTTGGAAGAATCTACTCATGGTAATCTATCCCAGAAACCTGATTCTACGCAAATCCTTTCGGTGGAAGCTAATGTGCCTCTATCCACGAATTTCAATACCGATGTTGCGAAACTTCCAAGTGCTGAACAAGTCACTTACACTTCACTAGTGGACTGCGGATTTCCTTTCGCGATCGCTGTTTCTACCCATACCCATCTACCTCTTAACACGCGCGTAACACTCCTCTTCCCATCCCCAAAACCTCCGCCGAACTTTCGCTTCCTCGAAGCAGCACGATGGTACGGCCCTGAAGCCGCAGAGCCTGAATTTCACGCTCAAGTTGTTGATACGAACGACCCGAAAGAGAAAGACGGGTACTACTGGGGTTACGAGGTTCGAGTCGCTGCCAATTTAACGAGTGTCTTCGCTGGATGTCCTTACGAAGGCGGATATGATCTCTCAATCGGCACAAGTGAGCGTGGCAAAACGATTAGTGAGCTCAATCCTCTCACCAGATCTACAACATCCTCCGATGATGCATCCACTATGAAGGCAGATATGCTTGGCGAAACTTTTCAGCATGCTATTATTGTATTCGGTGGTGCAGCAGGTTTGGAAAGCGCTGCCGAGTACGACACTGAACTGCTTGAGCGCGTGGGAGGAGATAAAAGAAACGTTGAGCGGGTCTTCGACTTCTTCGTTAATGCGGTACCAGGTCAGGGAAGTAGGACGATCAGAACTGAGGAAGCAGTGTGGATTGTGCTGGGACAACTGCATGGCTGGATTAGGAGTGCGAGGAGGTAAGGAAAAAACCGGCATGCCCATGAACTCATGAAAAGATACCCCTTGCGATAATCTCCAGTGCTAAGAATGCGTGGATCATCCATTGCTGGAATTTCATCAGTACGCTTATAATTGAGATATATGTGTGCTGCTATTGCTCAGGAAGATGCCCCAAGAAAGGCGCTTTTCGAGACTTAACGCTGATACTGATACGAAACTTGTCTAGTAAACGTGATTTGCACATGGAGACCGAAGTTGGTGGATTGCTATGAGCCAAAGCGAGTGGAAGAGCCGACATAAACCAGAATAGAGGCGCCCCAAGATAGAGTTTATTATCCGACCATTACAACAATGACATACCATACATGACATATCTTCCATCCTGCTTCCAAATGACTCCCATATGATCGTTGCGGCCTACAAGATGATCTTCCATTGCCAAGCGTGGTGTCACAACCTTTCATCAAAGACTGCGAGCGGAATAGCTAAAGCAATGATCTCGAAGAAAACACTGGACCCAGGCCACCAAATGGTATAATTTGTGAGGAAAGTGAGTGCGCCGGCATCAATGAATATGATTGTTTGCATCACTTCTCGATGGGTGAGGAGGCAGTATGAATGAATGGAATGCCAGATGCTTCTCGTCGACGTAATTGGACCGTTCCCTCGGTGTCGTTGAGCTTCTTTAAAGAACGTAGATGAATAATCATGACTGTAGTACCCATTTGATGCTAGGTTTGTTCCTGAGATTAAGGTCGTGTGCTCGGTTACTCATCCAAGAAATTCTGATTGCCGTTGAATGCACAACCCACTGCCAGTACCAATCTTGATTCTCCTCTTCATCACCGTTCAACAGTATCATCTCGGACTCAGCTCTTGCTTCCATGGCCGGGAATTTGCTCCAGACTTTGGGTTTCGTTTGTGAGGAGGCACTTGGTTTGTGGTGAAATGGCTGCAAGCTCGTCTCGTAGCGCCTCTCCTATCTTTATTGAATCTGGTTTCATCATCTCACATCTTACAATATCCGCTCCTATTGAAAGCTGTTGAGCTCCCCGAGAGCATTGTTTTGGAGATCGACGCAGTTCGCCAACGAGTTACGGTATGGCGTATCCCAGGATCTGCGACTCTGGGGATCGTGTCATGTCGGTGCCGCGGCTCTCCTCACGGGGCCGTAAAGGTAAACAGGACAGTGAGGCTTTGGTTCCTCGAAAGATATCAAATCCTATAAGCCAGCCGGTAATGTTTGCACTTCTTTGACCGTGTTGCAAGCCCGAGCACATCTTTGTTGAGGAACACTTAACGTTTCCGAGTTAGCAACTTCAGTTCCACGGGAGGAGTAACGACAGCAACCAATGTAAGGTCAAGGAATGTCTCTGTCCGACGTATACTCCCTTTCGGTTTGCAAACTTTTCATCCGGCACACATTCCTTACTGATCTAAAACTTTTCTATTGGCGCTGAGACAATTTAGCACATCGCCTGGCCGCAATGCGTATGCACAACCACACCTTTTGTTCACGTCAAAGTTTTGATATCAACATCCCATCAAGAAGTACTGTACCTGTGTCTAATCATATTTTGTTCACCATTGATCAGAAGTATGGCAAAGAAAGCACTTAACAATTCCGTGTTCTGCGTTATATTCTACGTACCCACCAAACACTTCCTCATTCTCAGGATTGCTTGCCTTTAGAGTATACATGACCCTTTCCTATCGTTGAACTTGAATCTCATTCTTTTCTTCCTACTTCATGGCACCGTTCACCCGATTCAACGAGGTTGTAACGTTCCCTCCCAACCTAGTGGTTTGCTCTGTCAACATTGCGATAAATATGTTTCACAAGCTTACCACATGAGGCTGCAAGCTGCGCCATTATCTTCTCCTTATGTCAGCTTTGCTGTTTAGCTCGCTGTTCTGCGCTTGCAACCATTCCTTACCGGAACTTGTCGAACAATCCTGCCACCTGCCGATCCATTTTTCTACAGATAAACAAGGGATGTCAACATTAGTTCCCCGTTGCTGCCAGGTCTCTCGATATTGTATGGATGATTCTTACCTATACGACACCTGTAGATTGTTATGGGTTCACGAGAAACGAACGCCCCTTGTTTCCAGCCTCACTTTAAATCCTCTTCTTGAGTTTATATGAATACTTTATACTAAGGTTATCTGATTTACCGATTGTGTTGCGCCTGTCTCGTATCTCCCTTCTTTGAGTGGCTCTAATTCCCTTTTACTCGAAAACATGGAGTTTCCGGCTCCTTATCCTTCCATTATGCTGTGCAATCCGGCAATTTCTCATCACTCTTCTCATTCTCTTCCTCATCGGTCTTGTTTTCCAGGGCCACCTAATCACCTTCGCAACAATAGGAGACTAAAACCTGGAGAATCTTGTGTCGTACAAGAACAGCCATCGTATGCGTATGTTACACGTCGTCCCAAAGCGTCATCAAATCGACAAGTTTTCGGGGTCAAAGCCACTTCTGGGTCTCTGGATCCCACTCTAACACGAAGATGGAAGAACTCGAAACAACGAAAAGCTATCGAGGAGGCGGTTGCATACGAAAATGATACCAGTTTCTTTCAGCCTCTTCTTAGCGATCCGATCCAAGCCCAGAATGCGTCTCTAGGATCACCAAACACCACGAGCAGCCATTTTAGCGACGAGTATATATCGGACATGTTCCTCAGTCACAAGCTGGGAAGCAAATCAAATGATACCGAATCCCTAATCCGTGGAGAACAATGGCTGGCATACGAATCGCCTTCTGCAACTTCACACTGTAATCACAAATTCTACAGTTTCTCCTCGCAAATCATTGATCCAACAACTTCATCCTCAGAACGATCTCAATCAAAACAACAGATGGCCTTTGACCTTCAACCTCCTCCCAAAGTCCTCTCTCTACCACTAGGGAGGGATGAGAGAGGAGACATTGAAACCATGTCTGATTTACCTGCTCCAATACGGAGAAAACCTCGCTGCCTAAGAAAGTCACCACCGCAATCATCTCCAAGGCAGTCTCTTCCCGATAATCCTTCACCAATTAATAATTCGTCGAGTCCAACCGCTCTTCGTCTCTTTCCTACATCTCCAACTAGCAGCATCAAATCTAAGGAGAGCAATTGGAATCAACATAACCGAGCCGACGAACTTTCTCCCATTTCGTCAACGTTTAAATCGACAGTAAGACTCTCAGATCCAGAACCACCACTAATGTCGATATTTGAAGACGATGATGAGAAGACGAGTTTGATGGATTACTTTCGCTTCCCCTTGAAATCAAGCAAAAGCCAAATGCAAAGCCATACGAGAAATAAAAAGCTGTTCGGCGCAAACTTGGTGAAGAATTTATGTTGCTTTTGTGATGATGGTACGGACCATTGAATGTTATGGTTGGCTTTGGATCTCACCATGATGACTGACGAGACATATGCTATTACCACTGGAGTACAAGGTTAACATGAATTATCGGACTTGTGTTGTTGAAACAGTTTCAGTGATGCTACTCCTATAGATGACATTTCGAGCCGTAAGGCTGCTATCATAGAATATGAAGAACCTTTTCAATCCTATGGTACAGTTATAGATCGCGTGATATTAGCATGGTGTTGTTTGGTGAGAGCGATTAATGCTGCCTATTCGTGTTACGCGAAATTCCCTGCTCTATCAGTCTTTCATGCATAGTGGCAATTTCCGGAACTATCAGACTTTCAATCTCCAGTGGTGGCTCTCCGATAAACTGATGCGCTGATGGTTCATCCTCGTCTCGCTCACCTGCGGATTGGCCTATATGGCTTTCAATTCCAGATACACTTCGAGTTCTTCGCCCGCGAGGAACACGAATCCAGTTGACACCATCGTCCACAGAAACAAAGACAACCTCCCATTTCCTGGTCGTAAGGAGATTTCCAATAACAAGATGGTGTGCGTATTTCTCCAGTGCCTTCCTCGCTTTGGTGACTAGCAACTTCGGATCGGTTTCAAGCTTAAAGCTCACAATCATGGCCTCGGGTGCCCACCCATCGACCAGCTGCTTCAAAAACTTCGGAACCGGTTCAAGGTCAATGATCAAGCTCTTTCCTTCGGTCCTCGCGGCCGGGGGCTTAGAGTCCGGATCAGTCCCCTTGGCCTGCGCGTCCTGCGCGAACTCCTCCGTAGACTGAATCTTGTGCTCGACCATCCTGTCCCTGGGCACAAAGAAGTCAGAGACGGCAGCGGCCAGGTAGAAGACGGCGTTGGCGCCGAGCGGCTGCATCAGCTTGGCGACCTCGCGCAGCTCCCACAGGTACTCGGTGATGGTGACGAAGCTGAGAATGAGGAGCATGTTGTCGCGCTTCGCCTTTGCGTACTCGCGGAGCACCTCGAGCATTTCGTATTGATGCTCTTGGTCGACGATCACACGACCGTTCTCCTCTCGCATGTAATCGAGGAATGAGCGCGTATTGTGGCTGAAGTGCCGCGAGAAAGGCAGCAGCGAGAATTGCCGGTGCAAGAAGATCACCGCATAGCCGCACTGGAGGAAATATTCCGCGCTCGTCGCTCCACGAGTTCCTGCCGAGAAATTGTCGATGAAGCGCACTGTTTGGTTTTCGAGTGGAACGGTGGTGCCACCCGACGTCACTAGGACTACTTTGCGGCCTTCTTCGGCATGTCTGTTGATGAATGTTCGCGCGAGCGACAGATGCTGTTGCAAAAACTTGGGCGGTGGGTTATTCGTAAAGTAGTCATGTTCATCGCCGGGATGAGTGGGATCTTGGCTTTTGGAGTCACTGCCGTTGGAAGCGACAGTAGTTGCCATTGGTAATAGAATCTTTCTCCCGTGAGGACTTTGTGTGTGAATTTGTGCTCAATTTAAAGGAAAACTTCGAACGGTACACTAGATAGACGCTAGATGGCTGGCTGCTGGCTGCTAAGTCGCAGCTCGGGTTAACGGAGAGAGTTCAATCTGCTGCGTACAGTTGCAGACCTTGAGGGATTGCTTTGTTCGAGGGATATTGTGAGCGTTAAAAGGTTTTATACAGAGAGAATGACTCCTCGGCATTCTCGGTCTACGAATTCGGATATAACAATTATCAGCTGACGCGTCTTTGGAAATCCTTTTGTGTGCGGCTTGTTACTCAATCTACGCTGTAGACCTGATTCTGGGATGGTGTTGCAATATTGATACGGCCTTAACACACTCGTTCAGCATTGCAAAGAGCCGATAATCTCATATTAAGGAGACGAAAGAAACACAGACGGCGATAATTTCCATTTTGTTCGAATATCTATTTTCTGGCACCTAGCTCCAGACAGGGTATCTTTACAGTTTAATCATTCAAGTCAAAGACCAACTTATGCTCAGTCGTGCTCAGTCAAGTCGTAGCCTGAAAGACGCTCCAGCGGAGAAAGAGAAATGAATTCCGTCTTCGATATGAAGGACTTTCAGAACACCAGCAGCAATCTGGATCCCCATAATGGCTTTCCACGATCAATTAGCTTCTCTTTGAGATTGTCTCCTAGAATCCTCTCTTCCCATTTCTCCAGTTCTGCTTCCTCTTGCTGTGGACTGTTGGACCTTATGACGTTATCTCCATTTGCTTTGCCAAAACCAAACCAACCCTTTATACCTTTCCGACTGGCTGTGTTGTCTGGCTGTACATTTTCATCCTCGAATAGCTGATCCACCATTAACCTCCAATTGCTGACTCCGACCTCCAAACAATCAGCACATTCGATCAACTCCTCCTTCTTAACGTTCTGCTCTTTGACTCTTGCATTTGCCATCTCAATGGCTTCTTTAGTCCACCTCAACCCAATCTCATGTTGGCTTTTTGAAGTGGCGAAGAGAATCTCACCGATGTAAGTCATCAACTTCGCTTCTTCACAGTCTTCAACCACAGTGCGTACAATCGGAGTCTCTCCAGATGGAGGTGGTGGAGGATATGTGACTTTCTCGAACATAGACGTGAAAGCCTTGAAATATCCGAAGACAGCTCCGATATCAGTCTGAGGAGACGCCTTTCCAGGAGAATTATTTGCCAGGATACGCTCCAATGGTGCAGCACGCCTGGCACGAAGAACCGAAAGAAACACAGGTAAAGCAGCTTCGGGTCTTCCGGTTTGTGCATAGTGTGTCCCTAGTGCCGTTGCCGCGTCCAGAACATTCTCAGTCACAATCGGCGCATTCGGTTGCACAACGGCAGTCTTGCGATCAATCACAGAATCCGGTTGTGGTAAGCTGGACGTTGCAATATCCAATGCCCATTTGTACATCTCTTCAGCGGTATCAGGCATACTCTTGAATTCAAGCCACTCTCCATATGCTAGCGCTGCTTCCATTCGTTGTCTACTGTTAAATCCCTTGGTCGTCAGGATTTTGATGTAGTACTTCTCTGGCGGCTCGGATGCAGCTACACAATTGTCTTCCAGCGGTGCAGCGGCCATCCACTGCGGCTTAGGCCATGGATTAGGGTTGCTCGGACCGATCATGTATTTTCTTGGGAAGAAAAGTTTCGCTTTTGTGTCGTATACCTGCTCCTCGAGATGCTCCGCAGCCTTAGCTATGCCCATGAGTGTTTCCCAATAACCACGTCGCCATGGCTCGCTCTTCACACTAATATCGAATCCAACTTCGCCTACACCTGGGACACTTATACCTTCACCATCTTCCTGCTTTTGAATATCCTTGCCATCGATACTTGAATCCTCCAACCGGCGACAAGTTTTCAAGTACGCTCTCGAAACATCTCCCCAGGATGTCACGCCTTTGGATACAGCTTGTGGATCTTCTAGTGCTTTGGCGCAGTGCAGAGCGCACCTTGTGAGAAAGGTCCATTCATTCGGCGTTGGAAATACCCGTTCTAGCCACTCGTGTGTAACGAGCAAGCACCAGGCAAGACCAGAGAAGAGTATTAGCACGCCGTAGACGAGGTAGCGGGTGCCAATGTAGGCTTGGGATTGGAGAAAACGCTTTTGTTCGGTGGAAAGAAGTCGCGATAGGTGATACTGTAATGTCCGAGATTTCAAAAGGCGATTGGAGGTAGTAAGGAAAGGGAGATTCGGGCGAGATACAGGTCTTGAGAGGAGTAGAAGTTGAGGTCTGTTAGTGAAGGATCTCGGCTGGTGAACACCATTGGAGCTTCTTGGAGGCCGGAGAGGACGTAGAGAAGGCCTTATTCGCGGGATCGACGGCATTTGTGAGGATATTTGAGAAAATTGTAAAGGATGGAGAGTAAAGGAATGGCTAATATGAGCTACCGGTGTTGAGTTGAAGCTTCTTGAGATGCTGCAATGCAGTCGACACGTGAGGACTCGATTTGGCACAGCCCTCTTGACTGCGTTCATTATAACCATTCTTCAAGGCTGCACCATCACAACGACTATAATGAAATATCTTCTCTTGGGCTCTAAATTCTCAAGCAATTAAAAACGACTGCAAAATGTCCACAAAGACTTCTACGTCCACGTCGTAAGATCTCTGCTTCAACGAAGCTCTTTGGTCTACTCAGTGCCTAACATCCCTTAGATCCTCTCAAGGTCCCATACTCTCAATCCCATTGCTGGACTCCGTGGCACGTTTTGCTCTACTATATCTTACCACTCTCTTCAGCCTAGATTCTTGGAATGCCGCGTTGAACAGTCCATTCAGCCTCCCAAGCTCTTCTCAGGCGGAAATAGAGGCGCGCTGGAGTCGAGGTGGCCAAGGAACAACTCGATCATCCTTCAGACTCGACCCTGGAGGCAACGCTGTATATCGTTCGGATGGATTGGGTGGTCGTGGCAGTGGGACGGACATCAATGCAACGCCATGTCCAAGTTGTGCGAGACCGAATGTTAGCATACAACAGTGATTGGCAAATGAAGAATATCAGTTTAAGGCAGCGCGAGCTTATGTAGTACGTTTGTATATGGCGTTTTTGAAGGAGTCTGGACTCATTGGAAGATTTGTGGTATGAACAAATCAAGGACGGTATGATTTTAATTACCTTACTCCGTAGCCATTGCCAGCTAGGCTCGCTCCAGAGTAGCCTACAGCTTTTCATAAGAATTTTGTGGTACCAAAACACCATGCTCAAACGCGATGCTCAAACATGAAGAAATCGCCATCCTCAAAAACGGAATAGGTGATCTTCATGCAAAACCGCCAATAGCAAAACCATACTGACAAAACTTGCACCGGCAAATACCTGCAAACTGCGGTCATTCTCCCGTTTTATGGTCGCCTGGCCATGAGATATCACATAGATTAGACCTGAGCCCTATGAATTATATATCAGCGTTATTCTTTGTTGGAGTGAGAGCTGACTTGCCAGCGCAATGAAGACCCAAGTAGGTAGCAACATACGCACATCCCTATTGGCACCAGAACGCTCGAGAAGGGCAGTGGTAAGAATGAAATTAACGGCGTTGGCGGTGACAAGGCGAACAATAGTTGCGGCAGCCGTGTAGTTCAGCAGCCAACGCATCATAAGACAGTCGGTGCAGAAGAATGAGAAGTAACCTGCGACGGCACACTACAAGCTCTGTAGTCAGTCCGGTGAAGTTCACTAGCACGGCAGTTGCGTAAAACGTACCCATAGCGGAGCAAGTATCAACTCAACGGCTGTCAATTTGCGGCGGAATGCCATTGGAGACATTGCATGGAGGGTTTTAGATCCGCCACGCAAAATTAGCAGGCGTTTGACGACTGTCCAGAGTAACGGGATGCCGAAGCGAAGCTCGGGTGCTACTGCTAGCAATCGACAGAAGAACAGCCATTTGTGCCAGTGGCTATTGACGCCAAGCAAGACCGCCACTCGTGGATGGAGGCTCTGGGCTTCGGGATTTGATGGCTCTGAGTCGGACGGTGGACCTCCTGAGCTTACGAGTCCAGGAGAATATGGAGGTGGAGATGATTGAACTGAGGAAGTGTCGTCCTGGGAATTCAGAGCGGGCGCATTCCTCGACATAAGCCTGTAGGTTAGAGTTTCATGTTCGGGTGGATTGGAAGATGCCAGCTATGCGACTTGTACGGCGTATTGCTGCCGCAGAGCATACTTTCCACTGAGAACGGGGCTCATCCGAGGGACAAAAGCATGGATAAAGAGATGAGAAAGCGAAAATTCACAGTGCCAGCGTGGTAGTCGAAATGCTGTGTATCAAGGCGAACAAAATACCGTTGCCAATTAAAAGTACGCACGGTGTTCGTTTTGGCGGATGCGGCAGTGGAACACGCCAGTGGAAGAGGAATAGCGGAGTTAGAAGAAGTCAACATGGCCGTCAGATATACAAAAAATGGCTTGGAGCCAAGTGAGACACACGACTGCTGGTGGTGACGCCGAGAACGGTCGAGGCACAAATGTCTCATGGCTTGCTGAGATGGTCAGCTGGATTGTTGCGCGCGTGCAATTTGAACAGGCCTTCCCCAGATTTTTCGTTTGGGAGGAGAAAAAACTAAGGAAGCACGAGATTAGGGCTGCAACTACCAGCTAGCCAACCCGATGTTGCCTAATGCGCGATGTGATGGGAGACCGACGTAGCTGTGGATGAGCTTTATACGCAAGCAAGCAATAAGCACTTGGCATTTTAGAGCCAGCATGTCCATTGAGGTCTTTACAAAGCAAATGCTACGATGCAAATCACCGTCGTGAAGAAAGTCACGTGGAAGGCTGATATAATGCCTTACGATAGAGTACTTGATGCCTTATTGCTCGTGAAATTCAAACTCCAGGCTCGAGTTTCGCTCCGTCTTTTTTTCGACTGCCGAGCATCTCCTCCAGCATCGCCATCATGGCTCAAACCCTCAAAGCGCCGTCGGCCCATCTTTTACGGCACCTTCGTCACCAACAATGGCAATGGCACCGGCCAATTGCCGTCCAGCCAACGCGCCAATTCTCCGTCTCTCGTCCTCGAAATGCCACGAAAAGCGTGAAAGCCGCTGATATGTCGATGCCGAAGATGCCGGCGCAGCCGAGCATGAAGAGCCTGGCTAAGAAAGAAATGACGGGCAGGACGGCAAAGGAGGTGCCCAAGGACTTTGGCATCTTCCCGATGACGCTCATCTTCCCATCGCGGAGCACACGGCGAGAGAACGGCCGCAACAAAGGCGCGCTGCAGCGATCACGAGACTTTACTCTTCTCCTCTGGACGTGGTTGCGGACGCGGGTGACCGACTGGGTAGGGTGAGTAGCGAACGCTTCTCAGCGGTCGGTATGGAAGCGTTCAGAGCTCCAGCCGTCCAGCAGCTATTCCGCTCACAAAGCTGACAAGATGGCAGCACAAACTACGTGTACAAGCGGCGGGTCTATCCACACAAGGGCCGGCGGCAGCGGCCGAAGATCGCAGCGCGGAAGATTCCGGCAACAGCACGCACGCTGCACAAGCAACTGTTCAGCGCGTTCGCAGCCGGCAGCGCGCCGCGGATAGCGAAGATAGCGGGTGAGAGTCTAGCGGCGTCGTTGGCGGCGCGCATCTCGCATCGGGAGGTGGGCGCGAGGCTGCACTGGAGCGTGGTGCGCGACGTGCGACGGCCGCGCCTCGTCAGCCAGAAGGCGGCTGAGCTGCCGTTTTTGGTGGACGGTGAGAAGGCCGGTGCGAGGCAGGCGGTGGTACGCGTTGAGACGGAGCAGAGAGTCGTTGCTGGCAGGACGCTTGCTGAGGGTGAGAGGGGCGAGAGTGACTTTTGGAGTGACAAGAGTGGTGATGGCGTTGAGTGGGGTGTGCCAAAGGTCAAAACCGTCGTTGAGTATCTAGTGCTGCAGCGAAGGATGATCAAAGGAGTTGAAGAGCCGTGGTGCATTGTTGGCTTTGCACGCGAGACCACGGCGGATGATATCAGGCAGTGGAAGATTGGCGTATTTGGGTCTGGTGGACTAAGTGAGAGTGAGGTTGAAGGTGCTCCTGTTGGTGCTGCGCCTGCTGTATAATATTTCACTGATTTTGGCATGCGTAGAGGATGTCTGCATCAGCAGAGTAGATCCTGAGGCTGTGGATGATGTTCAGTAGAAGATATGGGTGAGTATGCATTGATACTACTCTCAGCAGCGAAAGCTGAGAATTCTGCATTACTTGGAGCGTGGATATTCTCATCATAAAGAGGCATTCACATAGCAAACATGGCGTCACTTGACTCTGTGCAAATTCGAAAATCATTGGAACAAAGCATGTAGGAAGTATCTAAGCGTTGCCAAATTTACCCACGAGTCCATACACTCATAGTCCATACAGCGAACGGATACTTTCATGGTTGTGATTTGTGTTATTGATATCCTATGCATCCATGAAAACGACCGACTTCGACGCGATACTACCGGCATTTCCGAAAAATCAAAATAGCAAACGGGACCTCTACGCTTCTTGGAGTAGCAAACACCGTGTCGTAGGTGGTAGGCCATGTGTATCATCCAGATGCCAACGCCCAGTTATTCGAGTACGAGTGATGCGTACAAGTGGTAGTTATGTGCTCGGCAAACGGCACGCGAGTTCCGGTGGGAAAAGGCGTTTATTGCATGCAGGTCTAGCAATCGGCAGTTGGGTTGACCAGCAAATAAATTGTCGATGGCGGTATCAAATCATCCCTCCAGCGTGCCTTCGACGAGAGCCCATAAAACGGGGGCGTTATGGCATCGGGACGATTAGAAGCCGTGAACCTTAATGGTCTTTGGGTCAATCTCGAGACCCTTTTCCTTGTCGACGAGGAATTCCTTCACAACATTGCGCTGATCACCTTGAAGCTGGATCACGTCGCCAGCCTTGTCATCGTTGACGATGGTGCCGTTGCAGGCGAACTGTTTCTTGATGACCTTGAGGATCTTTTTGAGGTCGAATTTGGATGGAATACCCTCGACAGTGGTCAGGGTTTTACGACCATTACGCTGTTGGATACGGATGTGAATGTCTGGGAAGCGGTTAGATAAGGGATTTGGCGGCGACGAGGACGGAACTGACTGGTCTGCGCGGTCTTTTGAGTGGTCTCTCCTGTGTCCTGATCTTGCGCATCCGCAAAGGGATCTTAGAATCTTGTCAGTGTGTTTTCTTTGCAAAGGTTTGGTGATGTAGCTGAAAGCGACGATGGCCAAGGCATGGTAAGGAGGCCTGGTGTGACGATGATCGACGCGGATGAGGCTCAACAGAGAGAGCGACGACAGCAACAACGGAGATGCAGTCACTGCTCTCTCAGTTTCGCATCATGTCTACGCAAGCAAAGCAGACATACCGAAAGACCTGGAGTTGAGTGCGGAGGTTAGCAGGCGCGGTTGGTGGGGCAAAAGCGACAGGGTGACGACTCACTTGAGGTTTTGGATCTCCGTGGACATACGCTCGTCGGGATAGCGGGTTGCTATGAGGATTCTCGATAAGGGTTTCTGGGTAGACTGAGAAGGGTTTGCTTGAGGGATTTGCAGATGCGAGCTTGTTATGACTTTGCGGGATGAGGCTGAGAGTGGAGGGTGGAGAGTTTTGATTGTAACAAAGACAGCAGGCGCTGTAGGGGAGGCGATTGGGTGCGTTGAAATCCCAGGCGCCCAGGCTTGGAATGTCAGCCGACCGCAGAAAGAAGCCCAACAAATTCAATCCACACGTGACGAGCGAATTATCTACCTTTCGCTCAGCCTCCAGCTTCATGTGCATAGCCCAATCTACTTCACAGAGCCCCATCTTTCACCGTGCTTGGCCGTCGGGACTTGAGCCTTCACAGCCCGAAACATCGCTTATATCATGTCATACTCTACGTCTGTCTGCCGCGAACTTATCCGAACCAGCCTGATCCCTGAACAGCATTGTACAGAAGGAAACCACTTTGTCCCGACGTTGGCCGAAGATGAAACATCAAAGTAAAGACGTTTTCTCCCACTCCGCGAAAGTTGAAACAGAAATATTTACAAGGTACAACTCTCGAGACTCTTGCACTCTCCGTCATTTCTCCGACGAGCGAACTCCAATGCTATGCAGATAGAAATTAAATCAAAGAAATGATCTATCCGTCTTTTAAGAGTGCTCGACTACTGAGGTGCCGGTGCCGGAACTTGAGTGGTGCTGCCTCCTCGGTTCGCTGGTGGCGGAAAGAAGAGAGGCATGTATGACTGGCAACAAACATTAACCGCCGTGACTCTAAGCATTTTCGACATTTACTCACCACAGCGAGGGACATGATTGCCATCAGAACGGAAAAGTAGCCTGGAGTAGCAGACTTCGCCTTTTGCGAAGGCGTTTCGGCCAGCCATGTCTGCACAGCGAAAACGACGGCGGCCCAGCCAAGGAACTTATTCCTCGTGACAATGGCAACCATCGGCAGTGTCGAACCCATGGTGGCTGTGGAGTATGGATTTCGTTAGAACAATCAAGTCTCATGGTTGCTCGGAGATGCCATAGCTACTTACATGCGATGTCGTTTTCCTTGCCGTCCGACTGCGGCTCGACGTAAGGTACAACTGTCACGCGGAGTTAGCAGTACGCCATCGTACAACGTGATGTGTGTGCTAACTGAGATCTGGCCTCCGCATATCCTTTTTGCTCGACATGACGGTCAATTGCACTTGGCGCCGGGTCTCGGAAGAACCGTGATAGCGGCTTACGGGATGCAGATGGATGATAAATGATGAATGGAGTTGAGATGGCTGGTGGCAGGAAGTGCGTAGAGAGCTGGGCTGGCCTGTAGCGTAGTGGTCGCTTGTCAACTACAGCTAATCGTGGTTAAGCTACGATGCGACGCCACCCACACCACCTAGCGGAACCAGACGGGCCCGGCTTCTCGGAAGTAGATGTACCACTAAGGAGAGCAATACAGTTGCAAGCGGCTACGAGAAGGCTAATCTGCCGAGCCAAAAGCGGAGACGGTGCGGTAAAGGCGGGAACGAGCACAAATGGAAGCGAAAGCACTCCTCCGCGGAACACGTTTGGGAAGAAGATCCCGATTGAGCAGCAGATCCAAGGTACTGTCTAACCTGTACCTTCGCTCGCTCCGAAATGGGGAGATACGGCCATGTCCGCTAAAGACGACAGAGAATGGTCTGCCTAGGAGATGATTTGCTGTGCCGTTGTGCCGTTGTGCTGCTGTTTGCCGTGTGGCCGTGATCGAGTGCAGTACGATGAATGTACTGCAGACGAAATGATTCGTCTTTGTATGTGCCTTCGTAATGGATCTTGCTTTGTGCAATGCCACCATCATCTAGCATGATCAGTTCCGTCCGTACGATAGTGGCAGGCCGTAAGCCTTAGCTTGCGTCTTTGGGCTCCCCTTGACCAGCGTCGTGGCGGGAACTCCCACTCCCACTCCCACTCCCATACCCACTCCCAAACCCACTCCAATACGCACCCTATACCCACTCCCACGGCCACCCATCACTCTTCCTCCGTCGAATCTTCGTCTTGCTGTGTCTGTGCACTCCCATCGTACCTCTCTTGTCAGATCTCCTCGTGTTCCCCGGAAATATCGCTTATCCTCTGACCTACGCCGTCTTCCTCCCGTAATCGCGACAGCTCTCACTTTTCTTCCGAGTCTGGCCCGACACACAGCCAGCACACTATCCCGCCCACGCCAACCTACTTGGCTTCACCTCCGAGATCATTGCGTCTCTCAACCCAGCCGATGAAGCAGTCGTTTTGCATCCTCTTACGTACGCCGTCTCAACCTCACTCGGCTCCTCCATATCGATCATGTCTCTCCTCATATAGGTGATGTCTTCTCGACCTGCGGGAGGCGGACAGCCGCCTCCCCAGAACCGCATTCCTTCAGGTGGTCCCAGAGTTGCTCAGCCAAGATTCAGCTCTACACTTGGTGAAGCAAGAAAGCCCAGTCTGGCAGTAGAGTTGACTGGAGACGAGGACAAAATGCGTTTGGTGGAAAGCAACGACGGCAAATCCTCAACACCGTCGAACAATCAGCCCTTGCCAGTAGATTCTTCAGGTGCTCGCTCGGCTGCCATGGATCGTCAAGTATCCAATGCCACTCCCGCAGTACTCTTTCCACCTCGTCCTGGTCATTACACACTCGAAAACTTCGTTCATTCGCTCTTGGGTGGTGAGGATGCCTCTGGTCTTACCAAGCGAGAGTCGCGATCACAAGCCCAAGTGCCACCATCCGAGTCCTTACGGCTTCCGCATCATAGTACGACGACGCTCATACTTGTATTCGATTTTGACGGCTTTGCTAACGTACAAACAGAACCCGTCGACTACTATCCATGGACCGGCAACCATCCCGAAGACTCACTTACCGACCAGACCATCAAATCGGGCTTTCAGAACAAACCTGTCGTCAGCAACGAAACAAACAATGCCGCTGTAAAAACACATTGCAAACCGTTCAAAGACAAGGTAGCCATTCCTACGTTGTCGTCGCTGTTTGCCACGGTCCTCGAGAAGAGACAAGCATTCGGTCGCATTGCCGGTCCTTCGACCGCTAAGCCTCCGCCTCGAGTTTCTCTCACAAGCTCCAGACGGGAGGCATGGCTACAAGATCTCAGCAATCCAGTGATACCTCTCAGAAAGTTGAACAGAACTATTCCGTTTGGTATAACCGGAAAGGTGTTGTTGGAACAATGCTTAACCAAAAACATACCCATTGCACGTGCCGTCTGGCTTTCCAAAGCCGTCGGTATCAACGAACTGAGAGCATACAAACGTAAAGGTGCTACTGGACCTACAGGCCTTGGTGGTGAACTCAAATGGATCCGCGAATGGACTGTCCACGTCCAGCAGTTCATCGAATCCACATCCGAACTCTGCGGTCAGGCCGACTTCAAGCATAAAATGCAATACGCCATCACTCTATCCTCTCACCTCTTCGCCGAAAACCTTCTTGATCAGGACACCTTCACGGAATGGTTACTATCATCTTCTGAAAAGGCTCCTATTGAGCGTTTACCCATGTGGCTGCTCCTGATTCGAGTCCAGTGGAAGAATCTTGTTTCCACTCGCAAGCGCAGCAGACGTCTGGCACAGTGTCTGCTCTCAAGAATTGATGCCGCATCCTCAGATCCGTCCAAAGATATCCTTACGCCAGTCATCAAGCGAATGCAGCTGTTTGTAGCTACGTTGGTAGTTAAGAACAAAGGCAGTATGATACTTCCAAGCGTATGGCCTCAGTATCAGAGTTTACTGGCCGCAATGGCTGATGATATGCTACATCCTTCTATTCGCTCTTCTCTGGAAGAGCTCAATGTTCGCAACGAACACTTGACACCCGGAAGTCGCCACATTGGTGCTCCTCATTCTCGGCGGAAACTGATCGTCGACCTTCTCGACAGCACAACTCACGAAACTAATTTTGATGAACTAATCGAAATTTGCTGTAACATCGGAGATGACCTTCAAATGGTCGCAACCACCGTACTAGAATGGGCTTCATCCATCTATCGCAGCGGTACACATCAGGTCTATCTTACTATTCGAATGCTACGCAAGTTCTATGACCTTGAAGTGGATGTGGACAGCATCGTCATACCACTACTGTCGCGGAAAGATTCGCATAGATTCAATTTCGCAAAAGTCCTGACCATTGTTGCGGCACTTGTTCGTTCATCACACTTCTCTGTCGGCCGATTCTGTCAGGCATTGATCGTCCGAGGTTCTGCTGGAGCTGCGCTGGAGGGATCGGAACCAGATCGAAGACTCTTGACTCTTCTCAAAGAACTTCCAATCGATGACTGTCCAGAAAGAGTATGCACGCTACGACGTTTATTGCTCAAAGAAGCTGGTATCAAGTTGAACTCCATCGACAACATGGCGAGCATTATTCAAACAGCCGTAGATAAAGTCCTAGCTGATCCATCCGCGACCGATTCAACTCTTCCTTCTCTCTCCGCCATCAACGCATCTACTAGAATTGCACTAGACGGCTGGCTTCAAAACCGACTGAAAGTCCTCAGCCAGTATGTAAACGAGTCTTGCGAGTTTACGAAAGATCACGGTTGTTCAATCACGCGCCGCGAATTCTATGTCTACAGGTACATGCTGGAACAATTGCAAGACCTCGACCTCCTTGGCGAACTCCTTCATATCGCCATCACATCCGACGAACAAGACGTGATGACATCTGTGGTCGAGACGCTACAATACCATCTTGATTCTTTTGCCGCCAATGGAAGCCTTCAAGGACTCACCGAAAAGCTGATCGATCGCTACCAAATGCTCCGACTGAAGTCACTCCTCGATAAGCCACTCGTCGCTGCTATGAGTAGCCTTTTCGCAACGTTAAACTCAGATTCGACCATGCAGTTGCAACTGAAGAATGACCTTGCGCAGTGTCACCAGCGTGCTACTGTGGCAATGTGTTCACCAGCATCTGATAATGCTGTAGACGTTCTCATGAGTGACGATGTTGACACAGATGACGAGATTGACCGAATCCTCACAAGTGGTACCACAATGGATGAGCAAATTGTTGCACGAGTCTTCAAACGAATTACCACAAGAGTTAGTGAATGGAAAGGAGACGATCCCTGCTATGCTATTCGATGCGGCCAATGGTTCTCAAAACTGCGAGCTTTCGACTCTGAAACATTCGATAACCTGATGCAAGAGTGGATGACAAAAGCCATGACATCCAACCGCCGAATTTGTTTGTCAATATTGCCGGCTCTTGTGGGTTGCGGCTGCAGCACAGTAGCATCCTTTGTCCAATGCACAAATTACTGTCGAGCTCCTGCAAAATTGGATCGAAACTTTTGTGCAGAGCTAGATATCGATACTCTCGAGGCCATTCTGTCAACTTCTCCAACTCCGAAAACAGGCTGCCTCGACATTTGGTACACATACAAAGTTGAACGTCAGAAATTCGTTGGCTCCTCTACGGCCACGATACTGGGCTTCTTCCAGCGTGCTGTTCAAAGTTGTGGCACCTGCGAAGCGACACATCTGCAAGGACGATTACGCTCGCTGCTTGCTGAAGAGAATGTTTCCGCGTTCCTCAAGCGCGCGGCGGTCCAGGCTTCACAGGATTTCCAGAACTGCGTCTGCTCTCTTTCCTCTGACGATACGGCCGCAGTGGGTGCACTCAACAAAGAAGGCATTTTGTCGCTATTCGATCTTGACAAACCGCATCTGGATGGAGAATACTCAGACGAAATTATGCAACTCTTCGAAATCGCGGATGAGCTGTCACTTCCCATGTGCCAGCTTGAGCTCTTGCGTTTAATTCCACGAAACATGAGCTCGAAAACTTCTTCTGTCATGCGTTCGGCATCCAAAGAGCCATTTGAGTGTCTGCAGAACAATCTTATGACTATTTGTGACGCATCGGCAGTCTGGCAGGAAATGCTATCCGTCCTGGACACTACTTGCGTTTCACAACTTTGTAACGTTGCTGAACGCGATCATTTCGCAGTCCTCAAGAAGATCGTTGATGCTACTATGGATTTGACTCCTGTTGAAGGATTAGAAAATTATGATCAAGCTAGTGGTCTCCTCCAAAAGAACTTCACTGTCGTGGAGGCACTATCCATAGGAAGATCGTCTCCTCGATTCTTTACCATCTTCGACCCTCTCAAAGGCTTGGTCGAAGCACTTTCTTCTCATCGCGATTCCATCTCCGAAGATGGCAGAACATCTCCGTATATTCGATGCGCCGCGGAGAGCATATACTGCCTCCTCAGACTCTTCCTCCTGCTCAAACATTCGGACGGAGCGCACAAACTCCAAAGCTCCGATCTCTCCCTCCTCGTGCCACTACTTTGCACGATCCTCGCCCTTCCAGCACTACAGCCGTTCTCCGACCTCCTCCAATTCACGTACGACATCCTCACCTACTTCTCGGACGACCTGACCGACGACCAACGCACGCACTTCTCGCGCCTCGAGACGCCATGGCACGCCACCGACGCCCTCCCATTCATCTTCGGGGCAGCGCCCAACGCACAAGACTCGTGGCTCGCGCTGGTGACGTCGGCGGCACCGGCGGCACCGGCGCCGACGCCGTCGCCGGCCCAGCGCTTCCATCAGCAGCAGGTGGCGCCGGCGACGCCGCGGCCCGCGCCGCGCGTGCCCGCCGCCCGCGCCCTCTCCCAGCCGCAGGCCAAGCTGTGGAACGCGCCTGTGCCGTTCCCGCTACGCCGCTGGGAGGTCCTGCCTGATGCGGGGGGGTCGTCGGCTGCTGCGGCGGCGGCTGCCGCCGGGGGAGCTGGTGGTAATGATACGAGTGTCAGCTTGGCGCTGTTTGGTGCAAGGAGGGTTGGGTAGACTGCGAGGTTGGGGTCTTTTTTGCTTACATATCGGTTTTGCTCTTGATGGTTTCGTTTTCATAGTGCGGATTGGTTGACACCGGTCGAGCGAAGCTGGTGTGGTGGCTGGCTAGCGGTTCGACAACTGAGGCTTTTTGTGGGAATATTCATGGTGTCAGCGGATGGATGGCAAGATTAGGGTATCGTGCATAGCGTGGGATTTTTGCCTGGCACGGCTTCTGCCATGATTACGTCGGGCATATGCGTTGGATTTTGATAGGGACATGGTAGAAGAGAAGACGTTGAGCATATTGTATCTTACCTGATGTTTGAATTATGGTATAAACGATGACGAGCGTTATGGGCTTAGATCGATCTGCTCTTTTCTACTTTGCTGCTTATTCGAATGGTGAATCAACGCCATTTGAGTAGCTCGATGTTAGACTAGCTCGAGTACAGCAATGGAAAAGCAAGCACCGGAGATCTTTGGAAAGATAGAAGTAGGCAAATACGCTCTGCAACAATATATTCAAGAATTGATTTCAGTTGCTCACTCTTGCATACGGTCCAGTACCATCTTCAACTCATACTGATCAACGGCAAAAACATCACACAGCACTCCGCTCTATCGTCCACAATTTCGCAAACTACGCCCCAAATGCAACAGAGAACCTCGTTAACGGCCGCTAGAATGAAAAAATGGCGTATCAACATCTACAGCGGACAAGGAGTGATTAAAGTTTGGTGATGAAAATGGGAAGGGCATAATATATACAAATGCAGTGGAAAGCAAAACAGTAAAGTCACCAAACCATTAGCCTTCGGCGGCCATCCAATCACACGAGCTAGAACCCAAAGGGATTCTGCGGCGCTGCAAAAGTTATTAGCACAGATCCATCCAAAGATGAGCAGGGTCAAAGAAACTTACTCGCAGCAGCCAAGTTGGCTTTCCGGCCGGTCGGCTGCGATACCAACCTGTTGGCAGGATTAACACCGAAGCGGACGGGCGGCGGAGGACCCGTCTTTTGCGGCACCAGCGGTCGAGCAGCGAGCTGGCTTTGCGGGAGTGGAGGTACCGGTGGTGGTGAGAACGTCGTTGGCGGGTTCCCGAACTGTGTTGCGGGTGCGCCGGTCGCTTGCGGAACCAGTGCTGGTGGAAGGAAGGCGTTCACGCCAGTGGCTTGAGGAACGAGCGATTGGAAGCCGGTGGCTTGCGGTTGGAATGGGCGGATAGGTGGGTCGGCAAAAGGAGAGCCATGCTGTTGGCCAGCGTGAAGTTGTTGCTGAAGTTGAGGGTTGAAGCCAGTGGCTTGGGCCTGTTGGAAGCCTGGATAGCCCGATATATTTGGAATTTGCTGTTGCTGCGGGAACTGTCCAAATCCCGTGACTTGTGGCATAAGTCCATTAGGCTGTTGCATGTTGAAAGCCGGGAAGCCTGTCTGTTGCCCCTGAAGTTGAGCGAACTGCTGTTGTTGTTGCTGTAATTGCTGCTGCCTCTGGATGTCGTTCAGACTTTGCCCTGGAGCAACAGGTTGAACATGCAGTTGACTTGGTTGTGCGTAACCAGTAAGCTGCGGTTGCAATGGTGGAGGAGCTCCAAAGCCACCTTGCGGAGCCGAAGCAGCTCGCTGTGGAGGAGGTTGGATCAATGCGCCAACACCTGTCTGTTGAGGTGCCACGGGTCGCTGTCGTGGTACGTTGAGCTGCTGTTGAGGTACTCCAAAGCCTGTTTGCTGCGGAGTAAGATTCTGCTGTTGTTGCGGTGGCTGATAGGGAGCTGCTTTCGCTAATTGTTCGAAGAGTGATGGAGTGGCTCCCTGAGGTACGGCTGGAGCTTGAGTTACAGCGGTTGTTTGAGGAGCTGGTTGCGCTGCCACGGTAGGTTGGAGAGGTGGTGATAGCAGAGACAGATCGGCAACCGCTCCCGTAGGAGTAGGTTGTACCGGTGCGGTTGTTGCAATTTGTGTTGTTGCTGGTGCCGACGTAGTTGTGGTCGGCGCTGACTGAGTTTTCGATTCACGAGGCTCCCACGCATTGTCGTCGAACCCGCTGATGAGATCTTTCTTCGGCGCAGGAGCTGAAGTCAAAGGTGTTGCAGTGGCATCGACCGGGACAGCTTTCTTCTCAGCTTCGGTCTTCTGTTCGAATGCCTTTGGATCAACCTCATCCTTAGTAACTTGGGCTGGACTTGGGCGACCTCGTCTCGTATTGTTCCGCAAGGTACCTCCTGGTCCAGAAAACAAGCTACCATTGGCAGCATTGGTCTCATCACTTGGCGATTGCCCTGCGGCACCATCCGCGAAACTCACATTTCTCTGTCCATTGTATTTCTTGTCGAGTAGCTTCACGACTCTTAGAATATCGCCCTCCTTCAAGCCTAGGGTGCGGAGCAGCTGTGGTGTGAGATCTGGCATCATCTCCTCACCAATATTGTCTCGTGTGAAAGCATTGCAATATCGCTGACAGATTTGCGGATCGATACCAGCTTGTAGGAAAAAATCGAACCAATCATACTCCGGTTTCTTGGGTTCAATAGATGCACCCGGATTTGATTTCGAACTAGATTCCTTCGGGCGATCTTTTCCACGTGTCTGGCTACGTTTGATGTCGGAAAGCGGCTTATCTTCGTCGAGTGAGATACCGGTGGCCCATTCTATGTATTCGAGGTCTTCTATAGACATTTTCGTGACCGGAACTGCGATCTTTACACCATTCATCTTATGAAGGTGAATCTTACCCTCTCTGAGTCCGAGGAGTTCAGCTTCGACCTTGAAAGAACCTGAGCGGTCGGTCCAAGTGCGAATCTTTTGCGAATCAGGCACTGATCGGTTGTTAGTAAAGTAAATGTCGATGTCTGCCATGGTGAATTTTGGCCTGGGCCTCCAGGCTTCAAAGCACCTCCTCAAGATTGACTTACTCGGCTTCTTATCGGGTCTTCCATCACGGCTTTCGCGCTTGCTTTTCTGTGAAGAACGACGCTTGTCATCATCACGCATCAAGCTACTACCGCGCTGAGGCAATTGCATTCCGGGGCCTACCTCGTCTCGTTTCTGAGATTTAGCTGCTTGCTTTGCAAGTCTTTCTTCCTCTAGTCGGTTCTGCTCCACGAAAGATTTGCCAGCGTTAAGGCCACTCATACTCGCTGGTGCTTCAATCGTTCCGATGATGTCGACATACTTTGAGGGAACAACTCCTTCCTTACCATTCTCCAACCGTCGAACCAACCACCATTCTTCATTGTCATCTTCGAGCACAACAACCTCATCTTCGGCCGCAACCGTTACTTCATCATCACCCTGAGCCATGAAATCGTACCGCATTTTGCCTTTCTTTTGGCGTGGACCCGAACTAGCCGTGAGAACTTCTCGTAGACCTTCAGCTCTTATCGCACCGGCCAGATCACCTAGCATGGCGACAATCTCCTGCGCTGTATCTTTTGCCCCAGCATGGAAGTCAACGCTCTTAGACGGCCTCACAAGCTCCATGAAAACGTGTTTGCCGTCAATCGAGTAATACGTCAACTTCTCTGCGGTCCACTCTTTTATATCTCGCGAACTTTCAGGAGAAATCGTGATGACACCCTTTGCAGGATTGATACCGAGCGTTACTGGTATCTTCTTGTTCTTACCCATCACTTCCACCATCTCAAAGATATTATAGATATGAAAACCGCGCGTTTCCTTGACAGTCGGTTCGTCATCAAGCTTCTGCGTTGTGGAGCGACTGTAGGGTGGAGAGGCTAAAACACCTGGCGGTTCAGGTTCACGAGGAGATTCATACTGCGTAGCCGGAGGAGAAATGGTCTCGGAGGGAGGTCTTCGAGGCAGCCTGGGTGCAGGAGCTTCTCCCTCTGACTCTTCTGGAGTATATTGTACTGGACGAGTGGGAAGCGGTGGAGAGCTGACTGATCGTGCGCCGTTGGTTTTAGGGGCGGCACCTGTTTTATGAGCTAGAATACCTGCCAATGCAGCAGCCGGGCTGTGAACAGGACTTGTGGATGAGGTTGGAGTGGTCAGACCTCGATCTTCATCAGGTTCGGGCTCCGGTTCGGGCTCCGGTTCAGGTACCGAAATCGTAGGACGCGGACGAGCTGGAGTTTGAGGAGCGGTTTCCTCGGCTTCTTCAGAAACTTCAATGTAGTTGGCTGGCGCGAATCCAAACTCGCCATTATGTGCCACCAACGTCCACTCCGGGTCTGAGGAATCATACACTTCAAGCAAGGTATCTTCCTCAAAAGACAATTCCTCGTCAGTTTGGCGTGAATAGTCGTATAGCGCTTTAGCTTCTGCGATCGGCTGGGCCTAGTTCATTGCAGTTAGTTTAGTATTTCCAGGGTCTTGTGTGAATATTGGGAGACGAGACTGTAATCCTGCCAGGACAAGTCTGTCGGAAGCAAAGGAAATAAAGGATCGACTCACCTCTTCTACATAGTTGTTTGGAATATCTCCGACGGGTTCATCTTCGCCGTCGGATTGTGCAGCCTTCTTTGCTTTCCACCAGCCGTCATCACCTTTCTTGAGGATGAAAAGGAGGTCACCGTCTGCGATGGCCAGTTCACCCTCAGCCTGCGGAGCGTAGTCGTAAATAGCCTTGTACACTCCTACGAAACCCATCTTGTGCGGGTTTGGCGATCATGGAATGCTGAGACAATTGGTGGGGAAGGTTGCTGTAAGCTTTGGGAGACGTGCGTAGGGATGGGGTGACGGAGGTGTTGCGGATGGCGGAGCAGCACACGGGCTGAGTGGGAGTGGCGGTTTATTAGGAGAATAGGAAGCAAGAGTGTGCAGGAGAGCCTTAAGCCTCTATCCCAAAGCAGCTCTGGTGCTTGATGGCGGTGATGCCAAGATGGAAGTGACATGAGATGGTCTTCAGGCCGACTTTGGTGTCGCAGGCTCGTGTCGAATTCTTGGCAACC
>Ga0335072_10001069_pt1 | contig 46693 bp, 50 predicted proteins | sample Lox_Sample_21_FD_206725 | JGI IMG/M metagenome (GOLD analysis project Ga0335072, IMG submission 206725) | Soil microbial communities from Loxahatchee National Wildlife Refuge, Florida, United States - Lox_Sample_2.1 | ecosystem: Environmental > Terrestrial > Soil > Wetlands | place: USA... | reverse complement strand
CGGGCCCCTGGTCCGCCGGGGCGCGCCAGGCAGGCACGTCGCCGGGCAGATGGAAGTGGAAGCAGGCCCCGCGATCACAGCGTGATCCCGCCTGCGGGCAGCAGGCGGGCGGGTCCATGACCCAGGACCTGGCGGGACGTCGGCGCGGATGCGCACGATTTCATGGCCGTCGGCTCGCATGACGGCCACCCGGCGGTATGGACGACCACCGACGGCCAGACCTGGACGGCGATCCAGCTGGGCCTGCCGCCCGGGCGTCAGGCGCCGTGCTCCAGCAGGTAGCGATCGGCGGAGAACACGTGGTCGCGCTGGGTCAGCAGACCAAGGCGGGCCAGGCCGTGCCGTTCGCCGAACTGTCCGCCGACGGCGGCGCCAGCTGGCAGGAGGCTCCGTTCGGGTCGGCCGGGCCCGATACGGTCGTGACCGCGCTGACCGCCGGCTCAGGTGGTTTCACCGCCGCCACCCAGTCCGGTGCGGCCGGCCAGCAGGACGCGCAGATATGGACCTCCGCCGCCGGGCCGGCCTGGCCGCAGGCTAGGCCCGCGGCTCGATGACGTCGGCCACCACGCAGGCGATGTTGTCCGGCCCGCCTGCCTCGTTGGCCAGGTCGATCAGCCGGCCGACGGCTTGCTCGGGATCGCCCGGCGCGCTCAGCGTATCCCGGATGATCCCGGCGGGGACCACCGCCGTCAGGCCGTCCGAGCACAGCAGGTAGCGGTCGCCCGCTTGCGCGTCGTGCAGCGAGACGTCGGGCCGGGCCGCCCGGTCGCCGTCGATGGCCTGCAGGAGCAGCGACCGCTGCGGGTGGGAATCGGCTTCCTCGGGCGTGATCTTGCCCTCGTCGAGCAGGGCCTGGACCACCGAATGGTCGTGGGTGATCTGGAACAGCTCGCCCGCGCGCAGCAGGTAGGCCCGCGTGTCGCCGACGTGGACCAGGGCCAGCTGGGACCCGGACCAGAGCATGGCGGTCAGCGTGGTGCCGGTCCCGGGGTCGGCGGCCGCCAGGTCCCGCACGGCCGAGTCGGCCTGCCGGACAGCGTCCTGCATGGCGTTCAGCAGGTTGCCCGCGGGCAGCGCGCCTTCCAGCGGCTTGAGCGCCTCGATGACGGCCGCGCTGGCCGCGTCGCCGCCGACGCCCATCCCGTCGGCCACCGCCAGCAGGCGCCGGCCCGCGTAGGCGGTGTCCTGATTGCGGTCACGGCGGCGGCCGACGTCGGAACGCGCGGCGTAGCGGATGGCGAGCGCGGGCTGTGCTGCGGGCATGGTGGTCTCCTCACCGGACAGGTAGCTGATCAGATGTGCGGCCAGCGCTCGCCGGGCGGCGAGCTCGGCCTCGGTCTCCGCCCAGTAGGCCGCGATCTGCTCCGCGGCCCGATCCGGGACGTCGAGGGCCAGGTCGCAGACGACACCGATGCGGGCCAGCGGCATGCCGAGCCGTCGCAGCCAGGCCACCAGGCGGGCGCGCTCCAGCTGATCGGGCCGGTAGAACCGGTAGCCGGACACCTCGTCGACGTGCGCGGGCGTCAGCAGGCCGAGCGAATCGTACAGGCGCAGAGCCTTGGGCGAGAGCCGCGAGGCCCGGGAGAACGCCCCGATCGTCAGCAGTTCCACCTGGCTCCCTCCTTACGCCGACATCGTCGGGCCTGCCCCAGGGGCAAGGTCAAGCGCCAGCCCTAGCCGACCAGGGGAACGTCCGCAGGTCGGGCTCTACCCAGCCGCGGCGGGCGGGCCCGGCGGCCAGGGTGGACGACCGGTAGTGCCTGGCCAGCAGCCGCTTGTCCAGCAGGGCCGGGTTCTGGTCGGCGAACACGGCGAAGTCAGCGCAGTCCGGGTCCTCGGCCACATGGTGCGCGACCAGCTCCACCCAGGCCCGCGAGACGGTGTGATGGTACTTCTGCGGCGCCCGCTCGTAGGCGGCGATCTGCCGGATCCAGCCGCAGATCATGCCGACCGCGTCCGGCATCCCGTAGCGCCGCACCGCGTAGAACGCCAGGTTGATGTGCTGCCGGTGCCCGAACTGCCCCTCCGGCCCGGTGATCCCCGGCAGGATCGCCGCCAGCTCCGGATCCCGTACCCCGTGCGGGCCGGGGGAGTGGTGCGGTGGCCCGGACATCAGCCGGCCGCTTGCAGGGCCGTGACCACGGCATGGAAGTCGGCGATCTGTGTCGCGGACAGCCGCGCCAGCGCGTCCCGCTCAAGGTCCGCGATAGCCGCTGCGATCCGCGCGGCCGCCTGCCGGCCCGCCTCGGTCAGCGGCAGCCGGAACGACCGGCGGTCGGTAGGATCCAGCTCCCGGGTCAGGTAGCCCCGGTTCTCCAGCCGGTCCAGCACCCCGGTCAAGGTGGTGGCCCGGGTGCCGGTCTCGGCGCTGAGCTCACGGACGTTGAGCGCCCCCCGGTCCGCGAGGTTGGCCAGCGCGTTGATCTCGGCCGCGGTCAGGTTCAGGTCAGCCAGCGCGGTGCTCAGCGCGTGCAGGGTGTGGTGCGTCGTGCGTTGCAGGGCAAGCACGATTCCAGGTAGTCCATTTTCGGATATCACGGAAATGGATTCTACGATACCGGTGGATCGAGCGCACCCCGGGAACCTCTCCGGGCCAGGTGCCGCGGACCGGGCTCCGGGACGTGGCGCGATGCCGCGTGCGGCGGCGCGGCTTGGTCCCTGGTGCCCCGGGTTCCCGCCGTGTCGTCCCGCGGGCGGGATTCCCGTGATCGTGAAGGATTTACTACTCCAGGGAGTAGCAGAATCTTCGCGATCATGGAAACCGGGCGCGGGCGCGGGGCCCGGGAGCACGCCGGGCCCCGGCGTGGCCGCCGGTGCATCATGACAGACCACGCAACTGGCCGCGGCGGCGTCCGCCGCCCGCGGCACGCCGGAAACTCACGTTAATCCGGCAGGTTCACCCGTACCCGCAATCAACCGCCAAGCCCGGATCCGCGGCGATGGTGCGACGCACGTAGTGGCCTGTGGCGGCTGTGGCGTGCGCCACCGTGCACGACCGGGAGGCGGGCGCTCACGCGGCGGGCGCTCATGCGGCTGCTGCGGCCTCGATGGCCAGCCGCCGGCCGGGCCGGATGGTTCCGCGGTTGGCGTGACTCTTCTCGGAGACCGGGAGAGCCTCCTGCAGAGCGCGGGGGAGAATGGGGTCGTGACCGAGTCCTGGATGATCGACGAGCTGGCGCACGCCGGACCCGAGCATCTCGACCCCGCCTTCGTCGCCGGCTATGACCGCAAGCAGGGCTATCCCGACCCGGCCGAGGACGTGGCCGTCTTCGCGGCGCACGGCCTGGACGGGAGTTCGGAGGTCCTGGACCTGGCCGCCGGATCGGGGCAGTTCGCGCTGGCCGCGGCCCGCCGGTTCGGGCACGTGACGGCGGTGGATGTCTCGCCCGCCATGAGCGCCTTTCTCCGCGAGCGTGCCGCTGCCGCGGGGCTGGCCAATCTGGAGTGTGTCCAGGCCGGGTTCCTCAGCTACGAGCATTCCGGCCCGCCCGCGGACGGCGTGTATACCCGCAACGCGCTGCACCAGCTGCCCGACTTCTGGAAGGCGCTGGCCCTGGACCGGATCGGGCGCATGATGCGCCCCGGCGGCGTGCTCCGGCTGCGCGACCTGATCTACGACTTCGGCCCGGGCGAGGCGGCCCGGGTGTTCCAGCGCTGGTTCGACCACGCCGCGGAGGATCCGGTCGACGGGTATACCGCCGGGGACTACGCCGAGCACATCCGCACCGAGTTCAGCACGTTCCGCTGGCTGCTCGAGCCGATACTGGCCGCGGCCGGTTTCGAGATCGTGACCGCGGACTTCGGCGGGCGGCTCTATGGCGCCTACACCTGCGTCAAGTCGTCCTAGCCCGGGTCAGCTCCGCCTCGCGTAGCTCGATCCGGCCCGGGCCGGCCAAGAAGATGCCGAACCCGGCGACGCTGGCGTCGCCGGGGATCCGCACCGTGATCTGGTGCCTGGTCCAGTCGCGGTCCTCCACCGTGACGATGTGGTTGTCGGGATTGCCGGGCGCGGCCTCGTCGGTCCACCGTCTGCGGCTGTCTTGCACCCGCCTGACCCACACGCACAGCCCGGCGCGGCCCGCGGTGTCCTCGGTCCGGACCTGGCCGCTGAAGACGATCACGGCGTCGCGGTAGTCGTCGGCGTATATGTCCTGGGCCAGCAGGGCGAAGCCTTCGGGCTCCGGCACGGCCGAGAACAGCACGGCGACGTCGCCATCGGCGGCGCAGGAATAGTCCTGCCAGTGTGATTCGATGACGTTCTCGGTGAAGCTGCCGCCCAGCATCCACCGGTCCAGCCCGTCGGCGAAGGCCATGTTGCGGGGCTCGTAACGGGGCCGGTGGCCAAGGCTCAGGCCCTGCACCGTCTGCTCGGGCGTGGATCCGGATCCGCTGGCCCCCATCGGTACCGCCAGCCGGTCCATCACCGCGTCGGCCACCCGGACCGGCGCGCCCGCCGTGATGGCGACGGCCAGGCCGTCGGGCAGGCGCGCCGTCACGTGCCGGGTCCCGGCGGGCCCGGCCAGCTCGATCCGGGCCACGGTCACCTCCGGGCCAAGCTCGTCGATGTTCACCCCGGTCACGCGGGTGCCGGCCGCGTGCAGTAGCTGGTCGGTGAGCTCGTCCGAGGTTCGCGCCCGAGCGGTCCCGGCGCGCTCCTGGCCGGCCGCCGGAGGGTCGAAGGAGAACCGGTGGCTGTCCCGGCCCAGTAGCCAGATCGGCAGGTCCCGGCGGCCCGCGTCGTCGGTGAGCACGATGACGTGGGTGGGGAATCGGTCCGGCACCGGACCGGGCGGGATGCGGCTCTCGATGCGTGCGATGCGGACGGTGGTCATGCGGGTCCTCCGGGCGGCGGGAACAAGATCGGGGCGGTGCTCGGTGATATAGGCGCGCAGCCGGATCCGGGCCTTGTGCAGGCTGACCCGGGCCGCGCCGGCCGGCTCGGCGATCTGGGCGGGCGGAAGGTCGGCGTAGTAGTGGAGGGCGACGGCGCGCCGCTGCCCGGCGGGCAGGACGGCCACCGCCTCGCGCAGCGCCTCGGCACGGTCGAGGTCATCGACCGAGGGCAGGCCGTCGGCGGAGGCCGGGTGCAGCGGCTCGGGCCAGTCGGGCAGCAGGGTGAGCTGCTCGCGGCGGTACAGGCCGCGGCAGACGTTGAGCACGATGCCGGCCAGCCAGCCCGCGAACCGGTCCGGCTCCCGCAGCCGGCCCAGCGCGATGAACGCCTGCAGGAACGACTCCTGCACGATGTCGTCCACGTCGCTGGGGTTGGGGCACAGCCGCCGGGCCCGGGCCCGGGCCGCCGGCTGGTGCCGCTCGACCAGGAGCCGGAACGCTACCGGGTCGCCGTCACGGGCCAGCCGGACCAGGTCGCCGTCCGGGAGGCCCGGGCCGTCACTCACCGCCGACCGGCTCCGGCTCGGCCCTGCGCAGCTCCGGGCGGCGGAGCCAGACCCGGCCCGGTCCGGACAAAGCGATGCCGAACCGGATCATGTCCGCGTCCTCGGGGACCGGTGCCGTGAGCTCAAGGCTGGTCCACTGGCGGTGGCCGCCGGAGACAGTGACACCGTGGTCTTCCCGGGCGCGCCCGACGCGCCACCGGTGCCGGAGGATCTCCAGGCGGAGCCCGGCTTGTTCGGTGAGGGGCTCGGTGCGGATCTCGCCGCGGAAGACGACCGCGGCGCCGCGGTAATCGTCGGCGAAGACGACCTGGACCAGGGCCGCGGATCCGGCGGGCCGGGGAACGGCCGAGGACAAGCTCGCGCCCTCGCCGCCGGCGGCCGCCGAGTAGTCATGGGACGGCTCCGCGTCGCGGCGGAATCCGGCATCAAGGTCCCACCGGTCCAGGCCGTCGGCGAACTCCAGGTTCCGCGGCTCATAGCGGGGCCGCTGTCCGGGGAGGGTGGCCAGCGGCCAGCCGGCCAGCCAATGACCGGGCCGGGCCCGGGCGGCCGGCGGCACGCGGTCCAGGAACGGGCTGAGCAGGTCGTCGCCCGCTACCGGCACGGCCAGCCGGTCCAGGAGCGCGTCGGCCAGCCGGACCGGGGCGTCCGCGGCGGCTGCCATGGCCAGGCCGAGGCTGAGCTCGGCCGTCACGTGCCGGGTCCCGGCGGGGCCGGCCAGCCCGATCCGGGCCACGGTGTCCCCGGAGCTCAGCTCGTCGGGGTCCGCGCCGGTCACCTCGACGTCTACCCCGGTCACGCGGGTGTCGGCCTCGTGCAGCAGCCGGGCGGTCAGGATCTGCGGAGCATCACCCGGCACGATTTCGCCGGCGGGGCGGCGGACGAGCTGAGACAGGTCGCCCGCCCCGGGCTCTCCCCGCAGCCAGATCGGCACGGCCCGGTGGCCCGCGTCGTCGGCCAGCACGACCAGCCAGCCGCGAGTCTGGAATCCGCCGTCCGCCAGCCTCCCGGGCTGCGGCTCGGCGTGCGCGATACGGACGGTGGTCATTGGCGGTGTGTCCACACTTCCCAGTGTCATCCCGCCGCGCGGACGTTACCCGGCCAGCTCGTCCCCGGTGAGCCGCGAGTACAGCTCGAGGTAACGCTCCCGGGTCGCGGCCACCACTTCCGGCGGGATCGGGGGACCCGGCGGCGTCCGGTCCCAGTCCAGGCGGGACGACCAGTCGCGGAGGAACTGCTTGTCCAGCGAGCGCTGCGGCCGGCCCGGCTGCCACTGTGAGGCCAGCCAGAACCGCGACGAGTCGGGAGTCAGCACCTCGTCGGCCAGCATCAGCGTCCCGTCGGCCGCCAGTCCGAACTCCAGCTTGGTGTCGGCGATGACGACGCCGCGGGAGGCGGCCAGCTCCGCGCCGCGCCGGTAGACCTCCAGCGTGACCCGCTCCAGTTCGGCCGCGACCGAGGCGCCGACGAGGGAGGCCAGCTCGGCAGCGGTCATCGGCTCGTCGTGGCCCGCCGCGGCCTTGGTCGTGGGCGTGAACACCGGTTCCGGCAGCCGGGAGCCCTCGCCGAGACCGGGCGGCAGCCGCACGCCGCAGATCGTACCGGTTTCGTTATAGGACACCAGCCCGAGCCCGGCCAGGTACCCGCGGGCGATGCATTCCACCGGCAGCATCCGCAGCCTGCGGCACTTGATCGCGCGGCCCGCCCACTGCGAGGGGACGTCGGTGCCGGAGATGACGTGATTGCCGATCACGTCCGTGAGCTGGCCGAACCACCACAGCGACAGCTGCGTCAGCACCCGGCCCTTGTCCGGAATGGGCGTCGGCAGGACCACGTCGTAGACGCTCACCCGGTCCGAGGCGACCATGATCAGATCGTTCCCGTCCGAATACAGATCCCGGACCTTCCCTGAATACACCAGTTCCACGCACGCTCCTCACCAGGCGCCAGCCGATGTGCGGCACAGCGTACTAGGGCCGGGTGAGCGTACGATCAGGGCCATGGCGGACCTTGAGGTGCAGTACCTCCAGGTACAGACGACGACCGACTCGCGCGCGGAGGCGATGGAACTCTCCCGCGCCGCGGTCGAGGCCAGGCTGGCCGCGTGCGCGCAGGTAGCCGGGCCGGTGGCGTCCATGTACTGGTGGGACGGAGGTCTGGAGCGGGCCGAGGAATGGCTCGTGCTCCTCAAGCTCCCGGTCGACCGCTACGACGAACTGGCCGCCTTCCTGACCGAACGGCACAGCTACGACGAGCCGGAGATCATCGCGCTGCCCATCGTGACGGGGTCGGCCGCGTACCTGACCTGGATGCGGGAGGAAACCCGCCGCGCGGACGGAGGCTGAGTATGACCAGGCTGATCGGACCACGCGGGCTGAGCGTCCTGATTTTCTTCGCGCTCGTCGGCCTGGCCCTGGCCATCATTGGCTGGTTCAGCCGGAACAGCGGGGTGCCCCCGCTGCCGTCGTTCTCGTCGCTGGCGGCGTTCCACCCGCTCGGCCACGGGATGACGCGATGAGCTGGGCCACCGGCGCGCCGAAAGCCGGGGTCAGGGCGCCCCAGGCCGAGCCCGCGCCGGCCCCCGAGCCCGCTCAGGTCCCCGAGCCTGACCGCGGCCCGCTGGCCGGCCCGCTGGCCGGGCAGCGTTCCCTGGCCGAATGGGCCAGTGCCATCACCGCGGAATGGGCGCCCACCGCCGGGCGGATCCTGCTCGGCGTGGTGTTCTTCTGGTTCGGCTACCACGAGCTCGCGCAGCCCGGCGGCTGGACCCAGTACGTACCGGTGGTCAACGAGTCATCGTCGCTGGCCGTCATCTTGGTGCTGGCGCACGGCTGGGTGCTGTTCGTCACGGCCGCCGCGCTGGTGGCAGGCATCGCGCCGCGCGTCACGGCGGCGGTGGCCAGCGTGCTGCTGCTGGAGATCGTGATCGCGCTGGCCGTCACCGGGCTGTCCGCCACGGCGCTGCGCGACGTCGGCGTGCTTGGTCTCGCGGTCTGCCTGACCGGCTGCAAGAACCAGCGCCTGGTGCTGCGCGGCTGAGGACCCCCCATAAGGGCCATCACGGTCAACCAGTCGGACTGTCACTACCGCGCGTCGGGATCCATCGGCACCGCGGCGGTCCAGTTGTCGCGCTACTACGGCGCCGACGTCACCGCGGTGTGCAACACCGAGAACACCGAACTCCTGACCGTCGGCTAAGACCCGGGCGGCGCGTTCCAGACCAGGACGACCGGCTCGCCGTGCTCGTGGCCGAGGGTGCTGACCGTCCCGGTGTCCAGCCGGAACAATCGCCCGGCGGTCGGCGGGAGCCGCAGGTAGCGGGCGGTGAGCACGCGCAGCACGTGGCCGTGCGCGACGAGTGCGACGTCGCCGTCGGCCAGCAGCGGCTCGACCCGGCGCAGCACGCGGTCCACCCGCTCGCCGACCTGCTCCACCGTCTCCCCGGGATGCGTGGCGTCACCCGGGATCACGCCGTCCCGCCACAGGTACCAGCCGGGGCGCCGTTCCTGGATCTCCCGCGTGGTCAGGCCTTCGTAGCCGCCGTAGTCCCACTCCCACAGGTCGGGGTCCGGCTTGGCGTCGGCCAGCCCGGCCAGGCCGGCGGTCCGGACCGCGCGCTGCGCGGGACTGGTGAAGACGGCCACGATGTCCCGCCGGACCAGCTGCGGAGCCAGCGCCGCGGCGGCGGCCACGCCGGCCGGGGTGAGCGGGACGTCCGTCCGTCCCGTGTGCTTGCCCTCCTTGCTCCACTCCGTTTCGCCGTGCCGCAGCAGGATCAGGTCTCCCATGGCTCGTAACATATCGGTCAATGAAAACACCAAAGGCCCCAGGCCCGCTCGCGGGCATCAAGGTCCTCGACTTGACCAGGGCGCTGTCCGGCCCGTTCGCCACCATGATCCTCGGCGATCTGGGCGCGGACGTGATCAAGGTCGAGGACGTCTGGCACGGCGACGACACCCGGCGCTGGGGCCCGCCGTTCCAGGGCGACGACGCGGCCTACTTCCTGTCGATCAACCGGAACAAGCGCGGCCTGTCGGTCAACGTCAAGACCCCGGAAGGCCGGCAGATCGTCCAAGAGCTGGCCAAAGCCTCGGACATCATGATGGAGAACTTCCGGCCCGGCACCGCCGCCCGCCTCGGCCTGGGCTACCAGGAGCTGTCCCAAGGCAACCCCGGGCTGATCTACGCCTCGATCAGCGGCTACGGGCAGACCGGGCCGAGCGCGGGGCTGCCGGGTTACGACGCGGTGGCGCAGGCCGTGTCCGGGATGATGAGCGTTACCGGCGAGGCCGACGGCGAGCCGGTGCGCTCGGGCACATCCCTGGCCGACGTCGGCGCCGGCATGTGGGCGGTGATCGGCATCCTGGCCGCACTGCACGCCCGGCAGGCCACCGGCCGTGGCCAGCTGATCGACATCTCGCTCATGGACGGGCAGATCGCCTGGCTCACCTACGTGGCGGGCAAGTACTTCGCGACGGGGGTGACCCCGGGCCGGTACGGCAGCGCGCACGAGAGCGTGGCCCCGTACCAGGTGTTCCCGACCGCCGACGAGCCGCTGATGGTGGCGGTCGGCAGCGACGGGCTGTGGCGCCGGTTCACCGCCGCCACCGGGCTGGACGAGCTGACCGACGACCCGCGCTACGCCACCAACCCGGACCGGATCCAGCACCGCGACACGCTGATCCCGCGTATCACCCAGGCCTTGGCCGCCCGCGGCTGCGCGGAGTGGACCGACCTGCTCAACGCGGCGGGCGTTCCGGCCGGGCCGGTCAACACGGTGCCCGCGGCGCTGGCCCAGCCGCAGGTCGCGGCGCGCGAGATGGTGGTCGAGCTGGAGCACCCGGCGGCGGGGATGCTCAAGATGCTCGGCACCCCGCTCAAGCTGTCCGCCGAGCCGGCCAGCATCCGCCGTCCGCCGCCGGTGCTCGGCCAGCACACCGACGAGATCCTGGCCGAGGCCGGATACCCCGTCGGCCGCATCGCCGAGCTGCGGGCGGCCGGGGTGATCAGGTTACAAGAGGCGACGCGTTACAAAAGGCGACGGAGCGCGAGCAGGTCCCGGATGCTGGCCTGGACCTTGACCCGGCCCGCCATCCACATGCGGGCGATGTTGGCCGGGGTGGCCGCCAGCGAGACGACATCGTCGCTGTTCGCGGTCAGCCTGATGTCGGCCGGCGGCTCATCCGGCGCGGCCTCCTTGACCGGCTCGGCACCGGTGTCGGTAATCCTGGTCACGAACGTCACGTCCAGATCGGTGACGTGGCAGCTGAACGTGCGGTTGCTGAAGAAGCTGGACCGGTCCTGCTCGGGCATCTCGCCCAGTCGGCTGGTGAGGGCCTGCAGCGCCTCGCGGCACTCCTCGGCTGTGGCCATGCGCGCCTCGCTCTTGTCAGCATCGGACGGTAGCGTTCAGCCGGAGGGTACAGCACATGACTGACGAACACCCAGACGAAAATCAAAACCATGATGCCGAACGGGCCGTGGCTGAAGCACCAGCCACCGGTGACACGCGGGTGGATGACGCCGTCGCGGCGCTGAGACGGCTCCCGGGCCGGCCGGCCGAGGAACACGTGGCCGTCCTGGAAGAGGTGCACGGTCAGCTCCGAGACATCCTGGACGACGTAGGCCCGGGCGAGCAGTGACCGCACCGCGCACGAGGCTCGACGCCGAGCTGGTCAGGCGGGGCCTGGCCAGGTCGCGGGAGCAGGCGGGCGAGCTGGTCGCGGCCGGGCTGGTGGCCGTGGCCGGCCAGCGGGCGTCCAAGCCCGCCACCCAGGTGGCCCGGGACGCGCCGATCACGGTGACCGACTCGGGCGAACCCGGCTACGTGTCGCGCGGCGGGCACAAGCTGGCCGGCGCGCTGGCGGTATTCGGGGGGTTCCGGGGGGTCGTCCCCCCGGGCCAGCACGGTGGCGATCTTGCGGTTCAGGGACGGAACGCCCTGGACGCGGGGGCATCCACCGGGGGCTTTACCGACGTGCTGCTGCGGGCGGGCGCCGCGCACGTGGTGGCGGCCGACGTCGGCTACGGTCAGCTGGCCTGGTCGCTGCGCACCGACCCCCGGGTGACGGTCATGGACCGGGTCAACGTGCGCGCCCTGGGGCCGGTGACCCCGGTGCCCGATCTCGTGGTGGCCGACCTGTCCTTTATCTCGCTCACCTTGGTCCTCCCGGCCCTGGTGGCCGCCGCGACACCGGAGGCGGATTTCGTCTTGCTGGTCAAGCCCCAGTTCGAGGTGGGCAAGGGGCGGGTCGGTGCCGGTGGCGTGGTGCGTGACACCACGGACCGTTCCGCCTCCATAGAAAAGGTGGCCGGGGCGGCGGCCGAACTCGGCCTCGGCGTCCGGGGGATTACGGCGAGTCCGCTCCCGGGACCGGCGGGAAACGTGGAATATTTCCTGTGGCTGCGCCGGGGCGCGCCGCCGCTCGACCCGGAGATGCTGCGGCGCGCGATCGCGGGGGGGCCCAGGGGGGTCGGGGGGGTTGGCCCCCCCCGGGAAAGGAAGAGCTAGTGGCACAGCGCACGATGCTGGTGACGGCGCACACGGGGCGGGAGAACGCGGTGCGCAGCGCCCGGCTGGTGGCTCGGCGGCTGACTGACGCCGGGATCTCGGTCCGTACCATCACCGGCGAGATCAGCTATCCCGGCACCCAGGAGGTGCCGGCCGGCGCCGAGGCGGCCGAGGGCGCCGAGCTGGTCATCGTCCTGGGCGGCGACGGCAGCCTGCTGCGCGCCGCCGAACTGTCCCGCCCGGCCAAGGTGCCGCTGATCGGGGTGAACCTGGGACACGTCGGCTTCCTGGCCGAGGCCGAGCCGGACGGGCTGGCCGACCTGGTCGACCGGGCGGTGACGCGGCATTACACCGTCGAGGAGCGGATGACGATCGACGTGACCGTGCGCAGCAACGGCTCGGCCATCATGTCCGGCTGGGCGCTGAACGAGGCCACGGTGGAGAAGGCGGCGCGGGAGCGGATGGTCGACGTGATCACCGAGGTCGACGGCCGCCCGCTGTCCCGCTGGGGCTGCGACGGAGTGGTGTGCTCGACCCCCACCGGATCGACCGCCTACGCGTTCTCCGCGGGCGGCCCGGTGGTGTGGCCCGACGTGGAGGCGCTGCTCATGGTGCCGATCAGCGCGCACGCGCTGTTCGCGCCGCCGATGGTCGTCTCGCCGCAGTCCGTGCTCGCGGTGGAGCTCATCGCGGGAGACGAGACATCAGGTGCGGTTTTGTGGTGCGATGGTCGACGTAAGGTCGACTTGCCGCCTGGAGCCCGGGTGGAGGTCCGCCGGGGCGCGCTGCCGGTGCTGCTGGCGCGGCTGCAGGGGCCGGGTCCGGCCGGGTTCACGGACCGGCTGGTAGCCAAGTTCGGCTTGCCCGTCACCGGCTGGCGGGGCCGTACCTGGGAGGACACTGGCGAGCATGCTTGAGGAAGTCCGCATCAGCGGCCTCGGCGTCATCGACGACGCGGTGCTGGAGCTGTCGTCCGGGTTCACCGCGCTCACCGGCGAGACCGGAGCCGGGAAGACCATGGTCGTGACCGCGCTCGGGCTGCTGTTCGGCGGCCGGGCCGATCCGGCGCGGGTCCGGCCGGGCGCGGGGCGGGCCGCCGTGGAGGGCCGGCTGCTGGTCTCCCCGGAGATCGCGCGGGAGGTCGAGGAGTCCGGGGGAGACCTCGACGAGGACGGGACCGTGCTCGTGCTCAGCCGCTCGGTGTCGGCCGAAGGGCGGTCGCGGGCGTTCGCCGGCGGCCGTTCGGTGCCGGTGTCGCTGCTCCAGGTGCTGGCCGACGACCTGGTCGCGGTGCACGGGCAGGCCGATCAGCAGCAGCTGCTCAAGCCCGGGCGGCAACGGGACGCGCTGGACCGGTTCGGCGGTCCCGAGCTGGGCGCCGTGCTGTCGGACTACCGGCGGGTGTACGCGCGGCACCGGGCGGTCCGCGACGAACTGGACGCGCTGGCGCAAGCCGAGCGGGAACGCGCCGCCGAAGCCGAGGCGCTGCGGCTCGGGCTGGCCGAGATCGAGGCGACCGCCCCGGCGGGCGGCGAGGACGCGGCCCTGCTCGCCGAGGACGAACGGCTGTCCAACGCCGATGCGCTGCACGCGGCGGCCGCCACGGCGCACGAGGCGTTGGCCGGTGACCTGGCTGCCTCGGCCGTCGACGCCTCGGACGTGCTCACCCTGCTCGGGCTGGCCGCCCGCGCGCTGGATCCGGTCCGCTCGCACGACCCGGTGCTGGCCGGGCTGGCCAGCAGGCTGTCCGAGGCCGCCTACCTGCTGTCCGACGTGGCCGCCGACCTCGCCTCCTACACCGAGTCGCTGGACGCCGACCCGGCCCGGCTGGCCGCGGTGCAGGAACGGCGGGCGGCGCTGGGCCGGCTGATCCGGGCCTACGGCGGCCCGCACGGGGACATCGCGGGGGTCCTGGACTGGGCCAAGCAGGCCGGGGGGCGGCTGGCTGAGCTCGAGGGCGACACCGACAAGATCGCGGCCCTGGCCGAGGAAGAGGCGGACCTGGCCACGCAGGTCGGGTCGCTGGCCGCCGACCTGACCGCGCTGCGCTCGGCGGCGGCCGAGCGGTTCGCGACCGAGGTGACGGCCGAGCTCACCGAGCTGGCCATGCCGCACGCGTCGCTGACCGCCGTGCTGACCGAGCTGGACGAACCCGGGCCGTTCGGCGCCGACGACGTGGAGATCAGGCTGGCCGCCCATCCGGGCGCGCCGCCGCTGTCGCTGCAGAAGGGCGCCTCGGGCGGTGAGCTGTCCCGCGTCATGCTGGCCATCGAGGTGGTGTTCGCGGGCGCGGACCCGGTGCCGACGTTCGTGTTCGACGAGGTCGACGCCGGCGTGGGCGGCAAGGCCGCGGTCGAGATCGGGCGCCGGCTGGCCCGGCTGGCGCGCTCGTCGCAGGTAATTGTCGTAACTCACCTGCCTCAGGTCGCCGCGTTCGCAGATAATCACCTGGTGGTTGAGAAGTCAGGCGACGGTCTGGTCACCTCCAGCGGTGTCACCCGGCTGGACCAGCCGAGCCGGGTACGGGAGCTGTCCCGGATGCTGGCCGGGCTGGAGGACTCCGAGTTCGGCCAGGCTCACGCCGAGGAACTACTGGCCATGGCGGCCCACGAACGGGACCGCGACTGGCCGTGGGACGATTGATCCCGGAACAGGACGGGTTCGCCGCGGGCGCTCCGGCTGTCGTCGTCGACGCGCCCGTCCCAGCGCGCCGCCGCGCCGCTGAGCGCCCGGCGCTGGCCCGCGCCCGGCTGGCCTGGATCGGCGCCTACCTGGGCGCAGGGGTCGTGCTGTTCCTGTGCTACCTGCGGGTGTCGGGCACGCAGTCGATCTCGTCCGACGGCGGGTCCAACGCCCTGGAGGCGTGGGACATGCTGCACGGCAACCTGTTGCTGCACGGCTGGACGCTGACCGACGTCTCCTTCTACACCACCGAACTGCCCGAGTACATGCTCGTGGAACTGGTCCGCGGCCTGGGCCCGGCGGTCGTGCACACCTCAGCCGCGCTCACCTACACGCTGCTGGTGCTGCTGGCCGGCCTGCTCGCCAAGGGCCGGGCGACGGGCCGGGAGGGCATTGCGCGGGTGTTGATCGGCTCCGGCATCATGCTGGCGCCTCAGCTCGGCAACCCGGTCTTCATCCTGCTGCTGGTGCCCGACCACGTCGGCACCGGCGTGCCCATGCTGCTGATCTTCCTGGTCCTGGACCGCGCTCCGCGACGCTGGTACGTGCCGCCCGTGATCACGCTGATGCTGGCCTGGGCCACGATCGCCGACCGGCTGGTGATCGCGGCCGTGCTCGTCCCGCTGCTGCTCGTATGCGTCATCCGGGTATACCGGGGAATACTGCTCGGCCGGCCGCTTGAGGCCGTGTGGTTCGAGGCCGCCCTGATCGGGGCGAACATCACCTCGCTGGGCATCTCGCTGCTGGTCCTGCGGGTGCTCGGGCGGCTCGGCGGGTTCACGCTCATCCCGCTGGGCACGCACCTGGCCAAGTGGTGGGGACTGGAGAAGCACTTCCGGTTGACCGGGGAGGGTCTGCTCGGTCTGTTCGGGGCCGATGTCATCCATGCGCGGCCCGGCCTGCAGATGGCTATCGCCGTGCTCCACCTGGCCGGACTGGCGCTGGCCGCGTGGGCGCTGTGCCGTGCGCTGCGGCACTTCTTCCGTCGCGACGACCTGCTGATCCAGGTGCTGGCGGTGGGCATCCTGGCCGACCTGGCCGCCTTCGCGTTCAGCACCCTGCCCCGGACCCTGTGGGACACCCGGCAGATCTCGGCCGTGCTGCCGTTCGGAGCCGTGCTCGCGGGCCGCCTGCTGGCCGGCGACCTGCTGCGGATCAGGCTGGCTCCGGCCCTGGCGGTCATGCTGGCCTGCTACACGGCGGCCCTGGGCTTCGACACCGCCCAGCCCGCCATCTCCGCGCACGACCAGTCGCTGGCCGACTGGCTGGTCGCGCACGATTTCAAGTACGGCCTGTCCAACTACTTCGAGGGCAACATCACCACGCTGGACAGTGGCGGCCGCGTCCACCTGGTGGCGGTGTCCTGGGGTGCGGGCAAATCGGTGCCGCGCGCCTATCAGTCCGAAGCCTCCTGGTACGACCCGCGGCTGCATTACGCGAACTTCGTGGTGAACACCGGGGCCGACCAACCGCAGGCCATCATCCCGGCCCGCGACCTGGCCAGCGCGTTCGGCCCGCCCGCGAAGGTCTACCACGACGGCCCGTACACCATCCTGGTCTGGAACAAGAACCTGCTGGCCCACCTCGGCGGGCCGCCCAAGAAAGGACCAGGCAACGTCGGACCCGCGTAACGGTGGGGCGCGGCTCGGGTGCTCTCAGCTGGCCTGGGCGCGGCGGGCGCGCAGGTTGCGGTTCTTGAGCCGGTTGCCGCACGTGGCCATGTCGCACCAGGCGCCGCGGCGGCTGTGCGAGCGATCGTAGAACGCCCATCGGCAATCCGGGTTTCCGCACAGCTTGAGCCGGTCCCAGCTGCTGTCGGCCTGCGCGTCCCGGACGATGAGCAGCAGCCCGAGCAGGCCGTCGGTCAGCGCGTGAGCCGGGAGGCCCGGCCCGAGCCGGACCCGGCCGTCGGCGGCGACGTCCAGCCGGGGCTGGGCCTGGCCCAGGACCTGCTCCAGCGGAGCCAGGTCGTCGGGGGCGAGCGGCGCGCCGCCGCTGTTACGGCCGATCAGCGCGTGGATGCTCGCCCTGACCTCGCGGGCCAGCCGGAGATCATCGGCGAAACCGGCGTCCGGCCGGTCCGGATCCGGGACGCGCAGGCCCGCGTCGGCCAGCCATGCGCGGGCCGCGTCGGCGTGGGCGAAGATGTCCGTGCCCAGGTCCCGGTCGAGGGTATCGACGAACGCCTGCACCAGCAGCAGCGGCATCGGCGCCTGCTTGTCCTCTATGTGGGAGGCCCACGAGGGCAGCGTCATGCCGTTCACGGAAGCCGCCATGATTACCTCCTCTCGCGTGACTCCATAAATGACTTTACAGGTCATGCATGACTAGTATAATGGCTTTTGAGGTCATAAGACGAGGTGACACCATGCATGTCCTGCTCGATGATGACCAAGGCCACCTGACGTTGAGGCGGCTCCGGCCCTGGCACCGGGTCCTGGCCCGCAGCTGGGCGGCACGGCTCGATCGCGAGCTCGCCGAGGGCGTCAGCCCGGAGGCGAGTGCCAGCCTGGCGGCCCGGGCCGCGCGGCTGACGTCCACGGAGTTCCGCCGTGATCTGGCCGCGAGCCTGCGGCGCATCCTGATCGCGGCCGGGGAGCCCGTGCCGTCGGCGGCCACCCGGGTGCCGCTGAAGGTGGCCCGCCCGCCGCGCATCCCGGTTCGCGCCACGCGGGTCAGCACGTCCGCTCCGCTGCTCGCCGAGCTGGCCAGCAGGCTGCTCGAGCCCGGCCCCGTGCCGGCCCGGGGCGTGGCGATGGTGACCCGGCTGCTGGCCGACGGTACCGGCCCGCTGTACCGCGAGGCCGCCCGTGACGATCTGGCCGGCCTGACCGAGCGAGCGGCGCGCGCGCTGACCTGGTAGCGGTGCCTACCGGCCCAGGTAGGCGCAGCGCCGTTTGCGCCAAGGCGAGAGGGATACTCTTTGTCGGGCTGGCAGTTGTGAATTCGATATCGACCGGGGGCGGCCTGTCTCGAGCCGTCGCGGGGGGGAGCGTCCGGTGGCCGAGGTGCTCAGCGCAAGCGTGGACGTCGCGGCGATCCGGGCTCGCTTCTCGTCGCTGGGGCAGGGTTTCGCCTTCTTCGACGCCCCGGGCGGCACGCAGGTCCCCGACGAGGTCGGTGACGCGATCGCCCGCGCGCTCCGGGAGGCCAGCGCCAACCTCGGCGCGGGCTACGCCACCAGCATCCGGGTCGGCCAGATCCTGGCCGAGGCCGAGGGTAAGGCGGCCCGGTTCCTGGGCTGCGAGCCCCGGGAAGTGATCTTCGGGCCGAACATGACCACGCTCAACTTCGCGCTGTCCCGGACGGCTGCCCGCGCGTTCAGCCCGGGTGACGAGATCCTCGTCTCGTGCCTGGACCACGACGCGGGCGTGGCGCCCTGGCTGGAGATCGCGCACGACCGTGATCTGGTGGTCCGGCACGTCGAACTGCGCGACGACACGACCCTGGACTTCGCGGACCTGGAGCGCAAGCTCGGACCGCGCACCAAGGTGGTCGCGTTCGCCTGGGCCTCGAACGCGGTCGGCACAATCACCGACGCCCGCCGGATGTGCGGGCTTGCGCACCAAGCCGGGGCGCTGGCCTGGGTGGACGCCGTCCATTACGCGGCGCACGAGCCGGTCGACGTCAGCGACATCGGGGCGGACGTGCTGATCTGCTCGCCGTACAAGTTCTGCGGTCCGCATCTCGGCATGGCCTACGGGCGGACCGAGGTGATCGAGCGGTGGCGGCCCTACAAGGCCCGGCCGGCGCCGACCAGCCCGCTGGGGCGCAGCTTCGAGACCGGCACGCTGCCGTACGAGCTGCTCGCGGGGTTCAACGCCACCATCGACTACCTGGACTCGATCGGGGGCTTCGCCGCGATCGTGCCCTACGAGCGCTCGCTGGGCCAGCGGTTCCTCGACGGCCTGCCCGAAGCGGTCACCGTGTACGGGCGGCCCGGCATGGACGGCCGCGTGCCGACGTTCCTGGTCAACGTGGAGGGCGTGGCCGCGGCCGACGTGGCCGCCCGGCTGGCCGAGGCACGGATCGGGGTCTGGGCCCACGATTCCTGGTACTCGCTCGGGCTCTACCAGCGGCTGGGCTACCGCGACAAATCGGTCCGGATCGGCTTCGTCCACTACAACACCGCGGACGAGGTCGACCGGCTGCTCGAGGCGTTGGACGGGGCAGCTTCGCGGTTATCCGTCCGCGCCGCCGAGGATCCCGGCCAGCGTGCTCAGGTTGATGTTGCCGCCGGACACCACGCACACCACCTTCCCGGTCCCGGCCCGGCCGCCCAGCGCGGCGGCCGGCGCCAGCGCGCCCGCGCCTTCGGCGATGACCCTGACCCGCTCGGCGAGGATGCGCACGGCGCCGGCGACCTCGGCCACCGGGATCGCCAGCGCGCCGTCGACGAGCGGCGCGACCAGCGGCCACATGCCGTCCAGGACCCGTCGGCTGCCGGAGCCGTCCACGAACGAGGGGCGGTAGTCCACCTCAGCCGGGTGCCCGGCGGCGAGCGCGGCAGCCAGCGCCGCGGCGGTCTCGGGCTCGGCGGTCAGGATCTTGGTGCCCGGCCGGAGCGCCTTGATCGCGCTGGCGATGCCGACGGTCAGCCCGCCGCCGCCGTACGGGATCACCACCGCGTCCGGGTCGGGCAGGTCCTCGAGTATCTCCAGGCCGATCGTGCCGTTGCCCGCCATGACCGCCCGGTCCTGGACGGGATGGACGAACAGTCCCTCCACTCCGTCCACGTGACTGGTGACGATGATGTTCCACCATTTGTCGTAGGGGACCTTCAGCACCCGGCCGCCGAGACGCTCGATGGCGGCCAGCTTGGCCTCGGGCGCGTGGTCCGGCACCACGATCGTGGCCGGAACGCCGAGCGCGCGGGCCGTCCACGCGATGCCCTGCGCCATGTTGCCCGCACTGGCGGTGACCAGCCCCTTGGCCCAGTCGTCGGCCGGCGCGAGCAGGACCGCGTTGGTGGCGCCGCGGATCTTGAACGAGTTGATGGCCTGGAGGTTCTCCAGCTTGAGGTAGATCTGGGCCGGGGACCCCTCGACGTACAGGGGGACCAGCGGCGTCCGGATCACCGAGCCCGCGATGCGGGCCCGGGCCGCTTGGATGTCCGCCAGCGCGATCACGGCTGTGTCTCCTTCTCGGGCACCCTCCCGGCCAGGTCGGCCATGGCTTCGGTGACCGTGCGCCGTTCCTCTTGGGTAAGCGGGTGGTCCAGGGCCTCGGCCACCGGGGCCAGGTGCTCCGGACGGCCCGGGCCGATCACGATCTGGGCGACCCGTTCGTCGGCCAGCAGCCAGGCGAGCGCAAGGCCCGCCAGCGAGGTGCCGCGCCCGGCCGCAATGGCCCCCAGCCGGGCCAGCGCCGCGAACGTGCGGTCCGTGAGGAACTCGGCGTACGGCTCGGGTCGCTGGGTCATCCGTGAGCCCGCCGGGTAGGGCGCGCCGCGGCGGTACTTTCCGGTCAGCCAGCCGCCCGCCAGCGGGCTGAAGGCCAGGTAGGCCACGCCCCGCTCGGCGCACAGGGGCAGCAGCTCGGCCTCGTCCCGCCGCATGAGCAGGGAGTAGCTGTTCTGGATGGCCTGCGGCGCGCCGGCCTGCAGGGCCGCCGCCAGCTGCTGCGCGTCGAAGTTGCTGACCCCGTAGGCGCCGATCAGGCCGTCAGTCCGGGCCATCCCGAACGCGCCCAGGGATTCCGTGAGCGGCACGGCCGGGTCATAGTCATGGGCCAGGTACAGGTCGACCTGGTCGACGCCCAGCCGGTCCAGGCTGGACCGGAGCTGGCGGGCGATCCGGTCCGGGCTCAGGCCGTGGTCGGCGCCGGCTTCCACCGGGTTGAACGTCTTGGTGGTGAGCCGCGGCCGGACCCCGCGCGACCGGATCCAGCGGCCGATCGCCTGCTCACTGCGGCCGCCGCCGTAGGCGTCGGCCGTGTCAAAGGAGGTGATGCCGGAGGCCCAGGCCGCGTCCATCAGCTCGAACGCCTGGTCCTCGGTCAGCCCCTGGCCGAAGAACTCCGGTGCCGAACCGACCCCGCCGAAGTTGCCGCACCCCAGCGCGACCCGTGCCACGTTGAGCCCCGGCATGACACCTCCTGCATCGGCTGCTCCGGGAAGTCTGCCACAGCGCATGCCGGGAACGCCTCGCGTCGGACGTGAACACCTTGTCGTCCACCGCGGGTGCCCGGGCGCGGAGCATGATCTACGAACTGGAGGATCTCTAGCCAGCCTGGCCGGCGATGATCTCCGCCAGCTGACCCGGGGCTCGGAGCGGGAGCATGTGGTCGGCGCCGGGGATGACGATGCGGCGGCAGCCGGGAATACGGGATGTGATCGCGTCCGCGGCGTCGGCCACCATCGGGTACTCCCGGTCGCCGCGGACCATGACGGCCGGCACCCGGATCTCGCTGAGGCGGTCATACGCGGGCGGGTCCGGCTGCTCCAGCTCGCGGACGGTCAGGAACGCGGCCACGGCGGCGCGGATCTCAGCGGTCACCGCCGCGTCGTCTCCCGCGGGTGCCCAGGTGGCTAGCCCGCGGCGCACCAGCCCCTCCTGGTCGCCCGCCGCGAACAGCTTCCCGAACTCGCGGAAGTAAGGATCATCGAGCGGCCAAGGGTAGTCCGGCGCCCCCGGCGAGATCAGGACCAGGGCCGCCACGCGCTTCGGGTCGGACAGCGCCAGGCCGAGCGCGGTCCCGCCGCCGCCGCTGTGGCCGACGAGGACCGCGGGCCCGGCCGTTGTGCGGTCGATAAGAGCGCGCAGGTCGGCCAGCCGGGTGAACGAGACGGCCGGGGCCGGCGAGCGGCCGTAGCCGCGGTCGTCGTACCTGATCATCCGGTACCGATCGGCGAGCAGGCTCAGCAGGGCCGACCAGATCCCCGCGGTGCTCCAGTTCGCGTTGACCAGGACCACGGGAGTCCCGTCCCCGCCGGTGTCTTCCGCCCACACCTCGCCGCCGGCGACCGGGACCATCAGCTCCATCTGCCCAACCTATCGAGGCCGGCCGTCTCGTCACGTCAGCCGGAGGAACCGCCGGCGACCTCGTAGGACCACAGCTCGCTGCTGATGCCGACCGAGGGCTGCGCCGGGCCGCCCGCTCGCTCGGTGGCGGAACGGTGCCCGTGCCCGAACGCCGGGGAGTTCATCCAGGCCTCGAATGCCTCCTCGTCCCGCCACCGGGTCACCACCAGCCAGGTGGTACGCCCGTCGGTCGGCTTGAGCAGCTCGAACCCCTCGAACCCGTCCTGGTTGTCCACCGCGCCGGCCCGGGCGGCGAACCTGCGGGCGAGCTCGTCGCCGCTGTCGGCGGGCACGGTGATCGCGTTGATCCTCACCACGGTCATGGTCACGATCATGCCAGTACCCCGGCTAAGCCGGTTCCCTCAGGGCGGGATTCCCGTGATCGCGAAGGATTCACTACTCCAGGGAGTAGCAGAGTCTTCGCGATCATGGAAACCAGGCGCAGGGCTCCGCCGGCCCGCCTTCGACGTGGCACGATCATTATCCTGAGGAGGGAGCCGAACCATGAGTGACTACCCGGCCGCGATCACCACGGTGAACCACGTCGAGCCGGTGCCGCGGCGGATCCGGGCGTTCCTCGGCGGCGAGAAGGTGCTGGACACCGCCCGGGCGCTGTACGTCTGGGAATGGCCGAACTACCCGCAGTACTACATCCCGCTGGCCGACGTCCGCCAGGATCTGCTCGACCCGGAAGGGCATACCCAGCAGACCGGCCGCGGCCTGGTGGAACTGCGCGGAATCCGGGCCGGGGATCAGCACCGGCCGCGGGCCGCCAAGATTCTGGCTGAGTCGCCCATCGCCGGGCTGAACGGCACCGTGCGCTTCGACTGGGCCGCGATGGACGCCTGGTTCGAGGAGGACGAGCAGGTGTTCGTCCACCCGCGCAGCCCGTACACCCGGGTCGACGCGCTCCGGTCCAACCGGCCGGTCCGCGTCGAGCTGGACGGGGTGGTGCTGGCCGACGCGTGCTCCTCGGTGATGGTCTTCGAGACCGGCCTGCCTACCCGCTACTACCTGGCCCGCACCGATATCGACTTCGCCCACCTGATCCCCTCCGGCACCGTGACCGCCTGCCCGTACAAGGGCGTGACCAGCGGCTACTGGTCCGTCCCGGCCGGCGGCACGGTGCACCCGGACCTGGCCTGGAGCTACGACTTCCCGACCCGCCAGTTGCTGCCCATCGCCGGGCTGATCGCCTTCTACAACGAGAAGGTCGACATCAGCCTGGACGGGCAGCGCCTGGACCGGCCGCAGACCCACTTCTTCCCGCGATGAGTTCCGGATGAACAAAGAATTCACTGCCACCCTGCTGCAGAGCGAGGCCAAAGGCGGCTGGACCTACGTCATATGGCCGGAGTCGGTGGCGTTCTTCGGTACCCGGGGCCTGGTCAAGGCGCGCGGGACCATCGACGGCCACCCGTTCCGCAGCTCGTTCATGGCCCTGGGCGACGGCACCCACAAGCTCCAGCCAGCCGCTCAGGCCGGGACGGACAGCGACAGGCCGAACTGCGCGGCGGAGTCGGTCCACCACGAGCGCACAGCCAGGCCGGCCGCGGCCAGTTCGGCTTCCACGCCCGGGCGGCGGAACTTGGCCGACACCTCGGTGCGCATCTCCTCACCGGCGGCGAACCGCACGGTGAGCCCGATGGCGGGCAGCCGCACGGTCTGGCCGGCCAGCGAGCGCAGCCGCATCTCGATCCATTCCGCCTGCGCGTCCCACACCGCCACGTGCTCGAACTCGTCCGGGTCGAAGTCGGCGCCCAGCTCGTGGTTCAGCACGGCCAGGACGTTCTTGTTGAACTCGGCGGTGACGCCCGCCTCGTCGTCGTACGCGGCGACCAGCGTGGCCGGGTCCTTGACCAGGTCGGTGCCGAGCAGGAAGAAGTCGCCCGGGCGCAGCCCGGCCCGGACCCGGTCCAGGAATGCCGCCCGCTGGTCGGGCAGCAGGTTCCCGATCGTGCTGCCCAGGAAGGCGACCAGGCGCGGGGCGGGCGCGTCGCCGTCGGCGGGGAACCCCAGGTGCTCCTCGAAGTCCGACACCACCGCCCGCACGTCCAGCCCCGGGTACTCCGCGGACAGCGCGTCCCCCGCCGCGACCAGGGCCGGCTCGCTGACATCCACCGGCACGTAGCAGCGCAGCGCGCCCGTCGCCCGCAGCGCGTCGAGCAGCAGCCGGGTCTTGTCCGACGACCCCGAGCCGAGCTCCACCAGCGTCCGGGCCCGGGTCAGCGCGGCGATCGACGCCGCGGTAGCGTGCAGGATCTCTCGTTCGGCCCGGGTCGGGTAGTACTCGGGCAGCTCGGTGATCTTGTCGAACAGCGCGCTGCCCTGCGCGTCATAGAACCACTTGGGCGGCAGCGACTTCGGATCGGCGGTGAGCCCGGCGCGGGCGTCGGCCCGCAGCGAGTCGGACAGGAAGCCGGCCGGAAGCCGGCGGTCGAGGGAGGTCAACGGATCGTGGTCCTTCCATCTGTGGTCCCCGGTGGGTCAGGGGTGAGGTCGGGGATTTCCGGTGTCTCATGGACTGCCGCGCCCGTGATGACCGAGGTCAAGGCGGGCCACGGCGTCACGCTCACCTCCTCGGTCGTGGCGCTGACCAGCGAGCCGCGGGGGATCTCGGTCCAGCCGTCCTCGTCGTCGCCGGGCTCGGAAGCGACGGTCACGGCGCCGGCCCGGCACCGGTAGTACAGGGTGTGTCCCGCCACGGTGGCGGCGATCGACCGGCCGTCGGTGAGCAGGAAGTTGAGCCGGCCGGTCACGCCCTCGGCCCGCAGCGCCTCCGCGGTGCCGGCCAGCGCCTGCGCCAGCCCGAGCCCCTGCCGGAGCCGGTGCAGGACCAGCGCCCAGATCAGGGCCGAGTCGACCCGGGCCTCCAGTTCCAGCAGCGAGACGGCGGGCAGCGCCGCCGCCAGCCCGGCGGTTGACGCCGGCCAGCCGTCGATTGCCCCGTTGTGGCTGAACAGCCAGCGGCCATGCCGGAACGGCGCGGCCGCCGCCGGGCCGTGGCTGGTGCCCGGAGTGGCGTTGCGCACCGCCGCCAGCAGCGCGCCCGTCCTGGTCAGCCGGGCCACGTCGAGGAAGGACTCGTCGGTCCAGATCGGCATGGACTGCCGGTATCTGGCCGGCTCCGGGTCGCCGTCCGGATACCAGCCCACCCCGAACCCGTCCGCGTTGATCGCCCCGCACCGCTGCTGACGCGGCGCCCAGGCCTGCCGGTACAAGCCATGCGGCGGATCGATGATGACCGAACGCAGCGTGGTCTCAGGCCCGAGGTAGGCCAGGTGCCTGCACATCAAGCAGACTCCGGCATCCCCGAACGTGCCGTCCGGAAGCCGGAGAAGATCTGCCGCCGGACCGGGTAGTCCCAGTTCCGGAACGTGCCCCGGCAGGCCACCGGGCTGACCGCGAACGACCCGCCGCGGAGCACCTTGTACTCGGGACCGAAGAACACCTCCGAGTACTCCCGGTACGGCCAGGCATTAAACCCCGGGTACGGCAGGAAATCCGAACTCGTCCACTCCCAGACGTCCCCGATCAGCTGCCGCGCCCCGCACGGCGCCGCCCCCTCGGGGTACGAGCCGGCCGGCGCGGGCCGCAGGAATCGCTGGCCCAGGTTGGCGTGCTCCGCCGATGGCTCCGCGTTGCCCCACGGGTACCGCCGGGACAGGCCGGTCGCCGGATCGAACCGGGCCGCCTTCTCCCACTCGGCCTCGGTCGGCAGCCGCCGGCCCGCCCAGCGGGCGTACGCGTCGGCCTCGTACCAGCACACGTGCAGCACGGGTTCTTCCGGCCGGACCGGCTCGGTCTGGCCGAAGACCCGGCGGACCCACTGCCCGCCGTCCCAGTTCCAGTACAGCGGCGCGGACAGCCCGGCCCGCTGCCGGTGGTCCCAGCCGGCCGCGGTCCACCAGCGGTGGTCGTCGTAGCCGCCATCCGCGATGAACTCCGCGTACGCGCCGCAGGTCACCGGCGTGGTGTCGAGGTAGAACGGGGCCACGTCCACGGCGTGCCCGGGCCGCTCGTTGTCCAGCGCCCAGGGCTCGGTGGACGTGCCCATGGTGAACACGCCGCCGGGCACGAGCACCTCGGACGGCAGCCGCAGCGCGTCCGCGGGCGCCGGGCCGGGCGCGGGCGCGGTGAGCACCGGGGCCCCGGCCCGGATCTGGTGGGTGATCAGCATGGTCTCGTCGTGCTGGACCTCGTGCTGGGCGATCATGCCGAACGCGAACCCGTCGCCGAGCAGCCGGGTACCGCGAAACCGGGCCCGCTCCAGCAGGTCCAGCACCCGGCCCCGGACCTCGTGCCCGTAGGCCCGGGCCTCAGCCGGCGGCAACAGGGGCAGGGTCGGGCGCTCGGAGCGGGGGTGCTCGAACGCGTCGTAAAGCGGGTCGATCTCCGGGTGCATCGGCTCGCGGCCGCCGACCTCGCGCAGCAGCCAGAGCTCTTCCTGGTTGGCGATGTGCGCCAGATCCCAGACCAGCGGAGACATCAGCGGCGAGTGCTGTCTGACCAGGTCGGCCTCGCCCACGCTCTCGGTCAGCAGCGCCGTCCGCTGCCGCGCGCCGGTCAGCTCCCTGGCGATCATCTCCCGTAGCGTGTCGTCTTCTCCTGGGGGGGCCCATCCCCCCGGACCCCCCTTGGCCTGCGTCATGTGATTGCCTCCAGTTGGTCGTTGGCGGGACATCGGTCGTGCAGCACGTACCGTTCGGTGAAGTCGGCCACCGCCTGGCGGATCGGAGCCGGCGCGCCCGCCCGGCCCAGCGCCGCGTCGGCGGCCTCGAAACATTGCCTGCTGGCCCGGCTGAGGTCCGGGTCGGACGGGCCGGACCGGGCCGCGCGCAGCCACGGGTCCCGGATTCCGGACGGGCTCTGTTCATTTCCGGCCCACATCGGTTCGGCGGCGGCCAGCGCCGCGTCGGCGGCCCGCTCGTCGCCGGCCAGGGCCGTGGCCACGGCCGCGGGCACGACCCAGCCGTCACCCGGCTGCGCGTCGATCATCCGCAGCTCCAGATGCCCGCGCGGCCGGACCGGCGGGAACAGCGTGGACAGGTGGTAGTCGAGGTCCTCGGCGGTAGGCGGCCGCAGCGTGCCGGACCCGCCGTCCCGCAGCCAGCCGCGGAAGGTCAGCCCGGGCGGCGCGGTCCAGTCGTCCGAACCGGTCTCGCGGACGCACATCAGCTCGGCGTCCAGGGCGTAGGCGGCCCATGCGTCGCGCGGGTCCGCGCCGTCGGTGTGCGGGGTGGCAGGCGCCCGGGTCCGGCCCGGGTCCATGTTGGCCCATACCTGCTGGCGGGCCGAACGCCAGCCGGTGGGCCGCCCCCGGCGCAGCGGGGAGTTGGCGAACGCGGCCACCAGCACCGGGCCGATCGCGTGCAGCAGCCGCCAGCGCGACCGGTATCCGGACTCGCCCGTGTCGTCCTCGCCCGCGTCCAGGCAGACCTGGACCGACGCGGTGCCGCACATCATCTGGCGGCCCCACGGGCCATCGCGGTCGAAGAACTTCTCCATCGCCGCGTACCGCGGCAGGTCGAGCACGCGCCGGGGCGGGCGCAGCGGATCAAGGCCGTAACCGCACAGTTCCAGGCCAGCCGCCGCGGCCGCGTCACGCAGAGCGGTCAGGTCCCGCCCGGCCACCTCGACCAGGTCACCGAGGGTGACCGCGGGTGCCGAGCTCAGCTCCAGCTGCCCGCCAGGCTCCACGGTCAAAGTGGCGCCCGACGGAAGAGGAGGAATTTTATACCGAACGATACGTCGTTCGTGTCCCTGGTAGCCCTGCTCGCTGGCCGGGGTCTCGGCCTCAAAGGGGGCCAGGGCGGCGGCTACCTGTTCCGCCCGGACCGGTAGTGACGGATCCCGCGGATCGCGGACCAGCCACTCGAGTTCGACGCCGACCCGCTCGGGCGGGCCGGTCTTGAAACAGATCCCGTGAACGTGCGCCTCGGCGTCGGCCTCCGTGAAGCGCGCCCCTTTCGTCACGATTCAGACCCTACCCGAGGGGTCTGACAAAACCGGGCCACCCGGCCACCCGGTTCTCGCAGCCGGGTCTCAGGTTGAGGTGGTACCTTGCAGCACACCCTGGGTGATCGGCAGTGACGGTGAGTCGCAAGATTCATGACACGCCGTGAGCGCCAACGTGGCCGTCGACGCTCGGGGGCTCTGGCAGGATGGACTCGATGAAGTTGCCGTCCGTGATTCCGCCGGTATTCCGGGGCCGGGCTGGGGAGCCACCCGGCATCGTCGCCGTCGCGCGCGTGGACCGCAAGACCAAGGTCATAGGCAAGCGGCTCAATCCGGGCGAGATCGCGATCATCGATCATGCCGACCTGGACCGGGTCAGCGCCGAGGAACTGATCCGGCGGAAGGTCTCCGCGGTCATCAACGCCTCGATGAGCATCACCGGCCGGTACCCGAACCTCGGACCGCAGTTGCTGCTCGACGCGGGCATCCCGGTCATCGACGGGGCCGGGCCGGACGTGATGGTCAAGGTGACCGACGGCACGCTGGTGCGGCTGGACCAGGAGACGCTGTACCTCGGAGACCAGGTCGTGGCCAAGGGCACGCCGCTGACCCGGGAGTCGGTCGAGGCGGCCATGATCGAGGCCCGGGCCATGGTGGCGGTGCAGATCGAATCGTTTGCCGCGAACACGCTGGAGTTCCTCCGGCGCGAGCACGCCCTGCTCACCGACGGCGTCGCGGCGCCGGAGATGGAAACGGACATGGCCGGACGGCACGTCCTGGTCGTGGTGCGCGGCTACCACTACCGCGAGGACCTGGCCGCCCTCCGGCCCTACATCCGCGAGTACAAGCCGGTGATGGTCGGGGTCGACGGCGGCGCGGACGCGCTGATGGAGGCCGGTTACCAACCCGATGCCATCTTCGGCGACATGGACTCGGTGTCCGACGAGGCCCTGAGCAGCGGCGCGGAACTGGTCGTGCATGCTTACCCGGATGGCCGCGCACCGGGCCTGGCCCGGATCCGCGAGCTCGGCCTGGACGCGGTCACCTGCCCCGCGCCGGGCACGAGCGAGGACATCGCGCTGCTCGTGGCCGACGCCAAGGGGGCGAGCCTGATCGCCGTGGTGGGCACTCACCACACACTCGAGGAGTTTCTCGACAAGGGCCGGCCGGGCATGTCGAGTACCTTTATCACGCACCTGCGGGTGGCCGGGAAACTGGTCAACGCCCGGGGCGTGCACCAGCTGTACCAGAGCCGGATCTCCGGCTGGTCGCTGCTGGTGCTGGTGCTGGCGGCGGCCGTGACCGTGCTCGTGGCCGTGCTGTTCTCGCCGGCCGAACCCGTCCTGGCCAGGTACTTCGAAGCGACCTGGCACTCGTTTATCGGAAGATTCTAGTGATCGATTTTCGCTACCACCTGGTGTCGATCGTGGCCGTGTTCCTCGCGCTGGCCATCGGCATCGTGCTCGGTTCCACCGAACTGCAGGGCCCCACGTACAACCTGCTGAACCAGACCACCGCCAAGCTGCAGAACGAGTACGACCAGGCCAGCAGCCAGCGTGACGTGGCCCAGCAGCAGGCCGATCTCGGTGAGAACTACGCCCAGGCGGTCGAGCCCGTGGTGCTGCACAACCTGCTGGCGGGCCAGCGGCTGCTGATCATCACCGAGCCCGGAGCCCCGGCTTCCGTGGTCACCGCGATCAGCAACGCCGCGACGCAGGACGCGGGGGCCACGGTCACCGGGCAGATCGCGCTGCAGGCCAAGTTCTTCGACAACAGCGACACCACGCTGGACAGCCTGAACCAGATCAACCGGGCCATGTCGCAGGCCGACAGCATCGTGCTGAACACCGGCACGACCTACCAGCAGCAGGCCGCGCAGGTGATCGCCAGCGAGATTCTCACCCGAACCCTCGCCTCGCCGTCCACCCAGCAGATCGGCACCCAGCCGACCACCAGCCCGTCGGCCGGCAGCGGTCAGGACACTACCGCGCAGACCATGCTCACCGCGTACGCGAACGAGGGCTTCCTGACCATCACCGGGCAGCCCGCGGCGGCGGCCACGCTGGCCGTGATCGTGACCCCGCAGACCGCGCCGTCCGACGGCAGCGCGGATCCGCTCGACCAGCTGCTCGTGCCGGTGGCCGAGGAGCTGGCCGCGGAAAGCTCGGCCACCGTGGTGGTCGGGACATCGGCGGATTCGGGACCGGGCAGCCCGATCGCAGTGCTCCGGGCGAGCAGCGCGGCCAGCAAGGTATCCACGGTCGACGACGCCGATTTCGTGGCCGGGCAGAGCGCGGTCATCCAGGCCCTGGCGGTACAGCTGAACGGCGGCAACCCGGGCAGCTACGGGTTCGCCAACGGCGCCAGCGCCGTCGCGCCGAGTCCCGCGCCCACGGCCAGCACGAGCGCGTCCCCGACCGCGACGGCCTCACCGACGAGCAAGAAGACCAAGAAGTGAGCCGCACGGCAGGGCTGATCACGGCCACCGCGGCGGGCGCGACCGCGGCCGCCGCGGCCAGGCTCGGCTACGCCGCGGCGAGCCTGCGGCCGCCGGGCGGGACCAAGACCTGGTCCCGGACCAACCACCGGGGCGAGCCGGTCACCCTGCTCGAGGGACCCGCGGTGACGGCGGGCGCGATCGCCGGGGCGCTGGCCCAGGCCGCTCTCGGGCCAGCGCGATCCGGCCGGGCCGGTGCCGCCCTGGCCGCGGCCGGGGCGGGCGCGGCGGTCTTCGGTGCCTACGACGACCTCGCCGGATCCGGTGACCGGCGCGGGTTCCGCGGTCACCTGGGGGCCCTGCGGCAGGGCGAGGTCACCACGGGCGCGGTCAAGCTGGGCGGCATCGGCGTCACCGGGCTCGTCAGCGCCGCGCTGGCCGGAGGCCCGCCCGCCGACGTCGTCATCAACGCCGGGCTGGTGGCCGGGGGAGCGAACCTGCTCAACCTGTTCGACCTGCGGCCGGGCCGGGCGATCAAGGTCGCCGCCGCCTCCGCCGCGCTGATCGGCGCGGGCGGCGGCCCGGTCGCGGCGCCGCTGGCGGCCGGGCTGGCGCTGCTGCCGGAGGACCTGGGCGAGCGGGCCATGCTCGGCGACTGCGGGGCGAACGCGCTGGGCGCCATGCTGGGCGCCGCGGCCGCGGGCCTGCCGCGGCCCGCCCGCATCGCGCTGCTGGCCGGGATCGCCGGCCTGACCGCGGCCAGCGAGAAGGTGAGCTTCACCAAGGTGATCGAGCGCACGCCGGCCCTGCGCTGGCTGGACATGCTGGGCCGACGGCCCGCGGATCCGGTGCCGAGAGTCCTGGTTCCCGCCCAGCGCGGGAGCCCGGCGACCTTCAATGGCGCTGCCACCACGTTTCGTTCGGCTGAAAATACCGACCTAACCCCGCCAGAGGAGTGACCGCCCCGGTGGCCGAGCGGGGGAATGCTCGGCGGCGGGTCGGGGGAATAGGCCGTGCGGCGGTGCTGATCGGCGCAATCACCATGCTGGCCCGGGTGATCGGCTTCGGCCGGCAGGTGGTGTTCGCGCACACCGTGCAGGCCCAGTGCCTGGGCACCGCCTACACCACCGCGAACATGGTGCCGAACATCATCTACGACATCGTGATGGGCGGGGCGCTCACCGCCGTGGTGGTGCCCGTGCTGGCCGGGCCCGCCCGCGGGCAGGCCGCGGATCGCGACCAGGTGCGGCAGACGTCGGCCGCGCTGCTCAGCTGGACGGTGCTGCTGCTCGTCCCGGTCAGCGCGGTGGTCGCGATCGCCGCCCGGCCGCTGATATCGGTTCTGCTCGGCGCGGCGCCCGGGTGCCCGCGGCAGGCCATGGTCGCCCTGGGTACGCGGATGCTCATCGTGTTCGCGCCGCAGATCCTGCTCTACGGCCTGGCCGTGGTGCTGTACGGCATCCTGCAGGCCCACCGGAAGTTCGTCGCTCCCGCGCTGGCTCCCGTGCTGTCCAGCCTGGTCGTTATCGGGGCGTACTTCTGGTTCGCCCACGTGGCGGACGGGGCGGTGAATCTGCGTCACCCGGTGCCCACCCTGGCCTGGATCGTCCTGGCCGTCGGGACCACGGCGGGGGTCGCGGCGCTGGTCGTGACCCCGCTCGTCCCGGTCAGCCGGCTCCGGCTCAGGCTGCAGCCCGGGTTCCGCTTCCCGGTCGGAATCGGGGCGCGGGTCCGGTCCCTGGCCGTGGCCGGCGTCGTCACCCTCATGGCCCAGGACGCCTCGGTGGCGGTGGTGATCGTGCTGGCCAACTCCCGCGGCGGCGGCGGGACGCTGGTGCTGTACAGCTTCGCCTGGGCGGTCTTCTTCCTGCCCTACGCCGTGCTGGCCGTGCCGATCGCGACCAGTGCCTTCCCCGAGCTGTCCGCGCGCGCGCAGACCTTCGACCTCACCGCGGCCACCTCCACCCGTGCGGTAATGGTGGCGTCGTGGCTCGGGGTGGCCGGGATGGTCGGCACCTGCCTGCCGCTGGCGCGGGTCTTCCAGTCCCATATCGGCCAGGCGGCCGACGCCAGGCAACTGGCCGTCGCGCTGGCCGCCTTCGCCCCGGGGCTCGTCGGGTACGGCCTGACCGCCAACCTGTCCCGGGTGCTGTACGCGGACGGCCGGAGCCGGGCCGCGGCCCTGGCGGTCAGCGGCGGCTGGCTGCTCGTGATCGTCGCCGACCTGGTCATCGTGCCGCTCGTGCCGCGATCTGCGATCGTGCCCTGGCTGGGGGCGGGCAGCACCATCGGGCTCACCGGGTCCGGCGTGGCCCTGCTCGTCCTGGTCCGCCGGTTCCGCGGGCCCGGCGCGCTGCGCGGCTGCGCCCGGGCCGCGCTCGCCGGGCTGATCGGCGCGCTGGCCGGGGCGGCCGCCGGGCTGGGCGTGGCCACCGGCATCCGGGTGGAAGGCTTCCTGCCCAACGTGGCTGTCACCTTGCTGGCCAGCGGCGCCGTGCTCGCGGCGTTCCTGGCCGTGGTGACGCTCACCGACGGCGGAGATCTCCGCGCGGTCGTGCGCCGGGTCATCCGCTCGTGAGGCTGGCGCTCGTGCTCGGCACCAGCATCGGCGGGACCGCGCGGCACGTCAGGATGCTCGCGGCCGGCTGCGCGGCCCGTGGCGTGCGGGCCGAGGTATTCGGCCCGGCGCAGACCGATCGCGATGTCGCCTTCGGTGCCGGGCCGGCAGGCGTCGGCTTTACCGCGGTGGAGATCGCCGACCGGCCGTGGTTGCCGCGTGACCTCGCAGCGATCAGGCGGCTGCGCCGTCTGTTCCGGGCCTGGCAGCCGGACGTGGTGCACGCTCACGGCCTGCGGGCCGGAGCGCTGGCGGCGATCGCCGTGGCATTCACCCGGCCTGGCCCGCCGCTGATCGTCACCGCCCACAACGCGCCCCCGGCGGGCGGCATGACCGGCGCCACCTACCGCGTGCTCGAGCTGATCGTGGCCCGGAACGCCGACTCGGTGCTGTGCGTGTCCGCCGACCTGGAGAACCGGATGCGCGCCGCGGGCGCACGCCGGGTCGCGCACGCCATCGTGCCCGCAGTCGGGGCCGCGCCGACTCCGGACGTTTCCGCGGAAACGCGCACGGCAATCCGCATCGAGTTCGGAGCGGACCCGGGCCAGCCCGTCGTGCTCGCCGCTGGCCGGCTGGCCGCGCAGAAGGGCTTCGGCCTGCTGCTCGAGGCCGCGGCTCGCTGGGGTGACATCCGGCCCGAGCCGCTGCTCGTCATCGCCGGTCAGGGGCCGCTCGCCGCCGAGCTTGAGTCCCGGGCGGCGGCGCTCGGGCTCACCGTCCGGTTCGTCGGCCACCGCTCGGACGTGTCGGCGCTGCTGGCCGCCGCGGACGTGTTCGTGCTGCCCAGCGCGTGGGAAGGGCAGTCGCTGATCCTGCAGGAGGCGCTACGGGCCGGGGTGCCGATCGTCGCGACGCGTGTCGGCGGGAACCCCGAGGTGGCGGGGCAGGACGCCGCCATCCTCGTCCCGCCGGGGGACGCGCGGCGCCTCGCCGACGCGGTACGGGCGGTGCTCGGCGATCCCGCCCTGGCCACCCGGCTGCGCGAGGCTGCCGCGGACCGGGCTCACGCCCTGCCCGGTGAGGACGAGGCGGTCACCGCGGCCCTCGCCGAATACCGCCACGTCACGCGCTAAAGCCATATCTGGCCGTCAGGCGGTTTCGTCCCAGCGGCGGCGGACGGCGGCCAGGCCGTCGTCGGTGAGCGTTCCGTACAGGCGCAGCCGGGCCACGCCGCCGTCGGGGAAGATGTTCAGCCGGACGTGCGTGGCCGGCTCGCCGTCCACCCGGAACCGGTGCGGGGTGTCAGGCAGCAGCCTGACCCGGGGCAGCAGGTCACGCCAGCTGCGCTCATCGGCCAATGACCCAGCGGCCGGGCCCGCGTCCGTCATCTGCAGCGAGGCGGAGTCGGGCTGGTTGCCCCGGTACCACGACGTGTCGATCTCGGCCAGGTGGATGACGCCGCGCCCGGCCAGCCGGACGACCAGCCACTCGTAGCCGGGCCTCCGGCGCCTGCGGGTCTCCCAGCCCTCGCCCATCACCCGGGACAGCCCGGGGGAGATCACGTGGCGTGGCGAGGAGTAGAACTGGTCGCTGCGCGCGGCGATGTCGGCTCCGTTCTCCAGGGCCGCCAGGTCGACGGTGAGGCCGTCCAGCAGGGCCGGGTCGGGCACCACTTCCCCGTGGACGTGCAGCCGGGCCACGCCGCCGTCGGGAAAGATGTTCAGCCGGACATGGGTGAACCGGCGGCCGGAGTTCACCTTGAACGAGTGCCGGGCGTCGCCGGTCACCAGGGCACGCGGCACGATCTCCCGCCACCGGCCCGTATCGGTGATGAGTTCCTCGGCCGCGGGATACCCGCTGGCCGAGGACGCGTCGGCCGAACACGCCTGCGGATAGTTGCCGGTGAAGAAGGCGGTGTCGACCACGATGGTGCGCAGCACTCCGGGTACCCCGAGCCGGACGATCACCCAGTCGCGGGCCGCGTCATCCGGGAGCGTCCCGCCGGGCCCGCGCCGACGCCGGGTCTCCCACCCGTCGTACACCTGTCCTTTGGCGTCGTATGTCTCCGGCACGAAGACCGGCCCGTTCGGCTTGATCAGGTTCTCCTTGGCGGCATAGAACTCGTCGCTGGCCGCGATGACCGATCCGCGCAGCCGCAGCAGGTCGGGGAGCTTTTGGTCGTCCATGAAGAGTTTGTTCCCCGTTAGCCCCGGTTAAGCAGGCGTCCCCCTGGCTCACCATCCGGCGCACCGCTGTCAGCGTCGAGCAGCGCGGCACCCCGCAGCCACGTCTGGCGGACCTGTCCGGTCAGGGTCCGGCCCGCGTACGGCGTGACCGGATGCCGGTGCAGGAGGCGGCCCGGGTCCACTCCGCAGGTGGCGTCCGGGTCGAAGGCCACCAGGTCGGCGTCGCGCCCGACGGCCAGGGCGCCCTTGGCCGCCAGGCCGGCCAGCCCGGCCGGGGCGGCCGCCATCCACCGGACCACATCATCCAGCGTCCGCCCGCGGCGCCGGGCCACGGTCCACACCGCGGACAGGCCCAGCTGGAGCGAGGCGATGCCGCCCCACGCCGCGCCGAAGTCGCCGCTGCCTGGGGCCTTCAGTTCCGGCGGGCAGGGCGAGTGATCGGACACCACGCAGTCGATGACGCCGGCTTCGAGCCCGCGCCACAGCGCCTCCCGGTTGGCCGCGGCCCTGATCGGCGGGCAGCACTTGAACTCGGTGGCGCCGTCAGGCACCTGCTCGGCCGCGAAGTACAGGTAGTGCGGGCAGGTCTCGGCGGTCAGCCGGATGCCTGCCGCCTTGGCCCCGGCGATCATGGGCACGCATTCGGCCGCGGACAGGTGCACGATGTGCGCCCGGGCTCCGGTGGCGGCCGCGGCCCCGATCACCTTCTCGATCGCGCGGCGCTCCGCGACCGGCGGCCGGGACGCCACGAACAAGCCGAAGTCACCTCCGCAGGCGGCCTTGACCTCCGCCCCGTCCTCTGCGTGCACGATCAGCAGCCCGTCCAGGGCGGCCAGCGAGCCGAGCACGGACCGCAGGCCCGCCGCTTCCAGGGGCGGGAACTCCGGGACCCCGGAATCGATCAGGAAGCACTTGAACCCGATCACCCCGGCCTCGTGCAGGGGCCGCAGGTCCTCCTGGTTCTCCGGCACCGCGCCGCCCCAGAACGCCACGTCGACCCAGCATTTCCCGGCTGCCGCCGCGCGCTTGGCGGCCAGCGCCGCGACCGAGACGGTGGGCGGCAGCGAGTTCAGCGGCATGTCGCAGATCGTGGTCACCCCGCCGGCCGCCGCCGCCCGGGTAGCGGTCGCGAACCCCTCCCACTCGGTCCGGCCCGGTTCGTTGACGTGCACGTGGGTGTCCACCAGACCGGGCAGCAGCGCCAGGTCGCCGAGATCGACGTCGCGGGCCGCGTCCACGGGCTCGCCGTACCCGGTGACGGCCGCGATGGACGGCCCGCCGATCGCGACGGCCGCCGCGCGGGTCCCCTCCGGCAGCACCGCCCGCCGGGACCGGATGACCAGGTCGTACGCGGCCAGGGCCGGTCACCTCCACGCGGCCGCGGGCCGCTCCAGCAGGGGCAGCCCGGTGAACAAGATTGAACAGTTGACGTCGAACCGCAGGCCGTAGGTGGTCACAGCCGCAGTCTCTCACCCGGGCTGGCGGCCGCTCCGCGCCGCGGCGGCCTCGATGGCTGCTGATGAGCGTGTCGCCTGGTGATACGCCCCGGAATGCAAGATCATTGTCTCATTCGTTCATCTATGCGCCACACCACTGCTAGTTGTACGTTACATAGGCCCGCTAGAACTAACGACATCGCACAAGAAGGGTCGATGACGATGCATGTGCTCGGTAGGCCTGGTATCGCCCGGCGCCTCACCAAGATGTTCGCCGCCATCGGCGCCGTGGCCGCGGTTCTGGTCGGTATGACCGCTTTCGCCCGCCCGGCCGGCGCTGCGACCCACCAGCCCGCGCCCACGTACAACGTGCGGGTGATCCTGTCGGGCAAGAACCTGCATCACTGGTACACCAAGGCCGGCTCGAGCAAGCGGCGCTCCGAGCCGCTGGCCGACCCGGATGACATCACCCGGATCGGCGACGACCTGTTCACCGCGTTCCAGAACGGGGTGGGCCCGCAGGGCCAGGCCAGCCCGGACGGGAACCGTGACAGTACGATCGTGGAGTTCACCCTGTCCGGCGTGTACGTGGCCCAATGGGACGTCCTGGGCAAGTGCGACGGGCTGACCGCCAACACCTCCACCGGGCTGGTCGTCGCCACGGTCAACGAGGACGCGCACTCCAGCCTCTACACCGTCGACCCGTTCACCGGCCAGGTCGTGCACTACTCCTACTTCAGGCCGCTGCCGCACGACGGCGGCACCGACGCCATCTCGTTCTACAAGGGCCTGATGCTGATCAGCGCCTCGGCGCCGGGCACGACCGGGGCGGCGGCGCCCAAGCCGTACTACCCGGCGGTCTACGTGGTGACGCTGAACCAGCCCAAGCACCTGGCCTACTTCCGGGCGCTGTTCTACGACGAGTCTGGCGCGCGGGCGGCGAACGGCCGGCACATCGGCGGATACGTCAGGCTGGGCCTGACCGATCCCGACTCCAACGAGGTCGTGCCGAGCTTCGAACCCCGCTTCGCGGGCGACTTCATGCTGACCAGCCAGGGTGACAAGGAGCAGATCTACGTCAGCCGCGCGGGTACCAGCGGCCAGAACCTGTGGGTCCTCAAGCTGTCGAATTCGGTCGACGACACGGCCTGGTCGACGAGCTGGGACGGCGCGTTCTACGCCGCCAGCACCGGCGACGACACGATTGACGAGATCCAGGGCTCGTTCTGGCCCGGCACCGCGTTCGTGGCCGTGACCCCGTGCGACGCGAACAACGCGCCCGCCACCTGCCCGGCACGCGGATTCCCGGCCAATTACCTGGGCCACCTGGACATGTACACCGGCCACATCTACCCGGTGTCGGTGCGCGGTGCCGCCCTCCACCCGCAGGGGATGATCTTCGTCGCCTTCTGAGCCTGCCACACGGTCAGCGCGGCCGGTCCCTGCTCGTCCCCGACCCGGGCCGCCAGCAGGGCCTGGTGCAGCTCGCCGGCCAGGAACTCCATGCCGGGCTCAGCTTCCCCGGTAGGTGGAATAGGCGAACGGGCTGAGCAGCAGCGGCACGTGATAGTGCCCGCCGTCGCCGGTCAGCTCGAAGGTTACCGTGATCTCGGGATAGAACGACGCGGTGCCGAGCGCCTCGAAGTACGCGCCGCTGGCGAACGTGATCCGGTACACGCCAGGCCCGAACCCGGGGCCGGACCCGAACCTCAGCCGCCCGTCCGCGTCGGTCTGGCCTTCCCCGGCCGCTGACCACCCGTCCGGGCCGCGGCGCTCCAGCCGCACCGGCACGCCCGCCGCGGGCCGGCCGGCCGTCGCGTCCAGGACGTGGGTGGACAGCGTCGCGGACCCAGCAGGCCCGGTCACGGGCCGAGCAACTTCGTCAGCCGCAGCCGGGTGATCCTCAGCAGCTCCTGGCGCACCACGGCCCGTTCGGCCTCCGGATCGTGGCTCAGCCTGGACCGCAGCTGATCCAGCATGTCCTGGCCGGACAGGCCGCTGGCGCAGATCAGGAACACGTAACCGAACCGCTGCTCATAAGCGAGGTTCCCGTCCAGCAGCCCTTGCCGCACCGCTTCACTGGCCGAGGCCGCACCCGACTGCTCGGCCGCCGACCATCCGCCGCTGCGCACCCGGTCCCCGATGCGCGGATGCTCCTGCAGGCCCTCGACGATGTCGTCCCAGCTCAACGCCGCGAACGCCGCGGTCACCGCGTCCTGCAGAGCGGCCGCGTCCCGGTACGGGCGGCCGCTGACGATCATCTCGGCGAACGAACCAGACGCACAGCACGCGAGCACGTCCCGTGCGGCGGCCTCGGGCGAGGCGGCGTTGAACGCCGCCAGCGTGGCGGTCTGCGGGTCAGCGTTCACCATGCGAAACATCCAATCAGCAGGTCCCGCGCACGTGATAGGCGCGTATCGAATCAATCACCGCTAACCTGGCTCCGGACGTTTTGTAGCTTCCGCTAAACGGGGACGGTTATGGTGCGCGAGAAGGGTTCGTCGCCAGGAGGTGATCCCCTTGCGAGTACGGGATTTGCTCGACGTGCCCGGTCTCGGCCTCAGGCTGGTGACGGATGTCTCCGGGGTAGACCGCGTGATCCAGCACGTGTACACCACGGACCTGCCTGACCCGAGCCGCTACCTGACCCCGGCGACCTGGTGCTGACCGGCATGATCTGGTGCCGGGAGCCCGGGGACGCCGACCGGTTCATGCGGGCCCTGGCCCCAGAGCAGGCCACGGTCGTCGCCCCGTTCGGCGACCAGATCGTCATGCTCGTCCCGCTGCCGCCCGGCTCCGGCCCGGAAACCCTCGAGGAGGTCCCGCGAGCCGGCGCGGACCCGAAATCCGCGTACGCGTTCGCGGACCGGCTGCGCGACGCCCAGCCGGTCCTGGAATCCGACCGGTCCCGGATCAGGCGCATCGAGGAGCTGACCGGTCGCGACCTGTCCCGCCTGGACGACCAGGTGGATTTCTTCCTGGCACTGCGGATTCGATAGCTGCGGATTCGATCGTGGTGGTGATCCGGTCCGCGTCGACGGCGGACGCCGCGCAGATTGCGGCCGTGATGCGCGACAGCTGGTTCGCCGCCTACGACGGCATCATCGCGCCCGCCGTCATCGACCGGGCCACGGCACCCGACGGCGGGGCCCGTATCCGGCAGTCGTTCCGGACGCGACCCTGGCAGCGGATGATCGCCGCGGTCGCCCGCAGCCCGGCGCCCGCGGGCCATACAGCGGGCGACGCAGCGGGCATCATCGGCTACGCGTCCTTCGGCCCGGAACGGGACGTGCTGGACATGCCCTGGCCGCATCCGCTGACCACGGCGGGCTCGGACGGCCAGGTCGCCGAACTCTACGCGCTCTACGTGCACCCGTCCTGGTGGTCGACCGGCACCGGGCGGGCGCTTATGGACCTGGTTCTGGCCAAGGTCCGCACGGCCGGGTACGCGTGCATCACCCTGTGGGTGCTCGAGGCCAACGCCCGCGCCCGCCGCTTCTACCAGCGAGCCGGGTTCGCCCCGGACGGCGCCCGCCACGTGCTCGATGACCTCGGCGGCGTCACCGAGATCCGCTACCGGCGCACGCTGAACCCCCCGGGCATCACACGTGGGTCGTAACCGGCGGCTGTCACCACGTCCCGTTCGGCCAAATAAAGCCAAAGAAGTACGAACTGGCCCTACTTGCAGGGTGCCAATCTTGGCATCGTGGCCCTATGCCTCGCCGTCTGCTCCAGTTGTTCGCCGGGCTCGTGCTGTACGGGATCAGCGACTCCATGCTGCTGCTGGCCGGGCTCGGCGTGGACCCGTGGGATGTCCTGCACCAAGGGCTGTCCCGGCGCACCGGGATCCCCACCGGGACCTGGGCCATCATCGTGGGAGCGGCGGTGCTGCTGCTGTGGATCCCGCTGCGGCAGCGGCCGGGCCTCGGCACGCTGTGCAACGTGATCCTGATCGGCACCGTCATCGACGTGATGCTGGCCGCGGTCGCCCCGCCGCACTCGCTGCCGGTGCGGGCCGCGGTCATGGTGTCCGGGGTGGTCCTGAACGGCGTGGCGACCGGCCTGTACATCGGTGCGGGCCTCGGCCCCGGGCCCCGCGACGGGCTCATGACCGGGTTCGCGGCCCGCGGTCACTCGCTGCGCGTGGTGCGCACCGCGATCGAGGCCACGGTGCTGCTGGCCGGCTGGCTGCTGGGCGGCGCGGTCGGCGTCGGCACCGTGGTCTACGCCGTCAGCATCGGCCCGCTGGCCCACATCTTCGTGCCCCTGTTCAGCCGTTCCTACCCGCCCGACCGCGAAGTCCCGCGCCCGGCGGAACGATCCGAGCCCGCCACCTGGCGCTTACCAGCCGCGGGCTCGCCACTCGTCCAGGTGCGGGCGCTCGGTCCCGAGCGTGGTGTCGTTGCCGTGCCCGGGATACACCCAGGTCGCGTCCGGGAGCCGGCCGAACAGGCGCTCGGTCACGTCGGTGAGCAGCGCGGTGAAGTCCGCGGGGGAGTTGGTCTTGCCCACGCCGCCGGGGAACAGCGAGTCCCCGGTGAACACGTGCGGCGAGCGGCCCCCGTCGTACAGCACGGCCAGGCTGCCCGGGGTGTGCCCGCGCAGGTGGATGAGCGACACCGCGCAGTCGCCGAACGTCAGCACCTCACCGTGCTCCGCGCGGTGGCCGACCTGGACCGGAAGCTCGTCCGCGTCGGCCGGGTGCGCGACCACCACCGCGCCGGTGCGGGCCTGGACCTCAGGCAGCGCCTGCCAGTGATCGGCGTGCCGGTGCGTGGTCACGATGGTGCCGACCGGCGTGTCGCCGATCATCTCGATCAGCCGGCCCGCCTCGTTGGCCGCGTCGATCAGCAGTCCCTGGCCCGTGCTGGTGCAGCGCAGCAGGTAGGCGTTGTTGTCCATCGGGCCCACCGCTATCTTGGTCACGGTCAGGCCGTCGATCTCACGAGTGTCGGGCGGGCCGCCGACATGAACCTCTCCCGAGTAAGTCACTTGTAAAACTTATACCGAACGGGCCGTGGTGACTGCGCAGAAGACTTCGTCTCCCCGCCCAACCCAGGAGCGCCGCGTGAAGATACTTGTCCTGGCCGACCACCACGTGCATGAGCTGCTCGGATACCGCGAGTGCGCGGACTTGATGCGCCAGGCCCTGGCCGATCTGGCCCGCGGCCAGATCCAGCAGCCGCTGCGCACGGTGGTCCGGCTGCGGGGCGCGGCGGGCTTCATGGGCCTGATGCCCGCCTACTCTCCCGGCGGCTACGGGCTCAAGGCGCTCTGCATCACGCCGGGCAACCCGGCCGTCGGCAAGGACGCGCACCAGGGCGGGGTGCTGCTGTTCGCGGCCGACACGGGGGAGCCGCTGGCTCTGGTCAACGCGTCGGCGGTGACCGAGATCCGCACCGCGGCCGTCTCCGCCGTCGCCACCGGCCTGCTGGCCCGGGCGGATGCGGCCGAGCTGGCCATCATCGGCACCGGCGTCCAGGGCCAGGCGCACGCGCACGCCCTGGCCGCGACCCGGCCGCTGTCCGGCATCCGCCTGGCCGGACGCGATGCGGCCCGGGCCCGCGAAGTGGCCGCGGAGCTGGCCGGGACCCTCGGCCTGCCGGTGACCGCCGCTGGTTCCGCGGCCGAGGCGGTCGAGGGGGCGGACATCGTGGTGACCGCCACCAACTCCTCTCAGCCGGTGCTGCGCCGCGAGTGGCTCGCCGCGGGCACCCACGTCAACGCGGTCGGCGCGTGCGTGCCCCAGGCCCGGGAGATCGACACCGCGACGATGGCCGAGGCGGCCCTGTTCGCCGACAGCCGCGAGTCGGTGATGAACGAGGCCGGGGACTACCTGCTGGCCGCCAGGGAAGGCGCCGGCAACCCGGTCCGGGCGGAGCTCGGCGAGCTGCTCACCGGGACCGCGCCGGGCCGCGCCAGCGACGGCGAGATCACCGTGTTCGAGTCGCTCGGCCTGGCCGCCGAGGACCTGGCCGCGGCCAGCTACCTGTACCAGGAGGCCACCCGCCTCGGTGCCGGCACCGCCGCGGACTTCTAGCGTCCCGCGTCACTGCGCGGTGCCGCGGCCGGGCCGGACGATGCCGTGTTCGTAGGCGTAGACGGCGACCTGCACCCGGTCCCGTAGGCCGAGCTTGGCCAGGATGCGGGTGATGTGGCTTTTGATGGTGGCCTCGCTGAGGTAGAGGCTGGCCGCGATCTCGGCGTTCGACAGCCCCGCCGCGACAAGCCGCACCACTTCGCGTTCCCGTTCGCTCAGGCCGCCTGGGGCACTGTCGGCCGGGGTGCCGGGTGCCGGGCCGCGGCAGAAGTCCTCGATCAGGCGGCGGGTGATGGCCGGGGCGAGCAGCGTCTCGCCGGCGCAGACCGCGCGGATGGCGCCGGCCAGCTGCTCGCCGGTGGTGTCTTTGAGCAGGAAGCCGCTGGCTCCGGCCTTCATGGCATGGTAGACGTACTCGTCGAGGTTGAAGGTGGTCAGCATGAGGATCTTGGCCCTGCTGCCGCCCTGGGCGAGCTGGGCGGTGGCCTGGATCCCGTCGAGTCCGGGCATGCGGACGTCCATCAGGATGACATCTGGGTCCAGGCGGCGGGCCTGGGCCAGCGCCTGGCTGCCGTCGCCGGCCTCGCCGACGACGCGGAGATCTGGTTCGGCTTCCAGCAGCATCCGCAGGCCCTTGCGGATCAGGCCCTGGTCGTCGGCGACCAGGACGCTGATCATGCCTGCTCGCTGATCGGCAGCCGGGCGCTGACGGTGAACCCGCCGCCGGGACGCGGCCCGGTCCGCAGGTCACCGCCGAACAGGGCGACCCGTTCGCGCATGCCCGCCAGTCCCTGACCGCCGCCCGGTGCCAGGGGCGCCGGGTTCCCGGGGCCGTCGTCGGTGACCTCGATGGTCACCGCGCCGTCGGTGCAGCCGACGGTTACCTCGGCGCGGGCCGGGCCGGCGTGCTTGAGCACGTTGGTCAGCGCCTCCTGGACGATGCGGTAGGCGGACACGGTCACGGCCGGCGGCAGGGCCGTGTGGTCACCGTCGATGGACAGGCTCACCTCCAGGCCCGCGGCCCGGAGGCGGCCGGCCAGCGCCGGCAGCTCGCCGATACCCGGCTGCGGGGCGCGGCCGGTCTGTTCGTCCGGGTCGCGGAGCACGCCGAACAGGCGGCGGGTTTCGTTCAGGGCCTGCCGTCCGCTGTGCTCGATTTCCTCCAGGGTCACTGGGTCCGCTCCGCCCGAGGCCCGCGCGCCAGCGGCATGCAGCACGACCACGCTGAGGTGATGGGCGATGATGTCGTGCAGTTCCCGGGCGATCCGGGCCCGCTCGGCCGCCGCGGCCTGTTCGGCCTGGTGCTGCCGCGCCGCGCTCCGCGCGGCCATCCATACGGCCTGCCTGCGGGCCTGGACCAGAACGCCAGCCAGGCAGAACGCCATAAGCTGCAGCAACGCCTTGGCCACGTTCGGCCCGTCGCCACCCGTTGAGAGGGCCAGCCCCAGCTCGCCGTAGTGGCTGATCTCGTACATGACCGGGACGGCGAGGATCAGGCCAGCGGCCGCGCGGCGCAGGCTGGCGTGCGCGCCCAGTGCGTAGGCGGCGGCGAACAGCACGAACGTGAAGGCTACGGGTGTCTCGGGGTCCGGGCCGAACGCAAGGTGCAGCGCTGTGGCGTACCCGCCCTGGGCCAGGAGGGCCTGCAGCGCTATGACCGCCCAGAGTGCGGCCCACATCAGCAGCGGCGCGCGGCGGCGCAGCAGCAACGGCGCGCCGATGAGCAGGGGCAGCAGGGCTCGCAGCCACAACGGCCCGGCGATCGTGGTGCCGCCGATCAGGCCGCGCGGCCCCCACGCGGCGGCGGCGGCCAGCCCGGCCGCGACGATCCCCAACCAGGCATCCACGATCGTGCCCAGGTCACCGCTCGCCAGCCGCCGAACTGCCTGCATGTCCTCGACGGTAGCGCCCGGCCAGGTCACGCGCATCAGACGTGAGTCGACCCGGATTCAGACTTGCGGATGAACCGGTTCGTACCCGGGGCCGCAGACAACCGGGCCGGGCTCCGGGGACAGTGGGCGGCGGACACACCGGATCCTGCATGGGAGGAGATCGATGAACGTCGTCGAGGCCAGCGGCCTGGGTAAGCGCTACGGCCGTACCTGGGCGCTGCGCGAGTGCACGCTGGAGATCCCCGCCGGGCGCGTGGCGGCGCTGGTCGGGCCGAACGGGGCGGGCAAGAGCACGCTGCTGAACCTGGCGGTGGGCCTGTCGGTGCCGTCGGCGGGGGCCGTCACCGTGCTGGGCGGCCGTCCGGCCGGGTCGCCTGCCGCTCTGGACGGCATCGCGTTCGTGGCCCAGGACACGCCGCTGTACAAGAACCTCTCGGTCGCGGACATGATCTACGTGACCCGCAGCCTGAACCGGCGCTTCGACCAGCCCTACGCCCGGGCCCGTCTTGACGACCTCGGCATCCCGCTGACGCGGAAGGCGGGCAAGCTGTCCGGCGGCCAGCAGGCGCAGCTCGCGCTGACCCTGGCGCTGGCCCGCCGGCCGCGGCTGCTGGTGCTGGATGAGCCGGTGGCGATGCTCGATCCGGTCGCCCGGCACGACTTCATGGCCACGGTGCTCGCGGCGGCGTCCGCCGACGGGGTGTCGGTGCTGCTGTCCTCGCACGTGCTGACCGAACTGGAGCGGGTGGCGGGCTACCTCATCCTGCTGTCGCGGGGTCAGGTGCGGCTGGCCGGGGAGGTCGGCGACCTGCTCGCCGCCCACGGCCAGGCCAGCCTGGAGCAACTCGCCCTGGGCTACCTGCGCGAGACCCAGACGTCGGAGGTGACGCGATGACCGCGCGGACCGTGCCCGCCCGTCCTTCGGCGGAAGACACCCTGCGGCCGCTGCCGTGGCGGCGGATGGCCGGGGTCACCTGGCGGCAGCACCGGATCACGCTGGCCGGCGTGGCCGTGCTGCTGGGCGCGCTGGCGGTATGGCTGTGGGTCACGGGCACGCCGCTGCACCACGCCTCCGCCGCCGCGGCCGCCTGCCACCCGGCAAGCTCGCCCGCCTGCCAGAACCTGGAGGCCACTTTCGACGCCAGCGCCACGAGCAACGTTATGAGCAATAAGGGACCAGGGGGTGTCCTGCTGCAGCTGGTGCCCGCGCTGATCGGAGCGTTCGCCGGGGCGCCAGTGCTGGCCCGGGAGCTGGAGACCGGCACCTTCAGGTACGCCTGGACCCAGGGCTTCGGCCGGTGGCGCTGGGCGCTGGCCAAGCTGGTGCTGCTCGGGGTGGTGCTGGCCGCCGCGACCGCCGCGTTCGGCTGCTTGGTGTCCTGGTATTTCCAGCCGTACTCCAGCACCGGCCACCAGGCCCCGGGCCTTTTCGAGAACTCCCCCTTCGCAAACCTGTTCGGCCTGCGCGAGGTCACGTTCCCCGCCTGGACGCTGGCCGCCTTCGCGATCGGCGCCCTGGCCGGCATGCTCATCCGCCGGGTCGTCCCCGCCATCGTCGCCACCCTGGCCGTCTACGCCGGGCTCGCCTTCGCGACCGCGGGGTTCCTGCGCGAGCATTACCTGACCCCCCTGGCCACTACCGGCACCTTCAACCCCGGCACCAGCACCGCGTGGGTCATCGGCCAGTGGTCGGCCAAGGACGGCAGGTTTGCCTTCGCCGGCAATCCGCCCGACAGCCTCATCAACCAGTTCTGCTCTTCCCTCCCGCCGGAGAAGGCGGCCGGGCCCGACGGATTCACGCAGTGCCTGGCTCAGCACGGCTACGTGCAGTGGACCAGCTACCAGCCGGCCAGCCGGTTCTGGCCCTTCCAGTGGATCGAGGGCGGCTGGCTGCTCGTGCTGTCAGCGCTGCTCATCGCCGTGACCATCTGGCTGGTCCGCCGCCGCGCCGCCTGAGGCATCTTTCCGGGCGGCGCGGGCAGGCCGGGCGCTATCGTGGAGGGAGCGGGGCGGGCATAACGGCGACCGGTTTAGTGCTTGAGTATGAGAACGGGGCAGGGCCCGGGTGAGGCGACCAGAAATGTCAGACCCCCCGGCTACCATCGCCAAGCGATCCGTCTACCCGTTTTCAGAGCCCCATTTCCAGAGGCACAGAGAATTTCCAGAGGCACAGAGAGCAGAGGCGCAGTGGCTGACCGACTTGTCGTTCGCGGCGCCCGCGAGCACAACCTGAAGGACGTCTCGCTGGACCTGCCGCGGGACGCCATGATCGTGTTCACCGGGCTGTCCGGCTCGGGCAAGTCCAGCCTGGCCTTCGACACCATCTTCGCCGAGGGCCAGCGCCGGTACGTCGAGTCGCTGTCCGCCTACGCCCGGCAGTTCCTCGGCCAGATGGACAAGCCCGACGTCGACTTCATCGACGGGCTCTCGCCCGCGGTCTCGATCGACCAGAAGTCCGCGAGCCGCAACCCGCGCTCGACGGTGGGAACGATCACCGAGGTCTACGACTACCTGCGGCTGCTGTACGCCAGGATCGGCAAGCCGCACTGCCCGATCTGCGGGCGGCCGATCGC
>Ga0335072_10001068_pt1 | contig 46714 bp, 44 predicted proteins | sample Lox_Sample_21_FD_206725 | JGI IMG/M metagenome (GOLD analysis project Ga0335072, IMG submission 206725) | Soil microbial communities from Loxahatchee National Wildlife Refuge, Florida, United States - Lox_Sample_2.1 | ecosystem: Environmental > Terrestrial > Soil > Wetlands | place: USA... | reverse complement strand
GAAGACTGTTCTCCGTCCAACAGTTGAAGGGATGAGAAAAGAGGGCATGCCGTTTGTCGGTTGTTTGTTCACTGGGTTTATGATGACAAAAAATGGACCGCGAGTGCTAGAGTATAACGTTAGGTTTGGAGATCCTGAGACGCAGAGTTTACTCCCGTTGATGGAGAATGATCTGTTCGAAGTCATGCTAGCATGTACTGAAGGCCAATTGAAAGAGATAGATCTAAGAGTGAGGAACGCTTCTGCAGCAACGGTTGTAGTGGCATCCGCGGGATATCCAGATGCATACCAAAAAGGAACACCAATGCAACTTGATAGTACGCCACCAGAGGTGGTTCTATTCCATGCTGGGACAACCCTTGACGAGAAAGAGTCGCCACCAGTTCTTCGGACCTCTGGTGGGCGTGTCATTGCGTCGACTGCCACGGCAACAAAGTTGGAAGACGCAATCAAGAAGGCCTACGAAGGCGTCAACTGCATTCACTTCGAAGGTATGCAGTACAGAAAAGACATTGGAGCAAGGGCACTCAGATAAAACCCACAATCGCTGCGTTTGAATACGGTGCTTGTATTATTATGCTTATGCAGCGAGTGTCTAGAGATAAGTCAAGGGATTAAAGAGACATTGTTTCGCTATCCAAACTGTATTGGAGAAATCCATCTACTAGGAGTTATCAAAAACTTGCTTTAGAACAACAACCAAAGAATATTATGCCGTCCTTCAATTCGATAGTACGTCCTTAAGCACTTGAATTTGCTCCAGCACTCCCTGTTTGCTTGTACCACCGCCTGACTTTCTCTGTTCAACGCTTCGTTGATAATCGAAAACACTCTTCACATCATCGCCGAACCTCTTGTCCACACCTTGGAAGTCTTTCACAGAAAGCTGATCCATTGGTAGCCCTTGTTTTTCTGCAAGTGCAACGCACTGCCCGGAAATGTGATGTGTTTCACGAAACGGGACTCCTTTGCGTACCAAGTACTCTGCTAAATCCGTCGCCAACATATCAGGACTCAATGCATCTTTCATCTTGTTAGGAAATATCGTCAATGTTGATAGAACTCCGGTGGCAATTTGTATGCTGTCTCCTACTGTCTTCACGTGATCGAACATCGGTTCGACGGACTCCTGGAGGTCTTTGTCGTATGTGGATGGAATACCTTTCACAGTCATCATGAGTCCGGCAAGTTGGCCAAATGCCCGTCCTGTCTTTCCTCGGAGCAGTTCTAGCGAATCTGCATTTTTCTTTTGTGGCATCAAACTGCTACCGGTACTGTACGCGTCGGCTAACCGCACGAAACCAAACTCGGCTGACGAGTAAATGATGAGGTCCTCAGCCATTCGAGACATATGCAGCATGAGCATACTCCCCCACTGCATAGTCTCTACGACAAAGTCACGATCGGCGACACCAGCCAAGCTATTAGTGACAAGACCGTCAAAGCCGAGCTCCTTGGCCATAGCAACGCGATCGATACCGAAAGGATTACCGGCCAACGCGCCGAATCCCAGTGGACTCCGGTTGACGCGAGCTCTGACTTCGCGCAGCCGCTCGAGGTCCGACATGAAGAAGCTCCCGTAGCTCAATAGCCAGTGTGCCCACCGGATGGGTTGTGCTCGCTGCACATGTGTATATCCTGGCATGACAGGCTCAATCTCTTTCTCCGCTCGACTGGCAATCACCTTGAGCAAGCTCTCGAGATATCCGGTCAGCAGATCGAGCTGGTCCCGCAACCACAGGCGCATGTCCGTGGCGACTTGGTCGTTCCTGCTGCGGCCTGTGTGTAGTTTTCCCGCCACATCCATGCCAATTAGTTCACCTAACCGTCTCTCGTTCGCTGTGTGAATGTCCTCGTCGACACCGGGCTTGATCTCGAACTTTCCCTGCTCCCATTCCCTCTTGACCGAGAGCAATCCCTGCTCTATCTTGCTAAATTCAGCTTGTGTGAGGATACCAGTGGAGATATTTGCGCGAGCGTAGGCAATGCTGCCGGCTATGTCCTGAGCGTAGAAGGCACGATCGAAGTAGATGGATTCGTTGTATTGCACCATGATAGGATCGAGGCCTCCTGTGAGAAGCCGTTAGCTGTGATTGAGCTTCTAAGAGTTACAATTGATATTCCGTACCAGTGAATCTTCCACCCCAGAGCATGTTCTCTTGTGGAGCTGCGCCATTATTTCCTGAATCTTGGGAAGGAGCCATGTTGGAGTTCGTGTAGTCGTGCGACTCTTCGTCTATGAGGATAAGGCGTTTTCGAGCAGCAAATGGAGTCAATTGAATTAATTACTGGTGTAGAAAGGTAATGGGGAGTCAATTGAAAGCTGTGACTGGATATTGACTGCAGATAATGAACAAGAGTAAAGAGGAGGCGCAAGATCTTCGAGTCACATTGTGCTGCAGAAAAAGTACAGAAAAATTGATACAGGGAATACCAGCTGCGAGGGGCAACGAATGGTGGGGCGTACGATACAGTCCAAGCTTCTGCGGTACAGCTCGTAAGACCTCAAACGTCTATTTCAAAAGTCATGCTCAGTTAATTCCAAGTCTTGATTTATTAGACAGCTTATATTAAATCAAAATCTGAAGGCTAGATATCTGGTATTCGCCGTACTCCAAAGCCATTTGCAACAACTGCCACGTTTTTGACGGACATATGAAAATCTCTGCTATACGGTAGCCAACGGCTCGGAAGAATTGGGAGTAACCGAATTCAAATCCAGGAACTCTACGACACAGTGAGAAGAGCTAGGAAGTTGAACATCGAGGCATTTGTTTCAAGTTTTCAGTTATCCGGAGTGTAGCGAACGCTGCTGTGTCATTCGCAGGGGAGATCGCGCGTACTTCAAAGTTTATCGACAAACTTCATGCGAATCAACAAAAGTCTATAATGACAAAACGACTGGGTATTCTAGGAGGTGGCCAACTAGGTCGTATGCTCCTCGAGTCTGCCAACCGGCTGAACATCCAAGTCTCGATCCTTGACAAAGAGAATGCACCTGCCAAACAAATTCAGGCTCACGACGACCATGTACCTGGCTCATTTAAGAACTCTGAAGACATCAGAAAACTAGCGCAGAAGAGCGACATCCTGACTATTGAGATTGAACATGTAGACGCCGATATTTTGGATCAGCTTCAGGAACAGCGACATAAGGAACGGCCGATTGAGATTCACCCAACTCCGCTTACGATCAAGACTATTCAGGACAAACTTGTGCAGAAGCAGCATCTTCAGAGTTTTGATATCCCTGTCGCGCCTTTTATTGGTCTGAAAGACGGTTCAGTAGAGGAGCTAAAGAAAGTTGGCAGTACCTATGGCTATCCGTTCATGCTTAAGTCCCGAACGAATGCCTATGATGGCCGAGGGAATTTCCCTGTTATGGATGAATCCCAGATTGACGAAGCTTCGAAAGCTCTATCAGACCGACCTCTATATGCCGAAGGCTGGGCACCATTTAAGATGGAACTTGCCGTTATGGCTGTCAAAACGGCATCTAGCACTCTGGCATTTCCTGTTGTCGAGACGATTCACGAGAACAGCATCTGCAAACTGGTATATGCACCACCTCGCGGCGTTTCCAATACCATATGCCAGAAAGCGCAGGAACTGACTCGGGAAGCCGTGTCCACATTCGAAGGAAAAGGAGTATACGGCGTTGAGATGTTTCTCCTACCAGACGACTCACTCCTGATCAACGAGATCGCGCCACGGCCGCACAACTCCGGCCACTACACCATCGAAGGCTGCTACATGTCGCAGTACGACGCGCACCTACGCGCAATCCTCGACCTACCCATCCCCTCATCAGCGCTGCGCCTGCGCACACCAGCAGTCATGCTAAACATCCTCGGCGGGTCGACACCCGAAGCGCACCTGGAGCTCAGCGGCGCGGCGCTGTCCGTCCCAGGCGCGTCAATCCACCTCTACGGCAAGGGCCACGGGACGCCGGGGCGCAAAATGGGGCACATCACGGTGACGGCGCCAACGCTCTCTGAAGCCGAGTCGCTCACAACTCCACTCATAGCAGTGGCCGACAAGATCTCGGGCCGCAGCGGCTCCGGCACGGCCGCTGCGGCGCCGCCGCGCCCGCTCGTCGCCGTGATCATGGGCTCGCACTCGGACCTGCCGACGCTGAAGCCGGGGCTGGACGTGCTGACGCAGCTGGGCGTGCCGTTCAGCGCGCGGATCACGTCGGCGCACCGGACGCCGGGATGGATGGCGGAGTTCGCGTCGCGGGCGGCGCAGGACGGCGTGCGGGTGATCATCGCGGCGGCGGGTGGTGCAGCTCATCTCCCCGGCATGGCGGCGGCGCACACGGCGCTGCCGGTGGTTGGCGTTCCCGTCAAGGCGTCTGCTACCGATGGTCTTGACTCCCTGCTCAGCATCGTGCAGATGCCGCGCGGCGTGCCGGTCGCGGCGGTGGCCATTGGTAATGCTGTCAATGCAGCGCTGTTGGCTTGCAGGATTCTGGGCGTGTTGGATGCGCGCTTGATGGCTAAGGTGGAGGAGTATGCAAAGAATGCGGAGAAGGAGGTGCTTGCGAATGATGAGAAGTTGGTTGAGCTAGGGTATGAGAAGTTCTTAAAGGAGATGGGAAAGTAAAGAGATCACCAAACGTTGGTTTGGGGTCATTCGATGATTCTAGCTAATGAGAGAGTTATCCACGATCCTAAACATCTCCTCCTGGTCACCTTTTGACTGACCTATAACGCCTGTTTCTCCAGCATCTCGCATAGTGCCGATATCCTTGGCTATGGGATCTTCCAATGTACTAGGTGAAAGCCTTGCGTAGCTGCCTGTACATTGGAACCAAATTGAAACAGATTTGCTTGAAAAACGTCAATCATAAAGGGGTGGATCTCCCTTCCCACCCATCGCAATGAAGTTCGCCGGAGTCCTTTCCTCATCAGGCCGCGGCTCATTGACTTTCTTCCCACTCTTCGCATTTGCCTTGCCTTTGCCTGTCTTACCCTTATTCTTGCCATTCGCCTTCAGGCCAGCCGCTTCTTTCATAAGATTCTCTCGGTTGATGGCTTCTTCAGTACCGATATCAAACGCCTGCTCAGCATGGAAACCATTTCCAACTTGCTGAGAACCAGTAATGCTACCGTGGCCATGATTCTTATCGAAGATTTTAACGGCGGGTTGCGAGGAATGAGCTAATCCGTTGCCTTCGTCATCGCATTCGATCACTTTCGAGACATGGACCTCATTCAGTGTTGCCAAAAGTGTACGCTCGCGATGAACTTTGCGCTTTGAGAAGTCCATGGATGCCAGAGCACCTGTCAAACCTTCAGTGGAGTCGATGCTACGTTGCGTATCGGGCATTGCGTTTCCTGTCGTCCACGGATGCTCCAGACAACCATCCACCGTGATACGTTTCTCAGGATCGACAGTCAGCATACGATCAATCAGATCAAGTGCCGGGTCGCCAACGCTGTCCCAATATGGGCTGGGATAGTCAAAGCGGCCTGTCAGGATTTGCTGCGCTAGAGTGTATGGGTTTTCGGGCGAGTAGAGTTCATCGCTGAACGGTGGGAAACCACATAAGCAAATGTACAGTACGACACCCAAACTCCAAATATCAACTGCGCGAGTGTACCGGCGGTGGTTAGAGTTCTGCAGAATCTCTGGTGCCACATAGCTGGGTGTACCGCAGAGTGTTGTAGTGAATGACTCTTCTCCAATAATCTTCGCTAGGCCAAAGTCAGCGAGTTTGACTGTTAGCGATTTGTCGAGTAGTAGAATATTCTCTGGTTTAATGTCGCGATGGACAATATTGCGATCGTGCTGTAGTATGTATGGTTAGGTAACATACTTACGAGAAAGAAGCCGTGTACATACTAGATATTTGATGGCTTGGAACAGCTGGACAAACACCTTTCGTGATTCGTCTTCAGTCAACTTCTGTTTCATAACGATCCAGTTGAAGAGTTCGCCTTCTGGTGCAAGCTCAAGCACAAGGTAAACGCCATCGTCTTCTTCGAAAGTATCTTTCAAGCAGAGCAACGACGGATGGCTCACAGACATGAGAACACCGATTTCCTGCTGAAGTCCTTCGATTCGACTCTTCTCACCGGGACCATGACGCTTCTCAAATTTCTTTACAGCGTATCGCATTCCGGAACTTTTCTCCACACAAAGATACACACTCGCAAAGTGTCCCTTGCCAAGCTGTTCCTGAACGCTGTATTTCTCCTTGAAACGGTTGGACGATCGGGAGCGTGGATAACGGAAAATGAACCGTGCTTCGTCTAGAATACCAATCTCATCACAGTCTCGAAGTTCTCTTCTCTTATTTCGACCAACGATTGCATCGTTTACAAACGTGCCATTCGCGGAGAGATCTTCAATGATACCAACGGTATCACCACCTTTAGCTTCAGCAAAGAGTAGGCAATGACGATTCGATACCGTAGGAGCATCGATAATACGGTCTATACACTTAGCATATCACACAAATACCGAACAAAGTAGTGTTGCTTACCGCACTCCGGATGCCTGCCTATGAGATAACCTTTGGAGGGTGAATCCTCAATCTTCTGCTTCTCATACTCAAGTTCTTGCTGCTCGTACGTGTCTTTGGAAATTTTCCGTCTACCATCTGGCTTTCCACCGGTCTTCTTGTACTTTAATTGAGGACAGGCATTTCGATGCTTCAGGACCAAAGTATCATCAGAGTTCCCATCTAGCGGTACCAAATAGCCCCAGACACTTTCTGCCTCTTCGTCTTGCACTTGGAAAGAGAAGGCGGTTGGAGGGTAGATAAATTGCGAGAATGGCTGGGTTTGAGTATCGTTGTTGGATGGAGAGAGTCCGAGACTTGAAGGGCTTAGGAATTGTGATGCTGGATGAACCTGGCTCGGAGGAGTAATCGTGCCACTCTTCGCTATTGCTTCTGTAGCGGTGGAGTCGAGGTGAGTAAGAGGAGATGGAAATACTCTAGCCTTCAAAGGAGTATCTTGCTTGTCCTTTATTCGACTGGAGCGACGAGGCTTCTTTGCAATCTCACTTTCGTCTTCTCCGATCGAAGCCGGCTACTCGGAGGTTAGTAAATACAGAGCAGGATAGGTAAAGGTGAGATCGATATGTGGTAACATGTTACAGCGGGAATGGAGATTGTCAACAAGAACCTGACTTAAAGGGTTTTCGTGTAACAAGTACTCGGAAGACGCGACAATTGCTGTTGATACAACGTACCAGGCCTCTCTTTGCACGGCTTTCCTCCTTCCGAGGAGCCATGCTGGGTATCGCGAAGGCTTCAAAACGTGAATATGATTCCCAAGATTCTTGGAGAAAGCAGCAGTTGCCTGGATGATTTGAAGGGGAAGAAATGACTGAAATTCAGTGGCCAGTCATTGGGCAGAAGCCTCGAGACGCGCTAGACAATCCTCACCCGCAGCCTTCATGCAGCTTGGAAGAAAGTTTGTATAGCCAAAAGGAGTTCGACGCCTAATGGCCTGAGGACTGAGTCTTCATCGGCAAATTCGCACCACCACATTTTTGGCACTTTAAATGTGAAAATCACAGCCTGCTATCTCTACTCATCCAAGCGTTCAAAGATTTACAAAACACTCATAAAACGCTGCTGAACTATCACATACTTTGTCACATTTTTTAAAGTTTTCACCTCAAGGCACGCGCACACATACATAAGTCAAGATGGATGCCCAGAAACAGCCCATCAAGCTGGTCAAGGTTACCCGTAAGCTACTCCAAACGGCCCTTCACAGTTCACCACAGCGCGACGCACATTTGGCACTCCATTCAAATAATCAAACATTCGCTGACCATTCATCCAGGCGTCCTCGGCCGTACAGGTTCCCGCGGCGGTGTTACGCAGGTCCGCGTGGAATTCATGGACGACACAACTCGCGTACGTTTTTGCAATAGGAGAGTTGAAAGCTTGAAATTATGCTGATATATTGGCAGTCTATCATCCGTAACGTCAAGGGTCCCGTTAAGGAGAACGATATCCTATGTCTGCTGGAGAGCGAACGCGAGGCTAGAAGATTGAGATAAGGTTGTAGAGACGGTTGGTGGATATTGAGGATTGAATGGGAGAATATGAAGCATGAGCATACGTGTGTGGTTGAGGCAGAGTGGCAGAATATATTGACGGCTGCATAAGGTGGTCTCTTCGGATACCGCCACGGCGCAAGGACTGGTTGTGCGATAGCACTAGGACGCGAATCAAAATACTTGCAAACATCTCCTACTATTGATTGCATTATGTGCACAACAAACGTCGCAAAGTCACCTTGAGAGGTGTTTGAACGTCTAACTTTTCCATTTTTTTGGCGTTTGCTCCTATCGCACAGAAAGAGAAGATGATCGCTTTCAACAAAAGTAGTTGGGTGCTGTACATCTAAAAAATCAGGTATCAACATCTATATTTCACCAGCCACGACCACGAAGCTGCTTTGGTCCTGTGCTGCCAGAAACCGGTGGGTTGTATATGAGTTTCCTGGTCTTAAGTGGAGACCACTTGTATCTGTCGAATGTTAGCAATCATGTGGATCCTGTGAAACCCCGAAATAACATACCTCTTGACCCAGACACTCATGGCATAGATGGCAGTTCCGATGATTAAGACCTTCCAACCCATCTTCTTGCGTTGATCGGCTTCGGGTTCGGCCGCCCAGTGCAAGAACTCGACGACATCCTTGGCCATCTGACTGGTGGTGGCTGGGGTGCCGTCTTCGTACTCAACGAGGCCGTCATACAGCACACGAGCCATTGCAATACCGGTACCTGGGAAGTACGGATTGAAGTTCAAGCCGGATTGCACAACGGCGCCCGCCGGTGCCTCCTCAGGATAGCCAGTGAGCAGAGAGAAAATGTAGTCGCATCCACCGTGCCGTGCCTTCACAATTAAGCTCAAATCCGGAGGCAGAGCACCGTTGTTAGCAGCACGGGCTGCTTCGTCGTTCTTGTAGGGTGCTTGGAGGTAGTCGGAGAGCTTGCCCGGACGTTGTTCGATCTCACCTTCGTCATTGGGCTCAGTATCATACTCATGCTCTTCAGCCAGAGCTTTGGCTTCGTCCGCAGTCATGAAGACACCGACAAGAGACCGATACGGAATGCGAGAGAGGGAGTGGCAGGCTGCGCAGACTTCACGGTAGACGTGGAAGCCACGACGGAGACTGTGCATGCGTATCAGCTGGGATTTCCATCGGCTTGAAAAAAAGGTAAATTGACTCACGCTTGATGATCATACGTCTTGAACCATTTTTGATGCTCCCAAGGATATTGAGTAGGGTGCAAGCTGGTTGTTTGTTAGTGCTGATCGGATCTAACTGCGGGCAGGCAAACAGAGGCAGATAAGCAGGAGATTCTCACCCTTCTTCGGCAGGAGTCATGGCATGCACACTATGTCCGAATTGATGATAATACCATGCCATTGAGCCGATTGCAATGATTGCCGCAGCACCACCCGTGGCGGTGGTTCGCCATGTCGATGACGCCTGTTCCGCGGACGAACTGGAGGTTGATGCAGCTCTCTACAGTCAAGATGAGTTAGCAGATTCCATTAAGAGCATGTTAAGCACGGTTTGAGAGCTGGTAGAGAAGCAATGGCATACCGAAGCAGCTGATCGAGGAATGGATTGACGGGTAGCAGTCCGAATGGAGCGTGCGGTACACGCGCCCGGCCTTGCAAGCATTGTGACTGAGACAGAGTCTACAAGCTTCCAAGGTTGTTGATCAACTCGAGGGCGGTTGTGAGTGCTGTTGAGGCCTTGAAGAACGGAAGATGTAGGAAAGGTGAGGTTCTTGTTCGAATCTGTGCTTGGACGCCAAGCCCGCCATCCAATTGGCCAATGCGAAATCTTCATTACATTGGATGTGATAGGCTGGCTTGCCATCTGAAGAACACAGTCCGAAGAGCAGTTAATGAGCTTTTTCCCATTGTAACAAAAGGACGCGCGCCCCCGGTATTCGGGAACGCTTTGTACATGCGTGTACTGATTCATCGGTAGTTCATAAATCATGACAGCATACATACATTTAGGAGCTTGCGGCTAGAAAACGTACTGGGCACTCATATTATCACCTGAGGAAACCCACGCCGAGCATAACCTGGTATCCATCGATGTTCTACCACGCCGATAATATGCACCCATTTTAAACGACTCAGCCTCTTCTAACCCATTAGCTATCTCAGACCCTGGTTGAGAAAGAAGGCCAACACTATGTAGAGCGCGGAATGTAATGTTAAGCGTGACCATTTGGGCCATTCACTTGAACCACCGCTCGTCGCTTTTGCACCGCATTTGCTAACTCCGCGAGAACCAGTTCGGTGTCTTCCCAGCTGATACATGCATCTGTGATGCTGACGCCGTATTTTAAGCCTTCTTTTCCCTCTTTCGGAACCTTTTGATTTCCTGCACAGCGCATTAGCTAAGCCAAGACCCAATTCGCACCAAGTCAAACTCACCTTCGTTGATGTTGCTCTCTATCATAACGCCCATGATCGCCGTCTCTCCGGCGGCCAACTGCTCGGCAACGGCATGAGCAACCTTCGGCTGGTTCTTGTGATCCTTCTGCGAATTGCCGTGGCTGCAGTCCACCATCAGCCGGCCGCCTTGCATACCTGTGCCCTCGAGCTTCGCCTTCGCCTCGGCAATGCTCTTAGGATCGAAGTTGGTGCCGGACTTGCCACCGCGCAGAATCACGAAGCAGTCCTCGTTGCCGGTCGTCCCGACGGCCGCCACCAACCCCGGCTTGGTGACCGAGAGGAAGTGGTGCGGGTGCTTGACGGCGCCAATGGCGTCGATGGCGATGTCCAGGCTGCCGTCCGTGCCGTTCTTGAAGCCCACGGGGAAGGAGAGGCCAGAAGCAAGTTCACGGTGGAGTTGGCATTCGGTGGTTCGAGCTCCGACTGCACCGACGCTGATCAGATCTGCCAAGTACTGTGGAGAAATAGTGTCGAGCATTTCGCTGGCTAGAGGCATGCCCTTTTCCGTTAGGTCGACGTACATTTTGCGTGACACTTGCAGGCCCTTGTTGATGTTGAAGGTGTTGTCAATGTCGGGATCATTAATCAAACCTTTCCATCCAACGGTTGTCCGTGGTTTTTCGAGGTAAGATCTCATGACAATGAGAAGATCTTTTTCGTACTCTTTCTTGAGTTTTAGTAGTCTGTCGCAGTAGACGAGAGCGGCGTCTGGGTCATGAATTGAGCAAGGTCCAATGACCACCAGAAGTCGTTGGTTTGGATCTGTCCCTTGGACAACGGCAGCAGCTTCATTTCGACCTTGAATAACTGTCGATTTCGATTTTGGTGTTTGCGGGATCAAGTGTTGCAAGTAGTTGGGTGCTGGCAATGGGTTATAGCCGCGAATTCGCCAATCTTCTGAATTTTGCTGGTCACCAACTCCAGGGTTGGCTTGGTAGAACTTGAAGAGACTTGTCAGAATATCTAAAGAATGTGTGCGTTGCTTCGATATTCGGCAGCGCACCGTCCGTTGACTCGACCAAGTGGATTATCACGTACAGCCATATTTTGACCAAGCGAAATGAGCTCGACTCAATATCGCTAACAAGGTCGACTATGTTACTATAGATGAGGAAGGGTAGTGAAGTGAATAGTGAATAGCAGTAGCTCGCAATTTTTGAGGTCGTTGTTCACATCCGGTGTTATGAGTCGAGGCTCCGAATTAAAATTTTGAGCCACAATGCGGGATGTCGGCCCACACGAAAATGAGCAGGCGCGGTACGAGTGACGGCAAAAGATGTGGCTGGGGATCGACCCCTATCTTCAGCGCGTATTTTCATGTTCTCAGCTTTAAGTCTTGACTCCTCAACCTTCAATCTCGTCGAGTACTATTGCCCTAAAATATAACCGTTGTATTTTGAACACCTGTGTGGAAGTCTATACGTTCAGATATGAGAAATACAAACTGAGGGAAGTAAACAGTGGCCAGCCACCAGCTACGAAAGTCTGATAAGCGCACAGTATGAAACTCTTCATCAACGTCTCTCTCCTCTCCAAAAGTCTATGACACTAACTGCATCTACAATCCAGATCGGATGTATAACATGAAGCTGCAGTGAAGTGTTAAGTGCCTGGAGATCAGTCACTTTCGTTTTCCGCGTCCAAGTCCTCTAAGTCGTTCGGATCCAGTTGGATCTGTCCTGGCGGCCATGTGTATTCGGCCTGAGGCCTCCTCTGTCCAATATCGTATGCACTCCATGATCCTTCGTGGCTTACCAGCTTAGCTGTCAACTGCCGATTTTGGAGAGCCTCATACATATGGTAGTATGGCTGATAGGAGGCATCATACTCGAAAGACTGTTTTGTGCCGGATTGCTGTACCGCTGTTCCATGTTCAGTCATTCTCTTTGCCAAAAGATTCTTCGATATCTCACCTTGTTTAGCGTACTGCCCAGAAGAGGTATTTGGTTGTTGCCTGTCGTAGATGCATAGGCATCGACAGGTTCTGTTGCGTTGTGTGGGATCTGATGCACATCCTACGAACGAGGTAAGTACAAAAGAAGAAATTCATCGACTAAGATCACTCGAGGCACCAAGACTGCCGCTAGGCTTGGATTATGTGCAGTTGCGGAGTCACAATGCACATGCCGGGCAAGTCCGTGGCGTCCGGAAGACAATCGAGATGATCAACTGGTAGGGAGTAAACTGAAATCGATGAACTCACGGCTACAGAGATCGCCATACTCCCGGACCATGACATGGTGTTTAGGAATTTGCTTTTCGGCAGCCAATCGATCCGAGTCTCTTAAACCCCCGCCGGTACCACCAGAAAGAAGATATGGCGGACGAGACCTGCCAGCAGCAGCTGGAGAAGATTGTGACGTTGTGGACATCGGGGAAGACTACAAGCTCCAGCGGTGACGGACCGGTGCGACGAGCTTATCGAGCCGGATGGTGGATATGAGAGGAAAGTCTAGGAAGCAGCACATTAAAGTTGTGCCGAAATGAGATCTCGAAGCTGGAAGGATGACAGCGGAAGTGAGCTACTGATCTGTTTATATGTCGGTCGAAACGACTTTTGAGGGTATTTGCAGGGGTGGAAGCGTTACGCAAAGGATTCTGGGAAACCGGAGGACGCAGTGATGTAAGATATTGGTGGATATGAAGATACTAATATGTAGCGATAATGAATGCTGAGAAGGGGCAAATTCCGAAAAGTTCCAAGGCAGAACGGTCGTGGGAAGGGGGAGTAAAGCTGGCAAAACACAGACTTGAAATTATGGCTACGTCTCACAGCACACGATACCTACACAATTCCGGTATCAACCCACCAGCGCGCCAACCCACCACTGCCGTAAGGCGACGGCCGTGCAAATTTTTGTCGGGACTTGGCTCAATCAGTGTGGAAGGCTCCGTGCAAGCGCGAATGCGGATAAATATCCAGCCTCATTGGACCCCCGCTGGTTGGTCCCCATTACGGCATCTTAAAGATGCTTGTTGCTGATGCTTGTTGCTCGTTCGTTGCTCTCGTTCGCGAGGCAAAGGCCCAGCCGGGCTTCTGATCTGGCTGGTAATCCGTTCGCAGGACGTGCTGAAGGCCCGCCCTGTCGTCGTTTTCCAGGTTCAGGTTGCTTCGGCGCGCACATCCGCCGCACAGTTTGCTGCCACGCATGCGGCCTTGGCGGTTTCCGTGTGGCGTGGGCGCAAAATCGCAAACCGTTGCAGGCGAAATCTGACATGCGCACTTACCTATCGTTCGAATACTCGTTCGTTTCGAAATGCTCAACTGCGCAAAGGCAGAAGTGTCAGCGTGGCCGATCCTCCTCAACACAATTGTGCCAGCAGGCAGAGCGCCGCCTGTTAATAGGGAGGTAGCAGCAAAATTGAGTGCTCACGCGTCGCGGCAAAGACAAATTTTCTCTTTCTCCGCAGCAGGGCGGTTCCCAATGCGTGTTTGGGCGCTGTAAGGCTCCCTTTGGGGGTGCAAAATGGCGATGGCGTGGTTCGAGCTGAGATCACGGGAGTCGAACGAACCACGCGGCTGCTCCCAACCACGGGAACCGGGTGCTTGTGCCTCCCCCTGAATTGATCCGCATGACTTCTAAGCAGCTCAACAAGGGATTTAGAGGGGTTTCTAAACACGTCAGAAGGTGTTATGCAGAAAATCAAGGCGACAGTGGCGTGCAGAAAACGCTTTGACTTTTGGCACCAGCCTTCGAAGCTCGAGCACGGCCATCGCAACGCGCAGCTGTGCCCTGACGCCGACAGGGACCAGAGCAAAAATTTCTGATTTTCCGGTAGCGAGCTAAAGGCGCGCGGTTGCGATTGGAACGACGGCGTGGATTGTGAGCAGCACGGCCAGCCGTTTCTCTCCTCATCTTGAGCGATTATTAACGGCCCGTGGCTGGCCAAGTCAAACTTGGTGCCCGCTGGAGAGCATTCTGGTCTCCGCACTGATCTGGAGGGGCAAGGATACAGCGGAATTTGTTCTGGCCGATCCGCCATACTGCTTGAAAACGCTCTGTAAGACGGCATCGAAAAATTTTCCAGCCTTGCTTGGAAAAAATTAGCTCTGCAAAGTTGCTCCGTGCTTCAAAGGCCTTACATGCCAGCGCTTGGAGCGGTTGAACTAGCAGCACGTCTGAATCTGGCGAGAGCGCAAATGTGCCTCCAAGAGTCCAACGGTCAACCTCTGGACGAGTGCACGGACCGAGTGGAGTTCGACCTGCGTGGAGCGCAAGGAATTAGTAAGTGCAGCTGGATTAGTATTGTATTGCTGAAGTATTGCTGAATCTTCGCAGTAGCATTGTATCCAATATACGTCTCATATCTGTGTGGTACACGCTGTAGTACTTCTGTGATATCCTACTCCGCAACATGGTTGCGTTGATTGCTTCATTGCTATGAGACGTATATGTGGTGGCCTTGAGATGCTTCCGTGGGAATTGTTGAATACATTTTCGTGACAGCTCTGAAGCAAATCCGAGATAATTATGGCAAATTACCATGCAAAATGACTTTGGTAACCAATTACCACAGGATTGTGTGTGGTACAACGTAAGCGACGAGACTCCTCTGAGGGGATTTCTGCCTCCGAAATTGTGGTGGCCCGTATACCCAATCCCACCCGTAGAGTGACAGTTGAGATCATTGCCAGCACAGCTGAGGTTGCCTGCTACGGCGGCAGATCAGCGCGCTCGGATCGCCTCACTTTTTCTACAACGGCCCATGCAAGCTTCAACGTTTTGGATTTTAGTGAGTTGTCCAATCAGTAGATTGACAGCTACCTCTCGACAAGTATGCTCAGTTCCACTTCGAGTAAGGTAAGATATGCACCAAATGCATTGCGCATGCAAATTTCCCATTTTTCAACCGAGACCAGCTTCCAAACGCCACAATTGGTACTGGTTGCATTGAAAACGACAGACAGAGAGGCACAGCACACAGAGAAGAGAGCACACCGCTCCCTCGAATGCTTGGTGCTCTCGCAAAAAGCCGTAGTTGCCACATCTGCTGCCGCTAGGCCCCCACCCAGAGCCGCATCGTCACCCAAAGAACTCATCGCTGACGAGGCTCTCCCAAGGCTTGCCGGTGTCCCACACGCGCTGCATGAGCGCGCGAGCCTTGTGGATCTGCGTCATGCCGAAGTTCTCAACGGAGCGCAGGCGCGAGATGATCTTGTCGCGCTGCGACTGCTCGAGGGCGTCGCAGCCAGCGGAGAACATCGGAAACAGCAGACAGGCCTCAGCGGTCGAGCCGTGGCGAATCTTATACAGGCCGCCGACGATCTCGCGCACGGCGTTCTGGACCTCTGGGTCGCGGGCGGGCCGGTTGAGCACGCGCCGCGTGAGGTGGATCAGGCCGGCCCAGTGGAACATCTCGTTGGTGGCGATGATCTCTAGCGAGTCCCAGCCGGCCTCCGACTCGCTCTCGGGGGGCGACCGGTGCGGGCACGTTTTGTATGTGTGCTCGCGCGCCTCCTGCAGCTCGGCTTTGAGCGCGTCGGCACGTGCCACCACCGCCGCGCTCGGCACCCACTCGTCCCGCACGTCGCCGTGCTCGTTCAGTCGCTGGCTCTCGTACTCTTTGGCGAGAGTTGCGATCTCGGCGAGGATGCTCACGCAGCGCGTGGTGAATCCCATGAGGCAGTCGATCTGGTACGGATCCTCGTCGGGGTTTGAAGCGTCGCCAGTTTCGTCACTGCCATTGCCGGTGGAGAAATAGGTTGACGACAGTGGCGCATCGTTTTTGCGTCCGCTCAGACTGCCTAGCACGTCCAGATACGCGAACCATCGACCGAGGAAGCACGAGACCCTGTCCTGTTTGTGAATTGACTGAGGACCCCCACGTGCGATAATCATTTGCCGCGCCACGGACAAGTGGCTGCGCCAAGGAATGTTGACTTCAAAAGCATTTGGTGCGATGACTTCCAGTGATGCCAACATGATGGCCGATGCCAAGTTGTTAATTGTGATCTTGTCCGGATTTTCGAGTGCTTGTCGCAGTTTCGGAAATACTCCTTCCACCCAATGTGCTATTCGATTTGACGGCTCTGGATGATTCAACAATTGTGCTCGATGACTGGCGGAATACGCTAAAAGCAGATTTAGAAGATCTTCATCTTGCAGAGCAATCTCTGGTAGGATGATACGGAATGGATTCTGCTCGCAATCATGAGGAACCAATATCCGTGCAGTGTGGTTCAAGAAGTGGTGAAAGTAAAGCAAATTCATCTTGTTCTCCAGTAACGTCGGTGGTAAAGGTTCAAGATCTTGTGGTATCTTGATTGGGACTGGTTTTGCATAATATCCACCTGGTTCAAATGCCATGTCTCTTGTTCGTGTTCCAAAACCATACTCCGCTCCCCAATCACTATCAGTGCTCGACTTTCGGCCATTATAAGTGTTCTCGCGCGAAGCTGGAGGACTAAACACCATAATAGCATTCAAGTCGTCATTTCTGGGTAAATCTAAATCTGGATGACCCATATCGTAACCATATGTGGTGGTTCTCTCTACACTACTTGTGATTGGATACTGCCGTGGTGACCGTTTGTACGGCTTGTAGTTTTCTGAAGAATCATCAGCAAGCAAGGAGCTCACAGACAACTTTCTCAAATCTGGAGGTGCCTGATTTGGGATTGGTGTGGTTCTGGTGGCTGCTTGCTCAGAAGCTATTGACGATCCCGGAGTGAGAGGAGTGGAAGCGCTCGCGAAAGGACTATAAGGGTTGAGAACAGGTACATTTGGTGACCTGGCCTCGTTGATGGATAAATTCGAGCTTGGTGTTTCCATTGACTCGTATTTCATTGGCTCAAACGGTACCGGACTGGTCGAGAAGGGTGAAGTCTCACCCTGTGTACCAAGCTTGACTCTCTTCGCACGATGGTCTTGTATCTGCCCGGGTTCATCGTAGAATGACGGCATTCGATTGGGAGAAGTAGCGGATGGAGGACGGAAAGGAGGGAGCATAGTGTTTTGTAGATCATGAGTGAGACCGAGGTTGCCGCTGAAGCCAGGTGAGTCGAGATTTGAGATTGACGGTGATGGATAGTCAGGATTGGGTCGAGAATTCACTGATCTGTTCTCAATGGGAGCAGATGTGATATTCCTAGCCGTCATAGGTGGTAACTGACGAGCATTCATGGCGTACTCCAACTCTTGAGGTGTTGCTTCGCGTTGTCCCATGCTAACGAGGTCTGGATCGATAACAGTTGCCTCCATGGGAGGTAAGGATAGATTGGACTGTGATCGAACATGGCGTGTCGTTGCATTTGGCTTTGGTGACTGCCTTACAAAGGTCTGAGAGGTGGGAGACGGTGTAGATTGGCCGGTTAAGGTCTCTGGTGCTGGAAAGACGATAGTGGAGGAACTGCTGAGTCCGCTTGTGGAAGGCGGCTCGATGCTGAATGCCACTCCATCTTTATTTTTCGATCTTCCACTCCAGTTCAGACGAATACTATAGTCGCATGCCTCTCCTTGTCGCTCACAATTCAGACACTGCGGCTTCTCTTCCCCACTAAGTTGTCATCAGCGTAAAACGTTTCCGGGATCGGAGGAACATGAACATCGCACCATTTCACTTTTCGTGCTTTACAAGGCCTAAGATGAATTGTCAGCGGTGGCGACCAGGACTCTCATGACCGAGTCAGTGCCTTACCAACAGCCGGTACGACTCCTCTTCTTCGGCTCCGGCGCACCCTCTCTTTTCGGACGGGGCATTGTATGCTGCTCTTGAGTGAAGGAGGCATGGAGCGGTTGAATAAATGAAAAGTAGCAGGTGTGCCTAGCGGACAGTGGTGACAGCAAAGTCGACACCGGCGCCGGGTATGTAATTGGGGGAGAAACCGACAAAGTGCTTCGACTTGGGCTTGGCGCCTATCTGGTGTCAAGCTTTCATCCGCGCCCGACATAGCGGGCTGTGAGATAGGGACTGGAAGCGATAGGATGGCGGAGGGGTAGCTGGATAGCGCGGGCCGCGATAAGGTAAGCCAAAGAGTCCAGTGCGCCATGCGAGCCCTGAACTGTGGCTTATTACTGACTTTGACACGAGCTGAACCGCAATACCCATGTTGGGCTGGAACCACGAGCGTCCAGAAGATGATGAGTGAAGCCAAGGTTCATCGGAAAGTCTCATGGAGGCTGGAGTTGGAAATCTTCAAACTTGACAACAAAGATTGGATTGCAATCGGTTGAAGGATCCTGAACGTCGCGATTATCTGGCCTAGAATGCTTTGCTTGCGCTTCCCGTCAGCCAATAGTCTTGCAGAGTTTCCTGAATTTGCAGGAAACTTTGCAAGACTATTGGCTGGCCGTACATAGCCGTATACTCCGTATAATTTTAGGATTCAGCTGTACTCGATTTGTTGCACTTTACCATCTACCTGGCTGATGGATCAAATCACGGGCAATAGAAAGTCTGCATTGCTGACACTCGTGGCTACAGGAAACGCCTCCACAGCAGAATCGAGCCACAGTGGATTCGATGGCGCCCACCAATAGCGCCCACCAATGGCACGCAAAGCATCAAGTCACTCCATCGTGCCAAGTCCTTCCGTTACCAGGCATCGCCGCCGTGCGCTTTGGCTGAATAATACCGAGCTTTTAGTCAACTACAGTCATTGGTAAGGCCTGATAGTGCCAGCCTAGTCTCATGATTCTTGAGAAGCATAAAGGAAGCGCGCATTCAGCCGCCTCAGGAGAAGAGTAAGCAACTTCGTAACAAAAGGGCTGTAACAGCCTCTCAGCTAGCCAAAATATAACAACACACGCCAATTGCAGCCTTCAAATCACTTCCAGCTGCCATCATGTCTCCGAAGCACACGGCAAAGGACATCCTGAACCGATTCTACGCTGCCGAACGTGTGTACATGTCAGCGCCGCCCGAGCATCGCGACGCCAACGCACTGAAAGCCACGCTGTCTCCTGACATCAAGCTGTACCAGTCGCCGGATCTGCCGTATCCAGGCACTTACACGGGCATCGACGAATTCATGAAGTGGGGAAGGGATATGTCGAATTACTTCGACAGGGTTGATGTGCAGACGACCAATGTTTTGGAGGATGGCGACATCGTGGTCATCTTGGGACAGTTGACGCTCAGAGCGCGAGCAACGGGAGAAGAGTGGACGAATCCTTTCTGTCAGATTGACAAGGTGGATCGTGAAAAGGGATTGATCACGGAGATTCGGCCATTCTATTGGGATGTGGCGAGGCTAAATCGAGCAGTAGGAAAAAAGGTCTGAAACAAAGCTGTTCGTTGATGTTGGCCTTTCATCATTTTCTTCATCCGTCTCATGACGCCGTCGACTACAATGCACGCTTCTATGCCTGTGCTTATAATGCCTGTGGCTATATTTCCGTTTCAAGTCCGACTGTCAACGCCAACTTGCAGGAAGACATTTGCCTATCCCAATAACGACTCAGATCGATCAAGAATCCTCGATTCCGTTGGTTCAATCCAAGCAGGTATATCTTGCGGTTTCGCCTTGCCTTCGAGAATTTCTGAGATCTGTTAGCAGGTACATGTCTCAGCTTAAGCTTTTAAAACGTACTGTAGACCACGGTAAAGAGCGGAAAGTCATGCTCCTTGCCCTGCGATTTCAAAAAGCTGTTGACTTCATATGCCGTGCTCGTACCCTGCAGCTTCTGGCCGTTCAACTCAGTTTCTTCAATCTCGTTGATCGGCTTCCCACGTTGAATGCTGAGCTTCGCGCAGCGAAAGTTACGGCCACCCATACAACTCGTGACAACATCAGCAACGCCACAGCTCTCCTGCGTGAACGTTCCCGTGTGCACCGTGTCGCCGAAGAACTCCTTGCCGAACTTGACCATCTCCAAGATGCCGACGCGCATCACGGCCGCTTTCGCGTTGTCGCCCCAGCCCAGGCCGTCGACGAAGCCGGCCGCCAGCGCAATGATGTTCTTGAGTGCGCCGCCGAGCGAGACGCCTACGACGTCCGAGACGATGGCGACGTGGAAGTACGGCCGGTGGAAGAGTTTCTTCATGTTGTCGTGGCTGAGCGGCGGATAGTCGGACGGCATGGCATGCAGCAGAGCCGATCGTTTGCCGGCGTTGGAGCCTTCCCTCGACGTCATGATCAAGTTGACCTGGCTGGAGCGCGGCGAGCCTTTGGGCGTGCCGCTGGGCGACGGATGGCGCGAGTCCATGGGCGGAGGGTCATACGCGACGGTGGTCTCGCACCACTTTTCCTGCGCAATCTCCGACGCAATGTTGGCGCCCGACAGCGCGCCGCAGTAGATGCCAAGCTCTTGTCCGATCAGCTCCGAGAGCAGGCGCACGCCTGTCTCGTTGACCTCAACGCCTTTGATGCATGACACGCCGCGCGCGTATGGCAAAATATGGCCGCGCAGGGTATTACACGTCTTGTTGATGAATTGATGTGGCATGTTGAAGATCAGGATCGTCGAATCTTTCACTGCGTCGACCAGCGAAGGATTGGCCACAAGGTTGTCCGGCAAGCGGATACCCGGAAGGTACTTTATGTTCTCGTGGAGGGTATTGATGAGGTGGGAGAGCTTCTGAGGCGACTTGCAAAGTGGAGATTCAGGATCATAGAGTTTCGAGTCCTTTGGCACCGTCACTTCTTCCTCATATACCCACATCTGCACCTGCTCTTCAAACAGGTCAGGATTTGCCTTGGTGTTCTCAGATATGACTTTTGAGATGGTTGAACCCCTTCACAGCATTTAGCAGAGATTCCGAGCGTCATTCGAGATTGCAGGACCAACCAATTGCCCGAACCTACCACCGTCACCTTGTGTTTCTTGGAATGTGCGGCCAGGAGGTTAGCCATTGTGTGTGCGGTTCGCTTGTAAAAATTTGGTCTCGAGGTTGTGGGAAAGCGTTGAACAAGCGGTCTGAAGCTGCAGGAGGAAAAAGCGAAGGTAAATCTCGAGGCACACCTCATGTGCTTAGTGTTAAGAAGGATTGGGAGAGGGTTATGTCGCGTGGACTATCGAACTGTTGAGTGGAGGGAGTCTGGGATTGGTTACTGAAATGGCGGCATTGGCCCTGCTGACAGGCGGCGAAAGGCGAGCGGAGCACATGTTCGCCCGCGACTTGGAGGGTCACCGGGAAGGAGGTGGAACAAAACTTAAAGGCCAATTGAAAGAACCAAGAGTCATCTGGGCAGTTCAGATACGCCCGAATATATATTATGATCACAGCAGATCACCAGCTGGGAATTCCCTCCAGCAGCGAGGCGCATCGCCCATCCCAGTCCCATGTGCCCCTCAACGCCCCACTATTTACGGTACGATATGATCCAAGCCGTGATAGTGGAGATGCCACAGCGTCGGTGAATGCATCATGCACCACCGAAACTGTGGCGGTGGAGCCCCTCTCGATTGTCAGAAAGAAAACTGACCTCCAACCACCCGATGACTGAGATATGAGCTCTGCTTAGTAACGAATATCAGCCTCAGTCGGAGAAAAACTGCATAAGCTGCTTCAATTCATCCTGATCACCTCCACCGAACCCAATTTGAGCTCTATTTTCTTTATACTCTAGAATAATACTCGTGGATGCGCGTATTTCCTCTTGTCTCTGCCCCACGTCTCAGATACAGATCCGCGTCATCTACATACGACCACTATCCAGACCAAATTGCGCGGCGTGTTCCCCACCACAAGCTACATCTTCGCACCTCCAAGCTCTCAAGGCCACCCCACGCACCACCCGGACCGCTGCACCGCACCCAAACCGCCTCAATGGCAGCGCACGCCTCCGCCGTCGAAGAAGCGAAGCGGCGGGCCGCCCAGCGCGCCGTGGACGAGCACTTCTCGGCGCGGTTCAGCTACGTGGGAATCGGGTCCGGAACAACGATTCTGTACGTAGTGGAAGCGATCAAAGCAGCGTGCGAGGTGGCAGACGACAGCGCCTCGGCGGTCGAGGAGGAGGGCGTAGGCGCAAGCGCACCGGGCACGGCGGAGGCCTCGCGGCGGGCGCACCGCCGCCGCTCGTCACTCGACGACCCGGCGCACCCGCTGCACCACCGCATCCGCTTCGTGCCGACGGGGTTCCAGAGCCGTGAGGTGATCCGGCGGGCGGGGCTGACGCCCGTCGCCTTTGACAGCCTGCCGGACGGCCTGGTGCTGGATGTGGCGTTTGATGGTGCGGACGAGGTGGATGACGAGCTCAACTGCATCAAGGGCGGCGGCGCGTGCCTCTTTCAGGAGAAGCTGGTGGCGACGCGCGCGCGCAAGTTCGTGTGCGTGGCAGGTGCGTGGAGCGATCCAGCCTCGTAGGGTCACCCTATGTGGGAGAACGTCGAGTCTGAGCCGCGGTGAGAGAAAAACAGAGAGAGATGCTAACGACAGCGCTCTAGACTACCGCAAGGCGCAGCCGCGCCTCATCACCAAGTGGCCATCGGTGCCGATCGAATTCGCGCCCATCGCGGCGCACGTGGTGCTGACGGCGCTGCGGGAGCTCGGGTCGCCGGACCCGCGCGTACGTGAGAGTGGCATGGCGAAAGCAGGCCCGCTCAAGACCGATCAGGACTTCTTCATCATCGATGCGCCGTTCAAGACCCTACTGACGGCTGGTGACGTCAAGGCTGGTAAGGCTAAGGGTGACGGGACCGATGGATTGTGGGAGGTGTCGCAGCTTGCCGCGAGGATTAAGGCTATTACTGGCGTGCTTGAGGTTGGTTTGTTCTATGGGTACGATGGAGTAGAGGCTGCGGAGCTAGGCATTCGAGGTGCAGGTCAGAAACCAATTGCCGTGTACTTTGGTATGGAGGATGGTAGCGTCAAGGTACGGACGAAGAAGGGTGAAAGCTGAGATGATCGACTCTGCTGGATTACAGAGAGACCATTTAGAGCACAAGGTGCATAGCGATATGATTGAGGAAAGACTCAACGTCAGAACGGGCCATCTCACATTACGTACGGCTACCACTAAGACAACCACTGGCTTCGTCGCCCATAGACTCATAACATGCTTGACAAAGGAATGGATACAGCGAAGAGAAAAGTGACATTTCACATCGCACCAATTCATCGCTACCCGTAAGGATGCCTCCGTGCATACTTTTCAATCGTGCAAAGAACGCTCACAAAAGCTCTTCCGTTCCATATGTCCGTCTCCATGGAGACCGCTCAACTTCGGTCATTCACCACTACAGCGCGAAGCCAAAGACAGCAGCAAGCACTGTGATGATAAAAACAGTGCCGATTTCACGGCCACCGTAGTAAACCGGGCCGGCCGGCGCCGCAGCCTTGGAGGTGGCAGCAGTTGCCGAGCCAGAAGTAGACGAAGCAGTGTTGGAGGCAGTTGACGAGCCGCCAACGGCAGACGAGGAGCTAGAAGCACCAGCACCGACCGCGCTAGCATTCAGGCTGCCGCAGACGAACGACTGGCAGAAGGTTTGGCCGGCGAGGTCATTCGGGTGGGCGGCCGTGCATTGGCCCACCCACGATTCGCATTCGAGCGATGGCAGCGTCTCGCCGTACGCCGAGATGTTTGGCGTCGTGCCCGTCAGGCATGTGCAGTTGTATTCGAGCGTTGTCTGCACCGTGTTAGCTTCAATTGCATCCGCTAGGAAATTCCGCACTGCTTGTGCTGGTACTTACGGTGTCGCAGGTGTTGTTAGCTGTCTGGCCATTCTGACACAACAGCGGGCAAGTGTTCGTCTGCGCTCGACACCATGATAGCAAAACATTAGGGTCCACCGATGTAGGCACGACCTGGCAGCAGGTGGTGAAGTTTGTGGTGGTGCCGGTTTGCGCGGAAACAAGTCCGACGACAGCACTGACGACGAGGAGCAATGAGGAGAGCATTGTACTTTTTGAGCAGGTCTACTGATCTGCGGTATGAGGTAGAGATATCTGCACAGTTCAGAAGAGTCAGCAAGATGATTGCACGATGTAGTGGGTTGGACGAGAAAATAAATGGGTTGGTTGAGGATCGGCAGAGCTGAGCTATGGAAAAAGGCGGGCGGGAAAGTGGCGGGATGAGCAGCGCACCGAAGCATGTGGGGAGCTCTTACCGTGCAATTGAAGATGACGCAGCGCAAGCAGCGGATTGCAAGCAAACTATTTTTGATAATCAGCAGCAACAGCGACAGTGGTTGACAATGCAGCGAAGGTTTGTGACGGCAGACGATGCGGGGAGGAGGTGAGCTTAAGACACAAAATGCGAATGGCAGGAAATTGGGGCTGCGTCGGCCACTCACTTTATCGTGAAAGTGAATTCGAGCAATCAGATGAAGAACGGCAAATTGATTCGACGGATAACAGACAAGCCAACGGTCTAGAGGGCGCACCGAGCGCCGACTCTGAAAGACGCTTGGAATTGCTTCGGCGTTGCCACGCAACCGAGACGATCCACCGGAATACGATCCATCCGCTACAACTCTCACTACATTACTTGCCATTGGCGCGAGCTGCAGGACATAACGCTACAATGCGTCCCTTCGCTCTTCGTCTCTGCCACTGCTTGCCAACTGGAGACTATTGGCGCTATCGTGGGAATAGTCTGGAGCCGGGAAGGGTGGGAGAGGATGAGACGGCATGGAACTGGTGAGACGCGGAGGCTGTCGACACTATTCCATGCTGGTATCATCAAAGCTGCAGCTCCCGGACGCCATGCTGGAAACAAGCCTTTCGTGCATCCCGCCAGTGCAAATCCGTCACCAATCGTACGCTGCCATTCTCCACGGAACCAACGCTTTTGGCAGTGGTACGAGCTTCCCAACCGCCAGAACCATGAGCTCGCACTTCAACGCCAGCCTTGTCCGCCTAGTGCCGTGACGTTAGCAAGACCGTAATTCAAACCGGCATTCAGTGAATGTGCGCTGACAAGAGTATTACGTTAGTTTCAAAGGCCACGAGTGGGAAGATCCATGGCATGGAAGAAAGCAATCGGACCGGCGGAAAGGAGCCGAACTGAGGCAAAAACGCTGTCGTGGCCAGCCACGCTGCAAACAATCTCGGCAACGGCGAGGAAATCCTTGTCCAACTCATGGCTTCTGCATGTATATCAGGCGTTGATATGCAATGTACTCCGTACACTTATATTTACACCAACTCAATTCCCGTTTTTCTCTCTTCTTCAATCTGCTGCGGATCAACTACGATTATTCCTTTACCAACCAGCTTTCCGCTTTCAGCCAGCTCGATCAACTTTGGAATTTCTGCAAGTCCGTTGAACACGGTTTTTGATACTGAGATCTTATGCTTGGTAACAACATCCAGCATCCACTTTGCTTCTTCGGGAGAGCATACAAGTGAGCCATGAATGCGAACGTCTCTGAAAACAAGTTCCCGGAATGGCACGCATACTTTCTCCGGCTAAAGGCCATGTCAGTCACCACAGCGAACAGCATCCTATATCTTCTCTTACCTGAGCAATCTGTATCATAAGGCCATGCATCTTCGTAACAGCACACGCCGTCGCCGCCGCTGTCTGTGCATCAGATACGTTGACTGTGACATCCGCACCGACATCACCTGTAGCCTTCTTCACTGCCTCTACGACTTTCTCATCACCTAGACGCGCATCAACAACCACATCAGCACCCACCTTCTTACTCAGAGCCAGTCCCTCATCCCGAGCATCAACACCAACGACCATCAAACCCCGTGCCTTGGCAAACTGAATCCCAAGATGGCCGAGCCCACCACCGGACCCAACGAATGCAATCCACTGCCCAGGCTTCAAATCAGCCAGCAGCACGCCCCTCCAAATAGTGCACCCCGCGCACGCCAGCGGCGCCGCCGTCTCAAAACTCACCGCATCCGGCAACCGCACAGTGGCAACGGCGTCCATACGCACGAACTCGGCAAAGCAGCCGTCGCGCGTAACGCCCGTGTGGCCGCCAACGTTAGCGCAGTAGTGGCGGCGGGCCTCAGGGCCGGTGCAGTCGGCGCAGCGGCCGCAGAGGCGCCCCGGGATGCCGCACATAACGCGGGCACCGGGCGCGAGCGACATGACGGCGCTGCCGGCCGCTACGACGGTGCCCGCGCCCTCGTGCGACGCCGTGCACGGGAGCGCGGTGTGGAATGCGCCCGCTCGCACCACGCCGTCCGTGTGGCACAGCGAGGCCGCCGCGACTTTGACGAGCAGGTCGGTGGGCCCGAGGGCGTGCGGAACTGGCACCGTGCGGAGCTGGTATGGCGCGTTGTACTGCTTTTTGTGAGCGTCGGCTGTCGAAGAGATCCGATTTGGCGCACTTCGACTACTTGGCATGCTTGCATTGTCTTCGGGATGGGTGACATGGTGTTGGAGAGAGGGATTGGTCGATATGATGTTTCGAGTCAATGAGAAATTGAATGGTGAAAGGCGAATTGGTTTGTTGATTCAGAGGTACTTACAATTTAGGATCAGAGAAGTAACATGAGATGTCTGAATCAAGAAAATATGATTAGAATCTGAGTCGGCTGATATGAATAAACAGAAGCTATTTCGTCATCCATCGACAAAGATCCTCCGCTAAACCTACAGACAGGAAAGTCGGAAATAAGGATTTGAACTCCTGAGCTAGAAATACTTTACAGCTCACCATACCTTAGGTTAACGGGAAATTCATCTCTAAAATCGAAGGGTTTTGCCGCCGCTTTCAATGGGTTATTTCTTTCAACACCAACCATAGCTCCAATCGTGGCATGTCAATATCCCTGGTTAGTATCCTTTCAAATCGGCTCATGATTAGTCAGGAGCGACTCAGGAAACAGCTAAAGGGTGCACAGCTCTTAGATTCGCTATGAACGAGAATCTGGCTCCGAAGATGTAATCTAGCTCGCCCTTGAGCGGCGCCTTTTCGGTGGAGTAAGTTGTGGCCTTGCTAATCCAAAACTAAATGGTGAGGAAATCGAACCAGTTCTCCAGGACAAGTGCGAGAATGGCTAGCAGACAGAGTAGCTATGGAGGCTTCTCCAATTAGAGCTTTCCGCTGAAATCTCTTCGTAGAAGATTCAACAGTCACCGCTTGGTGAGGCTTCTGATGATCTAGGTGCGGGGCCTAATCTGGCGCACTCTTGATGTGCACCTGGATCATCATCTTACTCCTATAAAACCTTCACCCGCATGCTGTCGGTCTAACTTCTAAAATATCATTATGCCATAAGTCCTTTGCATGTCAATCATGGACTACGAGAACACTCTTAGTACATATGGTGGTTTACCGCCATCTGCTTTCGTTTTAGATTCTCCGGTTGCTAATTCCCTCGTCGCAGCATCCACGTCTTGTCCCAGCAACCCCAAGACCGATGTCGATATTGTTCTCGATCACTCTATTGAGACAAAGAGGCCTAAACTTTCAAAGAAACTCCCAAAGACAATTTTTTCTGCATCCTCAAAGGCGCTACTCAATTCGTCCTTCGCTAGCAATCCATATCCGGAAAAGCGCACGTTAAACGATCTCGCGAGCAGAACCAAACTTACAATCAAGCAAGTGAGAACATTTTTTGGAAACAAGAGAAGCCGCACCACACCAGATGATCACCGTCGGATAACTGATTTTGGAGACAACTTTCCCGCGGAGAGCTAAGCGTTAGGGATATGCCCTAAGAGTACCGATGTGCTGCCGATGCCATTAAACCGATCAAGTCTAGAGCGTCTCGACACCGAATGTGCTTCCAGCACTAGATCTATTGCCGACTCCCTTGCTCTAAGCCGATTTCTCGAAATATCAATTGAAGATGACCATGTAGATCCAGCCGTCATTGAGATATCGGCGCGGGAATCTCCACCGCCCCGGATAGCAATTAGGCAGAGAGTTCCATCTATTCGCGCCAATTCGCTTTATTCCTCAACGGCCGGTTCTGTACAAAGCGCTTCTTCAGCCTGGAATTCATCTTTACACGGGACTAGTGGGACCAATGGATCTGTTGCAAGCCACATATCGTCATATAGTACGCGCTCTCATGCTAGCAGAATATCAAAGCGTGGTCGCCGAAAGTATTACGGCCCCCCACGCATCCGTCGCGGATCATGGTTGGATTCAATTCAAAGAGCAATACCTTCGCCATCAGCCCCAGCGACCGACGATTCATATCCTACAACTCCATTTCTATCCGAGCTTCCCTCTAGCGCCAATGACACCGAACTGTCAGAGAATGGACCTACCTGTAGGTACATTTGTACCTTTTGCAAGCAAGGTTGCTCATCGAGATATTCTTGGAAGAGGCATGAGGAATCGATCCACGTACCACGGACATGGTGGATCTGCAATTCGATATTGTGCACAGAAAGGTCTGCAGCTGAACGTACCTTTTGCAGGAAAGACAACTTTGAGCAGCATCTTATCCAGACTCACAAGTATACAACATGGCAAACCGCACAGATTATGAAGGATGCGCAAGTAAGTGCTCCACCTTTACCATTAGATGATCCTGCCCTTCGTTGCCCGTTCTGTTCAGTAGTGTCTGCCACGTGGGAGACAAGAGTAGAACACGTTGCAGCGCATTACAGAGCGATGGAGATCGAGGCTCTTCTTCATAAACTTGGGTCGCAGATATAGAACATAGATAGAAGTATATAATAAAAGTTTTCTGGATATTTCTCGATGAAAGTATGTCTATACTATCTGTAGATAATGCCAACACCCCAACAAACGTCGAAGGAGTTATGGAGGTCAAGGAGATCTTATAGAAGTTAAAAGCAGCGGGCGACCAAGTCCTGCTACCAGGGCATAACGGGGTGTCGCCTCATGGAGGCGGAAATCCCGTCAAAAGCTTTACGATAACAAGATTAAATTGCATGAGACCTGCTGTACGATAAGGAAGATCAATCGCCCAGACTGCGTAGCACTGGTGGATATCGTTTTCGAAAACATCGTGAGGAATAGTACTAGGAATGTCAATTTCCGATCCATGAGCAAGCATTAGACTCGTCTTTAGATTTAGTCGAATACGAGAGCATTCGTATACTAAAAGAAGAGGATATCTACTTGATCCTTTCGATAATTTAAGTACCTTATCCAGGATATCCGAGATAGAGCAGAGATTCACCGCAGTTACTTCACAACGTCCGGGTTCGAGAAAAAAGATAGGGACTGCTTGGCGACGGTTTACTCTATTCGCAAAACGCGGGCCGAGACTGCATCTATAGTTCGTTGCATTAATTACCGTTGGAGCCGAATTGCGTGCAAGGAAATCTAGCGCGACAACTGGTGGCTGCACGCCATCAGAAATCAAAGCCACATGCCAAACCGCCGTCGTCCAGCACTGACTTCTTTTTACTCCACCTCACACGACACTCTGCATCCCCAATGTCCGAGATTCAGGCAAACTTCACCGTGCCGCAGCTCATCGCAGTGCTCGTCATCGGTTTTCTTGTCGTCCGCTGGATCTTTTTTTCATCCTCCGCCGCTAGTCAGACTTCCGCGAGCCATGCCACCGGCCGGAGTAGAGTCAATCCGGCTCAGGTGGAGCAGGTAGCGCAAATGTTCCCGCAGTTCAGCGCCCGCGAGATCATGTGGGATTTGCAGAGGAACGGCGGAAGCGTGCAGGCCACGACGGAGAGAGTGTTGAGCGGCAGAGGCCTTGACACGGTAAGCAAGTTCTCCATGCCTGCCAGTTATGGCCAGCGACCACTCTCTTGATGCTCCGACCCCTAACACCGCTCGAATAGCCACCGCCATCATTTCAACCTCAGATACCACGAACCTCAGTGCCTGCGTCCGGATTGGCAAGACCGAATGCCTCGCGATCCAATCAAGCTCCAAGTTATCCCGACCTGATAACAAGATATAAGCTCGGAGATAAGGTTGCGACAGTAGCATCGACGGACATTCAAAGCGAGGCAAACGAACCACAGAAAAGGACAACTTGGTCACAGAACAAATCAGAAAGACAAGCTCTTCTGCAGAAGCGGCGCGAACAGATGATCCTCGCCGCCCGGCGGAAGTTAGAAGAGAAGGACAAAGCAACCAAGTCATGAGTGCTTGGCCACGGATTGGTGTTCCGGAGTTTCCTGCAACCCTAAATTTTTTGGTTTGAGCGCATCATCCTACGAGCGACATGATACGGGAGGTCTATCGCAGAAGCAAACTATGTAGTAGAACAGTGATACTTGTCAATATCAGTGTAGAGCAAGAGAACGCCCACGCTTGTTCAAATGCTTTGATCCAGTCTAAGCCTCTATATGCTTTAGATGGTGTCGTCGATCTATTGCGCCTTTTTAATATTTCCGTCCTTTGGCTGCGCCTTCAGCATCTCTACCCCATTGACGACTTTGTACAAGAACTTCAGACTCCATAGCGCCACAAAGAAGATCAACGCACTGGTGGCAAAGAGCATTGCGCGGCTAGTCGTGTCCAGCATGGTGAATATTGGGTAAGGATAGAAGGCATTGTATGAGTAACAAAGCTCTATCCAGAACCAGTAGCCGAATGCGAGACCGATTGCCAAGCCGAGGGATGGCGTGATGGCTATGGTCCACGGTGGCGAGAACAGCAGAAGATCGATAATGAGAGAGATGGCCGGAACAAGGTGGAAGCCGAGATCTATGGGCAACCAAAGTTTTGGAGACCATTCCGGGAGTACGAGCTTTGGGTCAATCTGCAAAATTTGAGTCCGAATGCGATATTGCATTTTGACGTGTCCTGACGTACAGCTCGTAGACCCCAGTAAAGAATGGTAATCACCACTTCCAGCGGCACACAGCATACTGAAAGGGCATTCTTGACGAGAAAGAGCCGTCGCGATAGCGTAATGTCGGCGAGAAGTCCTACCGTAAAGCATGCTGTCGAGATGCTGCCTACCGATAAGTTCCGCGATCGTGACCTGAACCAAAGTCGGGACTTACGCAAGACCCAAAATTGTAAGATACTGGAAATGCCAACCGAACGAATCATTGCTGGGAATTTGTAAGTTCGTGTCCTTTTGGAATGGAATACGTTGCCTTTCTCGTACACTGGATTTGGAGTTACTCGCAGGCTGCACCTGCGTTAGCGATGACGATCTGGCAAAAGCAACCCAGTAATCTTACTATTGGAAGTTCATCAAGAAACAAACTTTTCCACAAGTCAGCAAATAAGCGAATCCTTCATCGAGGAACCAAATCAGTACCTAAACTTGACGCGTGAAGAAAAGCCGATATGCCTCTAGAAGGCGCAGGAAACTGTTGCAAGGGATGTTTGGTAACCGAATCAGTAATTAGATTGCGGTACGCCATTTCGGCTTGATCTGCGGGTTCTAAGTAGGTCCTTGACTATGAATGGAAGATGTGCAGGTGAAGGAGTGCAAGCTTGAAGACTTTGTAGTCTGGCGTCAAGTGAAAATTGGCCATGAGCTTGGCCTGGGCGAAATCATTGGCGAAACTTCCCGTAGTTACCCGTACGGAGTACAGTACTGCACCTTAAAGACTCGTAGCCCGGATCAGCCACCCTAATCCATCGATTGCGCATTGATGCACCATTTACATCCCGCAATCTTCCATGCCAATCTCGTTGTCAAGCAGAGTTTCATTTCCAGCCTTGAAAACACTGAGCAGGTAGGGAACTTAGACTCTGGTTTCAGGACAATTCTATCTCAAAGCAGACAGAGTAGAGTATTCAGCCAGACAACTGTGTTCGCATAGCATCCGAGACGATTTAAGGAATTTTCCACGTCATTGACGAATGGCTGATATAAGACTTTAAATGCATATACACAATGGATATCAGGCAACTACCTTCTTCATATGGACAGTAATTGTAGAGACAACGAATTTAATTAGTTAGAAGTGAATACCGCTGCAAATTAAGTACTAATGAGAACCTTCTGTAGGATGCCAACTTTTAGGCTCCACCACAAAGAACACCATTCGAGATACGTGTCTAGAACAGCAGACCCTTGAGAGCATCCTCGACACTGACCAAGCCCGTAACACTCAAATCATCCTTGGTCAAATAATCCTCTCCGCTCCAAGACTTCTCCACACCGGCCCAGTCCCACAACTGCATCATGGTGCCCATCTCCTCAGCCCACAGCGGCCAAAGGTTATGGAAGGTGGTCTCGTCAATTTGCACGTACTCGGCCTTCTTGCCGTTGACTCTGGCCCACGTCTGCAGCATCTCGCCGGCCGTCGTGTCCTCGACGTGCGCAAGCACGTACTTGCCGTTCCGCGTCTTCTGCGGCTGGTCCAGGATCGCCTTGACGAAGATGCCGATGTTGACCTTCGGGTCGCCGACACTCCTGATGGGTGTTGAGGCCGGCGTGTCCTGGAGCTCGATGTACTTGTCGGCGGTTGGGATGTAGTATGGCGTGAACATGGGGAAGCCGTAGTTGCTGGCGTAGAAGGTAATCCACAGGAATGTTGTCTTGGCTAGCAAGGCCTTATCTGATTTGATGTAGCGGTCGATGTCGTTCTTGGCTTCGAAATGCGGTACGATGTACTTGCCGTTGCTAACCGTTTTGCCATCTGGAAGAGTTGACCAGATGTAATGCTCGAGCGTTTCTGTCGCAGCTGCGGCTTTGGCGATGTTGGTGCCCTGGATGACCTCAATCTCCATGGCCTTGGTTGGCCCATGCTTTCCGAATGGTTCGAAGAAATCGGTTGCGCCGTAGACTGCTGTTGATCCTTTGAAGGCCTTGATGAGTGAGTCGAGGTCATTCAAGTCAGCCTGGACAACCTCAACTCCCAGGGCTGCCAGGGCTTTGCCTTTCTCGCTCTGAGGGTTTCGAGTGATAGCTCGGATGTGGTACTCCTTATCTTTGAGGAGTGTGTCGATGACTGAACCTCCCTGGACACCAGTAGAGCCAACAACGGAGATGATTTTCTTGGCCATTAGGACTGATAGAGCTTTTAAGTATTTGTAGTTTAAGTTGGTTTGGTACTTGGTGGTAGTTTCTGTGCAACGAAATTATTCAATGTTGAGTGTGATTTTTCCAGGCAATTGCGTATGCTTGTTGATATCGAAGCGTCTTAGATGTTGATGATGCTGCCGTCGTCCAGTTCTCTTCCTAGCTTTTATAGATTCGAGCGACTTCACATTTCCATCAGGTCCATCATCATACCTACAAGCTTGCGCGATCGTGATTGGTGAATACCATAACGCGTAAAATGCTTACGAGAAGTCAAGGAGAGAAAATGCCGATGCGCGAGGTCAAACCTGAGAGATGCGTCCATCTCCGCGGCAGCTCGCGGATTATATCGTCATCCTCAAAGACACCCAAGTGTTGTATTGACGAGTATGACGATAGCTTACTTTACCTCCTGAGCTTTTTCCATCTCCGTTAAGTGATCACTGATGTAGCATTTGACTCTCTGATGTTGAAAATTTCAGCCAAAGTTGAAGTTGGTATACCCTGCCCTGTCTTTTGTCCTCGGAGACGCATATCAAGGGGGAGCCTAGCACTTACTAATTCACTGCTTATTTCCATCCCATTGACGGATCATTAAATTCGTTTGTAAGCATTTGACGAGTTACCTATAGCGACTGTTTCGCGCACAATCGGCCCTTCATCACCGACACTTGCACCTTGCAAGAATTGAGCTTGTATTACTTTAGAGAGCGATGGTTTTTCACTACTTTCTTGAACCTTGTTGTCTCTTTCCCTTGAGGTGTATCGCTATCCCCAAGTTATCGACCATACGACGATTTATAGGTCGTTGTAATTCTACCGGTCATCAATGTTTGAACGTTGATATATGGAATTGAAAATGGATGTAAGATTTCTATGAAACAAGCATTAAGGATCAATTAGCAGGGCAATTCAACGAAGCTCAAACACGGTAGGGGGGATGTTGTGACGATTCTGGTATGCCATCGCTTCCCCATCCATCATACCGTCGATGTAGCACTCTCCTAACATCTCCCAATAGAGCCACCCATCTGTTCCATGATTTTGAATGAAATTCTGTCTGATATTCTTGTCATATTCTCTCTTTCCTTCACCAGTTAATGTCCACTGAGGTCGGTTTTTCTCATCCGTGTATATTTCTTCAGAAGATCCATAACGCGTGGCGTTAGTGATATCTGAGGAGAATGATGATCGACGGCGATCTCTAGGGACTTCCCTTGCTCTTCCAAATCGTCGCTCCCGGATCTTTGCCCTCACCTCCTTCTTGATCATATCATTCGTCTCTCGGACTCGACGTCTCCAGAGCCTTCCATAGGTGCACATAAGCTGGAATTCCCGCCAGTTAAAGCCAGGAGGCCTCCACTGAAGTCCCGCCTGCAAGGCAGCTTCTCGCTGCTCTTCCATCCAAGCGTTGAACTCTCTCGTCAAGCGCGGATCTGCAGTCCGCCGTTTGGCATTAGGTCCTTCCAAAGCCCGAGCCAAAATGCTAGCAGGTAAACCACTGGGATCCATGGAGAATACATCTCCATTTTCGGACCCATTTTCGGACCCGCTTTCACCATCTTGCGTCTGTCGCCACATCTGTCGCCAGGACTCATCTTGAAGCCATTCTTCCCGTTTTTGTCGCTTCCACTCGTAATACTCAAGCTGGGCTTGCGCTCTCCTTAACTTGTGTCCCGCAATGCGCCGACGACGCTCTCTGTACCGCTGTTTCAACATATTGGCGAGGAAAACCAATTCTAGTTCCATCTCTCGGTCAAGTACGTCTGGTTCCTTTGGCTTGCTCTTGCGGAGTACTACAGGAACGCTGCAACCATATAAGATGCACACGTGGTCTCCTACTTGAACGCCTTTTCCGACTAGTCCAAGCCTACCGGACGCCATCTTCACCATTCTCCTATTCCAAGTGACCGCTTGGACCCTTTCACAAAACTGCGATAACAAGGAGTTTCGCTCGTTGTTCATAAAGTCATTGGTATTAACGGATCCAATTATGAATCCTCCCAGAGCGAAAACCTCTTTGCATGCCCATGAATAGTAAGCCGGTGGGCTTTTCGAATCTTTACCACGATTGGCAACTAATGTTCTCCAGAACCTCTCCGGTGGGTTACCATGCATTCCAGGCCAATCAGCCAAATCAGTCCAGTCTATTGGAATCACACCTGACCTAGCTGTGTCTGAAATCTGAGTAATTGTATCAAGCACAAATCCTCTGACATAGAGACTGTAATGACCCAGCTCGGCGCGCTTTCGAAATCTGAAACTCTTCAAGTAGATTCCTTTGGACCCAGCTGCTGAGTAGTTCTTTGGGCATGGACTTGGAAGTCCCACGAGAGAATCGGCATTCTTTCTACCCAACTTGATTACAGAGCTTCCAGCTTGCTTGTACATTGCCAACGGAGCACCAGATAGCTGAGGAATCCAGGAAGGCATGCACAATTCAAAAGGTTCTGACGTTAAGGTAGGCCTTCTCTTCATGTCTTCGCTGCGTCGTGAAAGAGATGTTGAAGTCCGACTAATGTCAAATATTGTGGAAAGAAAGGTGCTCTTGAAATGGGGTTTTCCGAGTAAAGTTCTTCCGCCTTCTCCTGTCTGATGTCCCACATCCAATGCACCCCAGCGAGAAAGTAAAACATCTTTGTCTGCGGCCCAAGATCGGCAAATGATGTCCAATGCTCTGGTTGGATCGGTCCGACATGAACGATGGACGCAAAACTCGATGAACTCTCTACATACGTCGGCGTAAGGTAAACTGTAGTCGACATTGTAACGCTTGCTCTCGACGGCACTCTCCAGAATATCTTGAATGAAATTTCTCGTGTAATTGGAGTATGCTGCGATTGCAGTGGTGTCTTTTGCAGCAGCAAGGAGTGCGTATATTGTATCATGCGGTACAGTCGTATCGAACATGTACAGGCTTGAAACTAGATACTCAAGACTCCAGACCGGCTGTGCTCTCGCAGGTGTGATGAACATTGAATCTCCAAGGGCGTTATAGTTTGTGTCATCGCTGCTTTCCATATCACTTCCTGATCCATAATCCGAGTCATATTTGAATTCATCTTGATGCACAGAATCCTCATTGAGTATGTCATCCCTGCGTAACAGGCTCCCAATCCTGCTAACCAGTAAACCGGCACCCAAGTGCGAAACGTTATCAAGCCAGGTAGGAACATCATAACGCTTTTGATCCTTCTTCATTAGTTCAGAGAGCCGGTTAGTTGCCGTCTGGATCGCGATGAAGAACTCAACTGCGGTTGCAAATTTGGACCAAGAGAGCGTTTCGTCACCACAGTATATCGTTGCGTTTCGAGTTAGTCCAATCTCTTGGACTACCCAGCGGCGTGAGAACCATGGATGCTGCATGAGCTGGAGAAGTGAGCGCCATTTTTGGTCTGCGTCTTTGGTTTCAAGCAGTTGATCAAAGTCCTTTAGTCGAATCACTTCCTTGTCAACAAAGTTCATGGCCATCCGGCTCGATGGAGTTGAATCTCCAAGCCAAATGCAAACTTGATCAGCATTCCAGAAGATATCGTGTGCCATCTCAACTTGACGACTTCTCTCTTGGACGTTATCTTGGTCGACGCATATTGCATCAATCCAAAGGTAGCGATCCTTCTCAGTATGACGAAGAGCCCGAAGAGCGGAGTAGAGGTTGAAATTTATATATTTGACGTAGACCCGACGTCTTCTTTTAATACGGACGTACTCCGACCTCTGCGAATCACCCCAATACCATGATAATGCTTCATAACGTAGTTGAGATGATCCGTGTTTGTGCCAAATTCCATCACAGATCGTCGTAACGATGAGTTCGCAGTCGATATGGGAGGTATCGTGTTTGGAATGAAATAATTTGAGTATGCGTATCGCTCCTCTCCCCTTGGGAAGTGGGTCGTACTTCCAAGGGCGATACTTGCGTTCTGTACGGTCTGGTCTCGAGGGCGTATCACTGTTGTCAAGATCTTCCGAGGCGGTTTCGAAATCGTCATCTTCGTCTTCAAGTGACTGAAGGTCATATACTTCTTGGCTGGTGTTCGTATCTGGGTTTTGTTTGATGAGATTTTTCGACTTTACGAAAGTTAAGAACTTATACGCAGAATTGGATGGCATGGCATTCCATATGGCAATTGGAAGAGATACGACCAGATAACTAGAGCCATGTTTGAAAGCGGCCTCCAGATTGGCAAATTTCTGAACGTCCACTTCGACTCCACCGATATTCCGAGGAGGTTGTTTGGTGAACCAGTTTTGCCACTCTTCCGTTATTGGATCTTCATCTGGATTGTCGAGGGTGATGGCAATGAGTACGCGAGTCTCGGCCTCACACATAGAATTTATGGTTTCCTCTTTCATTGTGTTTGTATTTTGTTTCGAGGCAAGAGGTGCTAGTCGAATACTCTGAGAATCGATGTTTCCTGGTGCCAGGTTGAGGTAGCAAGGTGTTGCTCGCCCTTTGCGTCGCTGCATTCGTTCCACCAGGATTGCATGTAGCATTGTGACATTGTGTGGCGCTCCTTTCTTCTCAGTGAGAATGTCAATAAGCGCCGATGTGAAGGAATTTTTGTCCACTCCACCAGCTTCGTCATGGAAGCCGCTAGCGGCGAGTAGCTCCTTTGTTCCACTAGGCGCAGTTAAAGCCGTGTTTGTAGCATAGCAACAGTCTAAGATAGTGAGGACATCTGCGAATGTAGTCTGCAAGGTAACCTGTACCACTGTCCAGTCGAGAGTCGTCGGAGTATATCTGCTTGAATTCGGCGGGGGTCTTATCCATGGTTGCCACATTGAGTGACTATCTTCCTTTCTCAAAAAGCCATGACCTCCGTAATAGACGATGAGAAGATTTGAAGGAGAGTCGATTTCTTCTACAATACTGGACAGCTTGAATTGGAGTCGGTTCTGGGCTCGGGGTTCCGATTTGATTTCATACTTCTCAGTGGTATAGCCGTATGTTGTATCGAAGATACTCTCAAGCCTTCTGATTTCGTTGATAGTGCCGAGATCGTCTTCCACCCAGCTTATAAATAGGACCTTGACTTTCTCATATGCGCAGTCTCTTCTCGGAAAAAAACTCCTAAGAGCTTCTGTGAGATCTGCCACGAATTGCTGAAGAGTAGGAAGGTGTTTAGCTCCATTTTCTGTTGGATATTTGGACCAAAATGGGTGGTGTTGGCAAGGATTGATGCAATGTCCATTAACCTCGCTATCGCTAGAGCCTAGTGGAGCTTCACGCTCAATTCGAGCATTAGCATCGGGAGAGATGCTACCATTCACGTCGTTGGGAATAGAATCCATTTGCATAGAACGATATCTGGCCAGGTCTGTCAAAAATTCCTGGATATAGTCGAGTGAAGCAGGTCAAGATGTCGCGTTCGGGGGATGGCGACCTCGAGGATATTGCCAGTTCAGCTGAGCCCAGATCCGTCTGTGTGCAGGGAGGGGGTGCGCCACATTTCTTGCGACAACATGAAGGCTGCACGAGACCACTCAAGCGTCGTTACGGCACAGGGAATGCAAGAAGTCTCGGGTGACGCGATGCTGTTTGGTGTGGATTAAGATACGGTATAGGCCGCTTTACCATGAAGCAATTGAAGAAACAAACTCTTGAGGTAGTTGTGAAGCTATGTAGAGCAATCCGTTCAAGCTCTCCTTTGTAGAGGTGATATTCCATGCTTTTTCTGGGCTGAGCGGCTCATTATGCTGGCCCCACCAATCGTTGGATATCGACGTGACTTCTGGGTTCATGACCGGAAGCGACGTCCTCACCGAGCCGAGAAGCAATATTTTGAGTGGCGTTCAGCCTAACTCCATATACAGCGCTTTTCAGCTGAAGAACGTGTGTGTGATGTCCGAAAATCACTGCATTGTCGCGATTTGCAGCAGCAACAATGGTGAACGAAAAGCGTCTGGATATCGTCTATGCTGAGCAGTTGAAAGATCATCCGGAGGGTCATGCGCTATATAAGAAGTTCTCAGCACATAAGATTGCACCTGGAATATGTGGCTACTTCGACAGTGATGGCGATTGGCATCATATTCTGGACTTGAAAAATAGAGCACAGGTACTCGCGAACGGTTGTCAACCTCTGCTAGATCCAGAGAGCCTCAAGGTTGACACGGAAACCGGCACCATTACGTTCGGACCGAAACATTCTCTGCATGTCAAAGGAGTGGATGTTGGAGTTAAGGCTAAAGCATCGTAAGTTCTAGCCTCGCCCTCTTCTGGAGTCCCTGTCTTTGAAGTTAGACACATTTCTCATCGATGGTACTAAAGTGTCAGCGAATTTGGCTTCCTGCTTCCTACCAATTTTGAAAGCTAACCATTCTGCTTTTTAGGGATCCAGTAGGGATAGCTGGCGGCGCCGTTGAACTCGGGTACAAAAGCAGCGCTGGTGCTGGTGCCGTCCTAATTACTGAGCCTCCAATAAAGCGCCAAATGGTCGAGCATGAGACCGTAATTCTAGACTGGGTTGCAGAAAATGCCGCCAAGCTGCTCTCGAATAAGAAGTTCGGGCCTGCCATTCAGAAATACGGGGTATGGATTATCACGAAAACGTATTCGGCGAAGCGATGTGCGCTCGCGGTTCTCTCTTCGGAAGAGCAAGAAGTTAGAGTCAGCTTTTCGGTGCAGACTCAAGGCGCAGAGCTTACGCCTACCGCGAATTGGTGGAATAGAGGAAGTGATAGTTCGTGGTTGATCCACGCAGATGTAAGCTTGAGGACAATCTGGAGATCAAAGTTCTGTACTAATGAATGTTAGTCATTGGGAGTAGTAGTGTTCATGAACGGTATCGAGTTTCGTCCACGAAAATTTAAGAAATCAGAGGTTGGTAAATTGACGCAGCCTAGTCACTCATCGGGGCTGCATTTCGAATGGATTCACAATGCTAACCGCTAAATAGCTGAAATCAATAACTGACAAAGACAAGCAAAAGCCTTTGACCAGAGCTGGTGGTGGCCTCAAAGAAGTGGAACTTCGTCCAATTATTCTATCTGAGGAAGATGCCGATGAGAATGCCGACGATGTCTTCGGAATGACACCTATTGTTATTGGCTCAACAAATGATGAGATGCAAGCTGTCTCCCATGATGATAATTGAAGCTACGGTCATTAATGTGGCGGAGGTTTGTGAGAGCCGGGAGACAGTCTCTATGGACATCATCGATAACGAACGACTCTTGCTTTTTCATAGTTGTTTCCTTGAATCCATATGATCGGTCAAAGGCCATGCCTTGATTTCTCCTTCCCTCGTTCCTTATCGCATGGTGTTCATACTTTTCGCTGACCTAGAATAAGGTCATTTGACATCATCGACCCTCTCAAGAAGAAAATATGCTGTCTGGGATAGTCTCGATACCGTGGAGTTAGAGGATCATCTCTGCTGTTACCTCGCACTGATACACCTTGCGGTCACACCATCTGGATGCGATTGCTTCAGTTGTCTCTACTGCTGCATCTTGACGTTGTGCTCGATGACCTGATATTCGGCTCGTCGTCGGGCGCGTGATGCTCTAACAATCGTCGGGGTAGTGGCAACCTTAGTGGCATATCTAGAGGTAAGTCGAGTCACTCCCAGAGCATTATTATTGCACGTGTCGAAAGGATGGAGCCATTTTGGAGGGTTGGCGGTGGTGCAACATATCAATTCGGCTACCAGTTTGCAGCTGGCATTTCCGCAGGCGCGAGCAGTTAATTAGGACGTCTAACAATGACACATACAAGCGCTACTTCAACGGCGATGCGAACAGGTGACGTGGAAGGTGGGTAACAAGATGAGCCGCCATCGCACAGAGTGGAAATCAAGAAATGCGCATGTTCGGTGCCATGGAAATTCGCCAATGGAAAACAGCAATTTGCAGGGAGGCGCTGCCGGGTTCCGTAATGACGGCGAAAGTTACACTAAAACCGTTTTACCGTGATGTCATGCTGCTTTTCCGCTCTCAGCCGCCAGGAACCAGCCATCGGAAACGTAAGCAAAGCCAAATGAGCCACTCATCGTGAGGCTGTTGCTTATGGAGCTGCTATCGAAGCAATTGCCATTGAACTCGCTTCTCTCCTTCTTCAACTCCGCCAGATCTCTTGAGTGCTGCTGCTGTGAATGGCAGTGATTTTGGCTTCTCGTTCCAGCTTATCGCAACCCCACGCCCGGCGGTTGCCCTAAGCTCAAGCTCAGCTTCCTCCCACCCATACATCTACATCGCTTTCACTTCTGCAAAGAGCAGGAAGCTCCGACGAAGCTCACCTCAAGCTGCTGTAATTGGGATCGCGTCTACCCACTAAATACCGCTTCTTCACAACATCTCGCTTGACCTTCTTCTTCTTCATATTCGACATTCCTACTGGCAATCCATTGATACCCTGTGCACATCTTCGCTTCTGCATTTCTGCTGCTATTACTACTACTATTGCTGCTTTAACGTTAGCTTACTGCGTTTACTGCTACCGCTAAGCTCTATTGCTCTGCTCTGCACTGGGACTATCCCTCAATGGCCGCCATGACTCCTCCAGCGACTAGACCCTCCGCGCGAAACGTCTATCTTCTACCATTGACTGATGAAGGAGCTCCAGATGTTCCAGGCAGCTACATCTATCTGCCACCTCCAGGCGAACCTGCCTATCACATTCGGTTTACAATCACTGGAACAAGCTCAATATGTCGACAAGGAACGCTCTGGGTGAATCTGCCCGGCAAAAATGAGGATTTCCATCGAGAAAACTACAAGTCTTACCCGTATGGGACGTCTAGTTGCATAACAGAGCTATCGCATTAACAAAGTCGTAGATTGAAGCCAGACTTCAACAAGAATATCACCATCGACATTCCTGTCTACAAACCCGGAGCATTCAGCTTCTACACCACCTACTCTCCGCTTCCAGACTTTTCAACCGAATATGTTCCCGCGCCCACTCCCACACAGACTCCAACATACTACATTGATATCATGCCGAAAATGAAGATTCAGGGATCCTTCTTACCCCTGGACGGAATATCAATTTGTACCGTACTGTCCAAATTTATGGGCAAGTACCCAGAAGACTGGAACAGACATTTGCTCGGGATCAGTGAGCGCGGTTACAACATGGTCCACTTCACTCCTCTGATGGAACGAGGAGCATCAAATTCACCTTATAGCATCTACAATCAGCTGCAATTCGACCATGCCATGTTTCCGAATGGCGAGCAAGACATTATCGACATGGTCAGCGAGATGGAAAATCAGTACGGCCTATTATCCTTGACGGACGTCGTCTGGAATCATACTGCTCACAACAGCAAATGGCTTGAAGAGCATCCTGAAGCTGGCTACAGCGTCAACACTGCGCCGCATTTGGAGTCAGCGAATGATCTGGACCTGGCGCTACTTGAGTTCAGCAACAACATGGCCCGATTCGGTTATCCAACAAACATCCGCAATGAAGATGACGTTGCGAGAGTCATGGAAGGTGTCAAGCAGCACTGCATCTCAAAGATCAAACTCTGGGAGTTTTACGTGCTAGACGGCGAACGAGACGCGAATGCGATTGTACGTGCCTGGAAGGAGGGTCATGTCACATACCCGGACGAGTCCTTTGTGAAACTGGGCATGCGAGGCATTCAAGACGTTCAGAATTGGTCACTCAAGGAGAAAGCTGATTGGTTGACGAAGAATGCGCTGACTGGGACCGACCGCTTGGGTGAACGCTTTCGACGAAAGGTTGATGCTTCGAAAGGAGCAGCTCTACTCAGCGCCTTGTTTGGCCGCTTCGACTCCCGCGTCCACGAAGCGCCGGACGAGCGGGTCGCACGCGGTGCCATTTTCAAAATCCTCGAAGAAGTCAATCTTCGTAACTACCAGGAGTATGACGGCGATTGCGGTACGATTATGGAGCAACTGTTCAACCGCATCAAGTATATGCGAATCGACAGTCATGGCCCTAAATTAGGTCCTATCAACAAATCCAATCCGCTCTGTGAACCATACTTTACACGTCTTCCACTCAACGAGACCACTCGAAAACATGATCCTCGAAGCCTGATGCTCGTAAACAACGGCTGGGTATGGGCTGCCGATGCGATGAGAGACAATGCTGGACCCAGCTCGAGAGCATACTTGAGACGAGAGGTCATCGTTTGGGGCGACTGTGTTAAGCTCCGCTACGGAACATCTCGTGAAGAGAACCCATACCTGTGGGATTACATCGCTGATTACACACGATTGATGGCAAAGCACTTTGCCGGCTTCCGTATCGACAACGCTCATTCGACTCCAATCAAGCTGGCACAATATATGCTCGATGAAGCGCGCAGAGTAAATCCAAACCTTTGCGTCGTAGCCGAGCTTTTCTCCGGATCAGAGGATATGGACTTCAGGTTCGTCAAAGAATTGGGCCTTAGCTGCTTGATTCGAGAGGCAATGCAAGCATGGAGCACCCAGGAGTTGAGTCGCCTATGCCATCGTCACATGGGAGACCCTATTGGTAGCTTTGAGACAGACGAAGTAATCAACGTTGCAAGTCAACACGATGCGCTAACAAACGGAACCAACGGAGCAACTTCTGGACGACCCGAAATGATTCGAATCATCAAACAGAGTCCAGTTCACGCACTGTTCATGGACTGCACACATGACAACGAAATGCCGGCCCAAAAGCGAGATGCTCGAGATACTTTGCCAAACGCTGCTCTAGTCGCCATGTGTGCTTGTGCCACTGGAAGTGTCATGGGTTATGACGAGATCTATCCACAACTCATTGAGCTTGTACACGAGACAAGACCGTATTCGTCACCATATTCCAACGGACAAGAGATCAAAGTTCAAGCTGCGGATGGTGGTATTGGTAATATCAAGAAGATCATGAACCAGATTCACGTTCTCATGGGCAAAGACGGTTACGACGAAACTTATCTGCATCACGACCACGAGTACATTACCGTCCATAGACAGCATCCGTCCTCCCGCAAAGGCTACTTCTTGATTGCACACACTGCTTTCCCTGGCTACGGCAACGGCAATGCCGGCTTTCCTCCAGTTACAATTCCTGGAACAAGAGCAAACCTGCTAGGTGCATGGATGTTGGAGGTCGACAACAGCGAAGCCGCAAAGTATGCCGCAATCCATGACAAAGTTCTTCGTGGTCTGCCTTCGAGAACCAAAGACATACGCGGAGTGAGGTGTGAATGGAAAGATAGTCAGACTGTCATAACAGTGCCTGAAACATTCCCTCCTGGTAGCATCGCCATCTTTGAAACCTGGATTCCTGGTGCAGAGCATACTGAAGGTCTTGACAAGTTTGTTACTCGTGGCGCCGGCGAAGCTTTCAAGAACTTGTCTCTCATTGATCTCAATTTCTTGATGTACAGAGCGGACTCTGAAGAGCGTGACACCAGCAACGGACAGGATGGTACTTACAACATCCCTGGTTATGGAAACACGGTCTACTGTGGCTTGCAAGGTTGGTGGAGTATCCTACGGGATATCATACGAGAGAACAACTTAGGCCATCCACTGTGTCAACATTTGCGAGAGGGTACTTGGGCACTCAACTACACTGTCGGTCGACTACAGAAAGCATCAAAGCAAAAGAGGTGGACCAACCTCCGTGAGCCAGCGAATTGGCTGCAAGAACGCTTTGCAGCGATTCAAAAGCTGCCTACTTTCCTACTGCCTCGTTACTTCGCCATGGTCATGCAAACGGCATACAACGCTGGTGTCGATCGCTCAATTGAATTGATGAGCTTGAACATCCAACACAGTCAAGAGTTTGTTCGCAGCCTTGGTCTTGTTACCGTGCAAGTCACCGGTCATGTGAACACTGCTGGATTGTGGCCTGATGAGCTCAAACGGTCTCCTAGTCTTGCGGCAGGTCTTCCACATTTTGCTGTTGAATGGGCGCGTACATGGGGTCGCGACATCATGATTGCCATGCGAGGTCTCCTTATCAGTACTGGACGGTATGAAGAAGCCAAGGATCACATCTTGGCCTTTGCCAGTGTCCTGAAGCATGGCATGATACCCAACTTGCTCAACAAAGGCACTCTACCACGATACAACTCTCGAGACTCAGTCTGGTTCTTCTTGCAGTGCATTCAAGACTACTGTAAGATTGCACCCGACGGCTCAAGCTTTCTGAAGGCATCTACAAAGCGACGGTTTTTGCCGTATGATGACAAATGGTTCCCTGTCAACGATCCCAGAGCCTACTTGGAGTCATCAACTATTGAAGAGATTATTCAAGAAGTCATGCAGAGACATGCGACTGGACTATCATTTGAGGAGTACAACGCTGGACCACAACTCGACAGCCAGATGAAACCGGAAGGTTTCCACATTAAAGTCCATGTCGACTGGAGCAATGGTTTTATCTTCGGTGGTAATCCGTGGAACTGCGGGACATGGATGGACAAGATGGGAGAATCTGAGAAGGCTGGCAACAAGGGTATTCCAGGAACTGCTCGAGACGGTGCGGCTATCGAGATCACCGGCCTCTTATACAGCACATTGGCTTGGCTAGACAAGCTTCGTAAGAGCGGCCAGTACGGTTACGACGGAGTGAGCCTGGAAGGCGGATCAAAAGTAATTACTTGGAGCGACTGGGCAGAACTCATCAAAGCCAACTTTGAACGATGCTACTATGTTCCACGATATAAGAGCGAAGACTCCGACTACGACATCAATTCGGCTATTGTGAACCGCCGCGGCATCTACAAGGATCTCTACAAGTCTAGCAAGGAGTACGAAGACTACCAATTGCGACCAAACTTCCCTATCGCCATGGTAGTCTCACCAGATCTCTTCACACAGGACAAGGCATTGTACGCAATTCACATGGCTGACAAAATCCTACGCGGCCCACATGGCATGGCGACGCTTGACCCATCCGACTACAACTACCGACCGTACTACATCAATTCTGACGATTCGACCGACTTTGCGACCGCCAAGGGCCGCAATTACCACCAGGGACCCGAGTGGCTGTGGCCAACCGGCTTCTTCTGCCGCGCCCTCCTTAAGTTTGATCTTATGCGGCGACGGACAGCCGACGAGCGCGTTGAGAGCTTCCAGCAAGTTACGCAACGGCTTAAGGGTTGCATGGAGATGATTCGTACGAGTCCGTGGGCTGGGCTTACGGAGCTTACGAATAAGAACGGAGCGTTTTGCAGCGATTCGGTAAGTGCATTTGCGATTTTTGTGAGAGATTATTGTTGCTAACGGTTTCTACACAGTGTCCGACTCAAGCTTGGTCTGCTGGTTGTTTGATCGATTTGTTCCAGGAAGCGCGCGAGTTGACGGACCACTATGAGGCGCAGGATGGTGTAAACGAGTGAGCTACGCGATCAGTTGTGAAGATCCGAGCATCATGGCGTCTCGTGCCCAGACTACCTAAGGCACGGCGTGATATGTGGTATTCGGTCGAGGAAGTAGTCATGGTGCGGCGGATCTGAGAACGAGAGCGGAAACGAAAATCGGCGGCACAATGGTTTTCTTTGGAGCAGCATGCATAGCTATAACCTAGATACCTACTTTCAAAGCAGTGAACTT
>Ga0335072_10001067_pt1 | contig 46806 bp, 40 predicted proteins | sample Lox_Sample_21_FD_206725 | JGI IMG/M metagenome (GOLD analysis project Ga0335072, IMG submission 206725) | Soil microbial communities from Loxahatchee National Wildlife Refuge, Florida, United States - Lox_Sample_2.1 | ecosystem: Environmental > Terrestrial > Soil > Wetlands | place: USA... | reverse complement strand
CGGAAGACCGCACGTCACCCTCGTCGGGCTATGGATTGGTCTATACCGGTTCCCGTGCTTCCTACTAATACCAGATGCTTCAGGGGTGCTTGCGCAGTGGGGGACCTCAGTTCATGACAGCTTCATGAGAGCGTCGTCGAGGTGTCAGAGGCGGCCGTGGCTGGTGCCCGGAACCAGGGCCGGCGCGCGGGAGATCGTGCTCCCGGCGTTACATCGGCCCGCGCCGCGTCAAAACCCCTGAAGGGACGGCACTGGCTCATCGCCGGCCCGATCGCGGGAGCTCGCCGGACAGGCGGGCCGAGTCGGCCAGGTTCAGGGGATGCCACCCGGGCCTGCCGCTGGCGCGCGAGGCACGAGAGCCGCGACGGCGATGGCGCGGTGCGACGAACGTCACGTGGTCCCGTGGGGTCAGGTCGTTATGCGCGCGGGGGGCAGCCGCAGCTCTCCCTGACGATCAGCTCGGTAGGCAGCCGCTCCATCCTTCGCGCCGCGGCTCGGTCGGCGATCCGGTCAAGCAACAGGGCGCAGGCCCGCTCGCCGACCAGCCGCATTGACTGCCGAACGGTGGTAAGCGGCGGGGTCAGCATGGACCCGAGGTGGATGTCATCAAAGCCCGTCACGGCGATATCGGCGGGGACCCTGATCCCCGCCGCCTGCAGCTCGCGCATGGCCCCGATCGCCATCTGGTCGTTTCCGCAAACGATGGCATCGGGCCGCTCCTGGCGGGGCGCGGCGAGAATCTCGCGCACTGCCAGCTGGCCGCTGATAGTGGCGAACCGGCCCTCAAAGCATCCGGCCAAGACCGCATCCGGGTACCGCGTGACCGCTTCCTCAAATGCGCGGCGGCGTTCCTGCGCGTCCGGGGCCTCAGGCGGCCCCGAGACATAGAAAAGCCGCTTGCGGCCATGCACCTCGACCAAATGCCGGGCCAGCGCGGTGGCACCCGACCAGTTATCGACGCATACCACATCGGCATGCGGTTCATCGGCCGCCCCCGCGATCAAGACAATCGGGACTCGCGCGGCCAGCAAGGCCAGCTCATCTGAGCTCCCCATGCCCTCCGCGATCAGCATCCCGTCAACCTTGGCTGAGACTTTCCTTAGCCGACGGTAGGCGCTCGGCCGGTCAGCCTCGGTGATGACCGAGATCAGCACCGACCATCCGACGCTGCTGAGCGCGACCTCCACGCCGCGCAGGACCTCTTCGATGAACAGGAGGCCCTCTTGCTCTATCTCCGTCTCCGGGCCGCGGCTCTCTATCGAGACCAGCCCGATCACTTCCTTGCGGTGCAGGGCCATGCTCTGGGCCGCGCCGTCGGGGACGTAACCCAGTTCCTCGATCACCGCGAGGACATGCTGGCGCATAGCTGAGCTAACTCCGGCCTGGCCATGCACCACCCGGGAAACGGTCGCGGTCGACACCCCGGCCGCACGCGCCACGTCGTACAGTGTGCATGCCGCCCGGTTATTCATAAGGCGCATGATAAGCCCCAGCCGCGACTCGGCGCTTACCGGCTCGGCTTTGGGCTGCCGCCGTTAACGGCGGCCCGCTGTTCTTAGCCGTCCGCCAGGCGGGCACGGCAGACACGAACGGTCCAGAAACCGAGGCGGCCCCAATAACCCGGCCTGGTCCTCTACACTATCTCTTACTGATCACCACGAAACAGGAGCATGTAATGGCGCAGAAGGTCCAGACCCTCTTCATCGACGACATCGACGGAGGGGAGGCCGAGCGAACGGTCCGCTTCGGCCTCGACGGAACCGAGTACGAAATCGACCTGAGCACCAAGCACAACGAAGAGCTCCGCGCCGCGCTGGGGACCTATCTCGCCCACGCTCGCAAGGTGGGGGGCACGGTCCGCCGCGCCGCCGGCCGTGGCGGTCGCAAGGCCAGTTCAGCGGACACGGTCGCCGTGCGCGCCTGGGCCAGGGAGAACGGCTATGACATCAAGGACCGCGGCCGGGTCCCCGCCGATCTCGTTGCTAAGTACCGGGCCGCCAACGGTCAGTAAGGCGAAGGGCGCCGCCTTTGCGGCGGCGCCGGCTTAGAACAGGTCTCCCCCGGTCAGCACATAGAGGAAGGGCACTAGCGGTATCAGCCCGAAGATGGCCCAGGCGACCTTGCTGAGTGTGCTCAGGTCCCTGCGCGACAGCAGGTTGATCCACATGAGCACCACCGCCAGCGGGTGGAGAATGCAGAGCAGGAGTTCAACTAGCTTCTTCATCGAGCCTCCAGGACCGGGTCGAATCATCTTCCTGCCCGCCGGCGGCGGGCGCAAACGGCTCCGCCCAGCAGGCCGGGAGGCGCCACCCCGAGCCGGCGCCCGCGCCCAGCGGGCGCCCGGGGGAACCTGGCAGCGACGGCAGGGGCGCCTGCCATTACCCAGCGACGCTGAGCCGCGATAATCGTTTAGCGCTAAGCTTTCCTGATATGCCCTTTTGGCGACGGGAGCAGGCATGCCAGCGCACGTGACCCGGTTCAGCGACAGCAGCATCAGGAATCTGGTAAGCGTCGTCAATGAGTTCCTCGAACGGAACTCCCTGGACACTTCAGATGTCCAGATTCAGTTCATCGCAACCTCCATAGCGGGCCAGACGGGAACATTCATCGCTCTGATCACGCACCAAAAGCCCCAGGGGTGACTGGCGACCGCGACCGCGGCCGCGGCGGGGCGCATTCTCACGGTCCGCGGGGCCTGGGCACCTTGCGGCGGGTCCTACCCTCTGTGTGAGGGGACCCGGACGGGGTAGTGGGCACCCGAAAACGAGGGGACATCACGTGAGCGATTACCCGAACCAGTCGCGGCAGGCCGGATGGCCAACCCAGCCGCCGCAGTACAGTCCGCCTGACTACAGCGCGCCGGACAGGCAGGCCTACGCGCAGGCTTACCCGGCGACTCCGCCCCGCAGACGTCGCCGCGGCCGCCGTGCCACCACCATCCTCGTCGCCGTGCTTGTCCTCATCGTGGCGCTGTTCGTGGCGGCCGACCGGATCGCGGTGGCCTACGCGCAGAACATGATCGCGAGCAAGATCCAGAGCCAGGCGGGCCTGTCGGCCAAGCCATCGGTCAGCATCAAGGGGTTCCCGTTCCTGACCCAGGTGGCCGCCCGGGACATCAAGCGGGTCGATATCAACGCGAGCAATGTGACCGAGGCCAAGGTCACGATCTCGAGCATCACCGCGACCGCGACCGGCGTGCACCTTAACTCAGGCTTCAACGGGGCGACGATCGACCAGATCAACGGCACCGCGCTGATCACGTACTCGTCCCTGGAGAACGTCCTGCAAATCCCGGGCGCGACGATCGCTCCCGATCCCTCAGGCGGGGCCGGCGCGGTGACGATCAGCGAGGGGTCCCTGGCCTCAGCGACCGGCCACATCGTGCTGACCGCCGCGAACAAGGTCACGGTCCAGGTAAACAGCCTCGGCGGGCTGGCCGGGCTGCTCAGCGGCGCCTTCGGGTCCTCGTCGAGCTACAACATCACCATCCCCGCGCTGCCGGTCGGCCTCCAGGTCACCGGCCTTTCGACGACAAGCCAGGGCGTCGAACTGCAGGCCAGCGCGCACGACACGAGCCTGTCGCAGTAGGGCGGCCCGATGACGGAAGCCGAGCATGTCCTGTCCGTTATCGTCTGCGGGGCGGCGCCGGCCGGGCGGGTCGCCACGCTGCTGCAGGAGGGGGTCGGCCGAGGCTGGACGGTGCAGGTCATCGCGACGCCGTCAGCGCTGCCCTTCGTTGACACCGAGGAGATAGCGGCGCTGACCGGCAGCCCGGTCCGCAGCCAGTACAGCAGGCCAGGCGATCCCCGCTCGAAGATTCCCGAGGCGATCATCGTGGCGCCCGCGACGTTCAACACGATCAACCAGTGGGCGCTCGGCATCAGCGACACCTACGCGCTTGGGATCCTGGCCGAGCAGACCGGCCTGGAGATCCCCATCGTCGTGATCCCCTTCGTCAGCGAGGCGCTGGCCGGCAGGCCGCCGTTCCAGCGCAGCGTCAAGGCACTGCGGGCGGAGGGCGTCAGCGTCCTGCTCGGCCCGGGCGGCATCCGGCCGCATCCCGTCCACACCGAGGCCGATCACGTGGCCGGCTTTCCCTGGCTCCTCGCCCTCGACGAGGTGAGCGGCATGACCGGCTTCGGCCTCGACTGAGGCCGCCGCGGTGACGGCCCGGCCGGCGCTTCGCGGCGCGCGGGCGCGTTCTTGCCCTTACTAGACTCGGTGATCATGGGCGAGACGAGCGCGATGCCAGGGCGGCGGATCGCGGGCTACGTGCTCCAGGAGCAGATCGGGTCGGGGGCAGGGACGCAGACCTTCCGAGCTCACGACGCGGCCACCGGCCGGGTGGCCGCGCTCCGGGTGGTCACGGATCAGGCCATGGCCGGGCACGCGGGGTTCCGCGACATGTTCCTGGCGAAAGCGCAGGCGATCGCCGCGCTCCACGACCCGCACATCGCCTCGGTCTACGCGGTCGGCGCCGAGGGTGGCATGCTGTATGTCGCCACCCGCTTCGTGTTCGGCAACAGCCTGGCCGCGCTGCTGCGCCCGGTTGACAGCTCGCTGCCGCCCACTCGGGCGGCGTCCCTCGTGACCCAGGCGGCCGCCGCGCTCGACGCGGCCCACGCGATCGGCCTGGTGCACTACGCCGTGATGCCGGCGAACATCCTGGTGGGCGCCTATCCGGGCCGGGCCGAGCAGGTATACGTGTCGGATTTCGGGCTGGCGAAACTGGCGTTCGACTACTGGGCCGACGTGGCCAGCAAGGACCGGCCTGCCGCCGCCGCAACCCTCGGCGACCCCGACTACCTCGCCCCTGAGAGCACTCGGGACGGCCGCGCGGATGGCCGCGCCGACCAGTATGCCCTCAGCTGCGTCGCGTTCCGCATGCTGACCGGGACGGTGCCGTTCAGCCGTCCCACCTCGCCGGCCACCTTGCTCGCCCACCTGTACGGCACGGTGCCCCGGCTGAGCGCGCTGCTGCCCGAACTGCCTGCCACCGTCGACGCGGTGCTGAGCAAGGCCATGGCCAAGGACCCGGCCGGGCGCTACGGATCGTGCGGCGAGTTCGCCGCTGCCCTCAGCGACGCACTGCCTTCCGAATAGCGGGGCGGGCGGACGTGGCGCCGCGGGGGATTCCGTTATGGCGGTATTTACTTACTGAGCCTCTCATCGGAGCTACCGGCTAACCGTGCCCTGATCGTTGTATCAAGGCGGGATTCGGCCCGTCCTATCTGGCATAAGGCGTGTAACGATGGCAAAGCGGCCGTGACGTCAGAGTAAATACGCGCGCCGAAGTGGAGACGTCAGTGACTGATAACCCCAGCGCAGCGCCCTCCGGAGTGCCAGGGCGCCTAGGACCAGGCAGTCGTATCGCGGGCTACGTGCTTGAGGAGCAGGCCGGGGCGGGCGGGATGGCGGTCGTGTTCCGTGCGCGGGACGAGGTCCTCGGCCGGCTCGTCGCGGTCAAGGTGCTCTCCCCCGCGCTGGCGGCCGACCAGGACTTCCGCACCCGGTTCCTGCGCGAGTCCCGGGCGATCGCGGCGGTCGACGAGCCGCACGTCCTGCCGGTCTACGCGGCCGGGGAGGCCAGCGGCGTCCTCTACATCGCCACCAGGTTCGTGGCCGGCGGGGATCTCGCGACCATGCTGCGCGAGGGCAGCGGCCCGGTGGCACCGGACCGGGTCGCCGCGGTCATCGAGCAGGTCTCCGCCGCGCTTGACGCCGCCCACGCGATCGGCCTGGTGCACAGGGACGTCAAGCCAGCCAACATCCTCATCGAGAACATTCCTGGCCGGGCCGAGCACGCCTACCTGTCGGACTTCGGGCTGACGAAGGCCAGTTCCGGCGCGACCGGGCTGACCGCCACCGGCATGTTCATGGGCACCCCCGACTACTGTGCTCCCGAGCAGATCCTTGGCCGCCCCGTCGATGGCCGCGCCGACCAGTACGCCCTGGCCTGCGTCGCGTTCAACCTGCTCACCGGCACCGTGCCCTACCAGCGTGAGGAGACGATCTCCACGCTGTTCGCCCACGTCAGGGACCCGATTCCCGTCCCGACGGCAATCCGCTCTGAACTGCCGGCCGCCGTGGACGCCGCGGTCGGGAAGGCGATGGCGAAGGACCCGGCCGAGCGCTACGCCTCCTGCGGTGAGTTCGCCACCGCGCTGCGCTGGGCGCTGGCGATGACCGAGGGGCAGCGCGCCCCGGGCCAGTCAGTGCCCCCGGCTTACGTCCCGACACCGGTGGTCCAGCCGCCGCAGCCCTCTCAGCCGCAGCCTTCTCAGCCGCAGCCTTCTCAGCCGCAGCCGTGGGCGAGCCCGGCGGTCGGCAGCCCGGTCCCGACCTGGGCGGCACCGCCGCCGGTGCTCCCTGGGTACTACGGGCAGGGCGGCACGCCACCCGGCAACGCCGTGCCACCATACGGGCCCGGTGGGACGCCGCCGGGACTCCCCTACGGCCAGGCTCCCGGCCCGTACCCAGCCAACCTGGTCTCCTTCCAGCCGCCTGTCGGCAGGAAGAACAGCAACGGGAAGATCATCGCCGGCGTCGCCGCGGCCGTGGTCATCGTCGTGGGGGGCATTGGGGCGGGCATCGCGCTCTCCGGCCCGGGCCACAGCACGTCAACAAAGAAGCAAGCCCAGCCGGTCCTGGCCGGCGCGACCAGGGCGGCCACCTTCACGCCCCCGGGCGGCGGCACCATGAGCAGCGCGCTCTTCAGCCCGGACGGGACGCTCATCGCGGCCGAGGGCGGCCCCGACCACAAGTCGGATGTCTACCTATTCAGCGCCGGCACCCACAGGTACGTGACCACGATCAAGATGCCAGACGGCGGCAAGGCGGTCCCGCTGACCTTCACCCCTAATGACCAGGGCCTGATCACGGTGGACGAGGGTCCCTCAAGCACTTCCATCTGGAAGATCTACGAGTTCTCCGTGAAGACCGGCCAGCATGGCGGGGGCGTGACGGTGCCGTACGCCGCCTACGACGTCGACAGCGACGGCAGCGTGGAGGCCAACGAGACCGAGAACGCCAAGGACATCGACGTCTGGGACCTGCTCAGCGGGGCGCATACCGGGCACTTCAAGAACCCCACCACGGCCAGCACCATCCCCAACAGCCTCTATGTCGACAGCAATGGCCAGGAGATGCTGATCAGTGCGGAGAACGGCGAGACGTACGTGATGAGCACGGCGACCGGGGACACGGTCGCGACGTTCCGCTTCCACTACGTCGCGGGCGGGGATGTGCCGGTGCTCAGCCCGGACGGCCGGACCGTCTACGTCCCCGGCTACGGCAGCACCGCCGCCCAGATCTGGAACGTCGCCAGCCAGGCCAACGTGACACCGCACAACCGGCTCTGGACGAGCAAGAGCTACGTGCTCGCCTTCAGCACCGACGGCGGGATCGTCATCACTGGCGTCGACGGGACGATCGCGAATGACCTGTGGAACGTGGCCCTGGGATCGCACGTCACTACCCTCACCATCCCCGGCAGCACCAACTGGGGGATCGAGGACCTAGGCCCCAGCGGGGACGAGGTGCTGTACTCCAGCAACCCAGACAAGAACGGCGACTTCTCGGATCTCTACCTGTACACCGTCCCTTAGGAAACACGGGTGACAGATAACTCCAGCGCGCCACCCCAGCAAGCGCACGGGGACCTCGGGGCTGGCAGTCGCATCGCCGGCTACGTCATCGAAGGGCAGGCCGGCGCCGGGGGCATGGCCACGGTCTACCGCGCCAGGGACGAGGTGCTCAGCCGTCTCGTCGCGGTCAAGGTGCTCTCCCCCGCGCTGGCCGCCGACCAGGACTTCCGCACCCGGTTCCTGCGCGAGTCCCGGGCGATCGCGGCGGTCGACGAGCCGCACGTCCTGCCGGTCTACGCGGCCGGCGAGGCCGACGGCAAGCTGTACATCGCCACCAGGTTTGTCGCGGGCGGAGACCTGGCGACCATCCTGAGGGCCAGCGGCGGCCCGCTGGCGCCGGACCGGGTCGCCTCGGTCATCGAGCAGGTCGCCGCGGCGCTCGACGCCGCCCACGCCATCGGCCTGGTGCACAGGGACGTCAAGCCAGCCAACATCCTCATCGAGCACGTGGCGGGCCGGGCCGAGCACGCCTACCTGTCGGACTTCGGGCTGATCAAGCCCACATCGGAGGCGACCGGGCTGACCGCCACCGGGATCTTCATGGGCACGCCCGACTACTGCGCACCGGAGCAGATCCTCGGCCGCCCCGTCGATGGCCGCGCGGACCAGTACGCGCTCGGCTGCGTGACGTTCTGCCTGCTTACCGGAGTCCTGCCGTATCAGCGTGACGAGACCATCGCCACCCTCTTCGCCCACGTCAAGGACCCGGTGCCCGCTGTCACGGCGATGCGTGGCGAGCTGCCGGCTGCCGTGGACGCCGTGCTGGCCAGGGCCATGGCCAAGGATCCGGCCCAGCGTTACGCCAGCTGCGGCGCGTTCGCCCGCGCGCTGAGCGCGGCGACGCTCGCCCCCGGCGCGCTGGGCGCGGCGACGCTCGCCGGGCAGCCCCAGGCGCCGTCCGGTGCCCAGGTTCCGAGCAGCCGGCCAACCCCGCCGGCCGGCCTCGTCCCTGGCCCCTGGCCAACCCCGCGGGCCAGCCCAGTCCCGGCCGGCTGGCAGCCGCCGCCAGGCCCGTACGCCATCGCGCCTGGGCAGGTTCCTCCGGTTCCTGGCGGGCCCGCCAGGCGGCAGCGCAACCCGGCGGTCCTGGCCGCGGTGTCGGCCGCGGTGGCGATCATCGCCGCCGGCGTCGGGGCGGGTGTCGCCCTATCCGGCCGCGCGGCCACGTCGTCCAGTGCGACCGGGCCGTCGGGCGGTCACCTGGAGGCACCGTCGACGTCCGTCCGGGTCGCCACGTTCACCGCCCCGGCTGGCGGCGACATCAGCTACGCGTTCTTCAGCCTCGACGGCAGGCTCGCTGTCGGTCAGGGCGCCAGCGCCCACCCGGGCAGCATCTACATCTGGGACACGGCCAGCAGGAAGTACCTCACGACGCTCACGATGCCAAACGGCGACCGGTCGCAGGCCCTGTGCGTCACCCCGGACGATAAGACGCTGATCGCCGTCGACCTCAAGACCTACACCATCTACCGGTTCGAGCTAGCCTCCGGGCGGGCCAGCGTGGCCCGCTCCGTGCCTGAGGCGGCCTGGAACGTCAGCGCCGACGGCAGCACGCTGGCCAACGGGGTCCTTGCGGGCAATGCCATCGATGTGTTCAACGTGGCCACCGGCGCCCACACTGAGCACCTGAAGAACCCGACCACGGCCTCGACCGTGCCCAACAGCCTCTACCTCGACAGCAACGGGCAAGAGCTGCTGATCAGCGCGAAGAACGATGAGACCTACGTGATCGACGTCCAAACCGGCCGCACGCTCGCGTCCTTCCCCTACCAGTACGTGGCGGGAGGCCAGTTGCCCGTCCTCAGCCAGGACGGCAGCACGGTCTACGTCCCGGGCAACGGGACCGCGCCCGCCCAGATCTGGGATGTCGCCACCCGCTCCAACCTCACCCCGGACGACCCGCGGTGGCCGTCGAAGGACAACGGCGTCGTCTTCAGCGTGGATGGCCTGACCGCCGTCACTAGCCCGCCGGGGGCCGACTACTTCGACCTGTGGAACGTCTCAACCCGCTCACACATCGCCAGGACCGTGGTGGCCGGCGGCGGGAACGACGTGCTAGAAAGCCTCGGGCCCGGCAACAGCGAGCTGCTGCTCGGCAGCTCATGGGACTCGGCCGCGCGGGGCAGCGCGGACGTCTACCTGTACGACATCCCGTAGGCCGCGACCGCGACAGCACGAAAACCGGGTGAGATTCCCCCAGGCAGCCATTAATCTCCGCAGATGTGGCGATAACCAGGGCAGTGCGGGCCAGCACGTCCGCGATTGCCCCGAGCCAGCCGCGGATCAGCGGCCGACAGGCGTGGCGGCTGCTGTGGGCATCAAGCCGACCGGTCTCGCTGCTGGTCATCGCCTGGGTCGTGGCAGGCGGCGTGATACCGCCGCTTGTCGTGGCCGCACTGGGGTTCGTCGTTGGCGCCATCCCGGCCGCCGTGCGCGGTGGTATCAGCTCAGCGGCAGGCCATCGCCTGATCGGGCTGCTTGCCATCGCCGCGCTGATCTACGCCGCGTCGCTTGTCACCGACCCGGTCGGCGGCGCCCTCGGCACCGCCGCCGGCCAGCGGGTGACCGGTGGGCTGCAGGCCCGGCTGCTGCGCGCGGTCGGCGCTCCCGTCGGCATCTCGCACCTGGAAGACCAGGAAACGCTCGACCGGCTGGCCCGGGCGGAGGGGTCGCTGACCGGCTTCTTCCCCGGCGACGCGCCCGTCACGTGGGCTGGGCTGCTTGCCAGCCGGCTGTCGGGAATCATCGGCTGCGCGGCGATCGCGGCCTACGTCTGGTGGCTCGGGCCGCTGCTGCTGGTGATGTGGGTGCTCGTCCGCCGCGTCATGCTGGCCTCGGTGCTGCGGCAGGCGACCGACCTGCGCGGTCAGACGACGGCGATGCGGCGGGCCTGGTACTTCACCGGAGTCGGCTCGAAGGCACGGGACGCCAAGGAAATCCGCGTCTTTGGCCTGGCCCGGTTCGTCGCCGGGATGTACCGCCAGGAGTTCTCCGCCGCGATCCGGGCCGGGCATGCCGGGCTGCGGGACATGCACCGGCGGGCGGCGGCTTGCTTCGCCTGTGTCCTGGCCGGCTACGGGCTCGCCCTGTTCGTCATCACCGACGCCGCGCGCACCCACCAGATCGGCCTGCGGTCGCTGGCGATCTTGCTGCCGATGCTGTCGGTGTCGATGGCCGCAGGCAGCATCTCCTTTGACGACATCACCCTGGCCTGGACCCTGGCGGGCCTGCCGGACATGGACGAGCTTGAGCAGCAGCTGATCCCGCCGACCGCCGGTCCCGACGCGCAACCGTCGCAGGCCGCCGGCCCAGGCCTCCCGGCTGGCCTGCCGCGCGAGTGCGTCCGGTTCGAAGAAGTGACCTACCGCTATCCCGGCGGCGCCAGGGACGTGCTGTCCGGCGTCGACCTGGAACTACACGCGGGGACCTCCACTGCCCTCGTCGGGGTGAACGGGGCGGGCAAGTCCACGCTCGTCAGCCTGCTCGCCCGGCTGCGCGACCCGACGCACGGGCGGATTCTCGTCGATGGGCAGGACATCCGTGACCTGGATCCCGCCCAGTGGCAGCGCGCGATAGCGCTCATGCCCCAGTCGCCAGTGAGGTTCCCGACGTCGGCACGGGAGAACGTGACATTCGGCGCGTTCGAATACCGGGACGATTCCGACGGCATCGAGCGGGCGGCCGACAGATCGGGGTTCGCCGCGGTGCTGGCCGGGCTGCCCGACGGCTGGGAAACCGTGCTGTCCAAGGGACTGCCGGGCGGCGTCGAGCTGTCCGGCGGCCAGTGGCAGCGGCTGGCCCTGGCCCGGGCGCTGTTCGCCACCGAGCACGGGGCGCGCGTCCTCGTGCTCGACGAGCCGACCGCCGCCCTTGATGTCCACACCGAAGCGCGGTTCTACGAGCGGTTCCATGAGATCACCAGCGGGCTGACCACGCTGGTGATCTCGCACCGGTTCGCCACGGTACGGCGGGCGGCGCGGATCTGCGTGCTCGACGGCGGGGTCATCACCGAGCAGGGCAGCCATTCCGAGCTCCTCGCCCGCGACGGCACCTACGCGCGGATGTACCGGGTGCAGGCGGCGAGGTTCGGAAAATGAACATTCCGCCGACCCGGCCCGACAGCCAGGTCCCGTCCGACAGCCAGGTCCCGTCCGAGGGCCCCGCCACTGGCCTGGCCGACCCGGTCCCTCGGGGGGCGCCACGACGGTACGCGCGGCTGGGCGCGATCTTTTTCCTCGACGGCTTCAGAGCGGCTCCTGGCTGGATGACCCTGGTCACCGTGATGCTCGCGGGTGGCGGCGTCGCTGGCACCTGCTACCCGCTTGGCTACCGGCTGCTTGTGGACGGGGCGCTGAACGGATCGATCGCCGCGGTGGCGGAAGGGATCGCCGTCGTCGCCGGGATGCTGGCACTGGCGTGGGTGCTCACGGCGGTCGGGGCAACCGAGGCGATGGCCCTGTCGGACCGGATCGCGGTCTACCGGACTGAGCACCTGATCGAGCTGATCAGCGGCGTGCCTGGTCTTGAGCACCTGGAGCGCCCCGACTACCTCACCGAGGTCGAGCGGCTCAACGCCGGGCGCCGGCAGCTCGCGGCCGCGCCCAGGCAGATCCTCACCAACGTCACCTCGGCCGCCCGCATCATCGCCCTGCTTGTCCTGCTCGGCTCGGTGTCGCCGTGGCTGCTGCTGCTTCCAGTCACGGCCGTCCCGCCGCTGGCCTGCGACCGCCTGGCCAAGCGCATCACGAGAAACTCTGAGAACGCGATGGCCGCGGACCGTCGCCTCGCCGGGATGCTGTTCGAGCTGGCCTCGGACGCGGAGTCGGCCGGTGAACTGCGGTCCTACGGGCTGTCTGGGCTAATCTCGGCCAGGCACGCGGCGCTGAGCGTGGCCCTTAACCGCCGCGCCCGGGCGGAGGCGGTCAAGGTACTGGCCGTGCAGGGAGCCGGGTGGCTGCTTTACGCCTTCGGCCTGATGGCCGCGATCGGCTTCACCGCCGTGCGCGCGGCCGACGGGGCGATCACCTTGGGCACCGTGCTCATGACCGTCTCGCTGATCCGCCGCTCGCGCACCCAGCTGGCCTCGGCCGCGTCCGGGTCGGGGGCACTGGTCGAGACGCTGGCCACCGCGGACAGGCTGCTGTGGCTGGAGGACCACCACGCGAAGTCGGTGGCCCGTTGCGGCACTGAGTCCGCCCCCGGCCGGCTTGTGTCCGGCATAACCCTGCGCGACGTGGGCTTCTGCTACCCGGGAACCCAGCGGCCTGTCCTGGCCCATCTCAGCCTCGACATCCCGGCGGGAACCACGGTCGCCGTGATCGGGGAGAACGGCTCGGGAAAGACGACCCTGGTCAAGCTGCTGCTGGGGATGTACGCCCCCACCTTCGGGGCGATCATGGTCGATGACCGGCCGCTGACCTCATTGTCTCCGGACTCGTGGCGGTCGCGGTGCAGCGCGGCGTTCCAGGACTACTCACGGTTCTCGCTGCCGGCGGTGTCATCGGTGGGGGTCGGAGAGGTCGCGTCGCACGCCTGCGAGCCGCTGGCGCTGGCCGCGCTCGACCGAGCGGGGGCCGCTGACCTGGCCGGGCAGTTGCCTGCTGGGCTAGGAACGCAGATCGGCGGACCCTACACCGGCGGGCACAACCTGTCCGGGGGCCAGTGGCAGAAGGTTGCCCTTGGCCGGGCCATGCGCCGCCCCGATCCGCTGCTTGTGGTGCTCGATGAGCCGACAGCCTCGCTGGACGCGCAGGCCGAGCATGAGCTTTTCACCAGGTACACGTCGGCCGCGACCGCGCTGGCTGCCTCAGCGGGCACGATCACGCTGCTGATCTCCCACCGCTTCTCCACGGTCCGGATGGCCGACCTCATTGTCTACCTGGATCAGGGATCGGTCGTCGAGGCGGGCAGCCACTCGTCGCTGATGGCCGCGGGCGGCCGCTACGCCGAGGTCTTCACGTTGCAGGCAGCCGGATATGACTGAGCCGCGGCGCGGCGCCAGGCCTACAGGCAGCCCCCCGCGAACGGACGCCTATAGGCCTATTTATCATCCGAATATGGGGATTTTCGTCCGGCACCGAGCGCGTGACCCGCGTGGGCACGGCCAGCCGGACAACTATGCCAGCCGACCGCCCAAGGACCTGGGCGACGACTGGCAGGGCAGGACGCCAGGGCCAGCACCCAGCTACGAAACGCGTGGCGCCGACTACCCGTCGTCGCCGCCGTGGGCTAGGCGAGGATCGCGCACGACGCTGGAGCCGATGAGAGCACACCGCTCTCGGCAGTCACTCTTGTCGGGCTTCATACCGAATCGTACGCTTATCAATTGATAATTCGTCATTCCCCGACAGTTGCACGTGCATCCGGTCTAAAGTGACGGTCACATCAACAGCGGGCTAGGACCGGATCACCAGGGCTAGGCGATGGGGCATCCAATACGACCAGCAGCGGCCAGGCTGCCGGTACGCAAGAATGACAGGCGCGCTGACGCTGCCGCGCGGCAGCGTCCCGGCGCGCACGCGGCCCACGGGCACGCGGCACCACCACAAGCGCGCCCGGCGTCGAGGCCGCCACGCGGTACTCCAGGACAGGTGGCGCTCGGTAACTGGCCGGTGGCACGGCGACTGATCGCCGTCATCGTCCTCGCCACCGCGATGGGCGTTATCTTCGGCGGTATCCAAGTCGCATCCGCCATCGGCCAGGAGCAGCAGTACAGCCGGGTGACGCACCTGGCTCAGCTCGAGCAGCAGGGCATCAACCTGGCGAATGCCCTGGAGACCGAGCAAGCGGAGACGGCCAAGTACCTGGCCGTGGACAACGCTGAGGAGAGCAACAACCCCCACACACCGAGCTTGGCCCAGCAGCTGGCCAGCTGGTGGGGGCCGACCTCGATGACCGGCGTCAGCAACTCCACCGGCGGGCTTACCGGCCAGGCCGCGACCGGCTTCATGCAGGTCGCGTCGGCCGTCAATGGCTCTTATCCGGCAGCCGTCGTGGCCGACCTGGCCGACGTGCAGGACAACGTCATTGGCTTCCTGCCCTCACTGCGTGGTGAAGCGCAAAACGGCGGCAGGCCCGCGCCGGCCGGCGGGGAACTTGACTCGGTTACCGACTACACCTACGTGATCGACACGATCTTCCAGCTGAACCAGGCCATCGCCCAGGGCAGCGGCGACAGCGTGCTGACCAACCAGGTGCAGGCGCTGGCGGCGCTTTCCGAGGCGAAGGCTGAGGTAGCACAACAGCACGCCATCTTGTGGGCCGCGTTCACCAGCTTCGAGGACTTCAACGGCTCGTACCAGCCCAGCCAGGACGGTAACAAGGCCCTCTCGCTCGACATGCAGGAGCTCGCCGACGCGCTTACCAACGCCCAGTCGCTGCAGGCGGGGTACACCAACTCGTTCGAGTCGTTCGCACCAACCGCCGTGGCGTCGGAAACTGAGGCCGACTCGTTCACCAAGGTGAACAACACGATGCAGTCGGTCGAGGGCTACGTCATCGGCCAGCAGAACCTCGACATCAGCGGCGCGGGCATACAGCCGGGGGCGAACCAGGCCGCCGCGTGGAACGCCGACTCCACCGCGGCGCTCGACGAGTTCGGGCAAGTCGAGACCCAGCTCTCGCAGCTCATCATCAACCGCGCCGAGCTGCTCCACCGGAACGCGGAACAGTCCGCCTGGGAAACGGCGATCGCGACCGTGGTCGTCTTGCTGCTGATCGCGGGAGCGGCACTGCTCGTCGCCCGGTCCCTGGTGCTGCCGCTGCGGCGACTGCGGGCAGGAGCACTGGAGATCGCCTCGGTCAGCCTGCCGCAGCGGGTCCGGCAGATCGCCGAGGCCCCCGAGCTGTCGCAGACGATGGAGATCGCACCCATCGACGTGATGTCCGTGGACGAGATTGGCCAGGTGGCCAGAGCCTTCGACCTCGTCCACCAGGAGGCGGTGCGGCTGGCGGGCAACGAGGCGGGCCTGCGCAGCAACCTGAACGCGATGTTCGTCAGCCTGTCGCGGCGCAGCCAGTCACTGATCGAGCGGCTATCGCGAATGATCGACAACCTCGAGCTGAACGAGGACGATCCCGACCGGCTGTCCAACCTGTTCTCGATGGACCACCTGATCACCCGCATGCGCAGGAACTCAGAGAACCTGCTGGTGCTGGCCGGGCACGAGGGCGCGCGCAAGCGGAGCGATCCGATCCTCCTTGGCGACATCGCCAGGGCCGCGACGTCGGAGATCGAACAGTACGGCCGGGTGGTGCTCAACATCCAGCCCGGGATTGAGATCGCGGGCCAGGCCTCCACCGACGTCGTCCACCTGCTGGCCGAGCTCATCGAGAACGCCACCATGTACTCCTCCCGTGAGACGGAGGTGTACGTGACAGCGCAGGAACTCAACACTGGCGGCGTCCTCATCGAGGTCACCGACAGCGGCGTGGGCATCTCCGAGTCCCGGCTTGAGCACTTCAACAAGCAGCTGGACGAGCCCCCGGTGGTCGACGTGTCGGTGTCACGGCACATGGGCCTGTTCGTGGTCTCGCACCTGGCCGCGCGGCACGGGGTGGCGGTACGGCTGCGCCCGTCGTCGCCGTCCGGCCTGGTGGCAATGGTCTGGCTGCCCCACACGGTGGCGGCCAAGTCGACCATCGGGTACGGGGAGCGGCTGCGCCGACTGGGAGCCGGGCACCCGAACACGCCCGCGGAGCAGGGCGCCTCGGGCGGCTACCCCGCTGCGAGGCAGGCTGAGCCCCAGTACGCGGCGGCCGGCAGCCTCCCGCAACGGGAAGCCAGGGACTACGGGACCACCGCGAACGGCGGCCCGGCCAACGGCGGCCCCGCAGGCGCAGGCCCCGCCTACGGCGCCGTGGCAAGCGGAGGCCCCACACACGCACAGGCACAGGCACACGCTGGCACGGCAAGCGGCCCGGCCAACGGCGGCCCCGCCTACGGCGGCCCGGCCAACGGCGGTTCGGCCTACGGGGCCGCGGCGCGGGGGCCGATGACAGGACAAGGAGCGATGACAGGGCAGTCAACCTCGAACTGGTTCAGGCCCCGGCCGCCTGTCGGCGGCCAGGACCGGACGTCCGGCGGTCAGCCGCGCGTCCCCTCAGGCGCTTCCCGCTCCGATTCGTCCTATCAGCGACAGGTATCCGGAGGGCAAGAACCCGACCAGCGCGGCCAGTGGGGAAGTCAGCAGGGTGCGTTCGGCCAGCCCTGGGGACTTGGCGAGGCTCCCGAGCCGGTCAGCGGCGGCACCACCGGTGCGGGCCTGCCCGTGCGGGTGCCACAGGCTAACCGGGTCCAGAGCGGCCAGCCCGCGGGGGCCGACCAGGGGCAAGATCCCCGCCTCGCGGGCACGACGACCGCGCCGCTACCGGCACCGCCCAGCGGGCAACGCCGGTCGCCAGAAGCGGCGCGCAGCCGCCTCAGTGGCTTCCAGCACGGCACCCGCCGGGCCGAGGCACAGGCACCCCGCTCAGGAGAGGGATCAGGGCGTTGAGCGACCTAGATTGGCTTGTCACGGACTTCACTACGAGAGTCCCCGATGTCGCGCACGCGGCCGTCATCTCGGCCGATGGCGTGGCGCTCGCGCTGTCTGAAGGGATCCCGGTCCAGCACGCGGGGCAGCTGGCGGCGATCACCGCTGGCCTGACCAGCCTGATTCAGGGCGCGGCGCGCGTCTTCGAGGCGGGCGAGACCATCCAGGCACTGGTCGAGATGGAGGCGGGCCTGCTCCTGGTCAAGGCGATCAGCGATGGGTCCAGCCTGGCCGTCCTGGCCGCGGCACAGTGTGACATCGACCTGGTTGCCTACGAGATGACACTGCTCGTCGAGGCAGTCGGCGAGGTCCTGACTCCCAGGATACGCCAAGGGATCTAACAAGTTCGTTACAGATAATTCCCAAGTAACGTCTTTAGGCTGGGCACCTGTCACCGATCACGACAGGTGCCCAGCTCCAGGTAGAGACCGGTGACAGGGTGACTTGCGACCGCAACGAAGCTTGAGAAGTAGTAAAGTCGCAACCCAGTTATTCCAGCTACCTGATGACGGAGAACATATGCGGGTCCTCGTGCTCGGCGGTGACGGCTTCTGCGGATGGCCAACGTCCCTCTACTTGTCCTCCCGCGGTCACGATGTCACCATCTTGGACAACCTGAGCCGGCGGAAGATCGATGTCGACCTTGAGGTCCAGTCCCTCACCCCGATCCGCGCGCTCGGGGAGCGCCTGCGGGCCTGGCATGAGGTGACGGGCCGGGAAATCGGCTACGTGTCCCTCGACCTCGCGACCGAGTACGACCGGCTGGCCGCAGTACTGCGGGACCTGCGTCCTGACGCCATCGTCCACTTCGCGGAGCAGCGGGCCGCGCCGTACTCGATGCGCACGGCGGCAACCAAGCGCTACACGGTCGACAACAACGTGCGCGCGACGCACAACCTGCTGGCGGCGCTGGTTGACACCGGGGTCGACGCGGCCATCGCGCACCTGGGGACCATGGGCGTCTACGGCTACGGCTGGTCGGGGTCGGCCCCGATCCCTGAGGGCTACCTGACGGTCAAGGTTCCGACGCCGGACGGTGACCTCGAACGCGAGATCCTGCACCCGGCCAACCCGGGCTCGGTCTACCACATGACCAAGACCCTCGACCAGCTGATGTTCGCCTTCTACGCCAAGAACGACGGGCTGCGCATCACCGACCTGCACCAGGGAATCGTCTGGGGCACGCAGACCGACCAGACCGCCCTGGATGAGCGGCTGATCAACCGCTTTGACTACGACGGCGACTACGGCACGGTCCTGAACCGGTTCCTCATGCAGGCCGCCATCGGCCACCCGCTGACCGTGCACGGCACCGGCGGGCAGACCCGGGCGTTCATCCACATCAAGGACACCGTGCGCTGCGTGGAGATCGCGATCGAGCATCCCCCGGCCGCGGGAGACAAGCCGCAGGTCCTCAACCAGATGACCGAGACGCACCGGGTGGTCGACCTGGCCAAGCTCGTCTCCGATCAGACCGGCGCGCGGGTCGCCAACCTGCCGAACCCGCGCAAGGAGGCGGAGGAGAACGAGCTCATCGTCCGCAACGACCAGTTCCTCGCGCTCGGCCTCGAGCCCACCACGCTGTCGTCTGGCCTGCTCGAGGAGTCCACCAACATCGCGGCCAGGTACCGGCACCGCGCCGACCTGACCAAGATCGTGGCCCGCTCGGTTTGGCAGAGCGGGATGGCGACGTCGGATGACCTGCTGACCGAGCTACCGGACACTTCTGGGGACTGACGAGCGAGGCCAGCAAGACCATCGGCCAAAGTAGACATCATGTCCCGTGGTCGGGGGCATCCGTGATATCCTTGCGGGACCCCCGAGCCACGCGAGGTAATGATGGCATCCGGCGCACCACCGCGGGAACTGCGCGCACAGCGACAGCGCGGCCAGCTACCCGCCGAGGTGACCGCCTTCGTAGGCCGGAAAGTGGAGCTCTCGCGGACCGCGGCGATGCTGGAGACCGGTCGCCTGGTCACAATTGTCGGGCCCGGCGGCGTTGGCAAGACGCGGATCGCGCTGCGCGTCGCCGCCCAGGTCGAGGACCGCTACCCGGACGGCGCCTGCCTCGTGGAGCTGGCCGGCCTTGAGGATCCCGACCTGCTGTGCGCTACCCTGGCCGCCTGCCTCGGGCTTCCCGAGCAGGATGCAGGATCGGAGCGGGACGCGGTCTTCGGCTACCTGCGCGAGCGGCGCCGCCTGCTGCTCATCCTGGATACCTGCGAGCACCTCCTCGACGCGTGCGCGGAACTCGCCGAGCAGGCACTGTCACAAGCCCCGGGGGTAACCCTGCTCGCCACGAGCAGGCAGCCGCTTGATGTCCTCGGCGAGCAGACGTTCCCGGTGGCACCGCTCCCTGTCCCCGCGAGCACCGACGCCACCGGCGGCGGTGACGCGGTCGAGTTGTTCGCCCAGCGGGCCGCGGCGGCAGTTCCTGGCTTCCGCGTGACCGCCACCAACCGGGGCGATGTCATCGCGCTGTGCCAGCGACTCGATGGCATCCCGCTGGCGATAGAACTGGCGGCCGTCCGGCTGCGGGCCCTCCCGCTTGCCGAGCTTACCCAGCGGCTAGATAACCGGTTTCACGTGCTGGCCAGTGGCAGGCGCGGCGCGGTCCCGCGCCACCAGACACTGCGCACGGCGATCGAGTGGAGCCACAAGCTGTGCAGCCCGTCCGAGCAAGAGCTGTGGGCTCGCCTTTCCGTGTTCGCTGGCTCCTTCGACCTGGACGCGGTCCATGAGGTGTGCGCTGACCCGGGAACGCCCTATGAGCAGTCGGTCGAGACGCTCGTCGGGCTGGTCGACAAGTCGATCGTGACTTCAGAGCCCGGTGAGGGCCCGCGCTACTCCATGCTCGACACCCTCCGCGAGTTCGGTGCCGTTCGCCTCGCGGACTCGCCCGATGGCGACGGGGTCGCCGGCCGACTGGTCTCCCGGTGCCTGCGGCTGGCCCGGCGGTTTGACGCGCACCTGCTCGACGACAACCAGGCGGCGATGTTCCACCAGCTGAGGGGCGAGCAGGCCAACATCCGCACGGCACTTGGGTACGCGCTGGCCGGCTCACGAGGAGGCAAGGACCAGGAGCGCGATGGCGCCGAGCTCGCCATCGCGCTGCACGTCTACTGGCAGATCTCGGGGCTGCTCACGGAGGGCCGCCACTGGCTGGGCAAGGTCCTTGAGCGATTCCCCCTCCCGTCACGGCAACGCGCGAGCGCGCTGATGACCCAGGGCAGCCTGGCCACCTTCTCCGGTGACATCCCGGTCGCGCTGGCCGACATCCGCGACGGCATCACCATGGCAGCCGAGCTCGACGAGCCGCAGATCGTGGCCCGGGGTCAGATGTTCCTGAACCTGGCCCTGGCCGTCGCCGGACAGCACGAGGAGGCAGCCGCGGCGGGGGCGGAAGCGGTACGGCTGATGGCGGCCACGGGCAACCGGATCGGCCCGATCGCCATCCAGCCACAGCTGGCCCACTTGCAGGCGCTCGCCGGCGACCTGGAGCGCTGCCGTGAGACGTGCGCGGCGGGCCTTGGCGCCTTCAGCGAGCACAGCACCGAGCAGTGGGTGCACAGCTACCTGTTCCTTGTTGACGGCCTCGCGCTCTTCCTTGAGTCGGGCAGGCAACTCGAGTCCGCGACGGAAGCAGGCAAGGCCCTGCGCGGCCAGTACGAGCTGGGCGACCAGGTGGGCATGGCCTACGCGCTTGAGGTCCTCGGCTGGGTCGCCGCGGCCCAGGGACGCGCAGAGCGGGCTGCCTGGCTACTTGGCGCGGCCGACCCCCTATGGCAGCGGGTCGGCCGACGGCTCAGCGGCACGGCGATACTCGAGGAGTTCCACGGCCAGGCCGACCGGTCCGCCCGCGACGTGCTAGGCGAGAAGCGCTACACGACGCTGGCCGCCGTCGGTGCCAGGCGGCCCCTGTCGGTGGTCGTCGCGCACGCGCTGGCGGACGCGGACGCCCTGCGCGGTAATGAGCCAGCAAACGCGCTGGAAACCGAGACACCGATGTCGGGTGGCACGCTGACCTCCCGGGAGCACGAGATCGCCGTCCTGGTGGCCAGCGGGTTGTCCAACCGGGAGATCGGGACGCGACTGTTCATCTCCAAGCGCACGGTGGACGCGCACGTGGAGCACATTTTCAGCAAGCTCGGCATCTCGTCTCGCGTACAGCTGACCGTGTGGCTACGGGACAAGCTGGCCGAGGGCCGGGCCAGCCACCTTCCGAGGGCAGGCGCCAGGACCCGGCGATAGCTATCCGCCGGCCAGCGGGCCGTAGTAGCGTGGCAATAGTCACCGGCGAGGTGAGGAACGATGGGGAACGTCCAGACACCGCCACGCAGTCAGGCACACCAGCTCAGCCTGGCATCTCACCGCCGCGGGCAGCTACCCGCTGAGGTAACCAGCTTCGTCGGCAGGCAGGCCGAGCTTGGCCAGCTCGCGGCGCTGCTTGGCGTCGCCCGGCTGGTGACGGTGACCGGTCCTGGCGGAGTGGGCAAGACACGGCTCGCCCTGCGTGCCGCCACCCAGGCCGCGTCCCGCTACCCTGACGGCGTCATCTTCCTCGACCTTTCCACGGTCCGCCACCCTGACCTCCTCGAGACGCTCGCGGCGACCCTGAGCCTTCCCCGCCCCGTGCAGGCTGAACGGACCGTCGCGACCGTCGCACAAGAAGAGCCCGGTCTCGACGCCCTCCTTGGCTACCTGACCGGCCGCCGCCTGCTTCTGATCCTGGACACCTGCGAGCACATGATCGACTCGTGCGCGACGCTCACGGGGATCCTGCTGGCCCGGGCCGCCGGGGTCACGATCCTTGCCACCAGCAGGCAGCCGCTTGACGTGCCCGGCGAGCACATCCTGGCGCTGCCGCCGCTGGCAATCCCTGACCAGGAGGCCGGCAGCCTGGATTACGGCACCGCGGTCGAGCTCTTCACCCAGCGAGCCGCGAGCGCCGTTCCCGGCTTCAGCATGACCAGCGACAACCGCTCGGCCGTCATCAAGGTGTGCCAGTGGCTTGACGGCATTCCGCTGGCGATTGAGCTGGCCGCGCTGCGGCTGCGCGCTCTCTCCCTCCCGCAGCTTGAGGGACTGGCCGACCGCCCCGACGGCGGGTCAGGGTTGCTCACGGGCAGACGGCGCACGGCCGTTTCCCGTCACCGTACGATGGCCGGCTCGATCGGCTGGAGCCACAGCCTGTGCACACCGCCCGAGCAGACGGCATGGGAACGCTTGTCGGTCTTCGCGGGGAGCTTCGACCTGGACGCGGCTGAGGCAGTCTGCGCTGACGCTGGCCTGCCGCCAGGCCAGGTCACCAAGGCGGTCATCGGCCTCGTCGACAAGTCGGTCCTGCTCCGGGAGCCGGTGGCGTGGGCGGCGCGGCAGTCGCTGCCCGGAGCCCCCAGCTCGGTCCCGGCTAGTGACGCAGGCCAGCCCGCCAGCCGTTACTGGCTGCCGCACGCGGTCCGGCAGGTCGGCGCCGACCGCCTCGCGCACGCTGACGGCGGTGAGTCCGTCCACGAGCGCTACGTGGCGCACTGGACGGCCGCCGCCGAACGGTTCGCCGACCATGTCATCGACGACCAGCTCATGCAGTACCGGGCCATCCGCGGCGAGCGGGCCAACATCAGGGCCGCCTACCGGCGTGCCCTCGGCCTCGCCGACGCCAGCCAGCCCGCCGCCCGGCTGGCGGTGGCGCTGACCATGTCCTGGGTCATCGGCGCTGACCTGCGTGAGGGCAAGGGATGTCTCGGCCGGGCGATAGCCAGCTGCCATCAGCCGACCGGTCCGCTTGCCCGGGCGCTGGCCGCCCGATCGCTGCTCACCGCCACCGCAGGCGACCTCTCGCCGGCGCTCGCCGACGCGGAGGCATGCATCACCATGGGCGCCGCGGTCGGCGATCTTGTCGCGCAAGGCCGCGGCTACGTCGCACGGCACCGCGCGGCGACCAAGGCCGGAGACTGGGCGGGTGCCGCGCAGGCGGCGGCTACCGGCGTCCCCCTGCTCGAGGAGGCCGACGACGTCCTCGGCCTCGTCCTCATGGACATCCAGTCCGCGACCGCTTGCCTTCCCACTGACCCCACCGCATGCGCGGAGATCAGGGACCGAGGCCTGCGGCGACTGCCGCCTGACGAGCTGTGGGCCAGCAGTCGCCTGATCGGGCTGACCGTCTTCATGCTCTTCCTCGAGGGCGATTACCTGGCCGCGAGCGAGTCAGCCCGCACGGCCCTCGCGATGAGCCATCAGCTCGGCGACATCATGGGCGTGGCCGATGGCCTCGGCTTCCTCGGCATCCTGGCTGGCGCCGAAGGGCACCACGCGCGGGCCGCGTCGCTGATTGGCGCGGCCAGCCCGCTGTGGCGGCACGCCTGTGCCCGCTACGCCGGGCACCCAATGGCCGAGAACCTGCACCGCTCCACCGTCAGGGCGGCGCGCGACGCCCTCGGCGTGGACCGGTACACCCGCCTGCGGGACGCGGGCTCGGCGCGGCGCCTGGAGGAGGCCATCAGGCTCGCGACCGTGTCCCTGACCGACCCAGACCTCGACTTCCTGCCGGCCGAGACCGCCGTCGGCCCGGTTCCGTGGCCCGCGCAGCCCGCTGTCCGCCAGGAGCCGACCGGCCTCGTGCCCGTCATGCAGCAGGGCAAGCCGGCGGCTGACCCGCTGACCAGCCGGGAGACTCAGATCGCCGCCCTTGTCGCCAGCGGCCTTTCCAACCGGGAGATCGCCGAGCGGATGGTCATCTCCAAGCGCACCGTGGACGCCCACGTGGACCACATCTTCTCGAAGCTCGGCATATCCTCCCGCGTCCAGCTCACCGTCTGGCTGCGGGACAGGATCCCCCAGGCACGGGCAAGCCACGAGCAAGGCGAGCCTGTCTGGAGGTATTAGCCGAGGGCCATGCTTGCCCGGGGGACGACCCCCGGACCCCCGATGCCGAGGGCCGCCTTACTGGCGGCGCCTTCCCTCGCTCACGCTCCTCGTTCCTCGGAGCTGCCGCTCAGTCCAGGCGTCGCCACGGCCCTCGGCCCGTGCTTGCCCGGGGGTTAGAGGTTGCCTCGGCGGTCTTGCTCGGACTCGATGGCCTCGAAGAGGGCCTTGAAGTTGCCCTTGCCGAAGCCGAGCGAGCCGTGCCGCTCGATCAGCTCGAAGAACAGCGTCGGCCGGTCACCGATCGGCTTGGTGAAGATCTGCAGCAGGTAGCCGTCCTCGTCCCGGTCTACCAGGATGCCACGCGCCTGCAGTTCCTCCACGGGCACGCGGACGTTGCCGATCCGCGATCGCAGCACCGGGTCGGTGTAGTAGGAGTCCGGCGTGGTCAGGAACTCCACCCCGCGCGAGCGCAGCAGGTCGACCGCCGCGCAGATGTCGGGTGTCGCCAGCGCCAGGTGCTGCACGCCGGGGCCGCCGTAGAACTCCAGGTATTCGTCGATCTGGGACCGGCGCTGCCCGGCGGCTGGCTCGTTGAGCGGGAACTTCACCCGGTGGTTGCCGCTCGCCACGACCTTGCTCATCAGCGCAGAGTACTTGGTGGCGATGTCGTCGCCGATGAACTCGGCCATGTTGGTGAAGCCCATCACCCGGCGGTAGAAGTCCACCCACTGGTCCATCGCGCCAAGCTCGACGTTGCCGACCACGTGGTCAAGGGCCACGAACGCCGGCGGGACGCTGGCGGCTGAGGTCCGGCGGACATAGCCGGGCAGGTACACGCCCTGATACCTGGACCGGTCGACCAGCGTGTGGACCGTGTCGCCGTAGGCCGCGATCGTCGCAAGCCGCACGGTCCCTTCGCCATCCGACTCATCATGGGGCTCGTCGATGATCCGCGCGCCGGCGGTGCGAGCCTGCGCGACGCACTTGTCCACGTCGGGCACCTCCAAGGCGACGTCGATGACCCCGTCGCCATGACGCCTGTGGTGGTCCGCCAGCGGGCTGCGCAAGGTGGCGGCGCCCTTGATCACGAACCGCGTGCTCCCGGCCCGCAGCACGTAGGCGTGGTGGTCGCGGTTGCCGGTCTCCGGACCGGAGTAGGCTTCCAGCGTCATGCCGAGTGCCAGCTGGAACCACGACGCCGACTGGGTGGCGTTTCCGGCCACCCACGTGACGGCGTCCCACCCGGTGACAGGGAACAGATCCTGGCTCGCGTCGTACTCCACGGCCCCGATGAGCGTGTCTTCCATGATTGCGGTCATGCCCAGTATCAGAACGGACCCCTCCGCTTTCTGGCAACCTCGTCGCAACTCGCTAGCCTGGCATGACATTTTGCGGAGCTTTCAGGGCATTAACCTAGACAGATTGCCTAGATTACCCTGCCCGGGCCGGCCAGCCCAGCAGGCCCATGAGCCGAGGAGGCCCGTGAATCTCGACGCGCTAGACCTGGCGCTGCTTTCCGCGCTGCGCGAGCACCCGCGGGCGGGCGCGCTGCAGTTGTCGCGACAGACCAAGGTGGCCAGGGCTACCGTGGAGTCCCGCCTCGACCGGATGGAGAAGGCGAGCGTCATCACTGGCTACGGCCCCGACGTGGACGTGGCGGCGGCCGGCTTCCCGGTGCGCGCCTTCGTCACCCTGGAGATCAGCCAGGGGGCGCTGGACCGGGTCGGCGCCGACCTCGCTGCCATCCCTGGTGTCCTGGAAGCGTACGCGATCACCGGGTCGGCCGATGTGGTCGCTACCGTGGCGGCCCAGAGTCACGCCGACCTGCAGCAGACGCTGCTGCGGATCGACTCCTCCCCCTCGGTGGCCAGGTCCATCAGCGCCATCGTGTTGTCCACGGTGATCGAGCGGCGTGACCTGGAGTTGCTCGCCTCGCGCCCGGCTCCCACTGTCCCCCGCTCCCCCGCCTTCCGCTCAGGCTGACGTCAAGCTCCCGGACCGGCCCCGGGCGACGCGACCGTGAGGCGCTGGGTCAGCCGAGGGGTCAGCCATTCGTTATGACGCTATGTGGGGGGAGGCAGGCGACGCGCGGAGGCCGGAATTACGACAACGTGTAGTAGATCACGGCCTCGCACCCTGGGCCCGGCCCGAGTGCCTGGCTAGGCTGACTGCCGTGGGTACAGAACAGCACTATCTGTTCGAAGCGCGGCAGATGCAGGCACTCTCCCTTTCCGTGCACATCCCCCTGGTGTGCTTCGGCATCGCGTTCCCTGTCCTCGTCTTGTTCGCCGAGTGGCGCTACCTGCGCACTGGCGACAGCCTCTATCGGGTGCTGGCCATGCGGTGGTCGCGGATCATGCTCGCGCTCTTCGCCGTCGGCGTGGTGACCGGCACCATCTTGTCCTTCGAGCTCGGGATGCTGTGGCCACAGTGGATGGCGGACTTCGGCAACGTCTTCGGGCTCGGGTTCACGCTCGAGGGCTTCTCGTTCTTCGTCGAGGCCATCTTCGTCGGGATCTACGCCTACGGCTGGGAGCGGCTGTCGCCTCGCTTCCACTTCGCCTGCGGCATTCCGATCGCGATCGCCGGCGTGGCCGGGTCCTTCTTCGTGATCTCGGTCAACGCATGGATGAACCACCCTTCCGGGTTCACCTTGCGCGATGGCCGGGCGGTGGACGTGCACCCATGGCAGGCCCTATTCGCCAATCCGATGTTCTACAGCGAGTACGTCCACATGTACTTCGCGGCCTTCATCGTGTGCGGGTTCCTCATGGCCGGCGCCTACGCCTGGGCGTTCCTGCGGGGCCGGCGCGGACGGTATGAGCGGACGGCGCTGTCGGTGTCGCTGGGGGCCGCGTCCGTGGCCGCGCCGCTGCAGGTCGTCGTGGGTGACTGGGCGGCTCGCGACGTGGCCACCTACCAGCCGGTCAAGCTGGCGGCCATGGAAGGCCTAGCCACCAGCACGAAGGGCGCCGCCGAGCACCTGCTCGGCTGGTACAACGGGCACGCGGTGGTCTGGGGCATCGAGGTCCCCAAGCTGCTGTCCATCCTGGCGTACCACAACCCGGACGCCACGGTGCAGGGCCTAGACGTGGTCCCCCTCGGCGACCAGCCTCCGGTCAACGTGGTCAGGTTCGCGTTCCAGACGATGGTCGGCATCGGGACCCTGCTGGCCGTCATCGGGCTGGTGTACCTGTTCTTCCGGCTTCGCCCCGCCACCAGGTCCCGCGCCCTGCCCCGCTGGCTGCTGTGGGCCGTCCTGGCGGCCGGGCCGCTGTCGGTGGTGGCGCTGATCGCCGGGTGGATCACCACAGAAGTCGGCAGGCAGCCCTGGATCGTCTACGACGTCATGCGGGTGTCATCGGCGGTGACCGGGGCGGGCGGCATTCCGGTCGGCTATGGGACGCTTTCCGTGGTCTACCTCCTGCTTGCCGTCATCGTGTTCGCGATCCTGCGACGCCTGGCCCGAGTCCCGCTGCCTGACAACCTCGCCGCCGTCGTTACCGTCACTGGCGGTACCAGCGATGGCTTATGTTCCCGCCGCCTTCATCCTGGCCGGGATGGCGGCCTACACCCTTTTCGCCGGCGCCGACTTTGGGGCTGGCCTGTGGATGCTGCTCGCGTACGGCCCGGACGCACCCAAGACTCGGGCCGAGGTCCGGCAGGCGATGGGACCGGTGTGGGAGGCCAACCACGTCTGGCTGATCTTCGTCCTCGTCGTCTGCTGGACGGGATACCCGGTGGCGTTCGGGTCGATCGCCTCCACGCTGGCCATCCCGCTGACGGCCGCCGCGGTCGGGATCATCTTCCGTGGCGCCGCGTACGCGCTGCGCGGCCAGGGCACCTCCCGGTCCGCCGAGACCGTGATGGCGCTCTCTTCCGTGCTGACGCCATTCAGCCTCGGCACCGTGGTGGGCGCGATCGCGACCAGCCGGGTGCCCGTCGGCAACGCGGCGGGGAACGTGGTCACGGCCTGGCTGAACGTCCCGTCCGTCCTCATCGGCGTGCTGGCCGTCGCGTTCTCCGGTTACCTCGCGGCCGTCTACCTGGCCGCCGACTCCGTACGGGGCACCAGCCCCGGCCTCACCCGCGGAAGCCGCGGGCGCGGCTTCCGCGCCCGTGCCCTGGCGGCCGGCGTGGTGTCGGGCGCTGTTGCCCTGGCCGGCCTGCTCGTCATGCGGCACTCCGGCCTGGACCTGACCCGCGGCCTCGCGCTGGTCATGGTGACGGTGAGCGGGGTCGCTGGCCTGGCCACGATGGTGCTGTGCTGGCGGTCCCGCTTCCAGCTGGCCCGGCTGTCGGCGGCACTCGCGGTCGCGGCGGTCGTCGCCGGGTGGGCCGCCGCCCAGGCGCCGCGCCTGCTGCCCGGCATGACGGTAACCCAGGCGGCCGCGGGCCGGGCCACGCTCATCGCCATCGTGATCGCCGTCGCGGCCGGTGCCGTGGTCCTGATCCCATCGCTCGCCCTGCTCTACACCCTCTTCCTCAGGGGCCGTCTCGACGCCCCCGAGGAAGCGCACGCCGCTGGCGTTCCTGCCGTTCCTGTTCCTCCCGCTCACGTTCCTGCCGCTCGTCTTCCTGCCGCTCACGTTCCTGCCGCTCGTGTTCCTGCCGCTCGTGTTCCTGGCCCGCGGTCGGCCGCGGGTCACCCGCCTTCCCGCGGCTGGGCCGCCGTCGCCATCATCGGGCTGCTGGCAGGCGCAGGCCTGCTAGTGTTCACCGACCCGGCCTGGCTGCACGGCATTGGCGTCGCCTGCTTCCTCGCCTGCGCGGTGAGCACTTTCGTCCTGGCCGGCGACCGCGATGGCGAGTAACCGGCCCGTTGTGGGCGTCCGGGGCTATGTGGGCGTCCGGGGCTTTGTGGGCGTCCGGGGCTTTGTGGGCCTCCGGGGCGATGCCGCAGCCAGCTGTTGCTGAAGGAGAAACGCGATGATGCCTATCGACAAGATCGCCTGGATCCGGCTAGAGGACGGCAAGGTCCTCAGCACGCGGTCGCGCGGCAAGGACCTCTACTACTTTCCCGGCGGTAAGCGCGAGCCGGGCGAGACCGATGTCCAGACCCTTGTCAGGGAAATCCGCGAGGAGCTTGACGTTGCCATCGCGTCCGCCAGCGCCACCTACCTCGGGACCTTCGAGGCCCAGGCGCACGGCCACGCCAGCGGCGTGGCCGTGCGCATGACCTGCTACGCCGCCGACTATCAGGGGACCCTGACACCGAGCAGCGAGGTTGACGAGATCGTCTGGCTTGGCTACGCCGACCGCGGCCGGGTCTCCCCGGTCGATCAGCTCATCTTCGATCACCTGCACAGCGACGGCCAGCTCAGGTAAGCCCCGGCGCGCGTCGCTTTGGCCGTTTCAGGTGTGATGGTGGTTGTTCCGACAGCCACAATCGCATGGGATCATCCGGCGGGCCGCGGCTGGGTCGGCCCGGAATGCTGCCCGTCGCTTCTAACAGAGCAGACGGGTACTCAGATTGACTCCCGGGTATCCACTTGGCATTACGGCTATGATCGACTCTTACCGGGCGGGGCCGTTCCCGTTCCCTGTGAGGAGAGGACAGCATCATGGCAACCCCCGACGACGTCAGCGCCCCGCCTGACCCGCGCCGGTACCGACAGATGGCCAGCGATATCCGTGCTCTCATCGTCAGCGGCAAGATCGCGCCAGGAGCGCCCGCCCCGACCATCAGCGAGTTGTCCGCCAGCTATCACGCGGCCCGCCAGACGTGCGCCAAGGCGCTCCAGCTCCTCGTGGCGGAGGGCCTGCTCATCCGCTACCCCGGCGCCGGCTACTACGTCATCAGCAACAGCCCGCGCTAACCGGGGGGACGACGGGCGGGCGGGGTACTGTCCACCCGGGTGTCACGCTTGCGTCGGATTGCCTTCCCCCATCGATCGCCTCGGCCTGAAAAACTCGGCCTCACGCGATGAGCGGAGGTGCCGGCATGGGCGAGGTTCAGAGCACAGGGCGGCCAGCAGGGCGGTGGCCGAGCAGGCGCGGGGTGCTGCAGGCAGGCCTAGCCAGCGGAGCGCTGGCCGGCGTCGGGGCCTGGGGCACGGCGCGGGCGGCGGACGCGGCGGCAGCGGCACCGGGCTGGGGACGGCTGCGCCAGCCGGGCTCGCTGCCCTACCCGCACTTGCCCGCGGGCACCGACACGATGCCGCAGATCGAGCACATCGTGGTCCTCATGCAGGAGAACCACTCCTACGACAACCGGCTCGGCATGCTCCGCCGACCCGGTGCGGACGGGTTCCGGCTCGGCCGGGACGGGCTGCCGACCGCGGTCAACCCCTACGCCAACGGCGACATCCAGCACGCCTTCCGTATGCCCACCACGTGCCAGAACAGCACGGTGACGCAGGAGTGGGGCAACAGCCACATCCAGTACGACGACGGCAAGATGGACGGCTTCGTCATCACCAGCGGCGCGGAGTCAATGGGCTACTGGCAGGAGGAGGACCAGCCCTTCTATTATTCGCTCGCGCGCCAGTTCCCGATCGGCGACGCCTACCACTGCTCGGTGCTCGGCCAGACCTACCCGAACCGCAGGTACCTGCTGGCGGCGACGTCCATCGGCCAGGTGAACGACACGCTGCCGAACCTGACCGACTACCCGCCGAACGGGACGATCTTCGACCAGCTTGACGCGCACGGGATCACGTGGAAGGACTACTACACGGACTCGGCGTCGACGGAGCTGTACCCGCCGCTGTACCTGAAGAACGTCGGGACCAAGGTCGTACCGATCGCTGGCTTCTTCACCGACGCGGCGGCGGGCACGCTGCCGGGCTACTGCCTGGTCGAGCCGAACTACAGCACGCAGTCCGAGGAGAACCCGCAGAACATCGCGGTCGGCGAGGCCTTCGCGGCCAGCGTGATCAACGCGGTGATCAACGGCCCGGCCTGGGACAAGACCCTGCTCCTTTGGACCTACGACGAGCACGGCGGCTACTACGACCACGTGCCGCCGCCCGCCGCGGTGCCGCCTGACAGCATCGCACCGCAGGTACCGTCGGGTCAGAGCGCCTACGACGGCTTCGGCCGCCTCGGCTTCCGTGTCCCGTTCGCACTGGTCTCGCCGTGGGCGCGCCGCGAGCACGTCTCGCACGTGGTGTATGACCACACCAGCATCCTCAAGCTGGCGGAGACCAAGTGGAACCTGCCCGCGCTGACCTACCGGGACGCGAACGCGAACGCGCCGCTTGACATGCTGGACTTGCGCAGGCCATCGTTCGCCGAGCCCCCGGCCCTCGCGCTGCCCGCCGAGGTCACTAACCCTGGTGTGCTGGCCTGCAGCGTCAGTGGCCCGGGGACGATCCCGCCGGCTGGCTCGGTCACTGGCCCCGGCTCCGGCTGACGGGTGCGGCTGCGGCTGACGAGTGCGGCTCCGGCTGACGGGTGCGGCTCCGGCTGACGGGTGCGGCGGACACGAGCCGCTACTTACCCAAGCAGAGCGCGGCGACCTGGGGCTGCGCGGTCCCGCAGGGCGTGTAGGCCGCGTTGAGCAAGAGGTTCTGGGCGTTGTCCGTGCTGAAGTAGGCCAGGAACGCGGCGGTGAGCGACCCTGGCGTCGGGGTGCCGTTGGTGTAGAGGTACTCCACCGTCCAGTACGGGTACTTGCCTGCCTTGACGTCCCCGATATTCGAGTCGGAGGCGTTGAGCCGCACCGGCTCCACGTTGGCGAAGCTGGCAGCGTCCGAAATCTGCGCGTACCCGATCGCCCCAGGAATGGAGTTGACCCGGTCGAGCAGCGTGCCGGTGTCGGGTTCCTCGCACCTGATGACGGGCGAGCTTGGGACCTCGTTCTTGGTGACGCAGTTGAAGGAGGAGGCCGGCGGCTCGCTGGCACCGCCGAGCACTTTCGTGTCGAAGGTGTGCCGGGTGCCCGACCCTGACGTGCGGGCAACGATGGAGATCGGCAGGTTGGCCCCGCCGACCTGCCGCCAGTTCGTGATCGTGCCGCGGAAGATGTCGCGGATCTGCTCGGTGGTCAGGTTGAACACTCCGGTCGACCGGTTCACCACCACGGCGAAGATGATCACCGCCACGGGATGGCCGACGAGGCCGTGATATCCCGACGGCGCCGACCCATCCGACATGGCGATCTGTACCGCACCCGCGCCGGACGATGGGGCGGAAACCGCGGCGGCCCCTAGGGCGACACCGCTCGGGCCGCTCGTAGTGGCCGAGTCGCTGAGAGCGGTCAGGCCGTTGTACGACCCGGTGCCGGTCACGGCGATATCCGCGTCCCGGCAGGTGCCGCTGTAGGCCTTGGCGACCTGCTGCGCGACCGGCTGGAAGGCCGTGGACCCCTGGATGGAGAGCTGCCCGGAACGGCACGAGGATGGGATCGGCGGCCCCTCGCCCAGCGCGACCCCGGCCTGGGCGCCAATGAGCAGCGCGAGCAGGGTGCCGAAGGCGAGGTTCCGCGACCGCGGGCTGCGGCGGCGGGTCTCGTGAACGACCTGGCCGCCGCGGATCCGGCCCTTGCCAAGGACCCCGTGCCCCTCGCCGGTCAGCAGGACGAGCAGCTTGAAGCCGGACCTCCGTGCCATCGGGAACCGGGGCAGGATGATGCGGTTACCGACCACCGTGCCCCCCGGGCCCCCCGCACCTGGGGCGCCGAAGGGCGGAGAGACCATGTCCCAGGTGATCCCGCCCCGGCACTCGGTTACCGCGTACTCCACGACGTCCCGGCCGGGGAACGTGAACGTGACCGGCCGCCGGATGCCGGTCACGCGGAGCGCGCTGAGACCAGAGTTACGGACCCGCAGCAGCACGAGCGACGGCTGGGCCACCTCGCGCTGGTTGACAAGCACCTTCCAGCCCGCCCAGGCCCCGGTGAGCCGGGCCTCCTTAGGCAGCAGGTCCAGCGGAGTGTCCACCTGGTCACGCCAGCTGACCTGCCGCCACCGCGGCACGGACACGACCAGCCAGGCCACGGCGACGATCAGGATCGGTACGACGATGGCCATGCTGAGCTGCAGGTGGAACTCTGACGTCACGGTGGGTCCCGCCCCTCGGCCATTCCAAGAAACGGCAGGTCAGGCAGGCTTATCATCCCGAGGCCACCGTTAACCGCGCGCCAATTTGCGGTGAATTGTCGGCCGTAGTATCCGGACGTGGCCAGGGCCACGTGCCCGTGGCGGAATGAATCTTAATGATTACGGAATACTGACGTCCGATTTGGGTAGTCGGGTCCACATCAGGCCAAAAGCTCCAGACTTCGGGAAGTGATACAAATGGCCGGGATGCCTTGGGCTCACCGTAGCCTGCTGGCTAGCAGCGGGTTCTTGCTGCTCCTGCTCGGGCTGTGGGGCGGGCTTATTCCCTTCGTCGGACCGTACTTCCACTATGCCTACACCCCCGACAAGACGTGGGACTACACCACGACCCGGCTGTGGCTGGAGATCCTGCCAGGGGCCGGCGCGTTCCTTGGCGGCTTCGTGCTGCTCGTCGGCCGCAGCCGGAGCCTGGCGATGCTCGGCGCCCTGGTCGCGGCGGCGGCTGGCGGCTGGTTCACGCTCGGTACCGTCCTCAGCCCACTGTGGAACCACAACGTGCCGCTGGGCGGCTCGCCCGCCTCAGCCACCGTTGTCATGAAGATCGCCGAGCAGGTCGGCTTCTTCACCGGACTCGGCGTCGTGATCGCGGCCCTGGGCGCACTTGCCCTGGGCGTGGTCCTAGCCATGCCGAGGATCATCGTGCCAGGCCCGCGCTCCGCTCTCCTCGAGGAGGAGGAGACCACCCAGCCGATCGCCAACTAGCTCGGCTGCTGCTCCGCTCCGGCCGAATCAGGCCGGAGCGGAGCGCAGCAAAAGGCCGCGGCCCCCGGGATGGATCCCGGGGGCCGCGGCCGCTGTCACGCTTGTGCTGCTAGCCGACTTGCTGCCTGGCCAGCGCGAACTGGGCTGCGCCCTGCTCGTCGAACTGGACATCGAGCACCTTATCCGCCAGGTAGGCGGCGGCACTCGGCTCAAGGAACACACGGGCGCCGCCCGCCGCCTCGATGACCTCGTCCTCCTGGTTAGGAGCGGCGGTGGCCACCAGTTGCAGGGCGCTCGGGTCTCTCGGCTCGGGCACGGCGGACGCAATCCGCAATCCGGCTCCCTCCGGGGCCTGGGGGCTTGCAGTGACGGACTTGACGACCTCGGCGGCCGCCTCGGTCAGGACCAGCATTTGGTCACCTTTCGCTTCTCGTCCGGCAGATACCCTGGCTATCCTAGCCGGCTTGATCACGAAATGGTAACTCCGGGCCAGAAAATGCACGTCAAGAGCCTGCCCTGACAACGTCAGAGGCCTGCCTTGTCAAGCGCGCTCTGCAGGGAGCTGAGGTACCCCTGCGTGGTGTAGGTCGCGCCAGAGACCGAGTCGATGCGGGCGCTGTTGGCGGCAACCGTCTCCTGGATGAGCTCAGGCAGGGCGAAGGAGTTGATCTGGTCGTCACGCGGTGTGCCGTCGGGGTACTCGGGTACGTTGACCGCGGTGATCTTGCCGCCCTTCACCGTGATCGTGACCTGGATCGGCCCGTAGATCGTCGACACGACATCGCCGGCCACGGTCTTGGATGCCGTGGTGGTCGTGCTGGAGGCGGACCCGCTTCCCGAGGTTGCGGCCGAGCCGCTCGTGGCAGTGGACGATCCGTCTGGAGATGGCGACGCCCCGTTATGATCCTGGGGGATTACGCTTGAGGAGGCCAGCCCAACCGTGCTGCGGGTCTTGAAGGACAGCAGCAGGACCAGCCCTACGGCCGTGCAGACGATCGCGAGGATGACTCGGCGCATGGAAGACGCGGACCTCTCAGAACTCGAACGACTCGTAGTGGATGCGGCCACGCCTGACGCCAACATCGCGCAGCGCGCGGGTGACTGACTGGGTCATGCCGGGCGGGCCGCACAGGTAGACATCGTGCCTCGGCAGGCCAGGGATGCGCCTGAGCAGCTCGCCCGCGTTCAGCGGGTCCCCGCCCAGCTCGTCGCGGCTACCCGCGACGAACCACAGCCGCGCCCCGCGCCGCTCGGCGATCTGCTCAAGCTCGCGCCGGAAAACGATGTCCTGCCCGCTGCTGACGCGGTAGATCAGCGTGAGGTCACCAGGACCGCCGGGCAGCGACTCGAACAGGGCGCGCAGCGGGGTGATGCCGACCCCGCCCGCGATCAGCGCCACCTTGCCGGACCGGCGCTGGGCCGGGGTCAGCGCGCCGTAGGGACCCTCGGTCACCACGCGGGTCCCGGGCTTGACCTTGGCCAGCAGCCGACTGTGGTCGCCCGCTAGCTTGACCGTGATGCGCAGCCGGTCCGGCCCGGGCGGCGCGGACAGTGAGTAGGGCGACGAGGTCCACCACAGCCCGGGGGCGAGAAAGCGCCAGCGGAAGAACTGACCGGGCTCGGCCCTCAGCTCGGCCAGGTGCTGGCCGCTGATGATGATGCTGGTAACGTCCCGCGCCTCCTTGCGCACCTCGGTCACGCGCAGCTGGTGTCGCCGGGCCTGCCTGACCGGGGTGACAACGCGGTACCAGACGACGGCGAGCGCCACCACGATGTACATGCCGCCCCAGACGAACCGGGCCGCGGCGTTGCTGATGAACTCGGCGCCATCGGCGAACTGGTGGCTGAACGCGAGCGCGATCGCGAGATAGGTGTAGAAGTGCAGGTAGTACCAGGTCTCGTAGCGCATCTTGGGGCGCACGGCCTTCGCGGAGACAATCCCGACGCCGAGCAGGAGCAGGCCGCCGACCGTGGCCATGAGCACGTCCGGGTAGCTGTCGAGCAGCGTCCACGCCTCGCCGGGGACGGACTCGTGGGCGGTGATGGCGTAACCCCAGGTGATCAAAATGGCGTGCGCGACGATCAGTCCGACGGTGTAGCGGCCACCCATCGCATGCCAGCGGGCCAGCCGGTCGGCCCCGATGCCGCGCTCAAGCGGGGGAATGCGGGCCATCAGCCCGACGAGGACAACGACCGAGTAGCCCGCCAGCAGGCCAAGGACGCGGCCGGCGTTGGTCAGCCAGTCGCCAAACCCGTGAATATAGGGCGTACCGTGCCACCACAGCCCGATGGTGGCCATCGCGCCGACGCCAATGACCCCGAGGATCACCTGGGGATGGGCGCCCGCCGTCCGCTTGCGCGAAGCGCCTCCCGTGGCGGCGTGTGGCACGTTCCGCTCGCTCACGATCGTGGTCATGCTTCCTTTATGGGGCATCAACCTCTGCGTGGGCTGGATTCCATCCCGGCGCGACCTATCATTTCCTGCTGAGGATCCCGGCCCGGGGGCGCGCTACTATCAGATAGTGACCAATCAAGACCACACCGTGTCTACGGAGCTGCTGCGATCGTTCGCCGGCACGGTGACCGCCGGACCTGACTACAGCGACATCCTCGCGACCAGGGAGACTGCGATCCCCTGGCTCCGCTCGGCCGGCCTGATCCCGGCCGACGCGCTCGTCAGCGGCAATGAGCACGCGGCGCTGCTGCGACTGCGCGACGCGGTCCGCGACGCCATGGCCGCCCACGCGACCGACAGCGGCGGCGGCGATGATTCCGATATCGCCATGCGGCTGACGAGGGCGCTGTCGGACGGGCGACTCGTCGTGACGATCGAGCACGACGGCGCCGTCAAGCTCGCCACGGCCGCCCGCTCGATCTACCCCAGCATCGTCGCCGCGCTCGCGGTCGCCATCGCGGAGGCCCACGCGGCGGGCGAGTGGCTGAAGCTCACGAGCGCGGGGTGACGCCCGGCCTCGTGGGCAGCTTGACGCCCGGCCTCGTGGGCAGCTTGACGCCCGGCCTCGTGGGCAGCTTGACGCCCGGCCTCGTGGGCGGCTACGGCTTGTCCTGGTCGATGGCGCTCTGCAGGGACTGGATGTACCCAGCGCTCGTATAGCTCGCGCCGCTCACCGCGTCGATCTTGGCGCTCTGGGCGGCCAGCGCCTCCGACGTCAGCTTGGGAAGTGCACCGGCGTCGATCTGCTGGCTCTCTGACCCCGTGTTGGTCTGCTGGACAACGGTGATCTTCGTGATCTTGCCACTCGACACGGTGATGGCAACCTGCATCGGCCCGTATTGCGTATTGTCGACTGCTCCGGTAATGGTTCGGGCGGTGGTGACTGCCCCGGTGCCGCCCGCGGCCTTGGCGGGGCTGGTGGCCTTGGCGGGGCTGGTGGCCTTGGCGGAGCCGGTGGCCTTTTGGGAGCCGGTGGTCGCTGGCGCGGCCGAGGCCGACGGTGTTCCCGTGGTCACGGGGGTGGTGCCGACGGCGAGGCTGGATGCGGTCGGCTGGAACTTGAACGCCAGCAGCGCGGCGAGCCCAGCGAGGGTCCCGCCGAGGGTCAAGACAGCGCGGCGCACGGGGTCCTCCTGTGGTGAGAGTTGACGATGAACGGGATGAGGCTCAGAAGTCGAAGGCCTCGTGGTGGATGTGGCGCCGCTTGAGGCCGGACGCGCGCAGCGACTCGACGGCGGTCTCGGTCATGCCGTTCGGGCCGCATACGTAGGCCTCGTACCGTTGCAGGCCAGGGACCATGGCGCGCAGCCTGATGGGGTCAAGCGGGTCGTAGCCGAGCTGGGCACGCGAGCCGATGGCGTAGTACACGACGGCGTTCCTGTCGGCGGCGATCGCGTCGAGCTCCTGGCGGAACACGACGTCGCGTGGACGGCTGGCCCGGTAGATGAGCGTGATGCCGTCGTTCATCCGGCGCGGCAGCGCGGCGAACATCGCCCGGATCGGGGTGATGCCGACGCCGCCGGCGATCAGCAGCACGCGGCGGCCGCTGAGCGAGGGGGTAAACGCGCCGTACGGGCCCTCGGCGATGACCTTCGTGCCTGGCTGCAGGAAGGCCATCGACCCGCTGTGGTGACCGCGGGCCTTGACGGTGATCCGCATCATGTCCGGGCGCGGCATCGCCGACAGCGAGTAGGGGTGGGACTGCCACACGTGCTGCCTGGTCAGGAAGCGCCAGCGGAAGAACTGTCCCGGCTCGGCCTGCATCTGGTCCAGGTCGCGGCCCGTGATGTAGACCGACACGACGCCAGGCGCTTCCTCCCTGACCCCCATGACGGTGAACCGGTGCTTGGCGAACATGCGCAGCGGCGTGACGAAGCGGAACCACAAGATGAGCGCGCCGACGATGCCGTAGATCGCCGACCAGGCAAACCGGGCGGGCGCGTTGGAAACGAAGTCAGGCCCCTGGGCGAACTGGTGGCTAAAGGCCAGGGCGATCGAGGCGTAGGTGAGCAGGTGAACGTAGTACCACGTCTCGTAGGACACCTTGTGCCTGACGGCCCGGGCGGAGATCGCGCCGATGAGCAGCAGCAGGAACCAGGCGATGGTGGCGTAGAGCACGTCGGTGTAGCTGAGCAGCTGGATGGCCTGCTTGGTCACCGACTCGTGCGCGCTGACCGAGTAGCCCCAGACGATCGCGAGCACGTGGCCGGTCACCAGCGTGATGACGTACTTGCCGCCCATCGCGTGCCAGCGGGCCAGCCGGTCGGTGCCGATGCCGCGCTCAAGCGGGGGGATCCGCGCCATCAGCCCGACGAGGACGACGAACCCGTACCCGGCCAGCAGGCCCAGGATGTCGCCCGCGCTCGTGATCAGGTCGCCCGTGCTGTGGATGGCGGGGGTGTCCTTCCACCACAGCCCAAGGACGGCGACGGCGCCGAGGGCGATCAGGCCGAGCACAACCCTAGCCATCGCCGGCCGCCTGGCTCGGGGCATCGGCCCGGTCGTGCGCAGTGGCCCGGTGGCGGTCATGCGCGGCTGCGATCCGGTCATGCGCGGCTGCGATCCGGTCGTGCGGGGCTGGGACCCTGTGGCGCGCGGCTGCGATCCAGTCGTGCGCGGCTGGGATCCGGTGGTCCGCCCGTGCACGGAGGTTGTCGCCATGGCCGTCCTTCCATCGGGTAAGCGCGTTTTCCCTTACACCTCCGTCATACGGGAGGCGCTTGCCTATGGTTCAGCCGACATGCCGGACGTAAGGCTCACTTAAGCCTTTTCCTAGTGATGGCAGAGCCTGCTGCTGCCGGTGGGAGGCCTGGGAGTTAGGCAGCCGCTAGCGAAGCGACGCTACGGCCAGGACCGTCCCGTCGGCCGCGACCAGCCGCGCGCCCTGGATCGAGCTTGGGGTCCAAGGGTCGGGGCTGCCCCAGGCCCCGTACCCGTTGGCCAGCTGGAACGATCCGACCGTGGTTACCTTGCCGTTGCTGCCGATGAGCTGGCAGGAGACCATGCCATCGCCGGACGGCAGGTCTACCGACATGTACAGCCAGCTCGGCGCGCCGCGGTACACGAAGACCTCTCCGGCGCTGTGGTGGCCCGGCGTGACGAAGACGGCGGAGCTCAGTGCCGCCTGGGCCGCGGGCGCTGGATGAGCCGCCGTCGAGCGGCCGAATCCCCAGCCGCCGACGGCCACCCCGGCGAGGACCACGATCGCGGCCGCGGCGGCCAGTAGCCGCCGGGTCCACGGCGCACCCGCGCCGACGGCGGGCCGCCGCGTCGCGGGCGCGGCCGGTCCCGGCAGTGCCGACCCTGGTTGCGGCGCCGTTCCTGGTTGGGGCGTCGTTCCTGGCGACGTCGTTCCTGGTTGCGGCACGGGGAAGCCGAGCCGGCTGAGCACGCGGGTCTCGAACCCGGCGGGCGGCTCGCGCTCGGGCAGCAGGCCTATCAGCTGCTCGCTGGTGGCGAGGAGCTGCCTGACGTCCTCGCGGCATGTCTCGCACCGGTCCAGGTGGGCGAGCGCCCGCGCGCGCTCGCGACCGGTCAGCACTCCGAGCGCCAGCTCGGCGGCGACATCAGCCAGCTCAGCGCACGTCATCTCACTCATCTCACTCATCGCCTATGCCCTGCGGAAGGTAAGCAGCACGCAGCTTCCGCAGGCCGTCTCGTATCCGCGTCTTAGCGGTGCCAAGCGGAACCCCTTCCGCGTCGGCTATCTGTTGTGCCGTCAGCCCGTAGATGCCGGCCATGGCCACGGCACGGGCCTGCGGCGGCGGCAGCTGGCCCAGCGCTCGACGCAGCCCGGCGGCACTGTCCCTGGCCACCGCCAGCCGCTCCGGGCTTGACTCGGTGGCCGGCGCCGGCCCTTCGGTCATGGCGGCCAGCAGCACCCCAAGGTCATCGGGCGCGACCGGGAGCGAGGCGCGGGCGCGCACGACATCGATGGCCAGGTTGTGGGCGATCCGCGATAGCCAGGCGCGTACCGACCCTCGCCGGGAGTCGTACATCCGCGAGTGCCGCCATGCCTGCTCGAACGCCTGCTGCGCGACGTCCTCGGCGGTTGACGGGTCACCGAGGACGGCGACCGCCACACCGAAGACGACGCGCTGGAAGCGGCGCACGAAGGCAACCGCGAGGTCGGCGTCTCCAGCGCCAAGCCCCGCGAGAAGGACCTCATCGGGCAGCTCCCCTGTAGTTCCCATTGTCGGCACATCTTAAGTACGGGATGGCACCGCGGATGGATTGCTGGTCGCAGGCTCGCTAACCGGCGCCACGAGCAGGATGATGACGGCGGCCAGCAGGACGGCGGCCCCGGTGAACTCCACGTACAGCGACAGCATCGCGTAGGGGACGGCCAGGCTCTCGGTGTAGCCGAACAGGCCGCCGTGCGCACTGAGCAGCAGCCCGCCCCCGGTGGCGATGAGCGAGCCGGCCCCGGCCAGGAGCACGATCAGCCGCCGCAGCGCCACGGCCAGCAGCGCCAGGAGGATGTCGGCCACGCTGGCCACGAGGAACAGCGGCCCGATGTTAGGGATGTCACGGTAGCCGTCGTCCCACAGTTCCAGGTGGATGACGGCTGACCAGACGAGGAGCGCTGCCCCGGCGACTGCCAGCGCGAGCACTGCCAGCCGCACGGGCAGCGACCGCACCGTGCCCGGTCCTCTGAGGAGGGTCCTGAAGATTGCGCCGATCATGAAGGAGCCTTCTTTCAGCTAGCTCGCGGAAGTGTGGATCGCGGTCCACACGCCGTACCCGGCGAAGGCGACGCAGGCGGCCGCGAGCACCCACGCCGGCACCCGGCGGCGCCCGCGGCTCGCCGCGTACCGCGGGTAGACCGCGAACACGATGAGCTGGCTGAGCCACAGCGCCACCAGTGACGGGGTGATCAGGTCGTCGTAGATCTCGTCCGGGTTGATGAGGACGACCGGCCCGAACGCCACCATGACCAGGCCGATGCCCACCAGGATCCGCCGCATCGGCCAGGCCGTCACCGCGGTGATCAGCCGGCTCAGCGCCAGGTACTCGACCAGCATGACCCCGCCGATGCTCGCGACCACCGCGACGCCCACCGTGACGGCCAGGCCGTGCCCGGCGAACCGCTGGGCGACCGCCATCCCCGGGATCTCGGCCCCGGTGATCGAGGGGTCGGCCGCGAGCGGCGCGACCGCCAAGATGATGACCGCGACGGTGGCCAGGTAGGCGCCGACTAGCCCCTGGCGGATGTGCGTCCGGCTCGCCTCTCCGCCCAGGAAGAACGGCAGCGAGCCGCAGATGTACAGCAGGGCCGTCTGCCCGGAGGCGATGGCGACCGACCCGGCCGGGGCCGAGCCGCCGAAGGTGCTCGCCGGGGTGGCGATGTTCGCTACCGTCAGGCCGCCGACCACGGCGGCCAGGATCAGCTGGCCGGCCGCCAGCGCCCCGATGACGAGCAGCGCGACCGCCCGGCCCGCGATCATGACCGCGGCGAGCACGACGGGGATGACGACCTCAAGCAGCGTCTGGTACCGCACTTCCCCCGGCAGGACGGCCGGGAGGGTGTCGTAGACGATCTGCGCGGTCGTGTACATCAGGTACAGCACGTAGCTGACGATCCACAGGCCCGCCTGGACCAGCGCGACCCGCTGGCCGGCGGCCGCCCTGGTGAAGTCATAAAGCCCGCCCGGCCCGCTCACATCGCGTGAGTAATCAAGCCAGAGCCACAGCGGGAGACCGAACGCCACCGCCGCGGCCAGCATCGCCAGCCCGGCCGAGCTGGTCGCGTCGGCCACGATGCCCGGGGCGTTGAGCGCCGCGAGCGCGAGGGGGCCGCCGAGCGAGGTGACCGCCACCCCGGCGATGGCCCACCGGCCAATCGGTGCCCCGAGGCCCCCCGACGGCTGCGCGGCCAGCCGCCGGGGGGATGCTCCCCGGAACCCACGGCCAAGGAAAGTGGTCACGGGATGTCAGGACCAGCCGCCGCCGGCCGCGGACTTGGTCGTGGTCGGGCTGGGAGTCGGCGACGAGCCGCCGCCCGATCCGGACGATCCGCTGCCCGACGAGCCGCCCGTGAACCCGGTCACCGTGGCGGTGACATCGGCACCCGCCGGGGACACGAGCCACCACTTGGCCCCGAAGCTGTCGCTTCCCTGGCCGTTCGCCTGCCCGGCCGAGGAATCGCCTGCGAAGTAGTAGAGCGGGTGCCCGTCGTAGGTGACCTGCCTGGTCCCGTCGGACCTAGTGATCGTGCCCAGGTCGCTGGCCGTGACCGAGCCGCCCGCAGCCACCGTGCCGCTGGCGGTTACGGGCGGCCAGGCTCCCGCGCAGGCCCCCGAGCACTGCGACGCGTCGCCGGTGTCCTTCACCCACAGGTACACGGCCCGCCCCGACCCATCGGTCAGGAACGTCGTCCCCGACGACGACGCGGTGGTGATCTCGCTGACACCTGACGACGCACCGGAAGCCGCGGCCGGGCTGCTGGTCGCCGGCGCCCCTGTAGCCGGCGATGAGGCACTGCTTGAACTGCCGCCACTGCTGCACGCCGCCACCAGGATCGCCGTCGCCGCGGCTCCTACGAGCACTGCCCCGACCCGGTCCACCGGCGGCAGCCCGCGCATGGCCGCGCGAAGCCGTCCCCCTGCCTGGTGTACCTGCTCACGTCGCCTCAGCGTGTCTGAGCTCTCTGTCACTGGCCTGCTCATTTCCATCTTCTCCTCGTGCCACGACTACTCGGTCGCGTCCGTAACCGCTCCCCCGTCCTGCTGACGACTTATCTACGGTCAGCGGGTCAGGATGGATTGCGGCGGTAGCTACCCGCCTGCTTCTCGCGCGGCTCATGGGGTTGGATGGTCGTTAAGGAGGTATCAGGAAAATGACGTCATATGTAACCGTGGGCTCTACCGGAGTGCGGGTTTCTCCACTGTGCATGGGGACGATGTCGTTCGGGTCGGAGGCGGACTTCGACACGTCGGCGGCGATGTTCAGCGCGTGCCGGGAGGCGGGCATCAACTTCTTCGACACCGCTGACGTGTATGGCGACGGGGCCTCGGAGGAGATCCTCGGCCAGCTCATCGCCGGATCGCGGGATGAACTTGTCATCTCGTCGAAGGTGTTCTTCCCGACGGGCAGCGACGTGAATGCCTCCGGATTGTCCCGGCGGCACATCATGCGCGCGGTTGAGGCCAGCCTGGCCCGGCTGGGGACCGACCGGCTCGACTTCTATTTCGTCCACAACTTCGATCCCGCGCTGCCCATGGAGCAGACCCTGCGGGCGCTTGATGACCTGGTGCGCGCGGGGAAGATCCTGTACCCGGCAGTCAGCAACTGGGCGGCGTGGCAGATCGCTCTCGCCCTGGGCACGTCGGCGCGCGAAGGGCTGGCGCGGTTCGAGCTCATTCAGCCGATGTACAGCCTCGCGCGGCGGCAGGCCGAGGTGGAGATCCTCCCGCTGGCCCAGGCGGCCGGGCTTGGCGTCACCCCCTACAGCCCACTGGGCGGCGGGCTGCTGACCGGCAAGTACGGCGTGGCGACGCGGCCTGCCTCGGGGCGGCTGGTGGACAACGCGCTCTACATCGACCGCTACAGCCTCGAGTCTGACTACCAGACCGCCGAGCGGTTCGCGTCTTTTGCCGTCGAGGCGGGCATGAAGCCGGCCACCCTGGCCGTGGCGTGGGCCATGAGCCACCCGGGCGTGACCGCGCCCATCATCGGGGCGCGCAACCCCGAACAGCTCGCGGACTCGCTGGCGGCGCTCGCGCTGGAGATGACGCCGGAGCGGCGGGACGCGATCGCGGCCCTGTCACCCGCGCCGGCCCCGGCCAACGACCGCACCGAGACACTCAAGCCGGCCACGGCCTAACCTGCCCGCGCTACGTCCCGGCCGCTGCGGCCCGGACGTAGCGCGGGCGGCAGCAGCGGACCGCGGCGTGGGCGGTCAGCAGTCCACGAGGGCCGGGCTCTGGTTGAGCAGCTGGGCGCGTGGCGAGGTGAACTCCGCGTGTGCCCGCACCGCCGGCGGCAGGAACACCGCCGCGCGATGGCAGTTCTGGAAGGCCAGCCGCACGCCGTAGTGCCGCTCGACCGCGCCGCGCATCGCGTCGCTGGCCATGAGCCGCAGCAGCTGCCCACGGGCCGCCTCGTCCGGCGGCGGGACCTGGTTGTCCGCGAACTCACTGTTGCCGGTGGCCAGGTCGGCGACCAGCTCCTCGATCAGGCCCCAGGCGTAGGGCAGTGACGCACGGACGCAGTCGAGGAACGCCTCGTCGTCCACCTCGCCCGCGCGCGCCTGCCTGAGCAGGTCGGCCGGAACCGCTAGCGACATGCTCTGGTCCTCCCTTCCGACGTGGCCGCGCTCGGGAGCGGCGCGGCATCTCCTCCATCCTTACATGAAAATGAAAACCATTCCAGTATGGTGGGAGAGAGCTCGCCGGCCACGGCGAGTTAATCCACATAACGATGCGAAACGGGTCCTGGCAGCTCCCCCACGGCCAGGCCAGTCCTTCGGAGGGGCAATGAAGATCGCGTTCGCAGGTAAGGGCGGCAGCGGCAAGACGACGGTGTCATCGCTGTTCACGCGGTACCTGGCCGCGCAGGGAGTGCCGGTGGTGGCCATCGACGCGGACATCAACCAGCATCTGGCCGAGGCCCTCGGCGTGCCGGGGCAGCCGCCAGCGATGGGCGCCCGCCTGGCCGAGATCAAGGAGTACCTGCGGGGCGACAACCCCCGCGTTGCCTCCGCGCAGGCCATGGTCAAGACGACTCCGCCCGGCCGCGGCTCATCGATCTTGCGGGTGGCAGGCGATGACCCTGTCCACGCGCTTTCCGTCGGCGCACCGTGCGGGGCACTGCTACTGGCGACCGGCCCGTTTGGCCAGGATGATCTGGGGGTGTCGTGCTATCACTCTAAGACGGGCGCGGTCGAGCTCTACCTCAATCACCTGGCCGACGGCCCGGGCGAGTACGTCGTGGTGGACTGCACCGCGGGAGCCGACTCGTTCGCCTCCGGCCTGTTCACCCGGTTCGACCTGACGGTCCTGGTCGCCGAGCCGACCCGCAAGGGACTGTCGGTCTACCGGCAGTGGCGCGACTACGCACAGGGCTATGACGTCGCGCTCGCCGTGGTCGGGAACAAGGTCACCGACGGCGGCGACGTCGCGTTCCTGCGCGAGCACGCGGGCGAGGACCTGCTGACCTGGCTCGGTCACGAGCCGGCGATACGGGCCATGGAGCAGGGTCGTCAGTTCGCCCTGGCGGACCTCGGCGCGGCCAGCGCAGCCGCGCTCGCCACCATCAAAGAGCGGCTCGACGCCCAGCCCAAGGACTGGGACTGCTACGCCCGTCAGGCGGCGGCCTTCCACCTGAAGAACGCCTTGTCCTGGGCGAACAAGGCGACCGGCGGCGACCTCACCGGGCAGGTCGACCCCGGCTTCACGCTAGCCGAGGAGCAACTGGCTGGCGCGGCACGGCACAATAGGCCGCACTGAGCGTAGGAGGTTTCCCCAGTGCAGCACGTCACGTCGGCCGCGGCCGGCACCGCGTTCAACCTCACGGGCGGGCCGTCCGGCGCGACACCGGCCACCCTGGCCGCGCTGGGCAGCCCGATCCTCAACCACCTGGACCCGGGCTTCGTGGCACTCTACGCGCGGACGGCCGAGCTGCTGCGGCAGGCGTTCGGCACGCCGCAGGTTCCCGTCATCATGCACGGTGAGGGCGTGGCCGGCCTTGAGGCGAGCGCGGCCTGCGCGATCGGCCCCGACGACGTGGTGCTCAACCTGGTGTCCGGCGTGTTCGGCAAGGGGTACGGGTCCCTGGCACGGCGGTACGCCCGAGAGGTCATCGAGGTCGAGGTCAGCTACGACGGCGCGGTGCCGCCGGATAAGGTCGCCGCGGCGTTCGCGAGCCGGCCCGACATCACCGTGGTCAGCGTGGTGCACTGCGAGACGCCTTCTGGCACCGTGAACGACGTCGATGCCATCGCCGCCATCACCAGGGAGCGCGGTGCGCTCCTGATCGTCGACTCGGTCTCTTCCTTCGGCGGCATCCGGTGCGACTTTGCCAGCTGGGGCGACAGCCTGGCCGTCGTCGCACCGCAAAAGTGCCTCGGCGGCCCGTCCGGGCTGTCGCTGCTGCACGTCAGCGACGGGGCGTGGCGGCGGATGGAGGCCAACAAGAACGCGCCGCGCGCCTCGATCCTGTCCATCCTGGACTGGCGCGAGGCCCACCGGCCGGACAAGCCATTCCCGTTCACCCCATCCGTCACTGACATCTACGGACTACACGCCTGCCTCGAGCAGTACCTGGCCGAGGGGCCGCAGACCGTCCGCCTCCGGCACCAGGCCGCGGCGCGGGCCACCCGGGCCGGCTTCACGGGACTCGGGCTTGAGCTGTGGGCGCCGGACCCGGCGACCCGCTCGGACACGGTCACCACGGTCAGGCTGCCTGAAGGGACCGACGAGCGCGAGGTCCGCAGGCTCGCACTGGCCCAGTCGGGCGTGCTGCTGTCCGGCGGGCACGGCGACCTGTCCGGCAAGCTGCTACGGATCGGGCACATGGGGCCGAGCGCCTTCCCGCTC
>Ga0335072_10001066_pt1 | contig 46843 bp, 54 predicted proteins | sample Lox_Sample_21_FD_206725 | JGI IMG/M metagenome (GOLD analysis project Ga0335072, IMG submission 206725) | Soil microbial communities from Loxahatchee National Wildlife Refuge, Florida, United States - Lox_Sample_2.1 | ecosystem: Environmental > Terrestrial > Soil > Wetlands | place: USA... | reverse complement strand
GCAGCGCTCTCAACACGCCGGCCGCGCCGGCCATAGGGTCATGGCCTGGCCGGCCTGGCCGGCCTGACAGGCCTGCGCTAAATCGTCGCTTACTCATCCCGCTCATACGAAGGAGCCAAGATATGGACGACGATATCAGCCCCTTATAACCCCCTACCTTTCAGGTTTAGCGCACTCTATAATAGGTATAGCGCGGCCTGTCAGGCCTACCAGGCCGGCTGAAGGGTCTAGGCCTGGCACGCCGGCCTACCAGGCCAGGCTTTTCGGCCGGCGTGTTGAGAGCGCTGATGCCTCGTGTTTCGAAGAAGCGCGGACAGTAGCCATCCGTTTTCAATAGATCAATTTAATTTATTGGGCCTCCCTTCCTTGGAAATCTACAAGTCAGGACACCTTTTGCTCTTTTCCAGAGTTGACTGACGCGGGTTTGCTTTAGCGAGCAAGTGCGTTGTACCATGGGAGACATATCTGGGGCAGATGTGACGGCCCTCATGTGCACGTCGATTGAGCTGTCCGCAGACTGGGCCTTCAAACAGACAGACAATTCTGATCCAAATGCCTGGCTGCCTGTGAAGAAAGTCCCATCTACTGTGCATCAAGATCTTATTGACAACAAGAAGTACAAATCACTCCCGCCCAAACTTCATTCTCAGTGGGATGCGTCGAAAGGGCTAACGACTTTTTAGACTCGAGGATCCCTTTATCGGTTTCAACGAGATCAAAGCGGAATGGGTAGGCACAAAATCATGGATCTACCGAACAAAATTCTATAAACCAGAAGATGCACCAGGCTCAAAAGTCGTGCTGGTCTTCGAAGGCCTCGATACCTTTGCTGATGTGCGCCTCAATGGAGAGACCATTCTACACAGTGACAACATGTTCTTGCCCCAGCGAGTCGACATAACCCGCCTCGTCAAGGAAGAAAAACAGTATGTCCTTGACATTTACTTCGACCCCGCTTTGCTTCGTGCCCGGGAGATCGAGAAGCAGCACCCCGAGCACAAGTTTATTTGCTTCAATGGTGAGAGTGCTCGCTTGGCGGCCCGGAAAGCACAGTACCACTGGGGTTGGGATTGGGGTCCAGTCTTGATGTGTGCTGGAATCTGGAAGCCTATTCGACTTGAAGTCTACTCCGCTAGAATTCTTGACATTCGGACGGACGTCAGCTTCTCTACGGACTACAAGTCCGCCATCGTGCATGTCAGCACCGAGACGGAAAGTGTGGGCAAGCACAAACTCCACGTCAAAATTGCCATTAGTCTGGACGGGAAGCGTGTTGGTGAGACGACAGGTATCGTAGGACGAGATGGCAAGGCCTCGGCAGATCTTACCATAAAGCAACCTTCTCTGTGGATGCCTTCAGGATACGGCTCGCAGTCACTCTACCAAGTCGATGTCACCTTATCATCTACAGACGAACTGTTGGATGAAGACTCTAGAAGGATAGGATTGAGAAAGATCGAGCTGGTACAAGAACCAGATTCTCACGGCAAATCATTCTACTTCCGCATCAATGGTGTTGACGTCTTCTGCGGCGGCTCGGTTTGTTGATTCTTCTTCACGAATTGGCCTTTTCACTGACCAAATGGTAGTGCTGGATTCCTGCCGACAGCTTCGTTACAAATGTCACTCCCGAAAAGTACCGAGCATGGATCGAGCTGATGGTACCGGCCAACCAGAAGATGATTCGGTAAGTTCCAAGGAGCTCTTCAAAACCAATACTGACATGGCATAGGGTATGGGGCGGTGGCATCTACGAAGACGCGGCCTTCTATAACGCTTGTGACGAGCTTGGCATTATGGTCTGGCAAGATTTCATGTTTGGCTGTGGCAACTATCCTTGCTTCGCGGAAATCCTCAAATCCATTACCGCCGAAGCACACGCTCAGGTCCGCCGCATCCGTCACCATCCTTCAATCGTCATCTTTGCCGGCAACAACGAGGACTATCAAGTGCAGGAGTCCGCCAACTTGACCTACGACTATGCAGACAAAAATGAAGACAATTGGCTCAAATCCGACTTTCCCGCTCGATACATCTACGAGTCAATACTTCCCAAGGTCATTGAGACGGAATCACCCTCGATACCCTATCATCCTGGCTCGCCTTGGGGGGATGGCAAAATCAGCTCTGATCCCACTGTTGGAGATCTACATCAATGGAATGTTTGGCACGGCACGCAGGAGAAGTACCAAATCTTTGACTCTCTCGGTGGACGTTTCAACTCCGAATTTGGCATGGAGGCTTTTCCGCACCTAGCCACGATCAAATCTTTCGTAGAAAATCCCAAAGATCTCTATCCTCAAAGCCACGTGCTTGATTTCCACAACAAAGCTGACGGACATGAGCGCCGCATCGCAACATATCTCGTGGAGAACGTCCGCACAGCAACAAATCTCGAAGCGTACATCCACCTCTCACAGTTGATACAATGCGAGGCTCTGATGTTTGGATACCGTGGCTGGCGGAAGCAGTGGGGGGACAACAGACACTGCGGGGGAGCTCTGGTGTGGCAGCTTAACGACTGTTGGCCAACTACCAGCTGGGCCATCGTTGATTACTACCTGCGTCGAAAGCCTAGCTACTATGCTGTGGCAAGAGTGCTGGCGCCGGTCGCTGTTGGTGTAAGAAGACAACACCACGATTGGAGCAAATCGCACGCACGAGAGCCCAAGACGCAAGATTGGGAACTATGGGTTGTGAGTTCCAAATTGGAGGATATCCAAGCAGATGTCGAGATTCGCTTCATTTCCGTGGAGTCCGGGAAAGAGATTAAAGACAAGATCGTCAGGAGGGGCGTCGAAGTTAAAGCGAATGGCACAACCGACATTACGACCGGTACCATCAATAACATAGACGAAGAGCCGCACGTGCTTGCGGCGAGGATCTGGGTAAAAGGTGAGATCGTGGCCAGGGACATGGACTGGCCACAGCCGCTGAAGTATCTGCCATTCCCAAAGAGAAACGCAAAGGTCGACGTTAGAGGAGACAAAATGCACGTAACGGTAGACCGGCCTGTGAAATGCCTGGTGTTTGAGGAAAGAGAAGGGTGCCATCTCAGCGACAGTGCGATCGACCTGGCTCCGGGAGATGAGCAGATCGTAACTGTGCGCGGAGTGAAGAAGGGAGAGGAGCCTTTGAGCTGGACATATCTTGGTGCAGGCGAGCAATAAAAAGCTCGAACTTTGTTTTACAGTTACGGCTCAATGGGCCTGCATTGTGGATCTACTCATGAGTTCGTAGCGGAGTTCAGATATAGGATACCTTGCAGTGAGAGGAACATCGCGAACATTTCACTGTTCTCCCAGGACATCCTAAATTCCCTCCAGGCTAAAGCCAACGCGGACATTGAAGGTCACGCGTTAACCTTTGCCACACCCTCAAGGAAGTAGGATATCAGGCAACCTCCCACGGATGCACTGTCGTGATAGGCGGATATTCTAGGTTTGCAATTGAAAGTATGCATCCCGACTTCAACTTGAGAGCTCGAATGCTAGCCCAAGTCCCCGATCATATTCTTAGCGATCAGAGTGCGACCTGACCAAAACGCCAGCTCTGGGCCTTTCTCGGCGGCATATTCAGAGCATATCCTGTGGTGACATGAAATATGTCCTTTTGCGATGGCTCTGGGATATTTGGACATACTGAATCATCTCGCAGGTCGAGTCCGCAGACAGGTGTAGCACGCAAAGCAGTACTAGGTAAGGGCATGGATTGTCCTTTGCAATTGCCTGCTCCAGGTTTCATACTATTGAATACCCTGATTGCTATATCGTGGTTTAAAGGATGGAACGGTGGAGGTGGCGGCTTTCTCCTTTCAAAATTAAGGTGTGCTTGGGCAGTTGCTTTCCTCAAATCCTTGTCATACTGGAACTGCGAGCTGACATGGAAAATTAGCCCCTGTAGCACTCGCGCAGATATCATAGCCAACATCTTCCGCATTAGCTAATCTCAGGTGTATAAGATGTGCGAGAACATGCGATATTTCGACTGTGAGAAGCTTCAAGGACTTTCTCTCAGCCCCCCGTTGATGTCAAAGCGGCCACGCCAACCATTTGCTGAGTTTGTGCAGAATTACTTGGAACAGGCAAATGCCCGTCAATCTCGCGGTTGGAGCCGGGGCTCAGGCTCAACATGAATCTCTCTTAAGTGGTCAGGTCCTAGTGCCTTCACCTTGCCGGCCAGTGCTCGCTCGAACATCTGCTCAGCCTCAGCCAGCTTGCCTTGGTCACGATACAGCAGCCCGAGATTGTGGAGGGTGGGGAGCGTCGACGTGTGGTCCGGTCCCAGCGCCTTCTCCCTCCCGGCCAGCGCCCGCCCGAACATCTGCTCAGCCTCAGCCAGCTTGCCTTGGTCACGATACAGGACCCCGAGATTGTGGACGGTAGAGAGCGTCGACGTATGGTCCGGTCCCAGCGCCTTCTCCTTCCCGGCCAGCGCCCGCCCGAACATCTGCTCAGCCTCAGCCTGCCTGCCTTGGTCACGATACAGGTTCCCGAGATTGTTGACGGTGTAGAGAGTCGAGGTGTGGTCAGGTCCTAGCGCCTTCTCCTTCCCGGCCAGCGCCCGCTCGTACATCTGCTCAGCCTCAGCCAGCTTGCCTTGGTCACGATACAGCAGCCCGAGATTGTTGACGGTGTAGAGCGTCGAGGTGTGGTCAGGTCCTAGCTCCTTCTCCATCCCGGCCAGCGCCCGCTCGTACATCTGCTCAGCCTTAGCCAGCTTACCTTGATCGTAATACAGCAGCCCGAGATTGTGAACGGTGTAGAGACTCGGGGTATGGTCGGATCCTAGCGCCTTCTCGTACCCACCTAACACGTGTAGGTACATTCGTTCTGCCGCCTTATACTGGATTTGCTGATGGAGTAGTCGCCCGATGCCCCAAGCCCTACTAAGTTTACCCTGTAGCCACTTCTGCTGAAAACGTTCATGTACTAGTCGCACCGCATGAGGGGTGATTCGACGGTATCCCAGAGCAGAGAGGTCATCCCAATCCCTCGGACGAACATGGCCAGCTACACAGTCGAACGCCAACCAGTATTGATTAGTATTAATGTCACGATTAAGGCCGTTCAGAGTCCAATCGTGAATGCACACGTGAAGGCTGTATGATCCAGTCTGACAGGGGGACTCGACAAGGCAGTATCTTGTCAACGTTCTCATCGCACTTTCAAATGAGAACTTATCTCTGACCAACTCAGTAAACCACGTGGGCCGATCTGCACCTTGACCCGCACGCAAGAGTTCGTACCAGATATCTTGATGATCAAAGTATGCAAGGAAGGCTAGAAGCTTTGCAGCCTGCGCGTTCTGCTGTTTGATTTGAGTCAAAGACAGGTCCCACGTCGTGTAGAGTGTGCGGGTTGGATAATCCGGTAGCTCCTCCTTGTCACCTAGAACCACCTCCCACTTTGCTTCGTACTGTTGTAGGTACTCGGAGAAGCTGATAGATGACTCTTTTAGAAACGCTCCGGCCGTGGCCAATGCCAATGGAAAGCCGTCCAGCCTCTGTGCCAGCTGATGAGCTCCAGGGTCTGGTCACATGTCAACAGACAATTGCGCCCGGATTTTGAGGATGATTTCTACCTGATTGGATAGCATGCCGTCCTGAACGAGTGGCCAGAATAGCCAGACTGTCACTGACTTTGGTCATTGATTCAACTTTGACCTGCTCTCCATTAATTCGACGCGGCTGTCGGGTGGTGATGATAATGGAGCCGTGTGCGACGGAGGGATAGTACTTTGTAAGGTTATATTGATCTGGATCATCGTAATTATCCAAAATCAGGAGCCAGCGGGTGTTGTCCAGCTCTGATAGCCAATTCGAGACTTGAATGCGTAATTGATCATCGTCCAGCTTGCTGACAGTCGCCGGAGGAAGCATTCGATTGGCCACATTACGTAGACTGCTATTCAGGGTCGACTCGGAGGTCGCATTCAACCAGAAGACAGAGGAGTATGAGGTGCAATGTCGTTTGGCGTATTTGATTGTCAGCTGAGTCTTGCCAATGCCTCCCATACCTCCAAGAATGAGCACCTTTCGGGTTGAATAATTCGAGTTGCTAAGCAGGATATTTTCCATCTGTTCGAGCTCTGTGTCACGACCGATGAAGAGACCGTCAGCCATGTCAGGAGTTTCGAAAAGATTGAGGCCGCGGTCGTACTCTAGTTACACGTCAGCATTTGATCATGGATGGTGGTAGAAAAGAGGGTTGATTGAGACGGTCAGATTGGATATTGAGAATTGAATATATCAATTTCAAGCTATAGAATCGCCAATCAACCCTTGTTCTGGATTTCTCGGCTGACTCACTCGACTTCTGCGCCACGTCCGTGGCTGGAGATATTTCTGCCACCTTGGCCGGTGCGATGGCTGATAGCAATTCCTTTGCATAAGCTGCAGCAGTAGTTGCTGCATACTTCTGCCATGCATCATTCTTGTGAGAATCGGCGTAATCGCAGATCCCTCGAATCACCAGGCAGGGGAACTCATTGATCAATCCAGCGGCCTCCATTTCCACACACAACGCCCCAAACTCACAGCCCAGTCTATCCCTTTCGGCGGCATTTCTAATCAAGTGATTTCCTGACGCGATGATACCGTAATGAACGACAGGAGTCTGATCGCTGCGAGCTTCTCTCTGAATCTTGCCATGATTACATAACTTGCACGAACTATCCCGCTCGAGACTCTCACACTGGGCGCAGTTCAGACAGTCCTTCTCCGAGCCAGGAGACACATAGCCTGTCTTTGCTAAATTGGGATGCCGCTGGATCATTTGCGAGAGTAATGTCGGTAATTGGCTGCCGTCAAGATCGTGTTGCGATTGAAGAGTAGCAAGCGCCGTCAAGAGTATGGTCGGAGGTGATCTTAAAAAGCCCTTCCGTTCGAATTTGCCTTCTCCCAGGTCCTTGCCCAGGTCGTACTGGACCACCCCGCCATGAGTTTTGTCGGGCTGGCTCACGACGACATCACCCAGTCGGATATCTAGACCTTTTTCCAGGTTCGGGATACCGCCTCCAATTCCTACCATCAAGCCAAAGCGCAGACGTGTGAACGTTCTCAACATGTTGCTGGCGACTATTGCAGCAGCATTGTTGCCATACACTCCAGCTGGTAAGCACGCAATCACCACGTTATGTGTATGAACCCGGCCCAGTACATAGTTGTTGTGGTCAAGGGCATCTTGACTTTTGATTGTCTCATGTTCTTCATCCAATATGGCTCTTGCCGCCGTCATTTCTTTAGGAAGTGCGCACACTACTCCGACTTGGTATTTTTCGATCGGCAGAGCAGGCATGGTTTGCGTGAGTGGTCAGGGCCGACTTTCGACATTCGTAGAGGTAGGATCAGTGGCAGTGGCATCGGTACGTCATTGATTGATGGAGAAGAGTGAATCAAGCGAGTGTAGGCCACGCGGTGCGATAGCTAGGACGGGTTGATTGGAGGGATTGCTCGTGAATTCGCGACTGACCTCGTCGATTTGACGCGTTTCAGCACACAGAAATTTGATCCATGGCTGCTCGGTTGAGGTAGAAGAGGTTGAAACATGTTGAAAAAGGCAACCCGGCGGTAAGAGGTCGCAAATTGGTCAGGTTGCAGGCCATGTGCCGATGCGGCTGAATGTTGCAGGTTGATGGAGAGCCAGGCTTTTGCCACGTGACAGAAAATGGAACGCGACGAGCAGTTATTGGTCAAGATGACCAGGAGACCGTCAGAGAAGGTCCAAGCACAGGGCAAGCTCTTGTGAGAATCTCATCGCCCAATACAGATCTGATCATTGCTTGGCTGGTCCTGCGGGTCTTCAGTCCGTCCAGCATGAGTCCCACACGGTGCTTCTGTCTTGAACTGAAACAGCTATGTTGACTCTCTCATACTGAGGCGCACACTTCCACCCCATCAAGTTCTCGCCGACACCGAGCTTGACCGTCATGTACACCAAAATATCGAGGCTTAGGAGGTTGCGTTCGGCTTCTCGCGATTGTAGTTGTTGAGATTGTGAGTTCTCTTGTTGCGATTATGGCCTAGGGCCGGCCAGGCGACGACGCGAAGCGATCCGACGCGTTACAGACCATCCTAGGTGACAGAAAAAAGGTCTAGCGGCCGAATAGACTGGAAAATTGAGGTTTAGCAGCGAATTCTTTCGGCAGGCATATGCTCTAGGTGTGGACGGCCCTTACAGCCGAATGTGTAGTGGTTTATATAGGAAGGACAGAATTCATTAAGCGAGATTTCAACCGTATCTCGATCATTCTAATGTTGGAATTCATCTACGTAACAAGGCACGGGGTCAGTCTATAAATCGTGCCCCATCTTTTTTTCCCGAATTTGCACATTTGAACCTGACATTCTCGTCAGTTCCGGGCAAATTGGAGTTCTGCACCCACGAGCGACCAGGTCCAGGACCATGAATTTCCAGACACACCTCTATCCGAACACGGTAAAAATCAAGCCAAGCAGTTGGCAGAGCACGTGGCTAAGCTTGAGCCGTCGGTAGATTTGATCTATTCTAGCGGGTAAGGAGAAACCCACATTTCTCGAATTCGCTGCTGAGAATTTTTAGATTCGTATGATGCATCCAGACAGCCGAGCCGGCCGTTCAACAGCTCCGTGAGCTGAAGGGAAAGAGTATTGAGATCAGGGGTGAGATGGGTCTTGGGTGCGTTCACTGGAGGCTTTCACATTGCACGATTCGAATGTCAAGTCACAGAGGATCTTCGGCTGACTATCTATTCTTTTACAGAGAATGTAACGGGGAGGAGTACAAACAGTGCAAACATGCGGCGAAAACTTCTTTGCCAAGCCCAAACCATGGTAGCCTAATCTGCATCGAGCTCACCATCGCACTCACCTTCGCCCTCACCCACATGATACCGCCTCAACACCCGCACCTCGCGAGCAGGGTAGTACCTGAGCAGGTGCTGCTTTAACCTGGCCGAGCAGCCTGTATCGAAGGGGCAAACGACAACTCTACCTCAAACATTCTGCACTTCACAACTCACTTCCAACCAACATCTACTTCCAAAATTGTTGCATCACCATGGATTCTCAAACACGTGTTAAAGACAACTCAGAGCTACACCCCCTTCGACGAGGCCAGCCCACAACGCATGCGAGTATCAAGCAACTGAGCAAGGACCTGCAGCTTGCAGTGAAAGGATTCTTGCCGAAAATCTCTACGCCGTACAAAAAGGTGACGTGCATACTCATAGCATGGTTGCATGCATATCAGCAGAATGAAGGCGGTGTTCAACAAGATTTCGATGATTTTAGAGACCTTGTGCAGAATCATTACCACTTTGAAGTGGATGAGTACTTGATCGATCGTACTAAGACTCAGAGAACGATCGAAATGGAGACGTTGATCAAATGTACGCAAGCTGCGTCACGACAAGATGAACTACTTATCATCTACTATGCTGGCCATTCATATTATCAGGAGTGGTCGAGGCACACAATATTTAGGTAAGTCATGAGTCTTCCTTCAGCTGGAGGACGTATTAAAAAACTAACACTTTTACTGTAGTGCGCATCGGATGAATGACCCTGACCCGTGGAAGCGACAGATTGATTTTCATCAAAGCATCTCCTATGTTCTCAATTTAAGCGAAGGAGACGTTCTGTATGTTATCGACGCCTGCTACTCATGCTCTATAGCCGTCACCAACTCCAGGGAGACTCTCGCTGCCAGCGCTATCGAGATGACGTCGGATGCCAGACTCAAAGGATTACAGTCTTTCACCCAGGCCTTCTGCCAAACGATACGAGCGGACCCTAGCCCTGCAACCGTCGCTCAGATCCACGCTCGTCTCATATCGCAATGGCAGGATACGAATAAAGGCAACTATCTCCAGACTACCCCCGTGCACAAAGCCGCTGCCAGCTTCGATACATCGTCAATTATCCTTGCACCATCGAACGTTTCATCAGTAACGCTGAAGTCCGATCAATCCGACACGGCCAAGGTCCTAATTAAGGTGACATTAGACGATACAATCCCGCCTAATTTGGCTGAATGGAGAAATTGGCTGCGCAGACAGATCCCGACCAATGTGGCCAAGATTGAGGTTGAGGGTGTCTTTGAAGCAAACTCGAAAGTCGTTTTGCTTCGCCTTCCGGTAGCCATCTGGGACATGCTGCCGGATCATGACGCTTATAGCTTCGTGGGCTATGTGCTGTCGTCTAACCTCGTGGTTAAGGAGCTCGAAACCGTGGTTAAGGAGCTCGAAACCACGGTTAAGGAGCACCAAACCGCGCTCTCGGAAGTGTTGGCTCCATCTCTTTCTCTACCCACAAACATCCGCAATCCAAAAAAAGAGAATATCCCTCCCGGTAGGTCAGCATGGCCTTAATTCTCTACATGTCAGCCGTTTGCACCAGGCGAAGCGAGAGTGGATGATTAGCGCCTGAGGAAGGGTGGCGATGCTGCTGAGTGAATTGGGGCAACACCAAAAAAGAAAAAACTCTTGTCATAATAACTTGAGACTTCGTGCTCAATACGTTACTATTCGTCTTTTCCAACCACGTGCCCACTCGTGTGACCTGATGAACCCTTGCCCAACCAACCCATATACCCATAGACGTAACAGTAACTTTGTCCGCTAAAGCTGTCAGCCGTAGAGAATACGTCATAGCCCGCGCCCTAGCATTAACAAATTAGGAGAGATAGGGACTGAAAATGAACTGAAAAGAAATGTATTTAAGAGAGTAGTAGATAGCCAAGAATTGAAGAACAGATCCACTGACATCTTCGTCCTCCTCAAAAGGCTGACAGAAGCAACTGAAACGCAGCCAAGACGTTGCTGCGGGCTGCACAGGCAAACCACATCTTGGAAGAGGGGCGCAGTTACTGTGTGCAAACATGGATTTTGCAGACTAAATGAGGCTGTGAAGTTACGACGAGTAATGGTTAACTGTGGCATGGCCTAACTGCCAGTGCTGGGGTGTAGCGGCCCAGCCCTTAAGCTATCTAGATAAGCCCGCTCTGTCGAAGATCAAAGCAGTAGTCTCCTCTGGATCCAAGGCCGTTACTCTGACGCCGAGACCCTCGCATCGCGTATCGTCCAACTCATCAGCTCGAAAACCTTCGAGCCACTGCAGCCCCCACACCACGACTTCCCCCAAGCCGAACGCCTCTTCCAGCTCACTCGGGCCCGCGAAGAGAAGGTCCTCGGCCCAAACCACGCCGACACCATCGAGGCGCTCACCAGCCTCGCGAACGTCTACATTCACCAAGGCCGCCATTCTGAAGCTGAGATCCTGCTGCATCAAAATCTCAAAGCTATCCGCGCGGAGCTTGGGCCTACGCATCCCGAGACGTTAAGGATGACGGAGAATCTGGCAGGAGTATACCGGCTGCAGGGGAGAGATGAGGCGGCGAAGGAACTTTGTCAGGAGACGTTGGATATGGAGGGAATGTCACCGTTAACCGAACTTACGCGGAATCTGTCGATTGGTGAGACTTTGGAGCCATCAAAAAGTTCATAATGGGACTGGCTACCTACCTACCACAGTAATGCTTGTCAATAATTTGGATGCCACATGATGGGGAGCTTCACCATCTCTGGATGGGATCACCGTAGCTGCATCAACTGTGGCTGGAGTTCTGCCCCACAGACGGGTCAAGGATCACTCAGGACTACGATCATGGTCACCAAATATCGAATACCACCCCCTCCACCGCTGCTTTTGCGGGTGAGCATGGCGAACGAAGGTGAGCGATAGGGAGCGTAGGGTGATGAGCTGAAGTCTCGCGCGCACGCTCACCCCTCGTTCGATCGTCCCAATCTTGCGCTATTCTGGGTAACGGTCTGCGCAGCCCGTTTTGCCTCCTTGCCGGTGCCTCTTGGAGAAGGGTATTTGTAGAGACCCACCGATCCCTTCTCCACGCTCCCAGGATGGAGTCGATACCCTGTCTTTCCTCCTTCTTCCCTCTTCGCCCTGACCGCCTCAAGCTCTTCGCCGCTCCTGTTCGCTCCTTCTCCCTCTTTCAACAGCCTCCATTTTCAACTTCATGGCGAGGAGAAAAATCACGGCTGAGGAGTTGCTCTCTCGAGCCAAGTCGAACCGCAATAAGAGGGGGCCATCGGGAGGAGACTGCAAAAAGCATGTGGACAAGACCAAGAAGGATCAAAATTCAGCGTCGGACAGCTATGTCTTGTACCAAAGTAGCTCGCACTGGTCAGCGTCAAACACAGAATTTCAGCTAAAGATTTAGTGGCGTGCGACCGTCAATCGGTAGGTGGGCCGCCTGAGCCAAACAGGCCCCAACCCGCACGCTTAAGGCCGGCCGGCGTACGATTAAGATTGATGATATGTTCGAGCACGAACCGACGAATGCCTAGAGCGGCTTCCTCTCCACTGTAATCAGTCTTCGGATCTTTCACCCCGATATTGTCGACGAAAGGGCGGCAAACATAAGGGATCAAGCCTTTCAGGATTTGAATCACGATGTGAACGAATTAATGGACAGAATTCGTTGCGCCTTGAGATAAGATTATCTACCGAAGGAGCCTAATTGAAGTGATCTTCAAAAGCTTTTGCTTTGTCCCTAAGTGCCCTTATGTCGTGCCGTAGCGGTCAGATTCGCATTCTCCCATTGCATCTCGAAATGAAGAATTTGCTCCCCGGGCTATACCCCTATCTGAACGTGACAAACCCCTGGATTTGGATTGATTTGATAGCATCAAGCAAACTAGACCCCCGGATTTGGTTTGGCTTCTTCTGTGTGCTTCCCTGCTTAAGAGCCAGATCACCAATAGGTAAATTAAGCGGGTGTCTCCTGTAAGTGCCCATAAGCGAAAGGGGGGGGGGGGGGGGGGGTTTACATTTGCCGTCTAATGGGATACGGCTGAGCAGCAGCTTCCACAGGAACGAGAACGGGGATGGTAGTCAGTATCTGATTCTGACTCTGCACGAACTGCGGCTGTTGTTGCTGATATTGTATCCCATAATACTGCTGACTCGAGTTCGAGGAATCAACACTAGCGAGTTTCGGGTTCCAAGCTGGGGCTGTGCTGCCAACGGCCTCTGCCTGAGCGGGCTGCTGGTAGAGATTGAAATTCCCAGATCCGGGTCCAGATCCAGGTCCAGATGCTGGCTGATTTTGATTGTACGTTGGATAAAGCAGAATCCCCTGTCCCTGCCCACCCCCACCCCCACTCGCCATATACATTTGCTGCTGTGGCTGTTGCTGCTGTGGCTGTTGCTGCTGCGGCTGTTGCTGCTGAGACCTCAGGCTATTCCACTGCTTGGAGCCGATCGCGATGAGGAGGCCGAACATAGATATCGTGACCCAGGTATAGAGAATCGGGTCCACGACTTCGATATACTGCGGGATCAGGATAAAGAGGTTGGGGTGGATGTCATAGCGGACAGCGATGGAGAATTCCCAGGTCGAGCGGATGAGGTTGAGAAGGGAAGTGGCGAAGAACCGGTGGGTCAGCTGGGCGGATATAACATGAGTAAGCAAGAGGGTTTTGACGGTTTAAATTTGGAAAAGAGAAGGGAAGGGGATAGGTGAAGGAGAGGTAGAATGGATGAGAGAAGTAAACAATTCTAAGGTACTCTACTTACGCCTTGCAGCTGCTTCTTCCGCACATAGCAGTAGAGCACGAAGATAGAGAGAAATACGAGACCTAGCGAAGCGATCCAGTAGATAATTGCATATGCCCCGTACAAGTCGCCGGCTGCAGTCCAGCTGGCATTGCTCCCATCAAGAGTCTTGCTAATGAAGCTTTCCTCTTCGCCGAGTGCGGCAATGGCCAGAACGAAGAGGATCGCGACGGCGAAGAAGTAAGAGTAGCGGATAATTTTGTAAATGGGGCTATTGTTTCCCAAGGCACACAGAAAGCTGACTGCCAGTTCCACGAGGCACAGCAGGGTGAAATTATCTGCCACGGAGGAGAAAAAAGAGCTGATGGCGAATATGCGGGCGGCGGCCTCGTATAGTGGATCGGATTGGTAGTCGAGCTTTTCTATGACGATATTTATGATCGTGGCGGCTTCGCCGAGGACGATGTAGCTGGGCAACGGAACGAAATGTCAGCTCTGCACTGGTGCAATCCTTTCTCATGTGGGGTTTCCCATACAGAAAGAAGAGAGGAATGGCGCATTTAAGCCAGATGAATGGCAGTCGGGGCGAGTCTTTCCGGCGTCGGACAGCCAACAGGGAGACAATGCACAGGACTATGAGTGCGATGATCGAGATGGTGTATTCGCCAACGGCGGCACCGTCCCAGGCCGATACAGACATTATGCTGGAATACTTGTTAGCAGCCTGAGTTAAACATCCTTTAGAGCGCAGTGGGTTGAGAGGCCTGATGCGTACCTAGCTGCCTACAAGCGTTAGGCAAGGCGACTGTAGCAATGGCCTGAGCAGCAGTGAGCTTGGGATGGTCGACACGTTAACGAAGGCTCAAGAAATTATTCAGGATAAGCCATTATTGGGATGTGTTGAACGGGTGGGACCTGCCACCATTGCCTGCTTCAGTTAGTCTTTAGTTCTGCCTGCGAATTCATCTACCAACGTGGCAACTTAGATAGGGGAATCAACCTGGTGACCGAACACAGAACCGTCAGGTTCAACAGGATATCTTTAAGGGCAAACAATAGTGCGCGGGCCATCAAGGATCACCACGAAGCTTAGGCTTGGCCTGGGATGCCAAAGAGGCGCAAGAAGCAGCCGCTGAACTTCGGGCAGCGCATTCATTGGAACCACGTCGCCATGCATGGCACTTACGAGGCTCTGCCAGAGAAGTATTCGCACTTTCACATTGTTGTTTGGAGCTGCAGCACTTGGTAGCGTGCAAGTTGTGCCTAATTAGGCCTGGGGTGTCATTGGGTGTAAGATTGGGTGTCCCCACCTGTTTTATCCTGCTTTTCGGGTAATGCCAGTATTGTCAATATGGTCCTCGTAGTTTCCTGCGCTCGACGCGCGCTGCTGTGGCTGTATGGTGGCCTCTCAACAAGCTGCTGCTCTCGGCGCTGGCGTAGGCCCCCGGCGCGGCCCCCGTGGGGGCGGCGCTTGCTGCGAACGCAGTTCGTCCCAATAGGTCAAGGAATGTTCTTGGTAGGTATTTTGGTAGCTAATAGCCCAGCGTGTAATTGGGAGGCGGTCTCGAAGGTCTCGAAGGTCAAACATGTTCAAGCCAGGCCGCCAGGCCGCCATGCGGCGCACCAGGCATGTACAGCCTCTGGAGGACCAGTAGGAGGATCAGGCACACCAGGATTGCTTATACTGGTTGTGCTGAATCCATATAGGGCCAGGTTGAAGATCGTGATGAACAGAGTGCACAGTAGTCATGTTCAGAGTGTTGTTCGGTCTGTCTAGGCGCACGGCAATTCTATGCCAAAGCCACAAAGTTTTAAGTCACGTGACTAAGGGCTTGGCGCCTTTAACAGAGCGATTATCCGCAACTCAGGTCCAGCCCTTACCACTTGGCCTAATCAGGACGTACTTGCAAAGGGGGTTGGGGGCCAAATGCAGCAGAAAAGTGCGCAGGTTACCTACCGACTTTCCTATTGCAGCCTCGGACGTTACAGGGGATTAAGCAACGTCGAAAGCTACCTGCAGAAGGCTCCGAGGCGATAACCAGAACAAGGACTACTTGCAGGCTAAAACGCCAAGTAACCCTTTCCACGCCAAAGGCAACGTTCTACCACTATCGTGGGGCGCGACGTGAGGTAGGTTTAGTGCGGCATGCCCGTTTGGCACATGCTAGTCGCGACGACGGGTTGGGTTACGTAGAACAACGAAGTGGAAGGACAGCGAGACATAGTTTTCATAGATTCTAATTCACCTGGCGGCCGAGTCCCATAGTCCATTCCTTGCTTTTCTAGCGTACAACATCCCCTGCCTGGCCGCCTACCTACGAGATAGGCTCTCGATGTTACGGCAGCGCGAAGAATGGACTCAATTCAGGTATTCTAAGGAAGATACCAAGAATGAAGAAAGAAGAAGGGGCTGAGTCGTCGATAGCCAACTAAATGTGGTGCCAAGCGCCAAGCGCGCACCCCCGTCCCAGGACCACGTCACAACACTCGACGCGCGCCTTGCCCCCCTCTCACTCACTCCTCCCTTCGACACCACACAAGGGGATAAGGATTGTCCATCGATGCAGGTGAGGAGTTGAGTGCATCGAAGCTCTAAATTTGGCCCCACCCACGAACCAATACGAAAGCGTGCATCAAAAGTGATTGCCATGCTTGTAATGCAATTTTCACACTAGAATTCAAGAAATTTCCAGCTAGGCGTATCTTCCCTTGCTCTAGGGACCATGGTACTAAAGAGATTCATAAATTCGAGTGGACCAAAAAACGATTTCGGCGAAAGCACACGACATAACCCATCGTACTGTCGTGGGGCGCGGCGTGACCTAGGCCTAATACGGCACATGCGATGGGTATCCATGCTGGTCGGCAACGATGGGTTGGGTCACGTAGAAATGAAGGAGAGAGAAACAGAGTTTTCATAGGTTCTAATCCATCAAGCGTCCAACCATGCGGCCGAGTTCCATAACCCCATTCCTTGCCATTCTAGTGTACAACATCCCCTGCCCGACCGCCTACCTATGAGATAGGTCCTCGACGCATGCCTTGGTCACGCCCCCTCATTCCTCCCCTTGACATTACTAGCGTGGCAATCACTTTTGTATACATTCGTTCTGCTGATTTTGCCAACGGCAGCGCTATTCCGTCTCGGCGCCCTAGCCGGGTGCGGTCGCGCGCATTTTTAGCCATCGTGGTCTGAGGTAGTAAAGCAATCAAGGATGGCATATCTCGTTCCTTGTGACCATTGCACAAATGCTGTGCTCCCACAAATTCGCAAGGCTGATTCTGCAGCAGGGACCTTCATTGAGCCCTCATGCATGCCTAGACCGACCCTGTGCCGCTTCTTTGGGACCTGGGTGTACGAGCTGATATCGTCGTGGCTGTTCTTAAACTTTCCGAATACTCTACTTTCATTATTGCATTGCGTTCTATACCCCCATTTGTTTTGCAGCCTCCATTCGCAATCCAAAATGTCGCTCTCCCAACCTTCTTCTCCGCAATCAGAGATGCCCCAGCGAACCAACACCATGAGTGAGCTCGAAAGCTGCGAGAAACCAAATTTAACCGTCCAAGTCCACCCCGCCAGCCCGGACCAAATCCACCCTCCCCCAAATTAGTACCTCCCCCTCCAGGTACCTCTATTCACCACTCTAACGGGTGATCTTCAGTGGCCAACCCTCATCTCCCACAGCGCAATTCGTCTATGCCCAACCCCAACCCATGCCACCCAACATGGCCCAGCTCCATATGGCATATCCACAGCCTCAAGGTGCTCCTCAAGGTGCTCCTCAAGGCGCTCCTCAAATATACCAAGTTATTTACCCTCAGGCACCCCAGCAACAACAATACAACGTGCAACCCGTGCAAAGCCAGCCGGTGGGGCAAATCACAAACGACTCGCAGTACCAAACCACCGTCCCAATCCCGAATCTCGGTCTGGGCAATGCCGCCGTCGACTGCCCCATATGTCTAAAACGTGGTATGACGCGTACTGAATACGTGGTCGGAAATACGACTCAGTATGTCGCCTATGTCCTCCCATACTTCTCTGATTAAAGGTAGCATGTAGTGCTGATGAATGTGAACTCTAGCGCCTGGGCCCTCGTCAGCTTCTGCCTCACCGGTTTATTCTGCTTCATCCCGTACATGATGAGTACCTCGAAGGACGTGAATCACTATTGCAGCAAATGTGGAGCATTACTGGCCACATACCATAAGAGCGGACGTGTAGAAACACATTTACAAGGCTAGACTTCAGGCCAGTATGGAGGGAAGGAGGAAGGTGACGAGTGATGGATATGACGGAGAGGCTTTTGGACAGTGGTACTCACTAGCAAGCCACGGAACCCAAACCCGTCATCGGATTCGGGCAAACCTTATCGATGTTGCGCAGCAGACAGGTGTACATAGCATTGATTGTGGAAATACTGCTTATTCGAGTGTAGGTATAGGGTAAGGGCTGACTATAATCACCATACATAATCCCCAAGATCTGGTTCAGCCTGACGCCCCGTGAGTAAACCTTACGCCCCGTAAGACAGTCCTAGGTTGCTCTAGGCAGCATAGATTAACTATGCGAGTGTACGAATCACCACCGACCGCGGCCTATTCGAAACAATCGAAAGGCTTGCTCGGTACGTAGGCAGTTTAGTCAGGGGCAGGTCCCGGCTTCAACCTAACTCGATTGGAATAGATGATCGACCGAGGCGGAATGGTGGATAATTCCCAGCGGTGGTACGGGGAGCTCGGGATGGTGGAGCTGGTGGAGCTTGCGTCCACCGTGGTAGATGAAGGAGGGTTGGCCGCGGCTTGGCAGGGGTTTGCCCGTACCAAGTTAAGTGGTACGGTAAGACAGATCAGACACTTGACGTTATAAACCACCAGCTGTACAATTCCCGGCGGTACTACTGATGTTCTAGATGTCATGGTTATGCCATATCACTCAGAATGCTGGTGAAATTGGATTGGTGCGACACACGTCAGCGATATCCGCCAGTTCCGTGACATGTAGTTCCCCTGTTAGAATAGCTTGCTAGCAACGCTCTGTGCGTGCCGATATTTTGATTTCTGTTGGAAGTTCATTGTCCTTATTCTGATGCACTTGACTGAGTGTTACTTGGACTTGTGGATAGGAAGTGGTTGATGTTGAACTGTTTTGCCATTATTATGCTCCAGCCTGTCTCAGACAAGGTTTCGCTCCCTCGTTTGATCTAATCGATATATGCATGTATCAAAGTCTATACGCCAAGTGTGTGTATGTATTCAGCCGTCTCCCTGCTTAAGATGCAATGCAATCCAGGACCCCGCCATGCAATTTGAAACACGAGCACAAATGAAACCCATCCTTATCACCTACGCCAGCAGCGCAATCAAACCCAACACCCCTCCAATAGCCATATTGAAGTCCCGCTCCACACTCCTAACCGCAGCACCAGTAAAGGTTGCAATACTCGGCCCCGCCGTCTGCGTCTGCACACCTGGAGGCAGCGTACCTGTAGCTGAGGTGGCCCACGAAAAGTACGGAACACTACCCGTAGCTGCGGTGATGCTAGTCATTGGTGGCCCTACAGGTGCCGCCGGGACGAGTCCGACGCTCGTGCTTGGTATGGCAGGTGGTACTGCTGCACCGGGTGGGCCATAGGTGAATGGCGCTGGGGGTGGGGTAGCGGTCACAAATGAAACCTGGGGTACGGTAACGGCGGTGGTGATGATGACTGTAGTTGACGCGGTAGAGATGGTCTGAGTGTATGAGATTGTGGTCACTGGACCTGGACTGTAGACGCTCTGGATAAGAGGTGGGCGGGAGACGATGGATGTAATCACTGTACCAGATTGGGTTATGGTGATATAGCTTGTTGGTCCAGCTGCTGCGGCGGTGGAGGCCCACGTAACGATGCTAGCTGCAGGTGTTGGGATAAGAGTGATTGTGCTTGGAATTGCGGTGACGATTCCCGGATTCTGAGGGACGTGGGCCGCGCAAATACCAGTAAAGTAGCTCAGTGCAGCTTGAATCTCATCGGCTGAGACGCCCCAGGCTTGCACGCAGTCGATGACGGCCGAGGTGAAGCTTGACGAGGGGCAGAAGCAGCTATTGTCCGAGTTCGACTTGCACTGGGGCATCATTGGGAGCCAAGTGTTGAGGCAGGACGGAAGAACAGAGGGGCAGGGAGCATTGGGTGGATATGAGCTAGCGGGAGGTGCAGATGATGCCAAAAGTACCGAAGTTGAGAGTGTTGCTGGGGGTGGAGGCGTAAAGGTTGTGGTTGTAGATGCGCCTAGTTCTGGTGATGAACTAGGAGGGCCTGAGATTGTCCCTGGGGGAGGAGCTTGAGAGGTCAAAGTATTTGGAGGAGCAGCTGTACATCTAGTGCACACAGTTTGGGTTGAGGTAACGACCGTGGTTGAGATTTGAGACGTTGTCTGAGTGAAGGTAATAAAGCCCGAAGTTGATGTGAAAGTGACTGGACACGTTGTCAAAGTGGTGAAGACAATTTCAGTGGTGATTACTTCTGAAAGGGCTGTTGGCGAGCTTGATGGACTAGCGGGAGTGCTGAATGCGGGCGGACTAGATGCAGGAGGAGATGACGCTGGTGGCAAATTAGGCGGAGAGGAGATAGGGCAAATTGTTGTTGAAATTGCAATAGTCGAAGTGACCACAATGGTGGAATGAGCAGGGCAATTTGTCACAGTCGGAGCGCAGCTAGTGATGGTGATCTCTGTGGTAGTGAACACCGTCGATGTCGTCAAGGATGGGGTCGGCGACGTGAAGCTCGGAGTAGATGTGATGCTCGGAGTAGATGTGATGCTCGGAGTGGATGTGATGCTCGGAGTAGATGTGATGCTCGGAGTAGATGTGATGACAGGTGTGCTCGTCCAAGAGGATGAAGGGATCGACATGGCTGGAGCGCTCGTGGGTGTTGTCACGGCACTTGTGGGAGTATAAACGGGAGTGGTGGAAGGGCTTGTAACGACTAATGGACTTGACACAACAGGACTGCTAGTTGTGACTGAAGACGGTGTGCTTGAGAAGATTGGCACCGAGGTTGATGTATAAACACTGCTGGTTGGCGTGCTCATGGGCAATGTTGAGGCTGGAGTAGATGCTGACTGACAGTCGAAGCCAATGCTATGAATTCCGATGTCGCAGCCTTGGTCACTACCATAAACCGGCATCTGGAACGACACAGACTGCGCACCTCCACATTGATCGTTAGTTACAGTTGTGCCACTAGCAGAGCAGGACGCAGTATGCTTGCAGGTGGAACCGTCGGGCATATCGAAGATAAAGTCTAAGTCGGTGTCGAAGGAGACTGAGACTTGCATAGTGGTGATTGAGAACGCTTGGTCCGAGCCGCAGGCAATTTTGGGAGCGGAAGAAGCATCTTTGCTAACTTGGCCTTGAATGCACTTAGACTGGAAGTCATCACGTGCGAATAGTGACCGCTTTGAGAAGGAATTGCTACAGGAAAAGCCAGAGAAGTCGAGACCGCCGAAGGAACTGAAGGAACCAGTCGGTAGAGTAGACCAATCGAAGCCGGATTGCTGACTCTGGGAACAATCATTGTTGGTATTAGACGGATTGGAAAAGCTCTTAGCATCGCTCCAACTGTCCCCGGCAGCCTGTTGCGTGAGTAAGGCAGTGCCCAAGAAAGCTGCTGCTAGAGTGGCTTTCATGCTGGTAATATTGACGAATGGAAAATGTACTGAACGAGAGAATAGATGCTGTCAACGAGAGTTCGCCAGCAAACTGGTCTGGAATTGAACGAAAGACTTTTTGCAACACGAGTATCAAAAAGCAAGCAACGAAGGTAAAGGAAAACACTTGAAGATGAGATGCAGAGATGAAGTTTTTGAATCCAAAGGCAGCCATTGTCATTATGTAGACATGTTTCACAGAAAGACTTTCTGAGATCAGTGTGTCTGATTTGGTATGGGGCCACTCGATACGCCCGGAGATCAATACGAAGGGATAGAATCGCGTTTCAATCTTCACGGAAGGACTGCTCGTAAGACATTTCGAGGCCAACCGACCGCGCGCGCCAGGTTGCAAGCTTGAACAGGATGGTTGCTGGTAGGACACTGTGGAGGTTGCTACAGCCAAGCGGTGATTTTCCTCGATGCAGTTTGGAGCTTTGAAACGAGTGGAGAGCCAAAACAAGCACCCAATCAAGACATGATCCCGATATAGAATCATCAGGCGTAAAGGGCTTGCTCCATAGCACCGGCTTGGCTGAGTCCTGACCTTTTGGGGTGGTCGCAAGGAGTGGAGAAGGTGGCCGGTCTGCCAGAGACAGGGCGCATAGTCCATTTCCAAATTCAGCACGAGCAGCGGAGTGGAGTATTGACGCCGCGCAGTGGAGCCAGTCCTGTTTGCTATGGGGAGATTGTGTGTGTCAGATGACTGCCGGCGCTTCGGCTTCGCACTGGCCACAAGTGGGTTGAATCTTTTGACGCTGGAGTTTAAGAGCTCGATTTGAAACGCGGTGGGCCGGGGAAAACAGCTACCCGGATTGGGTGGTTGGAGGCGGCTCAAACAAAGTGCGGTAGATCCTCCAAGCTTACATTCCTGAGGTGCAACTGCGCAGACAGGTTTTATCTGTAGTCTTTGAAAGGTCGTACCGAACATCCAACTTCTGAAATGAGCTTCAATCACTGTTCCTTTTGTGAGAGACGATTGTGTTTCACAGCTCCGTCTTCTCTGCATCATCGGCGGAGGAAGAACAGCCCGTTTATTGCGACTCGCCGCTGTTTGCCATGAACCTACCACTAACCGCACACATTACCTTACCATCCTGACGGCCATCCAGACGCGAAGTCATAAGAGTACTTACTTCTTCGTACTGACATGGCATCTCCAAGAGAAGCCTCTCAATCAGTCCTGTCTATGGTCATTTCCAATTGACTCTACTTAGCCTTTCGATCGCAAAATTTGCTACCCTACATACGAAGCCTTGTTCATACCGCTCATCTCACCGACCTTCTTCCCATCAGCAGAATTTGCAAGAATTTATACCACACTATTTTACGAACAAAATGGAATGCGGACAGCTATTTCCGTCGCTTCGTGCCATATACAGAACATGATTATTAGGCCCTGGTGTGCCTGGACTTCTTCAGCCAGAGGACGATGGGAGGTTACTAGCTTTCCAGTATCCAATTGTCAACCAAGATGAGGTGGCGCCAACCAGTAAAGCCCATCCTCCAAGGCTCACCATGACCTCCTACATTCCTTTGGCTTTGAGGTCGACTTTCTTCAAGATCTTCCGGCTTTGTAGAGTCTTCCGAGTCTTTCGCACATTTGAAAAGTCTAGAGCCGCTGCGTCGTCAGATTTCGTCATCCTCATCGTTCGTAGACCGTAGTGGTAGAAATCCGTAGCGCAACTCGCATTGAGGGTACGTCACAAGCTTCAACAGGCTACCTGTCTCGACCATGCCCTTCTCTACGGTTGTCTAGCCTCCTGTGTATCTAGAGTTGCTCCATCCAAAAATCCTAGTCGTTGCCCATATCACAACCACATTCGGGGACCCACCAGCCATCCTCGCGAATCATTGAATTTGCGGATGAGAATTGGCCTTTCCTACTACCCTGCCTGAGTTGGTTCAAGGGACCGAGGTTCCTTTGACCATCATGGTTGATAAAATCCCTCGTACTTCAGGCAGGCAAACCCGAGATGTAAAGGGAATCGATGCATCAATCCCTTCTTGGCGAGGACGACTAATGCAACCGAAACGCCATAAGGCGTCGCCGTTATGTCTCGCACTCCATAATTACCGCATTCATTGTATGAGGTGATGCAGATTGACTGGTTGGAGGTAAGCGGGAATTTCAAATGCTGCAGGGATCCTCTAATGCTTATCGCAAAGGTGAATACGACATTTACACTTGGGCTTGAAAAAATCGTTGATGGCGGGAGAGAAGGCCAAAGAATCGAACTTCCTCTTCATCGACAATGTTGTCTCGTCAATGTCAGCACCAAAGGTTGGCGATTCACAGACGAGGTTTAGAGTCAATCGCCATGTACAGCGGTGGCGGGCCCAAAAGTCCACGAGCAATGGACTTTTCACTCCCTATCAGGAGATGCAGACACCGAAGCTTGCACAAAAAGTTTACCGCTGGAGGCTGAAAGGACCTCAAGGCCGCCAGGCCCTACAACCAGCAAATTACAGCAATACTTTATTGATGCACCAACTTAACCCTTCTGGATCGATCGATGTGCAGCTCGATGCTGAGTCTCATGGCGTCCTCCAGTATTTCGCGTCAAAGTGGACGCCTTCTGCTTGTAAATGTACCCAGGGTTCCCAAACTCCTCTTTGCACCTGGCCCGGAATGGAGATTGCCTTAACCTGGCCTCAGAAGAGGGTCGCGAGCATGGAAGAGACTGTACGAAGGTGTTTGTTCAACCAGATGCATATGTACGCCCTCCTCGCGGCCAATACAGGACGGATGAAGTATGTGACAAGAGACCACATCAAGCGGCTTGATCTCCCCGAGTTTTACATGGCCAAAGCAATCCGCATGTTGCGAACCTATCTTACTCAGTGTCAGACCTTGGATCAGCAGTGCCTTCTTGACCTATTCTTCCTCAGTTCATTTGAGACGTTCGCAAAGAATTACCAAAGCGCTCAGATCTATTTGGGTATCATTAAAGAGATTGCAGAGAGATTCTTTGGCAACATTGATGTAGTTGAAGAACATATTCGGAAACTATGCTGGAACGCCGACCTGAGGCTGGCTTTTATCTGCGGAACGCAACCAGTCTTCAGGCTAAGCTGGGATCCAGGACCCTTATCTAACGTGGACTCAGAAGCCCCTCCGGCATATCGACGGAGCACTTCTGTAAGAGCAAAAACAAGTAGCGTGTTTATAAGGGTTCAGGCGATTTCGAGACCACCTTTACATGCGATCGTAGAGGACATCATCGAATGCGCCGAAGCTGCGCGGGATCTTCTGAATGCAGAGCGTGATATAGACCGACAACGTATCATAGATCGCGCCACTGCAATCCTGCATCGCCTGATTTCCATTCCGGCGCCACAGGGCCCAGCCTCTGTTGAAGAGCTAAGGGAAGAATGTTGTCGTCAAGGTTTGATTCTCTGGACCTGGAATATCCTGATCGGTTCTGTCTCCGGCCATACTGGATTGGCAGGACTGCAGCATCTGGAACAAATGACACAGCTCCACGGGATTCGTCTGAAAAAAGCCATCTGCCGCACCACCTCGCTGTCTGATCAGTGTTGGAGTGAGCAAAATCAGGTTCTATTCTGGCTTGTGATCCTCGGAGCGGCCATGGGAGGCCAAGAAGGAGATCAGCCGTGGTTTGTGCAGGAAATGAGGAACCTTGCAAACCTGTTAGAGGTGCGAGACGTTCTGCAGCTCTCAAGAGTGTTGTTCGACCTCCTCGACATGAATGAAGCAAGCGAAGCAGCTCTCCTATGGCCGACGGATTTCCTACAGCCAGGGACTGGAAGCCCTTTTGATGAGCCAAGTCTTAGGATCGCATGAAAGGAAGGGTCCCTTTGGCGGTTTAGGGACAAATAGGTGAAGGCCTTAATCCCGATCACGCTATGTGAACAGGATTCTGATTTTTGACGCGGCTACGGTTTTATGTGCGTAAAGATTGAAATTGGGCGAGGTTTGTGCGGTGTCCCATTCTGACAGTTGGGCCAACGCCTCCTTGGCCCAATTCGTGATCGTAAATAATTGTAGCTACCACCTATTATCAGCCCATCGCTCTGCATTTGGTCATATTGACATTGAAGTTATCTGAGTATGCGACACGCCTACTATCTAGATTTTATCAGTATCCGGTATTTACGTAGTCCCGCCTATGAGATGAATGCCCCATGAGGCATGCCTAAGAGACACACGTCCGCGAGACACACGCCCGTGAGATGCAATGCCCATGAGATGTATGAATCGGGAAAACTTCGATGTGTCCTTAAACATCCCTCGCCATAAGCCGAGCCAAGGAAGCGTTCGCCCAAGTGTCAGAAAGGGACACCGCAGGTTTGCGCGAAAAGGTTTAGGCGACTTCCCGACGCAAGAGGATTACTCAGATTCCCTAATTTCTCCCACGCCGTTGCCGGTCTCCTCAACAAGATGAGCCGATTGAGAAGGATCTTCAGTGAGAAAATAGTCATTACCACCTTCAAATCGGTCGTCACAGATCGTTACATATATGTTGCATCCTCATTCAGCTGCTCGGTATTCTTGAAGAGCCACTTCAGCCTCTTTGGGTACCAGGCATCACTGGCCAGAACAAACAGTACCACCCTTCCCTGGCCCTGACTCACTATGGATCCATCAGGTCTATACGCCAATTGCCAGGTCGCCGCTCAAGGGTATTCCGATCTCCAGCATGAATGTACACATTCAAGGCCCCAGCAAACGGAAGTCGTCGTGGAGAAGCAACGCCACAAGCAAAATCAGAGCGGCTGGCGGAGGATCGTTCTACATTTCACGCCGTCCTGGTTCGCTGTTACGATGGGCACGGGCATAGTGTCCATTCTTCTGTTTGATCTACCTTACAACGCCCGCTGGATATATTGGATTTCGGTTGTCGTCTACTGTTTCAATATCGTCCTTTTTGTAACTTTCACTGCGATATCGGTTCTGAGGTATACAATTCACAAAGGACTTTTCATAGCTATGTTGAAGCACCCTGTGCAATCACTATTCCTTGGTAAGTCGCTCTGCGCTACGCAGATCTTCCTCTCCATCAGCACCGAGCATTCGCTTTTATCCGGTGGTAGACTAACCCACCTGTTAGGGACATTCCCAATGGTCAGTATGATGGGAACTCTTGGGGTTTCGTCTTACATTGGCATCACTGACCTTCTGCGTAGGGGCTAGCGACCATCGTCAATATGACTGCCTTGGTCTGCGTGCCGGCTTGGGGACGGTGGGCACTGACTCTGACTTGGACGCTATGGTGGGTAGACGTTGTCATTTCAGTCGCTTGCTGCATGTTCCTGCCTTTTGCCATGTACGTCATTTTCGTCTCTACGCTTCCGAAACTATCCCCTACCGCGGCATTTTGTCGCATCTCAATGCTAAGGCTTCAGCCCTCCAACAGTTACTGATTGAGCATGCAGAATGCATATCCACAGCTCGCCATCTCTTCAAACCATGACAGCGGTCTGGTTGCTGCCAGTAGTTTCTACAATTGTCGCAGCGGCTTCAGGAGGTATTATCGCCGGGCTCCTCCCGAATCACCAACATGCGCTGTGGACGCTGATCACATCCTACATCCTTTGGGGCACGGGAGTTCCATTAGCAATGGTGATTCTTGTGATGTACTTCCACCGCCTGACCGTGCACCACCTACCGCCACGTGAAGTCATCGTCTCGGTATTCCTGCCCCTTGGTCCGCTTGGGCAAGGTGGATTCGCCATCATGCAATTGGGCAAGGTTGCTTGGAAGCTCTTTCCCGAGACCGGCTCACTCGGAGCTGAAGGTTCCGGCAAGATCTTGTATGCTGTTGGCTTTGGACTAGCTTTGATCATGTGGGGATATGGACTTGTTTGGTTGTTCTTCGCCCTGGCAAGTATCAGCAGATCAAAGTTTCCATTCAATATGGTAATACTTGCCCCCCTTTCGACATAGAGTCAGCCAAGACTAAGCGATTATAGGGCTGGTGGGGATTCACTTTCCCCATCGGAGTCTTCGCTCTCAGCACTAGAACAATCGGAGAGGAACTACCAAGCCGATTCTTCAAAGTGCTCACAATGGTATGCATATCTGTCCATTCCTTCCATTCAAGTGCCTATTCCGAACATTGCTAATAACTTCCGTCCCTCTCCCGCAGATCTTTTCCCTTGCTGTAGTACTCTTATGGCTACTTGTCGGAACCCGGACCGTCATTAGCTCAATCTCCGGTAATATGTTCTACGCACCTTGCGTAGCGGAGTACGAAAAAGAGCGAATCAAGGAGCTTGAAACTGCGGGGCTGAATGTTGACGAAAGGATTATATGTACTTCCTTGGAGTGATGGAGACTAATTCTGGTCGGGCATTGCAGCACATACAAAACGGATTCTGTACCATGAACGACATCTATACCAGAATAGTAGGACACAAGATCTTTTCCTCCCAATTCCAGTTGCGGTGACCAACCTGAGCAGCGGCCGCTTTAGCCTGGCCTAAGGGTGAAGAGACCTGACTGAGCATGCAGGAAGGGCGCGTTTCCAGCTCCCCTCTCTCGGTCCTCCGAAAGGACCATTTTGGCTCCCACACCTTGGCTATAGTATTAGCGGTTTCAATGTATCATGTCCCGCCTATTATGGTTACCAAATTCCTTCTGAGCCAGCTCCATTATCCATTTCACAATCATAGGGGCCTCTTCTACTGTAACTTCTCTTTGCTTCTCAGATACTGGGCTGGTTGGAGCTTGTCTTTCGATCGCGTTCGAGTCATACCCACCGCTGGAGCTGTGTCTACTGATGATCAATGGCAGAAGAACATTTGCGAAACAGCATTTTGTGAGAGTATGTGTCTTGTTGTCCATGACCTCGGTACCAAGAACCTGGGCATCCGGCTGCCGCCAACTTGTGACGGTACTGTCTAATGTCTGCCTCCCGCCGCAGGTTATCTCGCGGATTTTCAGTGCTTTGGGGACGCATGAGTAAGGTGTAGTATCTGTAGTTGCGACAAACGCGAAGAGCTCAGCAAATGGACAGCGGATCGTCCTCCTCCACCTTTCCGGCTGGCAAAGACCGGAACCCCAAAGAAGTGGGTGACGAGCTGCGTATCAAGTAGTGGTTCCGGGCAGGAACGTGGAAGATCGCGCAGCCACGAGGGACGTAGAGCCATCTGGCAATGTTAGATACTGTGGCGCCTTTGGTGTCCCGTCTAGGCTTTCAGCCGTCGGGTGAAGCATCAGATGACTTACTTGTAGCAGTTGCTTGTGAAGAAAGTCCGGCCCGACTTCTCCCAGGTGAGAAAGGTCAATGTGACCAAGCACATGTGCTCCGTCAATCAAACTCAAAATGCCCCAAGTCTTGCAAGCCTTCACCAGTGCCTCCCATGGCATTCTCACACCGGGAAAGGTGAGTACGGTATCGAACATGGCGATCTTCACTTTTCTGCCACTTTGATACACGTCCCTGACCCTCTCAATGAACCTCTGGACCACTTCTGCATCCTCCATTGGATACTCAAGCATCACTGATGTGCTCTGCAAAGGTGTAGTCTCGCATACATAATCAATCGTCTTCTCGCAAGCTCCATATGCAGTGCTAAAATGCGCAATCACATCACCTTCAAATACCAAATTCCTCAGCACAGTGTTCACAGCCGTAGTAGCATTTGGCACGAAAACGACCTCGTTCGTGGGTACTCTAAGCAAAGGAGCAACAGTAGCGCGTGCTTCCTCCAGCAGGGGGAGGAAGGCTATTTCGAATGACATGGTCTGGCCGAGCTTCGATCTGATCTTGTAACTAGATTCGACAATTCCTCATGGCGGCTGGAAAAGTTCCGTAAGACCCGTAGTTGAGTGGTGTGTAGGCTTCATCATAGGTGAAGTGATTGCTTCGCATCGGCAGCCCGAATGGGACAGCAGGTTCCGGAGCTCCCTTCTCTAGATCACCCATGGTGGAGGGCTGCAGATAGACGCGCGAGAATTGAAGCTCGATGACAATCGACTACGAACTTGTCATCTGCTTCAAACTCCTCACATGTCGAGACCGGAAATAGTTAGGAGCGCCGCATGTGTCTTCATTTCAATTAAGCGAACGCAGTTCGCAAGATCAGGCTTGAGAGCCACACCTTCCCTCTCAAACTTACTCAAACCATGCTAGTCCCCCAAGTCCTCCAACTCCGCCTCCCTCTCTCTCCTCCCCGTCAAGGTCCCCGTCCTCCTCCACCCTCCTACAAACTCTCACCATCTTCACCCTCCATCAAAACCCTTCATCCAGATCTTCCAAGGCATCCCCGCCAAAGACCCAACTCTCCCCCACATCTCCCCCCCTCACCTCCCCTTTATAACGGCCTGTGCGGTCGCATTGCTCACACGATTTCCCCAGAGGTCGTCCACATCCCATGCTTTGGTATAATAGAGTGCACTTGAGTCGACGAAGATATCCTGCGATGTTGCGTTCGTCGTTCATGCAGAGTTTTCTGCGTTGAGTAAAGCGACGACTTGGTCGCCGTTGGGGAGACTGCCTGTCCAAAGGAAGATCTCGCCTCGTCCATTGATGTCTTTGCTAACATTACACCTCCATACCCTCTGTCTAGCGGATCCCGCAGGGTCCTGGCTCATCAATGACGGCCGGATTCATCAAAATGGACAACGATGCCGCAGAGATGGCAGTGAGATAAGTACTCGCCAGCCCATCTGAGGAGTAACAGCAAGGCTATTGTAGCTAAGGTCATCGTAGTGAGGCTGTTAGGCAATTGTGTCTGTTGATTAACATCATCATTGTCTTTTCAGTGAGCAGCAGCCGCTGTGGGGTTAGCCAGTGGCGAATGTCCAATTCCTGGGCGACCAGCAGCCTTAGAGCAGTATGTCGCTCACTGTAGGTGAGGAGATCCTGCCCGAACTGTATTGTAAAATGGCCTAGTGGAGGCGGGTTTCTGGCTGGGAAGTAGCGATGTTGACGTTGTGCTTATTGCGGGGTTGACTAAGCTGCATCGCAGTTGGAAGAAAGGCAAAAACAAGAGATCGATCGGTGACGAGACAGTGGAGCACCTCTCAAGGAGGAAAGACCTTATCTCCGACACACTCTAAGGGTGAAGGGCCTAACCTAGCCGTTGTATGTGTGTTGGAAGTCAACTGCTTCTGGCTTCCGAATGTGGGAGAAACCATGTCGTCGGATAGTCGACACGGCATCTTGTTTGGGAAGACAGGGAACTAGACTTGTTGTTGAGAGATGGTCAACAATATGAAATGCTAATTGTGAAGATATAGAGACGGTTTTGCTCACGAAAGTCGGCAAATTTTTAATGCGTTTATGCTTGCCTTGAGGTCAAATGATAAGCGATCCTTCTTGCTTTGTCTGGACGCAGTGGTAAGGTCGGCGAAGATTGCGGGTACTGGACAGTGGACACTCGACGGGTAATGTAAGAGGATCGGAGGGGCTGCATGATGCGTGAACGAGTTCCAAGCAAGGCCGGGTCAGGTCCCAGGGGCGAACGATTGACAGCCACAGTAGCTGCTGCCCCTAACATGGGGAAAATGCTCCGGGATATGCTGGTAAGTCTAGTTAGAAGAAATAGCTGGAGAAATTCTCGGAGGTGATGATTTGGGAGGGCTTTTCGGATGCCATAGGAGCTTCTAGTGGATGCAAGGGAGAGTGCTGTCGTCACCTTCGGTAGAAGCACTCTGTGTTTAGGCGTATTGGCAGCGTATACACGCAGAATTCAAACATTCTTCCCATGAACATTCGAAAGTGGCTTTGCCTCTGCCGAAATCGCTTCATTAATGGATGAGATTAAGTTATGTATGCCAGCAACTCGGTTTAAGATTCCAACGAATCGGCGACCGCCAAACGCCCCCGCAGCCTTGGACCTCGCAGGAGCTCTCGAAGCCTTGTTCCGGGACCTTGCTGCCCAGGCACTGATTGTGATGCTATGGAGCTACATGGAGTTGATTCGGTATGTCTGGTCGGAAGGTTGCAAAGCGCGCCTGTGATGGCTGCAAGATTCGGAAGATCAAGTGTACTGAAGTGTCCCCCTGCGAAGGCTGTATCGCGGCAGGTATTGCCTGTACCTTTGTCAGGCACCCACAAACCAGAGGACCTCGAAGACTGAGAAAGAGCACGCTGCAAGAGATTGCGCAGACCCAGCAGCAATGGGCAGACACTGGGTTGGCCGCAGCCGCGGTCGCTCCGCCAGATGGAGGCCCGACAGCCAGCCTCGAATCTGCGTTGTATGTATGAGCTGCATCCTGGCGTTGATTTAGCTAACATACACTTAAAGCACACCCAGCCAAATCGCCTCTCTTATCTTACAACTATACGTCTATCAATTACGCATGTATCCAGTATGGCCGATCATCAAGGTCGAACAACTTGTTGCTTCGCTCCGAAAACCAGATCCTGACATCGAGGTCTTTGCGTTAGCCTACGCTGTCGCCGCTGCAACTATAGCACAAATCAAGCCAGATCCTTCATCTCGCCCGGACAATGTGACGGCGGAAATGATGGAGTCGCGATGTCAACATGCGAGAACAAAATGCAAAAAGGGTGTACCGCCCAACATCACCACCCTGAGGATCGCTTTCTTTCTGCATATATTCTACGAAAACCAGATACCTGGTGGCCTACAATCGATCCTATATATGCGGGAAGCAATCACAATCTCACAAATGCTCGGTTTGCACCGTGAGACATACTATGCGAACGTCGCACCAGAAGAACAGCAAATCAGACGACGTACCTTCTGGCTACTATTTGTAACGGAGCGGTATGTCTTCTTATAGCTCATCTAGCATTGCTAACGAACGCACCAGCGGGGTATCGGTCTTGCACAAGCTACCTGTCATGTTAAGGACAAGGATCGCATTTCCTAACGCGGACGATACCGATGAGGCTGACGTTCTTATCGCCTTCCAGAAGCTGATCAACCTCTTCTGGACATTTGACCAGTCAGGAGTGTTTGAAGTCCTGGACAGAGCGGACTTTGATATGTCGTCGTTGGATAATCTAGACGCGTCCGATCCAAAGATGTTGGAGTCCTTATCTCACAGCCTCGCTAGAACTACCATACAAACAGATCAGATGAACGACGTGCAAGCCGTCGATATATCAGTAACCCGTCAATGGATGCGTGTGATTCTGTGGAGGCTTACGCAAAGTCATGGGCTCTTTGCTGCACCTTCTACAAGTCAAGATGCCTCTTTGTACGATCCCATCCAGATCGCAAAAGAGTTCCTAGCTGCGGTGTCTCATATGCCCAGTACAGCTATTGAAGCACATGGTCCTGGCTTGGTACGTCTCTTGCACTTTCCTCATTGAGGTTTATATCCCATCCCGCTGACATCCTGGCACTAGGAGCTCAAGGTCTTCGAGATAGCAAGTTCTGTGGTTGATGCGTTGCTTTTGCGATCGACGACCACACAAGCACCAGATCCCATACAATCGCAAATTAGTCGAGGAGTCTTGGGTCAACTTAGGAAACTTATTCGCAACAAGAAGCTTGACGCAATGCTTGGTGAGAAGATAGAAAAGGCTGAACAGAACCAGCAATGGACATTCGATTTTGGCCATGGCGACTCCTCAAGGACAATTGACCCCGACATGCAAATGCAACTTCAATCTCATGGCTTCAACTTTAGCCAGCCGTTGCGAGCTAGTGCAAGTCCGCATTCGGGGTCAATTACGAGTGATGCCTCCTACCACTCGCCTCTTCCTGCGCAAAATCAATCACGCCCAGCGGCCAACAGGTCGCCACTCCACCACCAGTCCGAGAACTGGGCCCAGCCACAGCAAGTAAGCCAACAAACCCAAGGCCAAAACGTCATGTGGGACTCAGCGCTCCAACCGAGTCCAGGTCCTGGCTTCGACATAACCCAAGAACTTTTCAATCAACTTCAAGGTTTTAACCAAGACATGAACGTGTTTGGCATGGACATGTCGCTGGATTCCGGACACTTCGATTCAGAATGGGCAGACGAACCTTCTAGCACGAATCAACTGACCAACTTACCGCCTGTCATGTCGTGGCAACAAGCTCCGAGTGGCCCCTTTAACCCTTGAATACCGACGCAGGCCAATGTTGGATCTTTGTAAACAAAACCCTCGCCTCACAACAAATCCCTAGGTTCGCATCAGTATGAGACATCTGAGTTTTCCGCGATTTGGGCTGAGAATTTCCTAGACCACTCTTCAGCGAAACGCAGAACATTGACCAGAGGAAGATGAATATGTTACGGAAGAACGAGTCGCAAGGCTACTTTAAGCCATTTCCGTCCACCCAAACGACTCAAAGCCGGGTATTTTCCTTTCCGGACAGTATCGCGACTCCGAGACCGAGCACGTATCCAGCCTCTGCCAAAAGGATTCATCAAGTCAAAGCATGGTGTCGGTCTTACTGAGCCGAATTTGAATGACCTCCTCGCAGACGGCTTCGGTGCATCACCTCAGATGTCACTCTGTCAAAGATCTGCAAACTCTTGGAATGTGTTGATCTGTTCAGGTTTTAACGCACCGGTAATCACAGCGCATAGCGTTCGTTCTTCAAGCAACAAGCTGGTTGGCAATTCTGCGATAGCATACCCGTTTCCCTATGTCTCCTTCATTTGCTTTGCTTGTCGCGTTGGAAAGTCTGCGTTGCATATCCCAAACTAGTGTGGTGCTAGACACACGCGTGATACCATCAAGTTTGACTTATCTGGTCCCATCAAAGAGCCTGGGATCGGCCGGAACTTCGGAGGCTATCTCGGAGTATTAAGAGTGCCTGTACTGTAAGGTAACTCACAGCCAATTCTACACTGGACACACTTGCCCAATCAGCACTTTCTCACGCCCACTTCTTCCCCGAAATTCGTCATCTTGGTAGCTATCACTTCATATCGGGCCCGAATCATACAGGATAGCATACCTGCAACGAGCCGAGGCCTAGCTTCAATAACCGTCTATACAAAGGGCTGCTCATATGCAAGACTTCCTTCCTTCCTTTGATCATGCACCCCTATTACACTCATTCTCCCTCCTTCTCATCTTTGCTCTCTTTAGCTTGTTATACCTTTGCCTAGGAAAGGAGCCTTGGATCGCCTTGGCGCAAAGTCGGGAGACCGCCAACGGGAATGGGTGGAACCTAGCGCACACCGAGAAAGATTTTGGCTACCTACCTCGAAAGACAAGCTTAGATGGCTCCGCTAGCCAGATAGGAGATCAAGCAATTCCCGTCGGGCGTGAGAACCTCTCTGAAGCTCTCCCTGCGCATGAATTCTGCGAAGGCCGGGACCATTGGAATCCATCGGCGACATGGACCGGGCAAGAAGAGCGCCATCTTGTTCGCAAGACCGACCTCTACCTCTTGCACCGGATATGTGTGATGATATGTTGGTTTCCTGCCTCCTCGAAACGTGCACTGACCAGGCTTTTCCAGTTCTTTGACCTCTAGCTTGATAGTGGCAACGTCCAGAATGCGCTTACGGACAGAAAGACTTACACTTGACATCCAACGACTACAACAATGCACGTTCACGCCTTGGATTTTCCCCAAGGGCAGCCGGCATATCCCTATCGCGCGATCACATCTCCCACCGGCATCCGGCTGCTGGTGATCCACCCCGACGACGACCCCGAGTCGGTTATCGGATATAGCTTGCTCTACGAAACAGACTACAGCAAGCGAGGGTACGCCGCCCTCTCGTACGTCTGGGGCGAGCCCGCCGACCATCCTCCCAGAATTATCCTAGACGGGATCCCCTTTGCCGTCACGCCCAACCTGCACGTCGCTCAAGCAATTCCGCCACGCCACCCGCCGCCGCGTTCTCTAGGTCGACGCCATGTGTATCTATCCTGATCGATACCGAACCAAATGCTGCAGAAACTTGAGGTTTTGAACCTCTGTTTTGTGAGGGGGTTGGCTTTGCGCATTTAGCGTGCCAAATCCTGGGCGAGTAGTGGGTGAGCTGGGCGATCACTGGACAAGGATCTCAGTCCACCTCTTGGAGCCCGAGAGGGCTCTAAATAAGAGGCACTTTGAGTCTCTAAGCCCCGTTCACACGCATGAGCTTGTTTAGGCTCCTTGGAGCTGGTTCGGGATCCTCTACAATCAAGAGCCCATTTGTGATCTTAAGCCACTCTCTAGCGAGACTTGAGAGAATGCGCTCTAACCTCCCTCCCCCACCGGGGGGGTTGTTACAGAGCGTGAAGAAATGGATTCAATTCAGCTATTCTAATGAAGACAACGAGTACGAAGAAGGAAAAGGAGAAGAAACGTGGTGCGATCGATGAAATCTGCGCGGCCTGTGATCTTGGCACGCTGGTCGCGGGCCGGGACAGCGGGTTAGCCGAAGAGTGACTCAGTGACTAGGGTCGCGACTAAGCTACAAGGGTCTCAAAGCGGCTAGGCCAGATTCCCACCCTGAGGGGCTGCATGTGAGGTGAACTAGAAATGGATTTTCAAATTCAGGCGTGCGTAATCAACTTTTCCACACATTTCCTCGACGTTAGTTACTCTGCTATGGTGTCGCCATCTAGATTGGAAAAGGGAGAAGGAGGATTAAAGACGGAAGTTAACATGGAAATACAGCCTCGCCAGCCTTGCCAGCCTTGCCAGCCTGGCCAGCCTGCTACTACAGAGGGCGAAAATTCGTTCCCAAACAAACAGGATGCAATTGAACCAATCTCTATAGCTACGGTCGGAGTGGACAAAGGCAAAGCGAAGTCTGGGACGTCGTCAGAGGTCCAAAAAGACCATCAGGCTGCTACTTCAATCCGTAACAGTCACCATGAAACTCCCGAAGAGCCTCGTGGTGATGCATCGAACAGCTCAAACATGCAAGAGAGTCGTCCACATAGCCTTAGAACTTCCCAAGGACCGGCTGGACGGAGTGATGACGACGATTCTGTTTCCAAGCAGAGCACGGAAAGTGTCGCCCGGCGTCGCGGTCCTCGCGGACCTGGGGACGTTCCCCAACGAAAAAAATTTGAGCCGAAGCCAGTGGTCGCCTGGAATGTATGTTTTGAGCTGATGAACCTGTGAATCGAAGCTAAAGAGTTACAGTGCGTGAGATCACGGCCAGCAACTTCATTTCGTGGCATTGAAGAGTTGAAAGCAAGTTATCTACCCTTCGATGAAGAGTTTGCGATGGATATGAAGAGAATCTCTTTTCAAAAACGATATGTTACTTGCCTAGTCCCAGAAGGGAAGGAAGCCATTGGACCACCATCTGCCGAGCTTCTTGAGTCCCTTGCCCTGGAAATCCCCGGCCCTCCTGAGGCACCAATTCAACCAGCCCCAAACCCTCACCCACAACCCACAACAAATTTATTCTTTTGGAAGATCGTAAGAGGTATTGTCGGGGGTTTCATGGTGGCTCTTGAGCGCCCCGTCTATCACATGACTCCAAAGGTCTTTCGAAGGGCATCGCTACCACCAAAAGGACGCTATGTTGTTCTGGGGATCTTCGATGATTCAGGGATTCTTATGGACGAAGTCATTGTGTATATGGAAGGGCAAGCCATATCGAGGCAACTCGTGGAAGAGCGGCGTAAGCTTTTCAGTCTGCCGATTCTTAGAGACATCAAAGCCTTCAAGTTGTACAAGGTAAGTTTACTTCCTACCTGCTAAGACGCGATCAAAGGCTCAGTTTTACTAGTGCGATACGAGAAATAGAGCCCACGCTCAAGTCGAAGTCACATCAGAGGAAAGTGATTGTCTAGCAGCTTTCTTTAACTGTGTAGATCGATGGGAGCGATACTACAGGCTGAAAACCTTTCTACGACAATATGGGGTATTTGCTTTGGGGCTGGGTGGCCTTGGAGCCCAGGTGGCATTTGTAGTCATTGTCATTATTCTCGCCGCATGGGGAGTAACACGAATATCTTGGTTTCAAGTCAGAGTGGTCGGCGGGCCAAGCCCCGGGGAAGAAGAGGCCTGGAGAGACTGGATCCACAAAAACCTAAATGAAGAGATAGACGACCCAGTCGAGTCGCACTATTCCCTCATGTGTGTGATCGGCTGGTCGAGGTTCAACATTGTGGTCTTTATCATCATTCCCTTCATGGTGGCAGTTGTTGGAGCCGTAGTTTTTGGGATCATCTGGTCTCTGGATACAGGGGCCCATAAGGGGGATCTTGCTGGAGCCTGGGCGGTTTCCACTTTCGTTATTACACTTGCTGCTGGTGAGCCACCTATTGCAAGGACTTTTAAGACAGCGAAGACTAATTGTTCAATCCAGCTCTCTCGGCCTTGTTTGGTATACTTGGTGGGGTGGCATACAAGTGAGCGACTCTATTGCTTGCCTATCTAGTTGATGAGGAAAAGGACATCTATATAGGCGTGCTCGTCCTTGTTTGCCACCTTGCCACTTGGGACCTGCCCAGCTGAGTCCCTTCAGCAGCCTCCGTGCGGCTGAACCTCTACGACTTGGCGAATGGCTGCCACAACATGGTCTATATAGAAGAGAACGAAGGGCCCAGAAAAAAGGGTTTAGGGCTATTCCCATCTCAAACAGCACATCCTTCTCAGCGCCCTTCTCAAGCAGCAGCTTCACCACCGCCTCATAGCTCTCTCTTGACCACCCTCTCGCACTCTTTGATGCCTTTGTAGCCCATGATAGCGGCGTCCGACCATCGTTGTCCTTGGGCTCCGGCTCAGCGCCCTTCTCGAGCAGCAGCTTCACCGCCGCCTTGTGCCCCCTTCTCTGCCGCCCACAATAGCGGAGTCCAACCATATTTCTTGTCCTTGGACTCCAGCTCAGCGCCTCTCTCGAGCAGCGGCTTCACCACCGCCTCATGTACATGCTTTGCAGCGCTCGATAGCGGGATCCGACCATATTTGTCCTTGGACTCCAGCTCAGCGCCCCTTTCGAACAGCAGCTTCACCACTGCCTTGTGCCCATTCTTTGCAGCCCACAATAACGGCGTCTGATCGGAATGCCCGCCCTTGGACTCCTGCTCAGCGCCTTTCTCGAACAGCAGATTTACCACCGCCTCGTGCCCGCTCTCCGCAGCCTTCGATAGCGGCGTCCGACCCTATTTATCTTTGGACTCCAGCTCAGCACCCTTCTCGAGCAGCAACTTCACTACCGCCTCGTGCCCGTTCGCTGCAGCCTTCGATAGCGGGATCCAACCATCCTGATCCTTGGACTCCAGGTCAGCTCCCTTCTCGAGCAACAGCTTCACTATCGTCTCGTACTCACTCTTCGGTAGCGGCGTATGACCTTCATAGTCTTTGGGCTCTAGCTCAGCGCCCTTCTGAAGCAGCTGCTTCACCTACCGCCTCGCACCCGCTCTCCACAGCTGTCGATAGCGGCGTCCGACCAAATTGATCCTCGAAGTCCAGCTCAGCGCCCTCCTCGAGTAGCAGCTTTATCACTAATAAGAGCATCTTGAAGTGTCCAGAGACTGGTAGAGGAGCTACCTTCAATAGCAGGGTCAACGGCAAGGCCAACGCGCCTCAACAGCAGGGGCCGAAATTTGTACATTACGCAGTCAAACATATTCATTTTCTACTACACCGCACTTCTGGTTGTACCTTCCTAATATGGAAATGACCCTTGATCTCGAGGTCAAGGTGTTGACAAGCCTCGCCTCGGTAGCTGGTATCACCGGACATGGTTGGCGACGTAAAACAAGAGGAAACAGAAGATTTGGGCAGGAATGATGATTGATGAGAAGGCTCAGTATCAGGCGGATATCGAAGCAAGGGACAGGGACGGAAATCGTCGACTGGAGTTCAGGTTCAAATATTGGGGCATGAATGGCTTGAAATGGTACTACTGAAGCGCATCCTATTGATTTCCTATGACAATGTCCAGCCAAATTAGAATTCATAACGTGATCGAATACAGTTGTAGTTATGCTAACAAGATTTGCACTTCTGAAGAAGCCCTAGAGGGATGAAAGCTGCTCAAGATCTTCAGTTGAAGGAGCAGGTCTCCTCTTGGGCTTCCATGATATCTAGCGCTCTAGCGCAACATTTGCCAAGCGTGCTGTGCGGTGTGCGGTGGCTTTCAGTACACGTCCATGTGACGTGTGCCTTTGCGTTTAAGCAGCCAGCCTTGCGCAGCACGACTAGTACAGTTAATATTCTGGACATACTTTCTTCCGCGATGCCGCCAAATCGTGCTATCTTCGATGCGAGATCCATCACCGACTCCCCGCAGACAGGATGCACAACGCAGCATGAGCGAAGAGGCATGCAATCACTAGGATGACCTCCTTCGTCAACCATGACCACACCTCTAATCAAGCTAGCACCCAGCACATCTATGGACCGGTCTACTTGTCAGTATTCCAATGATCATATTTATAAAGGCTCTACTAACATCGAATCTCGGTGAAAAAGTGGAGATAACCCTTCCAATGGGAGCAGGCGAACCACACCGAGCCTTCACAGCCATACGCGTCACTACTCTCATAATCCGTTACGACCGGTAGCACACTATGTTCCACGACCTCGACTGCATCAGAAGATTAAAGAACAGCTTCACGATAGGAGAGAACAGGCCGATGGCACACGAACCGTGGTAGTTTGGGGGTTAGGGGGGTCGGGGAAGTCGCAGCTCGTGCTAAACTACCTTCGAGAATACCGACAAGATTATGCGGCGATCTTCTGGTTAGAAGCGGGACAGAAAGAGTCCATTGAGCGAGACTACGCCCAGATCTACCGACAGCTGTTCGAGCCGGGGGTGTGGAGGGGAGGAGAGGTTTTAGGCATGGAATATGTGGTGCCTGCGGTAAAGAAGTGGCTTTATACACAAGTAGGACGATCGCTGGTGGTGTTTGATAGCGCCGATGCGATTGACGAGAGCGACGACGCGTCATATATTGACCTTAATTACTTCTTACCGGATGCGCCTTCAGTTGACATCATCATCACGACACGGAGTGCACGAGCTAGGGAGATGACGGAGCTAGAGGCCGTGGAGGTAGGAGAAATGGAGGAGTCAGAAGCTGCGGACCTGTTTACAAAATGCAGTCAGTTACAGCTTACAAGACCTGGTGTCGCTGAGGAAGTATTTGTAATAACGGAGGAACTGGGAAAATTAGCCTTGGCTATCATGCTGGCCGGGTCGTATGTGGCCGTAACACCACGGTTGCGGTCTGACGTGCGCCTGTACCTGCCGGAGTATCGTGCTCGGCGGAAAGAGCTTTTGAGTGTGAAGGCTAAGAAGCAGATCCATCAATATGGAGAAAGCGTGCTCAGCACTTGGGAGACATCGTTCGCGGCGGTGGCACGACAGTCAGCGGTGGCTGCAAGACTATTAAGCCTTTTGGCATTTTTGAATTTCGACGATATCTTCCCCGGCTTATTCGAGTGGCAAACACACGCACGAGGACCGCCCCTGGATAAAAGTAATGAATCCGATCTACACTGGCAATCATTCCTTTCACCTGACGCGCCGATGGATCGATATACGATAGAGTCGGCGTTTACGGTGCTTCAGACATACTCGTTAGTGCAATGGCGAGAGGACCGGAGCGGATACGTGATGCATAAACTAGTGCACGCGTGGGGTTCTGAGCGACTGGACGAGGACGAACGACGTCATGTAAGCGTTATTGCACTTCAGCTGTTAGTCCGGGTTTTGCCAACGTTAAGGGGCGTGATCGAGAAGGCTCGGATTGTGCCGCATGCCATGGCTAATTTTGGGATTTTGTCCGCCGCATTTCATACGTACCGCCTTGATGAGACCGTAATCCTTGATTGGATCGCCAGGATTGGGGACTTGCTGAACGGCCTAGGTCGATGGTCAGAACTGCACGAGATTAGGAGGCTTCATTTACTGAAGACTACGGAAATATTTGGAGTCGAGCATCCCTCCACATTAACCAGCCTCGGCAATCTGGCTTTGGTGCTTCAAAACCGGGGCAAGTACGAGGCGGCGGAGGAGATGAATCGACGAGCACTGATAGGGAGTGAAAAGGTGCTGGGCGTCGATCACCCTAACACATTGGCTAGAGTCAACAATCTGGCCTTGGTGCTTCGCGATCAGGGCAAGTACGAGGCGGCGGAGGAGATGAATCGACGAGCACTGACAGGGATTGAAAAGGTGCTAGGCGTCGATCATTCCTCCACGTTGATCAGTGTTGGCAATCTGGCCTTAGTGCTTCAAGATCAGGGCAAGTACGAGGCGGCGGAGGAGATGCATCGACGAGCACTGATAGGGAAGGAAAAGGTGCTAGGCGTCGATCATCCCAGCACGTTGACTAGCGTCAGCAATCTGGCCTCGGTGCTTCGCGATCAGGGCAAGTACGAGGCGGCGGAGGAGATGCATCGACGAGCACTGGCACTGAAAGAAAAGATACTGGGCGTCGAGCATCCCTCCACGTTGACCAGCGTCAGCAACCTGGCCTTTGTGCTTCAAGATCAAGGAAAGTACGAGGCAGCGGAGGAGATGAATCGACGAGCACTGACAGGGAGTGAAAGGGTACTGGGCGCCGATCACCCCGACACGCTGACTAGCGTCGGCAATCTAGCCTTAGTGCTTCAAGATCAGGGCAAGTACGAGGCGGCGGAGGAGATGCATCGACGAGCACTGGCAGGGAAGGAAAAGATGCTTGGCGTCGATCACCCTAACACGTTGACTAGCGTCAGCAATCTGGCCTCGGTGCTTCAAAGTCAGGGTAAGTACGAGGCGGTGGAGGAGATGAATCGACGAGCACTGGCAGGGAAGGAAAAGGTGCTAGGCGTCGATCACCCCGACACGTTGACCAGCCTCAGTGATCTAGCCTTGATACTTCGAAATCAAGGCAAGTACGAGGCGGCGGAGGAGATGAATCGACGAGTACTAATAGGATATGAAAAGGTACTGGGCGTCGAGCATCCCAACACACTGACCAGCGTTTATTGTCTTGCCTATCTACTTCATTCTCAACAAAAATATGAGCAAGCGTTAATTCTCTATCAGAGAGCCTTGTCTGGCCGGGAACGAATTTTAGGACCAGCACATCCCAAGACATTAGCCTGTAGCAGGCATTACTCGTCGATGTTACAGGAGATGGAAACTAGAAGACAGGAAACCAAAGTTACCAAGAAACGCATATGACGATCCCTCTACCCTATATCCTCTTTATTGGTGGGCCGAAGAGACAGACCCTAGCTCCTGCACGTACTCCGCCTCCGCCATCTTGCCTGGTAACAGTGGGCTGAGAGGTCTGCCGTATTGACCAACATGGCTGGTAACCTGCTCACGACTCCTAGATGCAGAGCACCGATAGATTGATCGGGTGAGGAATGAGCCCCCGCGGGTATCGTCTATTGAAGAGTACCGATTATCGATGAAGGAATCAGTGACTTCCGCGAGAGTAACCCAGCAACCTAGACGCCTAGCTAGTAGAGACCAGCTCCACATGCGTCAACCAAACCGACAATTCAACCCTCACAGAAGCAGAGTGCTACTTCGGCTTACTTCAACACCGACGGCACATTCAGCGAGATCCCCAACGAGAACTTCAATATCACCTACGCCGACGGTGAATACCTGAACGGCATCGTGGGCTACGAAGAAGTCACCCTAGCGGATATCTTGGTCAAAGGCCAGGAGGTTAGCGTTGTCAACCTCGCAGCGTAGGACGGCGATGGCATCTCTTTAGGCCTTGTCGGCCTGGCATTCTCATCGCTAACCTCCGCCTACCCTGGTACAAACGTTTTAGTAAACAGCCAGACTATGAACGCTGTGTACCCCTCGATCATCGACACAATCTTTGAGATTCAGAACCTTACCGGCTCTATGTTCACACTCGCCCTCTCCCGCGACGGGTCGAACAACTCCTACGGCGGCGTGATTGCCACTGGCGGCGCTCCAGGCCTAACGGACCCAACCATCAACGCCTCGTCCAGCTTCGTCAGCACGCTGATCGAGATCCTGATCACTCAATTCACCGGCCCAGGCACGCCCGAATACCAGTTCTACAATCAACATTACAGATATCGTCTATGGTGATACTAACACCGTTGCTCTCCTCAATGCAGAATTCATTGTCGACTCCGGCATGACGCTTCTGTATGTCAACACTTCGCAAGCGGTCGACTACAACTCCCAATTCGACCGGCCCGCTTACGGCTACGATGAGACAGGTGTCTTCGTGAATTGCACAGCTACTCCACCGCCATTCGCAGTGACTATTGCGGGCGAGACCTTCCCGTCAATCCCTTCGACCTGATCTCCGATGAGGGTGATGACATTTGCGTGAGCGGCATCCAGGATGCTGGCGATCTGCCCAATGCGCCGAGCATTCTGGGTGATGTGTTCTTGAGGAACGTCCTTGCTGCTTTCGACTGGGGTGAGTTGGAGATGCACTTCTCGGGACGGGGAATATTATGAGTCCTAAGGAGATATTGACGAAGTCATGACCCAGATGTAAAGAAATCATTACGGTGAAGAGTATTTATGATGAGATGTATAGATCACCGTCATTGCTGGGTAGAAAAGGTGCCCTTAGGGGTATTAGAGAAAGCTAGATATCTGTAACAGAAAAAAAAGCATTCACGTATCACCATGAACACGAAACTAACCCGCCACGCATCTTGGCCCAAACATTCGCTTCTATTGATCGTCGGCCATGGTATGTATTGGTCATTGTACTTCTCCAGCAATTAGTGGGTGCAATTATGAGGACGCTGACGCCAAAATTGAACGTTTTACAACGCTACATGTTGCTCAGTTCTCTTCTCATACGAAGATGTGGATCCACATGGTGGAGAGGACAAGACATATCGAACTGCCATGACGTTCGTCCACTCACAGGAGGTGCAAAGGAATTGAGCTCAATCCGAGACTTGTCCATAGGCAGATGTGCAGCAGGCCGCTCGTCGTGAGATTCGCGATACTTCGAACTCCTACACGCAGCCAAGAACTTCAAATGTAATCCTAGTAGATCTCTTCTCTGTTCGGAGAGCTCAAGCACTGCATGCAGTTGTTCTTGGCCTAAAGAAGCATAGCACTCACAAATGCTTACACCCAGGCTCGAAAGTGTGTCAACTACCCTCGTCCTTAAACAAGGCCCAAGACTGCGGCAATGCCATTTCACAAAGCTGAAGTGGTGCTAGATCCAAACGGAAGTACTAAGACGGCCATCGCCACCCCAGCAGCAACATTCGTACGCCATCTGGTCCAAGATTTGCGCTTTTCTTTGCCTGTCTTCTCCGAGCATCAGTCCTGAGGAATTTCAACAAGGGATGCGGAGGGTGTGCATCTTAACGGCATATCGCAGGAGCTGAAATCGCCTTGGCGGCGAAGCTAGCTTGCGATCACGTGGCTGTGCAGGACACCAGCCCCACGTGGCGCGGTAGGGATGGACGAACTTGAGTTTACCATCAAATTTTCCAATTCCACGACGTTGGCAGTGCTTTGTACTGCTCTGTCGTTGCAGCACGAGCGTCAATACAGATTCGAATGCTTAGGCACCATGCCTAGAGATGTCACCGATTCCCAGACGACCCCTGGTCGCATTTTGACGCCAAACCGTAGGTGACTCAGGTTGCGGTCCCACTCACAGGTCCTTCAGCCTCGTCAATAGCGCGTGGCTGCCTACACCGTGACACTTTCATTATGTGTAAGTACTCCGCCCAGTTCTGATTTCATGCTGCTAGTACTATACGTTCGAACGTGAACCGATCTTGAGGCTTTCTTACTTCCCTCCAATCTTCCACCAATATGGCCTTCCGCCTGCTGCCTGGCGACAAAGAAATCTTCCACCGACGCTACACCGACAAATTTAACAGCTGGTATGGCGAAGGCATTGATGCAAAACAAATATACATCTGCTGTGGCTCGAACTTTGTCAAGTTCCACGCCGTCTTCCCTGAGCAAGCTTGGCTTGTCGAGCGTCTATGCCGAATCTACAAGAACATTGACATAAACCTGGATATCTTCCAGGCATGCTTTGTGGAAGATGGCGGCCGCGAGACTGAGAAAGTAGCAACGGTGCAATTATCGAAGAAGTACAAAGACAACGACCCGTTCACCTACTTCCTGGACAACGAATTAGAACAGTGGCATAGGAGGATATACGTTGAGCTCATCTCAGCCCTAAAGAATTACAAAGGGGACAACCTTAATGCGAATCTGTACCGCGAACAGGCCCGCAGCGTGCTACAAGTTGCTTGCGAGCATCAGCGGAAGGAGCTAGTGGACGAGCTCACATCACAAGAAACATACAATACCCTGTCTGCAATCCATGTTGGGGCATCCACGAACATCTATACAGTCAGATCTGCTATTATGGTGAAGGAAGAGCTTTTCGCGTCGGACCTTGTTAGGATCAAAGAGGCTCTGGCCGAGAGCGAGCACGATACAGACGATTCCGAGACCTCAAGTGGGAGAGCAACACCCTCCACCAGCGCCCCGCCGCCACAGCCTCCGCTTGGACCTATCATACAGAGCACCGAGGCCGGTGGCTCCGGAATAACATCGTACACCGTCGCACGTTCAGGACCCGAGTGGACTGTTAGAAGATCGTGAGATCCAGAGAGTAATTGTGTCTTTCCTGCGGGCTTATGGGACGGCTTGGAAGCAACTTATTGGTCGTATTAGCTTGAAACCTTCACCTTGAGCTATCATCTCCATTCCATTACCTTTTCGCTAGGTGTGCTTACTGTGCTGGCCCCACTTGAGGTCCAACTTCATGCTTCCATCGTTCTGCATTCTTCACGCGCCATTCCCCAATATTCTAGGCGTCCTACCTCTCGGATACTCTCGGTATTCCTGGAAATATCGGTGCATTCCAGCAAGGCGAATGAGCGAATCCTTCTGGCAATGCTTATGGCACGCCCTCTAAGGCATACAAAGTCCTTTCATCTTACTCAAGCTCCTCTACCAACGTATGCTATCCCCTTTTTCTTGTTATGACCTGTATTCGAAAGCCAAGCCTCGTTTCTGTTCTGCTCAAAGTATACAGCCTACGGAGAGAACGTTCTTACACGCAGAGAGCCTTGCCTTTTTAGCAAAGGCGAAGAATCTCAAAGAAGCGAATGAAGTCCCGAATACGCCTTGGCTGCTGGCCGCCACAGTGTCAAACACGGCACAGTTAGGACCATTCAGCCGATCCTAGCCGACTTATGGGCAGGTTATCTGCCGTGGTGCTGTTCTAGTCTCCCATAGAGCACCTTCTCGATATCTGAAGGCAGGAAGATGCGCGCTCAGTCAGACGAATGAAGCAACCTTATCAGCTATGGCGCACTCAGCCAGCTCATATATCGCTTCAAGCAATCTTGGAATGCATGTCGTATTAATCAGCTTAAAATGACTTGTTGGTCAGACTTTCTCATGCCGGATGTGGAGACGGATTCTCAGCATTCGTTATTGTCGGTGTTTGGGCCTGCAGCTATCTAACGGCGAACTGCACCGATATTTCGCCATCGGCTTCTGTTACATTGAGACATTCTGCATCTCTACCTTATCAAATCCCCTTTCCAATTCTTCAGCACTAGGGTCGCGGGCGTTAAGGACCCAAGGATGCCTGAGCCTTTCAATAAGTTGCCAAATGATCTTGGTATAGGTCCAATTGCTATTTCCTGATCACTTTTCCTACCTTCGTCATCAATGGTTCTTGTCTATTGCATCACGTTTGGCTACACTTGAGATTGACTAACTCTTGTTTTCCAAGTTCGAACCTTTCCACGAGCAGAGAACGCCAGTAAAAGTGCAATTCATCGGGCAGATCCCGAGCTATT
>Ga0335072_10001065_pt1 | contig 46863 bp, 42 predicted proteins | sample Lox_Sample_21_FD_206725 | JGI IMG/M metagenome (GOLD analysis project Ga0335072, IMG submission 206725) | Soil microbial communities from Loxahatchee National Wildlife Refuge, Florida, United States - Lox_Sample_2.1 | ecosystem: Environmental > Terrestrial > Soil > Wetlands | place: USA... | reverse complement strand
ATCTTTACGAACTGGAGTCCGTAATACGGCGCTTCTCTTCCTTCGAATTGCGTCGTCGTGCCCCAAATCTTGCGGAGCTTGGCCGGAATCGTGTGTCCTTCGATATCGATTCGCGCATCGAACACGTCGGGGAGGATCGGCGATTTGCTGATCACGCACATCCCGCCGCCGCTCAAATCGACGCCTTGCGCGAAGAGCCAACGGTTACCGTCGATGCTGTACTCGACGTCGAAGTTTCGCTTGACGCGAGGGAACCGTCTGCGATTACGTTCGCACCCCGTATACCAGCCGACAAGCGCTGCGAACATCGGTTACACCCCCTGGTAAGCTAATTATAAGCGTTTAGTATGGGTAAAGCGTGTGCTCCTGGCCACCACGCGTTGCCGACAGTTGTCGGCAGGGGGGAAGGCGATAGTTTAGCGCTCCTCCCGGTGGGTACTGGTTTTCCGAAGAGAGGGGGCTCATTTCAGTCCTTCGCGAGGCGCGTTTTCTAGATAAACCTGTCTTGTGGCAGGTCTCGCCGGAGATGACCCGGCGAGTGGCGGACTTCGATTGGGTCTCTACACCGCTTGGCCCGACTTCGTCCTGGTCGCCGGCGCTTCGGAGCACGGTCGAGAACGTGCTCGCGTCGGGCTTCGGCCTGCTGCTGTGGTGGGGCGAAGACCTCATCCAGATTTACAACGATGCCTACATCCCCGTGCTTGGCGCGAAGCACCCTGAACGGGCGCTCGGGCGACCGGTCCGCGAATGTTGGGACGAGATCTTCCATATCATCGGGCCCCTGATTTACAAGCCCCTCCACGGCGGACCGCCATCGGTCAATGACGATCTCGAGCTCGTCATTCGCCGCAACGGGTTCGAAGAAGAGACCCATTTCACGGTCGCCTACAGCCCGATCTTCGACGAAAGCGTTGAGAGCGGCATCGGTGGCGTCCTCGCGACCGTCCATGAAACGACGGAGAAGGTCATCGGCGAGCGGCGGATGCGCCTGCTGCGAGATCTGGGCGCCGTTGCGGCGGAAGCGAAGACCGTCGCCGAGCAATGTCAGCTCGCGGTGAGCACGCTGGCTCGCCACGGCAGAGACGTGCCCTTCTCGTTCATCTATCTCAATGACGACGAAACCGGCAGCCTCCGGCTCGCGGCGTCGGCGGGCGCCGCAACGCTCGAGAAGACGCCGTGCCAATTCGACCCGCAGCTTCGGCCTGGTGACGTCGACCTGGTTGAAAGTCCGCTTGGCCCGTGTGTCTGCACGCCGATACCGTCGAGTGCGGTAAACGACTCGACCGGAATGCTCGTCGCGGGCATCAGTCCGACGATTCCGTTCGACGAACGCTATAGCGATTTTTGCGTGCTCCTTGCCACGCAAGTTGGGACCGCGATTGCAGGCGCGCGCGTACACGAAGAGGAGCGCCGGCGAGCCGAGGCTCTGGCCGAGATCGACCGCGCCAAGAACGTGTTCTTCTCGAACGTCAGCCACGAATTTCGCACGCCGCTGACGCTCATGCTCGGCCCGCTCGCCGATCTTTCCGCGACGGCCGACGAGAATCAAAAGCCGCTGGTCGATTCTGCGTACCGGAATTCCTTGCGACTGCTCAAGCTCGTCAACACGTTACTCGAGTTCTCGCGTCTCGAAGCGGGGCGTGCTGATGCGACGTATGCGCGGACGGATCTTGCCACGCTGACCGAGGAGATTTGCAGCGTCTTCCGTTCGGCGATGGAGAGCGCCGGTTTGTACTATCGCGTCGACGTCGATTTGGACGTACCCGTGTACGTCGATCGTGCGATGTGGGAGAAGATCGTCCTCAATTTGCTTTCGAACGCTTTGAAGTTTACGCTCGAAGGTGAGGTTCGCGTGTCCCTGCGCCGCTCCGGCGAACATGCGGAGCTTCGCGTCCGCGATTCCGGCGTGGGAATTCCGGCGTCCGAGCAACCTCACGTCTTCGAACGGTTCAGGCGTGTTCGTGCGACGACGTCGCGCTCGCACGAGGGAAGCGGTATCGGATTGGCGCTCGTGAAGGACTTGGTCGATCTGCATCACGGATCGATCGAGGTCGAAAGCGAGTTCCGTAAGGGCAGCACGTTCATCGTCCGGATTCCGTTCGGGCGTGCGCACCTGCAGGCTGAGGCCGTGACGAGCGAACCGCCCGACGCGGCGCGGCCGGGCGGCATTGCCGAGCAGTATCTCGCCGAGGTGGACTCGACGATCACACGCTCCGAACGTCCGCCCCAGCTCAAGCTGCCGAGTGCGACCGGTCAACGCCGGCGCATACTGCTCGCCGACGACAACGGCGATCTGCGCGAGTATGCGACGCGCTTGCTTTCGGGTGAATACGACGTAACGGCTGTTCGGAACGGCGTCGAAGCACTCGCTGCGGCGCGTGAAGAGCGATTCGATGCGATCCTCAGCGACGTGATGATGCCCGAAATGGACGGCTTCGAGCTTCTCAATGCGGTTCGAGCCGATCCGGCACTCGCGACGACGCCGTTTATCATGCTTTCCGCGCGTGCGGGTCAGGAATACGCCGTCGAAGGCGTCACGACCGGCGCCGACGATTATATCTCCAAGCCGTTCTCCGCAGATGAATTGCGGGCGCGGGTGCGTGCGAATCTCGACGCTGCAGAAATTCGGCGGCGAGCCTGGCATCTTTCCGAACAGCAATTTCGCACGTTTGCCGAGGCGGTGCCGGTCATCGTTTGGAGTGCGACTCCGGACGGGTCGATCGATTGGTACAACCAGCGCTGGTTCGAATACACCGGACAACGGCCGGAAGACGCACTCGGATGGGGTTGGCAGAGCGTGCCGCATCCGGACGACCTGCCGCGAATCATGGATATCTGGCCGCGTGCGATCGCAACCGGCGAGCGGATCGACATGGAGCTGCGCTTGCGCGGGCGGGACGGCGTCTACCGTTGGTTCTTGATGCGCGCCGAGCCGCACCGCGATGCATCAGGCAGTATCGTGCGTTGGTACGGCAGCAACGTCGACATCGACGCCCATAAACACGCGCTCGAAGGGTCTAGGCGCGTCGCCGAAACGCTGCAAAGCGTTTTCTTGCCTGCAAGCCTTCCGCGCACGGAGAAAGTGCGGTTCGACGCCGTTTACGTCGCGGCCGAAAGAGATGCGTTGATCGGCGGCGATTGGTTTGACGCCACCGAGCTGCCGAACGGAAGCATCCTTGTTTCGATCGGAGACGTCGCAGGTCACGGGATCGATGCTTCGGTTACGGCCGCATCGATCCGGCAGTCGATGATCGGCTATTCACTGACGGGGGCGGATCCGGTCGAGATCCTCGGACACGCGAATCGCGTCACGCGCTTTCAGTATCCCGAGACGTTTGCCACCGCGATCGTCGGGATCATCGACCCGGATCGAACCTCGTTTTCGTACGCATCGGCCGGGCATCCGGCGCCGTTTCTTGCCGAATCACGCGAGCTTCCGGCCCGGCCGCTTTTGGCGGGCGGCGTTCCGCTCGGCATCGCGGACACGCTGCAGACTACGCTCCATCGCGTGGCGATCAAAAAAGAAGCGATATTGGTATTGTACACCGACGGACTTACCGAGTTCGCGCGTGACATCGAACGCGCCGAGAATACGATGCGCGCGACCATGGGCGAGCTGCTCGGCAGTCCGAGCGTCGCGCATCCGGCAGTGGTCGTGCAGAAGGCTGTACTGGGCGAGAACAGGCCGGTTGATGACGTTGCAATTCTGCTCGCACAATTCGGCCCGGTCGATGCTGCGATGCTTTCGCTCGAACCGGGCAGCTTGATCAAAGAATGGCGATTCCATTCGAGCGATCCGCAAACTGCACGCATGTCCCGGCACGAGCTCACGAAGTTCATTCACCGGTACGCTGCCGATCCGGAGACCGTTTACCTCGCAGAGCTCATCCTCGGCGAGATACTTGCCAATACCGTCGAGCACGCGCCCGGTCTGGTTGAGATTCGCATCGATTGGACGGGCGAGAAACCCGTCGCAACGATTCGCGATAGCGGTCCCGGTTTGCGCCGGATCTACGCGACCTTGCCGGATGCGCTCGAGGACGGCGGTCGCGGATTGTTCCTGATCGATGCGCTCTCCGAGAGTTTCACGATCGTTCCTACCAGCGAATCGGGGACGGAGCTATGCGTCGTGCTTCCGGTTCGGCGGCGTACTTAGAACCTTCTTTCGCGCCGGCATGAGCTCTTCGAGCTCGGCGAGCGTCCTCGGCCAATCGCCTTTCAGCAAACGTGATAGGCTCCGATCCGCAAGCAGTACGCCGCCGGTTTGACATTCGGCGCAGTAGTTCGTTTCGTTGTCGGCATAGCTGATGCGTTGCACCGGATTGCCGCAGCGCGGGCACGGGTGTCCGTGACGGCCGTGGACGGCCATGTCTTTGCGAAATGCGGTAACGTGTTCGGGGAAATCGCCTTGCGCTTCGTCGCGCAGACGGTCGATCCACATTTGCAGTGTCGCGCGCGTTGCCTCGAATAGGCGCTCCCATTCGGAGCTGCCGAGCTTGCGTGTTTGTGCGATCGGTGAAAGACGTGCCGCGTGCAGGATTTCGTCTGAATATGCATTGCCGATCCCGCTGAGAATCCGCGGATCGGTCAACGATCGCTTGAGAGTGTGATTCTCCGCGGTCATCGCGCTTCGAAAGCGGGCGAGATCGGTCGCGAACACGTCGATGCCGCCGGGATCGAGCGTGCTCGGTGCGGAGGCCCCGCGAAGAACGTGAAGCTGCGCGCGGCGCTTGCTGCCGGCTTCGGTGAGGACGAGCGTCCCGTTTCCAAATCCGAGAGCGGCCAGCTGATTGCGCCCCGAGAGTTTCGCACCCGGAGCACGCCAATGCAGACGTCCCGCTATCATCAAGTGCAGCAGGAGCCAAAGCTCGTCATCGAATCCGAATGCGATGCGCTTACCGATGCGCCGCAGCTCACGAACGCGCTTACCGACCACGCTCGAGAGCGGAGGGTCTGCGGTGCGCAAAAGGGAGACGCTCGCAACGGTTGCGCTTTCGAGGGGCTGACCGATCACCCGCGGTTCGAGTGCCGTCATGTATGCAGCGACGTCGGGCAGCTCAGGCACGAGCAAGAGGATTGATCTGAAGCGCAAAAAGCGCCTTTTGAATGGAGGCCCCTTTCGGCCGCCCGCTGCGGGCGCAATTTTTGTTGCAAGAGGACGGCACGTTCCTCAATCACGGCTCGTTCGGTGCCTGTCCGCTGCCCGTTTTGCGAGAGCAAGAGCGCATTCGCGCCTGGATGGAAACGCAGCCGGATCAGTTCTTCACCAAGGACGTGGTGCCGCGGCGTGGCGTAACGGCGGTCCGCTCGGCTGCGGCGGCCGTCGCCGAGTTCGTCGGCGTTTCCGGTGAGGGAGTGGCGCTGGTCGAGAACGCGACGAGCGGAACGCAGTCAGTGCTGCAGTCGATCGAGTTCAGTCCCGGCGACGAAATCATGATCTCGAGTCATCAATATAATGCCGTGCGGCTTGCCGTCGAACAGCGTTGTAAAGAGACAGGCGCTATTCCGAAAATCGTGCAAATCCCCGTGCGAACGAATCCCGGCGACGTTCGCCGGTGCTTTCGCGACGTTGCGAGCAAACGCGTCAAGCTCGCAATCGTCGACCATATTACATCGCCGACGGCGTTGTTATTCCCATTGGCAGAGGTCATCGAGGACCTGCACGCATTGGATATTCTCGTCCACGTCGACGGCGCGCACGCCGTGGGGCAAATTCCGCTGAACGTTTCCGACCTCGATCCGGATTGGTACACGAGCAACGTCCACAAGTGGCTGTACGGCGCGAAAGGAACGGCTTTCTTCTACGCGTCGCCTCGCGTCAGAGCGATGACGCGACCCGTTCTCACGAGCCACTTCATCGAAATGGGATTCCCGCGTTCGTTCGACTATGTAGGAACGCGCGATAATTCGGGCTGGCTTTCGATACCGGCTGCGATCGAGTTCTTCAACGATCTCGATCCCGTGCGGCTCCGCCGCCACAACCGGGCACTCGTCGAATACGCGACCGAGGCGCTCGCGAAAATCGGTGCTGAGCCGATCGCGCCGCTCGAGATGTCGGCCGCGATGCGCGCCTTCGTTTTGCCACAGCGTAGGGCGACCGAAGAAACGGACGGCGAAGCGCTCAGAGAGATGCTTTGGGCCGACGAACGGATTCAAGTCAACGCCAACAGCGCTATGGGCGTCTTGTTGATCCGGATTTGCGCCCAGGCGTACGTGGAGGAACCCGATCTGGATCGCCTGCGCTCCGCACTCGAGCGGCGCGGCTGGCCCGGACGTTAGTTCCGCGCGCTGAGCGCCTCTTCTAGGCTCGATGAGACCGAGATGATCGCCGGCAGACGCGTGATGTCCAGAACGCGCTCGATGTGACTTCGCGGCGTTACGACGATTCGGAACATGTCACCGAGTCGCTTGAACGCACGCACGAGGACCGATATCGCCGTCGTGTCGATGAACCCGCATTCGGAAAGATCGACGATGAGGGGAAGCCCCGTGTCGATCTCATTGATCGAGTTCTCGAGTTCGGGCGCCGTTGCGATGTCGGCGTCGCCGAATACGTGCAGGATCTCTGCGTTCGGCAGCGTCTCGCGGATGGCAACGAGTGGAGAAGACGTGTGATTGAGGCGATAGACCACTCGACCATGGTGGGGCATGCGCGTCGGGGAAACAAGCTACTCTATCGTCTGCGCTTCCGTCGGTCAAAGGCTGCGCCGAGGGCCGGGCGATCCTTGGTGTGTTTATTCCCGGGCTGCGAACGCGCGGGCCGAGGTCAGCATCGGGCCCTGGATTTCGTGGAGCGTCCCATCCCTTAGCATCAGCATCGGGATTCTGTCGTCGAGGTGGGGGTTCGAGCCGTGGAACCATGCGCGAGCGATCTCACGGTCCGCGTGGCTCGCGATCATGGTTCCGAGTTGCAAGGCAAAGCGCAGCACGTGTTGACGTTGCGGCGCTCGGCCGCTTAGCCACTGAGTAACCGCGCGTGTTTCCCTGACGCCGCCGATCACCGCGACCGTCGTGGCGCCCAACAAATCGACCAGCTCCCGAACGACGTCCTCGATCGGGATTTCCATTGCATGCTCGTGGGCTCTGACGGCGCCCCGGACGTCCTGTTTCACGCTGGTAATTTATACCACAGTAAATCACATGTGAAAAGGCCGGTTCTGTCCCAGATTGAACCCAGGGAAGAAGAGCTTGCCTGTACTAAGCTGGGGGTCAAGCTCCCACGGCTTCCCGAAGCGCAGCCCGCGCCAGGAGACGAGTCGTGTCAAGAACGGGGAGCGGAGAGTTTCCCTTGTCGATGACGAGCGAGAGTTCGGTGCAGCCGAGGACGACGCTATCGCAGCTCGCATCGCGCAAGTGGGCGATCACTGTCTGCAGTGACGCGATCGACTCGGGCTTGAAGACGCCGTGGACGAGCTCGTCCATGATGACGCGGTTGACTTCGTCACGATCGGCGGAACCCGGCCGGACGTATTCCTGCGGATAAACGCTGCTGTTGACGAGCCAGCGCGTCCCCGTCAAGCCGGGCCGGCGGAAGCCGCGTCGCGCTGCGTCATCCTTCACTGCATCGACGATGTGCAGCCACGGCAGCGGCGAGCGGTCTTCGATATAAGGAAGAGCTTGATGGATCGTGTTGTCCGGGCAGATCAGAAAGTCGGCCCCGGCACGCTCGAGAACCCTTGCAGACGCCAGCATCAGCTCGCCGACCCCCGCCCAGTCGTCAGCTTCGAGGCAGCGCACGTATTCCGCCAGCGACGGAGTGTGCATCGATATCTCGGGATGCGCGTACCCGCCGAGCAGCCGCGCACCTTCGATGCAGACCGTACGGTAGCACAGCGCCGCTCCTTCCGCCGAGCAGGCGACGATTCCGATGTGTTTCAGCGGCCGAAGAAGTCGCGAATGACGCTGCCCGCGATGCCGCCGGCGATTCCGCTTTGAATCGATCCGGAGGCCGCTTCGCCGCCGAAATACGGTGCAAGCGCGTGCGCCAGATTCGGCAGCGTCAGCGATTGCAGCCATACTTTCCCCGGCCCGGCGAGCCGCGCGACAAATAGACCGTCGCCGCCGAAAAACATGTTGCGGATGCCCGGCAGAAGCGTAACGTCGAAACTTACGCTCTCTTCGAACATTCCGACGTGGCCCGGATGAACTTGCAGCGTTTCTCCGGGCGAAAGGTCGTAGGTGACGATTGCGCCACCCAGCTCGATCCATGCGGTGCATGCGCCGCCGAGCCGTTGCAAAACGAATCCGTTTCCGCCGAAAATACCGGCGCCGAGCGAGCGCTGAAATCCCATCGACAGCTCGACGCCGTTCGTGGCGCACAAGAATCCGTGCCGGTGGATCATGTAGCCGCGGCCGGGCTGAACCTGCATCTCGACGATGTGTCCCGGAACCTTTGCTGCGAAAGCGATCAGGCCAGGGCCGCCTTGCGCGGTGTACTCAGTCATAAAGATTCCGCCGCCTGAGAGCGCGCGGCCCAGCACGCCGAACAAGCCCTTCGCGCCCGCGGTCAACGGCGTCGTATTCAGGACGACGTTTTGCGTCATCCACGAAAACTCGCCCGGCTCCGCGATGATCGTGTCGCCGAGTTCGAGTCCGATCTCGAGGACCGGAAGCGTATCTCCCGTGATCTTCGACTTCATGCGGGCGGTGATTCAAGGAGCCGAACGAATATCCGCTCCATGCCGGTTAACGCGCGTTTCCGCACGAGCGGCCGTCGCGCCGGCCAACGTTTCGATGCCGAAAACCATGTCACGACCGAAGCGCTGATTTTTTTGAGCGCGCTCGATCCGGAAGCGATCGGGCCGAATCTCGAATTCGCTACGCACTACGAGCCGACGCCGATCCGCGAAGCGGAAGAACTGCTCGACGCGATACCCGCGCCGTTGGAATCGACCACGTTTGTCGACGTGGGCTCGGGGATGGGCCGCGTCGTGTTGCTCGCTGCGCGCCGTCCGTTCAAGATGGTCGCGGGAATCGAAATTTCCCCGACGCTGCACGAAGTGGCGCGTGAAAACGTATCGCGTTTCGGAACTGAGGAGCTGCGCTGTCGCGACATCCGCTTGAGCGTCGGTGACGCATCGGAGTACAAGTTTCCGCGCGGGAGACTGGCCGTTTATCTCTATAACCCGTTCCGCGCAAACGTGCTCGCCGCCGTTCTCGACCGGCTGCTCTCACAGCCGCGTGAGGTAACGCTACTCTATCATACTCCCGTCGAGCGCGAAGCGATCGAAGCGACGGGCGCGTTCGAGCTGGAGCGCGAGCTTGCCTACGCCGCAATCTTTAAAAGATCGCGTCCGAAACCTGGCCGTTGACGTTGTAGTCGCCGAATTCGAGGTCGGCGTGAATTTTGAATCCACCCGAGTCGATGTCGAGGCGCTCGTCTTTGGGCAGCGAATACGGGCCGGCGCTCGTAAAGGCGATCGTACCCGCAATCGTTCCGCCGTCGCGCATGTGCCACGTCGCTTTGACCGGCGTGCTCGCATTGGCGACTTCGGCATCGAGATGATCGACCTCGCACGAATGATACGGCGTACCGCGCAAGTGATAGACTTTGTCGTTGCCGGCTCCGTCGACGCCGACGACCTGCATGTCGTACGTTTCCGGCCAGGTTCGAGGCGTCCCGAGACTCGCAAATGTCTTGCGGTACTGTTCGGGAACCGCGTGGATGTCGATCGCCAAATGATCGGGCCGAAGAAAATAAATCGTGCCGTTCATCCCCACGTGGAACGTGAACAGCCTGTGGATCGCGACCGTCACGCGCAGCGGCGCGCTGTAGGACCGAAGCGATGGCTCTTCAGACGCGTACTGCGCGAACAGCGGCACGCCATCGACGCTGCTGCGGCAAAGGCCGAGCGTAACGATGACGACGGGCGCGGCCAGCGCGCGGAGCAGGCGGGTTCGCAACGTCTATGGTCCTCGCTCAAAAAAGTACCCAGCGCTCGGTGCGCGGAGCGGGACCCTTCGGGCAGACTTAACGAGGAAAAACGATCAAGTTTGAGCCGGGGCCGGCGTTACGAGCAGCAGATTGAGCGGCACGAGCACGTCGATCTCGCGGACGTCGATCGTTCCGTCGCTGCGCGGAAAACCGATAGCGAAGACGCGCATCCCGGGCGACAGCGCCTGTGGGCTTGGGTCGACCAGCAGATAACCGCGCGGGCGAAAGGCGAGCTGCACGCTTTGACCGCTCGCCGTTTGGAGCACTGCTCCCGCGCCGCCCACGGACGTGATCGTGCCTTCGGTTGCCGAATCGGGATAGGTGAGGGAGGCGACCGGGGGCGCCGTCGCGGGAGGCATTTGGGCGGCGGCGCGGCCGCCGGAGATGCCGAAGGCTGCCGCCGTCAGTGCGGATGCGAAAATTGCAACGAATAGTGGACGCATATCGCCAGCTTTCCCACCAAGCGCCCAGCGGAAAACTCTCCAAGGGAGTCGTAGTCTTTGAGAGCGAGTTTCCGCTGTACGAGAGTAGGTAGCTTGTGCTTTCAAACTTGATGGGGCTATTCGGGGGCAAATCCTCGTCGAACCGTCGCGAGCACGAGCGAGTGAAGAAAGCCTACAAGGCTGCATACAGCCTCGACGGCGATACGTGGCGCCCGGCCATCGGCGTCGATCTCAGCGATGAGGGAATGTGCATTCTCACGCAAGAGGAGACCGGCGACAAGCAGTTCAACGTCCGCGCAACGCTCGACACGCGCGCGGTCAACATGCGCTGCATCCCGGTTTGGCACAACAAGGTCAATCACAACGGTAAGGCCGTCGAGTGCTACGGGCTCAAGTTCGTCGGGATCGGCGCGGACGATTGGGACGCCGTCGTGAACTTCATCTCAGGTGAAGAACCTGAGCAGAAGAACAAGGCTCAGGAAGAGCTGCAGAGCGTCAAGATGCAGAACGACGACGTCGCGCGGATGCTGCCGCAGGCGTTTCAGCACAAACTCTTCGCCGAGCTTGTAAAGCGTCACCGCCTCGCGCCGGTCGACGAGAAGGGCACGCCGCTCGTTCAGTTCGAGTACGGCGGTGTGGCGCCATGGCGCGGGAAGAACATGCATCGCCTCACCATCCACTCGAAGGTGATCGACGGTAAGAAGGAAGAGCGCTTCTCGACGCGGTTCATGTTCGACGAAAACGGCAAAGAAATAATCGTTCTGAATTAATTCGTGATCGTCACCGGCACGATCAGCGTTACTCCATCGACGCCGCCGAATTCGATCACGCACTGTCCGATCACGAGCGGTTGAACTTGCACGGTCGTTGCGCTTCCGCTCGACGACGTGCTGTAGATGCTTGCGTTTCCGTTCGTCATGCAGGTCGATTGTGCGGCGATCACGTCGGGCGCCGAGTTCGCGCCCGGCTGCGAAACGGTCACGCTCGGATAGGACATACCACCCGCCGGATACGAGGACTTGCCGATCGTCAGCGAGCTGGGAACGGCCTGCATTGCGGGTGCGGCTGCATACGGCGTCGGTGTCGGCGACGGCAATGGTGTGCCCACAGGCGGAACTTCGGAGTTCGGAACGCATCCGCTGAGCAGCAGAGCGACTGCTGCCGCGACGAGAGGGCTGGCGGACCTGCGCATGAGTGCCTCCAATACTACCCGGCGTGCGGGAAATCAACCGTCTGACGCAGGCACGCTACGGCCGCTTCCTCTACAATCCGAACGATATCTACATCGGCAAAGCGCTCGAGGCGTACGGCGAAGCACACGAGTTCGAGCTGGAACTACTTCGTCAGTTATGCGCGCCGGGCGACACGATCTTCGATCTGGGCGCGAATATCGGCGACCATACCGTGCCTCTTGCACAGCACGTCGGCGCGCAGGGTTTCGTTTACGCGTTTGAACCGCAGCGATTGATCTTTCAAGTGTTGTGCGCCAATGTTGCGCTCAACGATTTGCCGAACGTCGATTGCGTTCACGCCGCGTTGGGCGCAACGCCGGGAACGATTTTCATTCCCGAGATCGATTATTCGGTCGAAGCGAACTACGGTGGAATCGAAGTCTCGAGCTTTTCCGAGGGCCGTCCGGTTGCGCGGATCGTCCTGGACGATTATCTCGAGGCGCGCGCCGCCGATCTCGTGAAGATCGACGTCGAAGGAATGGAAGGCGAAGTACTCGAGGGTGGCCGCAAGTTCATCGAGCGCTTTCGCCCCGTGATGTACGTCGAAAACGATCGCATCGACCGCTCGCAAGAGCTAATCGAGCTGTTGTACGCGCTCCGCTATCGCGCATTCTGGCACGTGACTCCGCTTTACAATGCGGCAAATTTCAAGGGCAACGCCCAGAACGTCTACCCGAACGTGGTCACGACGAACATGCTCTGCATTCCCTCGGAGAGGCCGTTCGAGACGCAAGGACCGAGCTTCAGCGAAGTCCTCGACCCCAGCGAGCACCCCTTCAAAGACGCTTAGCGAATTCGGTTGGCGATGCGCGAAGCGAACCACTGGTGCAGTGCTTCGACCATTACGGGATCGCGCGACATGTAACGGATCCGCGAGCCGTTCGGGAGGTCCTCGCAACGAACGTGCAGCCGCCCCCACTGATGCCGCATCTCGCGCAAGCCTGGGACCAGATCGCCGTGAGGGTTGGTCGGGTCGACAAAGTGTCCGTGCTGAAGCGCGATCGTCCGGTGGCGCGCCTCGCTGCGAACCTTTCTCACTGCAGCGGAATCTGGGACGAGAACGGTGTCGTATTCGACGCCGCCGCTCGGCAATGAGATGAACGTCTCGCGCACGACGCCGCTCGTGAAGCTGGCGCGCGCTGCCGAAGCCCCCGCAGAGAGCGGCAGGAAGAGGATCGGAGTCAGGGCCGCAATTGCGGCAAACGTCAATTTCCTCACGCTGCGTTTTAATCGTATGTACATTGATGAAAAACGCGTTTCCTGGGTAATTCTCAGGTCGAAAGGAAGCCGGCGAATGCGTGCCGGAACTCGCGCGACTGAATGTTCAGAGGATTAGCTGAGCACCCCAAGCTACGACTGCTCGGCCTAACGTTTATCACGGCGGTCATCGCCGGCCTCGCGCTGACGACGGCGATTTTACGCATTGACGAACGCGAACGACAAGCGTTTGTCGCGCGTCTGGTGCATCAAGCCGCAGGCATCGCGATTCCTGCGCCGCAGTCACTGTTCAACAAGGATAAATTGTTGGTGCTGCTGCTGGGCATCGACTACGACTACACAAGCATCGATATACCGTCGTCGGCGCATTCACGCAGCGACACCATCATGGTCGCCGCGCTCGATCTGAAGACCTCGCAGATCAATCTCGTGTCGGTCCCGCGTGACATGGAAGCGTATTTCGACGGTCACGAGAACAAGATCAATGCCGCGTACGCGGATGGCGGCATCAAAGAGGCCGATAATGTGATCGGGTCGTGGCTCGGTCTCAAAAAGGTAGCGCCGAACCGCTATTTCGACCGCTATATGGTTTTGCGCATCGCCGCCACGAAAGACTTGGTGAATGCGATCGGCGGCGTCGACGTCGTGCCCGATGAGACGATGAACTACGACGACAGTTGGGGGCACCTGCACATTCATTTCATCGGCGGCAAGACGTACCACATGAACGGCGACCAGGCCGTCTCCTACATGCGCTTCCGTCACGATGCATGCAGCGATCCGTGCCGCATCAAGCGGCAGCAGCAAGTCATCCGCATCGTGCTTGCGAAGCTCGAAAAGGACAAGCTCAACGACGTCTTCCATTTGCGCGATCTCATCGACGTCACCCAGCGTGATATCGAGACGAACTTCAAGCCGCAAGAGCTGCTCAGCCTGGCCAACGCCTACTCGAATTTCGATCTCGCGAATCTCAAGACGACCCAAATACCGTTTTCGGGCGATCGCGTCACCGGCTACGCCGGCGACATGCTGATCCCGGACGAGCCTGCCAAGGCGAAGATCGTCGCCAGCCTCTTCGAGCCGCAATTCGATCCGAGCAAGGTCCGCCTGCGGGTCGAGAACGGGAGCGGGGTCCCCGGTCTAGCGACGAGCCTGGCCGCCGCCCTCCATAAAGAAGGCTTCGCAATAGCCGCCGTTACGAAAGCCGACGCCTCGTACCCGACGACGGTCATCCGGCTGTCGCCGACGGCGCCCCCCGGGGTAGACAGCGTCCTCCGCCGCGACATGAACCTCACGCGCGCGCAGGTCCTGGCCGACATCGCGGCTACCCAGCACGACGTCACGATCATCATCGGCAAGGATTACGCGACGGCCGCTCCCAGACAGTGACGGTTCGCACGGGGGAGGCCGCCCCCAGCCCACGAACTTCCTGAGCCATCATGGATGTCGGCTCGATTAGCTCCGCGACTTCGATTGCAGCCAATGGGACCTCGGAAGTAGCGGTTCCCGTCCTCAAAGGCGTCGAGAACCTGCAAGCCGTTCAGGCCGACATTTTGATGGCGTCGCTCGGCGTCGGCAACAACGTCAACGCCTTCGCTTAGCCTGTAACGAGCGCAGCGAAACCGTCGACCGTCATGTCCCGCGTTATGCGCAGGCGTGGCATTTCGTATGGCTTGCGCACGTCCAGCGCGCGCCCGACGATTTCCGTCCATGCTGAATGGATGCCGATCTCGCGCATCACGTCGAGCGTCGTGTTGTTGTACGCACCGCTCGCGTAGGCATAGCTCACCGGGCGAAAGCCGATGAACCGCTGGATGCGCGCCACGCAGTCACCGGCTTCGTGCATCTGTTCGCTGCGGTCGAGCGTCGTGAGATCGAGGTGGTGCATTCCGTGCGCGCCGATCTCGCATCCCGCCGCCCGCAGCGCGCGCATCTCGCGCCAGCTCTGGTGCCCGCGGTAGCCGATCGTTCCCGCATTGACGAAAAATGTCGCGCGTGCGCCGTACTTTGCCAAGAGCGGTCCGACGACCGTCGCGCCGTCTTCATAGCCGTCGTCGAACGTCAGCACCACCGTACGTTGCGGATGCTCGCCGCGCGAGAGCGCGTCGAAGAGCTCTCCGGCGGTGAGCGTTGCGATCTTGTTGCGCGCCAGGTAACGTAGCTGCGCTTCGAAAGACGGCGTCGGCAACGTGAGGGCGAGCGCAAGCGCGCTGCTCGGAATCGTGTTGTTCACGTGATGATACATGAACACCGGGACCCCGGGCGCTTCAGCGCGAGCCGGGCGCGGCCGTGCGGCGAGGATCGTCGAAGAGATGGCGGCAATTGCGTCGCGGCGTTTCACGGTGCACCCGGAAGCGTAATAGTGGGATTGCGAAGCCCGATCGCTCCGGCAGCGTGCACGGGTGGCGTTCCGAGCGAGTTGACGGCGTAAAGCGAGACGAGATGAATGGGCGGATTCAAGAGGCCGGGTATTGCGATCGTACGTCGCTGCCAACCGCGCCAGTCAACGCGTTTCACGATCGTCAGCGCCGTTCGCTCGCCCAGACCGTTGACGAACGCGGCTCGCAGCCCGACGCCGCTCGCATCGCCGTCGATCTCGATGTTGAAGCTGAGCGGGTCTCCGGGCAGCGCGTACGATCCGTTTGCGTATGCGATGCGCGTGCGGCCCGTGAAGTCGTAATCCAGATTAATGCCCTGCGCCGGGAAGCCCGGCACCGGAGCCTCGTGACGTCCGACGCGCACGACCGTTTTCGCGGACGCGCCCGCGACGCTCGCGGTGACGATTCCATCGTGCGGACCGGCGTGAAAAAGACCCGGCTCGATAAACGTTCCGCCTTGCGCGGTCCAGCGGACTGCGCCGCCGGTTGCAATCGGCCGGCCCGAGGCATCGAATGCATCGGCAGTCAGCTCGACGCTGCCGTAAGGATCGGGATTCGGACGCTCCGGTCCGATTGCGAGACGGGCGACGTGGTCGACGACTTCGATCGGAAGATCCGCGCGCAGGGAACCGTTGCGCACCGCAAGCACTTGCGAGCGCTCGGCATCGATCGTCAAGCCCGGCGCCGGACCCAGCAGATGCCCGGCGGCGTCCGTAATCGCAGCGGTTACGCGCACGCGCGCGCCGCGCACGGCAAAAATGCGCGATGGGTGGAGTGCGATTCGCGCCGGAGGTCCTTGCGGTGCGTTGCTGTACACGAAGAGCCCGTCCGCGACAGGGCGTTCGCTTCCGTCCGACGGTTCGTTCAGTAGGCTCGTCGTCGTCTCACCGAGGCGTCGCGCAACCAGCGTCGACGAGCCGCCTGAATCGAACGCCATACCGTCGCTCGCGCCGAGCCCCTCCATGAGTGCACCGAACTCCGGACGGGTCAGTCCTACTGAAAGCGACGGATCGCGTCCGTCGACGGCAATCAAGAAGAGGGTTCCGTTGGTCGTCGTTGCGGCACCTGAAACCGGAAAACGCCGGTTGCGCTCTTCCGGCGCGGGCGCATTCGGATCGTCGTACGGTTTTCCGTCGACCAGGAGTGCCGGTCCACCGCCGATTGCGTTTGCGATCGTTGCGAGTGGCGGATCGGTGTCGCCGGCGATCGTCACCGTGTCGCCCGGCTGTGGGGGCGGCGTCAGCTTCAGTGCCGCGGGGCCGAGTGCGAGTGTCGGCGTTCCGAGCGGTCCGATCGTTGCGGGATAAACGCCGATGACGCGATAGTCGCCGCTCAGTGCATTCGCCGCTCCGAGTGCGCCGAGCGAGACGAGCGTGATGTCTTGCGTCGTCGCTGAAAGCGGCCCGAATGACGCAGTCAGTAGTGATGCTCCACCCTGCGGCGGCCATTCGTTCACCGCTGTGAGCGGTATCGTCGTCCCGTCGAACGTCGCGGTTCCCTTGAAGCTGAAGGACTCGAAGTGCACGTTGCCCCCGGTGCCGACGTCGAGCGCGACGCGACGGCTGGGCGTGCGTACCAGGGTTCCATCGGCGATGACGATCCCGAGCGGCTGATTCGTTTGACCTATATCGAAATAGTCGCCGTTGATGCCGGCGATCGCGTGCGTCCGCAGCGCCATCGACGAAACCGTTTCTCCCGCGGAGACGAGATGATCGTTCGCGATGACGTCGCCGAGCCTGATCGTAGGCTCGTGCGTATCGATCGCGACCACGGAGATTACGATCGGACCGTTGACGGTCGCAAGCCAATAGGTGCCTCGGGTGACGCCCGGCGCAACGAATGCACTCTCGAACGATTGCGCGACGATCCGTGGAAACGGCGCAGGCGGTGCGAGCGTTACGGGAAGCGATGCAGCCGCAGCCGGCGTGGACAAGGTCGCAAACAGGAAGAGCGTGGAGAGACGCATAGTTTGTGTGATGCGCGAAAACACGGTAAGAAAAAAATTACGGGCTGGTGGCGTAAGCGTCGGTTCGTGGCTCGCGTTCGAGAGCCCGCTCTCAGCAGAGATCATGGCCGCCGCCGGTTTCGAATGGCTTATGGTCGACACCGAACACGGTCCTATCGCGGGAAATGCCGTCATCAACTTGATCAACGCATGCCGGGCGGCCGGAGTTGTGCCGTTCGTGCGCGTTACGTGGAACGAATCGTCGCTCATTCAAAAGGTCCTCGATATGGGCGCGTATGGGACCTTGGTTCCCGTCGTCAACACGGCCGAGCAGGCCGAAGCGGCCGTCGCCGACGCCAAGTATCCGCCCCTCGGAAACCGCAGCTGCGGGGGAATTCGCGCGCCGATCGCTTTCGGAACCGACATGAACGAATATCGTCCGCAGGCCAACGACGAGACGATGCTGATGGTGCAGATCGAAACGCCCGAGGCGGTCGCGAACGCGGATGCAATCGCCGCGACCAAGGGTGTCGACCTGCTGTTCGTCGGGCCCAACGACCTCGGTTTGACGATGGGTGAGTGGCCGCTCGTCTGGTCGAAGATGAGCCCGAAGTATAAGGAAGCGATTGCAAAGATTCCGCAGGTCGCAAAGAAGCACGGCAAGCATGCGGGCATCCAGATTCATGATGCCGCGTTCGCGAACGATTGCATTGCGATGGGATACACGCTGATCGGCTATTCGGGCGACAGCGGGATGCTGATGCGAGCCGCGAAAGGCGCGCGCGCCGAGGTCAAAGCATAAGGCGCGTCATCCTCGAGCTGCACGGCCGCGTGCAAGGGGTCGGTTTTCGTTATACGGTTGCGCGCCTTGCGGCACGCTTTCCGGTTGCCGGGACCGTGCGAAATTTGCAATCCGGCGCGGTCGAGATCGACGTCGAGGGCGACGATCGGATCGTCGGCGACTTCATCGATGCGGTTCTCCACAATCCACCCGGCGGCGCGCACGTCGAACGTGTCGAGCGCCGCGAAGAACAGGCACGAGGCATCAGCGGATTCAGCGTCACTCGGTAAATCTTCGCGGCGGCCTTTTCATGGGCGCACTCGGTATCATCGCGTTCGGCGGCACGTTTCCGGCAACGAAGCTGGCGCTGATCTCCTTCGATCCGCTGGTCGTGACGGCCGGGCGCATCGTCGTCGCCGGAGCCCTGAGTGCGTCGTGGTTGATCCTGACACGCACCCGCGTTCCGGCATGGCGCGATCTCGTCGTGCTCGCGATCACGGGCGCGGGGTTGTCGATAGGGTATCCGTACTTCGTCGCACTCGGACTTGCGACGGCCTCGTCGGTACACGGTGCCGTTGTCGCAGGCTTTGCGCCGTCGGTAACTGCTGCAATCGCCGTCCTTCGGCATCACGAGCGTCCGCGTCCGATCTTCTGGGTTGGGTGCATCGGGTCGCTTGCGGCGGTTACCGCCTACGTGCTAGCAACCGGCGGCGGCTTCACGCCGGCGGATCTATATTTTGTGGCTGCGGTCCTGAGCACGAGCATCGCATATGCCGAGGGAGCGAATATCTCGCACCGTTTGGGCGCCGACAAAACCTTGTCGTGGGCGCTGCTGCTGATGGTGCCGGTCGTCGCCGTTCCGCTCGTAGTGCGCCTCGTTCATGCGCCGCCGCATGATGTGTCGCCGGTTGCCTTCGGCGGCTTGGCATGGGTCTGTTTCATCAGCATGTATTTCGGCGCGATGGCTTGGTACCGCGGGATGCAGCTCGGAGGGACGGCCCGCATCAGTCAGCTCCTCGTGCTGCAGCCGCTGGTCACAATCGGCATCTCGCGCCTGATCGTTCACGAGGCCGTGACGGTGCGCGACTTGGCGTACGCGTTCGCCGTCATCGTTTGCGTGGCAATCGCGATCCGTTCGAGAGCACCGGAGGCCGGTTAGGCGCCTTGGCAGGGCGCACTCGAGATAGGCCATATAGGTAAACGCGAGGGCGATTAGCTCAGTTGGGAGAGCAGCTCCTTTACACGGAGAAGGTCGGCGGTTCAAGTCCGTCATCGCCCATGAGGTTTTTATGCGCAGGCGCAGTTTCGTTGTCGGCGTGTTCGTGTTCGTTCTTTTGGTAGGCTTGCCGCTCGCAGTGTGGCTCGATTTGCGCTATGTAACGAAGACCGAGCTCGACACGCAAGCAAAGGCGTTGAGCACCGCGATCACGGGGATCCGCGACTTCTACAGCAGTGACGTTGCGGGCCGGGTGCAAGATGCAAACGGTCACGCGGTCGTCACTGCGCAATATCAGACGGTCCCGGGAGGAATTCCGATCCCCGCCACCTTTTCACTCGACCTAGGTGACGTCGTCGGAGCAGGCCAGTCGAACGTCGGCTATCGCTTCGTTTCACAGTTTCCGTTCAAGTTCCGCAAGCCCCATAAAATGGACGCTTTCGAGCATTCGGCGCTTTCAAGGCTTGCCTTGAATCCGAACTTGACGATGCGCGACGTCAGGTACGACGGCCTCAACACCGAGGTACGGTACGTTACGCCGATCATCATGGAGCAGTCGTGCGTGGCGTGCCACAATGCCGATCCCGACAGTCCGAAGCGCGACTGGAAGATTGGTGACGTCGGTGGCTTTCAGGAATTGAGTATAAACGAACCGATCGCGCCGAGTATCTTTTCGTTCCGCTACCTTCTAACCTATTTCGTCGTTGCGGCAGCGATTGGGGTTGCGTTTTTGTCGTTGCAGTATCGTCAGAGCCGCGCGATTGCACTCGCCAACACAGAGCTGGCCTCAAAAAACGATTTTCTCGCGTCGATCTCGCAACAGCTCTCGCGCTATCTCTCCCCGCAAATCTTTCGCAGCATTTTCAGCGGCGAGAAGAACGTGCAAGTGCAAACCGAGCGTAAGAAGCTCACGATTTTCTTTTCGGATATCAAAGATTTTACGTCGACCTCGGAGCGTCTCGAACCCGAGGAGCTGACCGCTCTCCTAAACGGATACTTCACGGCGATGTCGGCGATTGCGCTCGAGTACGGCGGGACGATCGACAAGTTCGTCGGCGACGCGATGCTGGTGTTCTTCGGCGATCCCGAGACGCGCGGCACGGCGCAAGACGCGGAGGCGTGCGTGCGGATGGCGGTGACGATGCAAGCCAAGGTCGCCGAGCTCGCTGCGACGTGGAGGCGCGCCGGCATCGAAGAGCCGTTCCGGGCGCGCATGGGCATTACGACGGGTTATTGCAACGTCGGCAATTTCGGGAGTCTCGACCGTCTCGATTACACGATCATCGGCGGCGAAGTGAATCTTGCCGCGCGCTTGCAATCGATTGCCGAGCCTGGGACGATTATCTTGAGCTACGAGACGTTCGCCCTCGTGCGCGACGTCGTAGCAGCGCATCCGCTGGCGCCGATCCAAGTGAAGGGCATCGCGCGCGAGGTCGTGCCGTACGTCCTCGACGGTTTGCGCGATAAATCAGGCACGGTGGTCAGCGAGCACGCGCCGGGCGTCGATATTTTCATCGACGTGGATCGATTGGATGCAGCAGCTTCTTCGCGAGCGAGAAAGGCGCTTGAAGCTGCGCTTTCGTCCTTGAATAGGTCAGACGAGGCCGGCGCGAGCTAGCACTTTTATCCAAACGTCGAATGCCGCGGCGAAAATGCTTTGACAAATCGAGGGGGTTAGAGCGCATTTCGACCGCACTCACCCCGCATGAAACGTATTACTTTCACGGCAATGTTGCTCGCAATCACGGCAGCGCCGGCGCTTGCGGATGAGCTGGACGACATCACGAAGGCCGGCGTCATTCGAATTGCGGTGCCGCAAGACTTTGCGCCGTTTGGCTCCACGGGCCCGGATATGCAGCCGCAGGGCTACGACATCGATACCGCACGTCTCATAGCAAAGGGTTTGGGCGTCAAACTCGAGTTGGTCCCGGTTACGAGCGCCAACCGGCTTCCGTACCTGCAGACGCACAAGGTCGACCTCATCATATCGAGCCTCGGCAAGAATGCTGAACGCCTGAAAGTCATCGATTTCAGCGCGGCCTACGCGCCGTTTTATTCGGGCGTGTTCGGGCCGCCGTCGATTGCGGTCACGACGCCTGCGGATCTTGCCGGCAAGACGATCGGCGTGACGCGCGGGGCGCTCGAGGACTTGGCGCTCACGAAGATCGCGCCGGCGACGGCAGACATCAAACGCTTCGAGGACAACAATACGACGATCTCGGCTTTTTTGTCCGGGCAAGTGCAGCTGATTGCGACCGGCAATATCGTCGCCGCCGCGATCATCGCCAAGAATCCGCCCGTGAAACCGGAGAAGAAGTTTATTATCGCGGATTCTCCCTGCTATGTGGGTTTGAATAAGGAGGAGCCCAAGCTCCTCGCTCGAGTCAACTCGATCATCGCGTCGGCCAAGAAGGACGGTGCGCTCGATGCGATCTCCAAGAAGTGGCTGGGCGTGGGTTTGCCGTCCGATCTTCCGAGCTAGACCGCCCGTCGCTCGTTGAGATATCACTTTGATTTCGTAGCGGTCCTCGAATACTGGCCGCTGCTCGTGCGCGGCACTATCCTAACGCTCGAGCTGACTGCGGTGAGCATCGTGTTGGGAACGGCGGTCGGTATTTCCGGTGCCTACGTTCGCGTCGCGCGGGTTCCGGTTCTGGGCGTCATCGTGGCAGCATACGTCGAACTCATTCGAAACACGCCGTTCATCGTGCAGCTGTTCTTCGTGTTCTTCGGGCTGCCGTCGCTGGGGCTGAAGATCACAGCCGTCCAAGCCACGATTCTCGCAATGACGCTCAATCTCGGCGCCTATGCGGTCGAGATCGTGCGTGCAGGCATCGAGTCGATAGGCCGCGGTCAGATCGAGGCGGGCGAGGCGCTCGGCATGACACGCGTGCAGATATTCTTGCACGTCGTGATCGTCCCGGCGCTTCGCAACGTCTATCCCTCGCTCGTCAGTCAGTTCGTGATTCTCATGCTCGGCTCGTCCGTCGCGTCGCAGATCTCGACCGAAGAGCTGACGTTTGCGGGGAATTTCATCCAGTCGCGCGATTTCCGGAGCTTCGAGGTCTACTTTATCGTTGCGGCGCTCTATCTCGTGATCGCATTCGCGATGCGGCGAGCGCTGGGCGCCTTCGGACGCCTCGCCTTCGCGCGACGGTAGAGGCACGTGGAGCAATTCACCTTCTGGGACATCGCTCGCAACCTGTTGCTGGCGGCGCGCTGGACGATCGTGCTGTCTTGCATCGCCTTCGTTTCCGGGGGTCTCGTCGGCTTCGGAATCACGCTGATGCGCGTGTCGGAGAACCGAATGCTGCGGGGCGCCGGCGTGACCTACATCGAGTTCTTGCAAGGGACGCCTTTGCTGATGCAGCTGTTCTTGTGCTTCTTTGGAATTTCGCTGCTTGGCTTTTCCGTTTCGCCGCTTGTTGCAGCGTGGGTTGCGTTGACCGCGTACACCAGCGCGTTCCTTGCGGAGATCTGGCGGGGCTGCATCGAAGCTATTCCCGTCGGACAGCGCGAAGCCGCCGACAGCCTGGGCTTTCGTTTCCTGGAGACGATGCGGTATGTGATTCTGCCGCAGGCGATTCGCATTGCAATTCCGCCGACCGTCGGGTTTTCGGTTCAGGTCGTCAAGGGGACCGCGCTTGCATCGATCATCGGTTTCGTCGAGCTGACCAAGGCCGGGACGATCATCACCAACGCCACGTACGAGCCGTTTCTCGTCTACGGATGCGTCGCGATCATCTACTTTGCGCTTTGTTATCCGTTATCGCTGTGGAGCCGCTCGTTCGAAAGGAGACTGCGTGCCGCTCATTGAGCTCGCGGGCGTGTGCAAGCGCTTCGGCGAGAACGAAGTCTTGCGCGGGATCGATCTAAGCGTCGAGCCCGGCGAGGTCATCGCGATCATCGGCCGCAGCGGTTCGGGCAAATCGACGCTCTTGCGATGCATCAATGCTCTTGAAACGTACGACGAGGGTTCGATCACGGTTGAGGGGCGTCTCGTCGATCGGCGTTCGCGCGACGTCCGTGCGATTCGGCAGACGGTCGGGATGGTGTTTCAATCGTTCAATCTCTTTCCGCACCTGACCGCGGGCCGCAACGTCATGTTGGCGCCGCGCATCGTGCAAGGTTTGCCGGCTTCCGACGTCGAGCGCATTGCTCGCGAGCGCCTTGCCCAGGTGGGACTCGGCGAAAAGTTTGCCAGCTTTCCCTCGCAGCTGTCGGGCGGTCAACAGCAGCGCGTCGCAATCGCGCGGGCGCTGGCGACGTCGCCCAAAGCACTACTCTGCGACGAGATCACGTCGGCGCTCGATCCGGAGCTCGTTGGCGAGGTGCTGCGCGTCGTAGAAAACTTGGCTGCGACCGGCATGACGATGATCCTCGTCACGCATGAGATGAGCTTTGCGCGCAATGTGTGCGACCGTTTGATCTTCATGCACCACGGCCGCATCCACGAGATCGGGGAGCCCGAGCAGGTATTCGCTTCCCCCCGGACCCCTGAGCTCGCGCAATTCCTGCGAGCGCTTCCCTGACGTCCCGCCCCAGAGTGGGAACGTTTACAGGGACGGGTAATAGGGGGCACCATGAAACGAAGCATTACTGCGCTTGCTCTGCTTGTGTCGCTCGCGCTGCCCATGGCGGCGCTCGCGCAATACTACAATCCGGCGGGCGCGATGATTACCGGGACGATTCAACAAGAGCTGCGTTCGAAGACCGCACAAGACGGCGACGGATTCACGATGGTAACGTCCGGCGGTTCGACGATCTACGGACACCTTTCGCAGGTCGATCGCGCGAACATCGGGAGGAAAGCGCATCTCAAGCTGAACTTCGATCGCATTCGCTTTCCGGACGGCTCTTCGGCACGCATTCACGCGACGCTCGTTTCGGTGCAATCACATAAGCAGACCAACTATACCCGCGCGGCCGGAACCGCTCTGGGCGGTCTGATCGCAGGCAACATTCTGGGCAAGGCAATCGGTGTCGGCATCGGAGGAGCCGTCGGGCTCGTGGGCGGCGCCTTGCTTGCGGCCAACACCGCAAGTGACATCGATATCCCCGCAGGCGCGCAAGCACAGATCCAGCTTACGCGGCCGTTGAGCAGCGGACATCCGCAGGCGCGCTAGCTACTTGAAGCGGCGCACGTAGTTGACGCTGAAGCCTTGTTGACCCGCAAGCGGTTGCTGCGCCTGTAACGATATGTTCGAACCGGGCTGTGCGGCCAAGTAGGCAGGATAGTATCCGAACCCTTCTTGGCCGTACGTGCTGAAGAGCGCGAAACGCACGGAGCTATCGACATTGATGCGCTCGTCGGCGCCGAACGTCGTGCGTGACGGGAACCCGTACGTCGTCGCAAAGAACAGCGACATGTTGTTGCCGATGCCCTTTTTGACTTGTGCGGAGAATCCGCCGCGTCCGGCTATGTCGTAATTGAACTGCACGTTCTGCAAGCCGAGCGCACTACCCAGGCTGCCCTGCAGCGGCTCGAGTAAATTGCGCGCGAAGAGACCATTGATGTAGCCTTGACCGGCGCCTTGCAAGAACGACGGCGGCTGCGGACCGTTCGCCGTTTGCAAACCGTCGATTCCGGCCAGGCTCGGGCCGCCGATCATGAGCGCGATGATCTGTGCTTGATCGTACGGCGGATTCGAGGTTAGCTTGAGGTTCAGGTGCGTCGCGGGCCCGCTCACGTGCAGACGCACGTCGGTTGTCGGCTGCAAGAGGAGGGTCGTCGCCGTGGCGTCGACGTTCGGGATGATGCCGCCGCCGTTCCATGCGACGACCGCCTGCTCGAGGTTGAAATCGCGATACATGTTGATCGTGCCGCCCGTCGACGTGATCTTGCCGTTGACTTTGGGGTCGGCGAGCGTGCCTGCGAGCGCGATCGAGCCTTGCGCACCGACGTCGACTCCGGCGCCCTGCACGCGGACGTCCTGCCCGAGCGCGAGCTTCATGTCGAGGCCAAGCGCGGGCGGCTTTCCACCGCTCGGCTTGGCGAGTGCTTGCGCGACGATCGCCGCGGCCGGAATACGCGTGTGCGAAACGGTAAAAGCGCCGCTGACCTGCGGAATGCCGCGCGGCGTCTTGAGTGCCGTCATCGTCCCGTCGAGCTGACCGCTGAAGTACTTCGGCAGATCGAAAACGGCGCGCGTCGCGGAGAGCGCGACGTTGAAGCCGGCATCGTGTGCGGGGTCGCGCAGATCCGGAACCTCGACTGCACCGTGCGCTTCGAGCGTCCCCTTCTTGCCGACGGTGAAGCGTGTATTGCTGAGCGTCGCGCGCGTTCCCGAGAATGCCAACGTCGCGCTGCCGTGTGTAAGCGGCGTCGCTTCCAGCGGCGATGAATACGACGCATTCGAGAGTCGGAGCGCTCCGCCGAAGAGTGGCGCGACGTTCGTACCGCTGAGCGTGACGTTACCGGCCAGCGTACCGGCAAGCTTCGTCCCTTTCGGAAGCAGGGATGCAAATTGCCCGAGGTCGATGCTGCGTGCGTCGATGTGACCGCTGACGGGCGGATCGATCGCGGTCGTCAGCGGAAGCTGCGCTGCGAAGTCGGCGCTGCCCTTGTTGAAAGTTACCGAGCCGTCGCGAATGTCCAGCTTTTTGCCGTACGCGAGCACTTCGGCATGCGCGTGCGGGAGGACGAAATCGTCGTACGTGAAGCGCGAAAGGTCTGCGACGTCGTCAAAGCGTGGCTGGCTCAAAGATCCGGTCGCGTGCAGCGTGGTCGCGACGACGCCGTGATACGTGGCCTTCTTATGCATTACGGTCGTTGTCAGCGCGCCGACGTCGGGACTGTTCGCATGCAGCATCATGTCGATCGGTGCCTGGGGCGTGAGGCCGAAGGTTCCGCTGGCATCGGCAACGAGATTCGGGATCTCGAGCTGCGAGCTGACGATGCGGCCGCGTCCGTTGGCTGCCGTCGCCGACACGGTGAAACGCTGCACCGGAATTCGATCGAGCAGCCCGTCGTGCAGGGTGGCGTTCGCCGTCATCGCAACCGTTCGGATCGGCCCCTTTGCGGTAGCGTCGGCGTCGACGTGGCCGAGAACCGGAACGTTGAGGCCGGCTGCCGGAAGCCATGTGGCAAGGTCGACGTTGCGAATCTGCGCGCTGGCGTTGAGGTATGGATCGTCTCCGTTTGCGCGCGCGGACCCAGTCAGCTTCACGCTTCCGCTGCTGCCGATGAGCGTCCCATTGGCTGCGATCTCGTTGCCGTTTGTATTCCACCGTGCGTTCGCATCGCCGAGCGCGAAGCGGCGGTATCGCATGCTCCGGAGCATGACGCGCCCGTTCGAGACGAGTCCCTCATCAGTCTGATCGAGCGTCGCATCCAGCGTGCCGCGTCCGGCCAATGTGTCCGCAACGTCAAAGTAATCGTTGAAGTCTGCGAGATTGAGCGCCTGGCTTGAGACGCTGATCGTCTTGTGCGTGGCTCCCACGTTTGCCGAGAAATTCAGACGCGTCGAGCCGACGACGATCTTGCCGCCATTCGCGACGATGTCGGAGCCCGTGCCGTTGAAGCGCGTCGCTCCCGAGAATGCAAGCCCGTTGATGGAGGCGGCCGGAATCGAAACGTTGCCCGCGATCGACGGATTGCGACCCGAGCCGCGCACGTGCGCAACGGCGTCGATGGAGCCTTCCGGATACGGGAGGTGCAAGCCGGCCGCCTTCGTGAGCAGCGCGATGTCGGCTTCTCGCATCTGCGCGTGCACGTCGTAGCTCGGATGCCCGGAACGCAAGCCGCTTACGGTGCCGTTCGCGAATCCGAGACCGCCGCCGACGGACACGGCCGACTGGATGAGCTGCAAACGATCGCCGCTGTAGGCGAGCTCGGCGTGACCGGAAACCTCGGCGCGAGCCACGCGCGCGTCGGCAAGCGCCGAAAGGCGTGCGTTTCCACGTACGTAGTCGCCGAGTGCCAGCGCCCGATTGACGTCAACGGCGTTGAAGTGCGCGGAGCTGACCGCCGCATCGCCTCCGAGATATTCGAGGCCGTTTCCATGCTGGAGTGCAACGGCGTGTGCGCTGAGCGTTCCGTCGAGTGACGGCAACGGCTTCGAAGGAAGTCCGGGTAGTGTCGGATTGTCGCCGGGTTCGATGACGAAATGGTGGGCCGCGACGAAAACGGCGTTCTCGCCGGCGGGACGATCGAGCGCAACGCGCGCGTAGAGTGATTCGCCCGAAGGGCCGTCGATCGTAACCGGGCCGGCCGTACCGGTCCCGTCCGGATTGATGCTCGCAAGCGCCGTAAGACGCTGCGTACGATTCGCCCCGTCGATGACGCCATCGAAGCGCAGCGAACGGTCGACACCACTCAGAACGGCGACGCCACGCAGCGGCATGTGGGGCACGATGTGCGCGACATACGGAAGACGATCGGACATGCCCGTGACCCGTGCGACCACCTCGGTTGCGACGTGCTTGTCGAGAGTCAATAGGCCGCGCGCACTCACTGCGAGCGGGCCGTAGCGCAGGCCTGCATCGATGACGTCAACGCTCGAATCGCGCACCGCAAGCAGCCCATGGGCCTGCGTGATCCCAAGGTTTGCATAGCGTATAGAGGGCGAGGAGAACGACGCGAGAACGAGCGGATTCGTCGCCGGGCCCTCCCCCAACAGTTGTGCGGCGAGCATTCCGCGGATCGGGCGGTTCGCGATTTGCGCATCGACCTTTCGCAAACGTTCGAGCGGTGCCGCGAGCGTAGCTCCGAGGCGAACTCTCGGAGCCGAGAAGTCGTAGATTCCACCCGCGGCCGCGATCGGTATCCCGGCCAGCGTCGCGTCGAGGCGCGGCAACGTAATCGAATCGTCGCCGATCAAAAGGTCGCCGTGCGCGTTGCGCAGCGGTTCGCGCAAGCCGGCAGCCGCGACCACGGCGCCCTCCATCGTCGCCCGGCCGGCAACGTGTGCGTGAAATTTTCCGTCGCGATCTTGCAAGCTGAACATCCGGAAGTCGATGCCGTGCAGCGCACCGCTCACGATGCTCAGCTCGTGGGTCGGGATCGCGAAATCGAGCAGCTGCGCGACCGGAAGATCGGCTGCGGTCCAGTGCTGCGATTCGAAGCCTTGCGGATCGTCGAAGATCGCATAGCCCGAGACGGGGTACCGGCGCCCGCCGACCGCAACGGCGAGACGCGCATTATAGGAAGAGCGGCGATTGGGAGCCAGATCGGCGCTGGCGTTGATTCCGACGACCTCGGCACGCCGCGATTTCGGCGCGGTGCTGTAATCGTCGATGATCGCGACTGCGCCGTCCCGTAGCTTGAAGTGCATCCAAAGCGGCGCCTGCTTTTTCTGCGGACCGCGCGGCAGCGATATCGGCTTGACGTTGTACGTCCCGTCCGCGTGATGAATGAGGCTGACGCGCGGCCGTTCGATCGTCACGTTCTCGAGGCCGAAGCGGCGCTTCCCGCGCACGAAGTCTGCCAGCGAATAGCGAAGATAAACCCGATCGACCGAGAGCACGGGCTCACCCGCAGCGTTTCGAATGCTTACGTTCGCAAAGCGTGCGTCGCGCAGCCCCAGGTCGAATCGTTCGAAACTGACGCGATAACCATAGGAGCGCACGAACGCCTCGACGATTCCCTTTGCGACGGCGTCATGCGCAAAATAGACGATCGCGACAACGACGACGAGCGCCGCGACGATCCCAGCGAGGATTATCCGAAAGCGGCGCATGGTAACGCGCTTTTTCCCGTCTCGCTCAGTCCTTACGCAGTCTTAACCACCTCGCGCACGTCGGGCCGCGATGTATGTAAGGAGAAGCACGTTACCTCGTGCGAACGTGTATTCTCGCGTGACCCTGTCTTGGAGAGGCGTGTTCAGTCTCGCCGCCTTCTTCGTTGTCCTAACAACCGTCGGCTTTCTTGCAAAGCCCGCGGTTGCGGACGCGCCGCTTCGCGTCATGGCGCTGGGTGATTCGATTACGGCCGGCGTTTCCGCAGGGGGCGGCATTTCGACTGATGGCGGTTATCGCGGAACGCTCGGCACCCTGCTCGCGCGCAATGGGATCCACGCCGAATTCGTCGGGACGCGCCACGATTATTCGGCTGCGATCCCCAATCGCGCGCACGACGGCTGGCCGGGCTACGTGCTGCGCTCCTTTCCCGCAGATCCGGGGCCCGGACAGCTATATGGCGCCTTGACGCGCAACGCGATGATGCGCGAGAAGCCGGACGTGATTCTCCTCATGGCCGGAACGAACGATCTGATTCGCTTGACGCGCCATGTCGAGGGTTACACGATGCCGCATGTTCTCGAATCGATGAATCTGTTGCTCGGCGAGATTTTCAGCATCGATCCGCGCGTACGCGTTATCGTCGCGCCCGTCGTTGCAAGCCCTATCGTCTCGACGAGCGACTTGGCAGCGTTCAATGACGGTCTGCGGCCGATCGTTGCATCGTACGTCGTGCGCGGTGACCGTATTTCGCTCGCAGCTGAAATGGCGGACGCCGTTCCGCGCGACAGCATTCACTTTCCGGACACGATTCATCCGAGCGGTGGCGACGGCTATGGCGACGTCGCACGCGTATGGCTCGGCGCCATCGAGCAGGTAAGCGGCCAACAACCAGTTCCGATTGCCGCCAAGCAATAGCTCCACAATTTAGAAAACGACACTCCAGGGGAACGACACGCCCGTGTCTGTTCCCAGCGAACGATTACAGGTTCTCGACGGGCTGCGCGGCCTGGCCATCCTGCTGGTCGTATGGTATCACGTGTGGCTTGTCTCGGGCCTCTCGGCCGGCGCACTCAACTTCATCGCTGAAGCCGGTTTTCTCGGCGTCGACCTGTTCTTTTTCATTAGTGGCTTTTGTCTGTTCTATCCGTACGCGAAAGCACTGATCGAAGAAAAGCCGATGCCGACGACGCGCCGATTCTTCATGCGGCGCGCCGCGAAAATTATGCCATCGTATTTGATTGCGCTCTGTGTCTTTGCGATCGTCTACCGCGAGCGTTTCGCATCGGCACCCGATGCGGCTGTGGCCGTGATCACGCATCTGACGTTCCTGCATACGCTCGACCCGGATACGTTCGGCGCGATCAGCGGGCCGCTGTGGACGATCGGCGTCGAGGTCCAGTTCTATTTCCTGTTTCCGCTGATCTGCATTCCGTTCCGAAAACACCCGGTGCTGACGTACGGTGCGATGGCGGTTGTCGCGGAGTGCTACCGGGGCGCCCTGACCGCGACGCATATGGACACGACGTTCTGGGTCTTCAATCAGCTGCCGGCGTATATCGATATTTTTGGCGCCGGAATGCTGGCATCATACGCGTTCGTCGTCGTGCGGCGCTTCGACGCAAAATTGAGCCGTCCGACCCTGACTGCGGTCTCGGTTGTGCTCATCGGGCTTGCGGTCGCCGGGCTCGCGAAGGTCGGCGCCATCGATCAAAGCTCGGGTATCGACGCTGCGTACGCATGGGTCAACGAGCACCGCCTTTTGATCGGGCCACTGTTGATCGCAATAGCGGTATCGACGGCATTCTCCGGCAGGCTGTGGCGAGCCACGATTGCGACACCGGCACTCGTGTTTCTCTCCGTGATCTCTTACAACTTATATCTGTGGAATCTCGAGATCGCGGTCTGGCTCCACGGCGCGGGTCTTTCGCCGGCAGCCGCTTTCGTGCTCTCGATCGTCTCCGGGCTCCTGGTCGCGAGCGCCATCACCTATTGGATCGAGCGCCCGATCCTGGGCGCGACGGCGAGTGGGCGGCTGGTGTATAGTAGCAGCGGAGGATTGACATGATCGCCGACGCTCGCTCGTTCGTACGCCGCACCGTCGCCGAGGACGGCATCGCCGAAATTACGCTCGACCGTCCCGAGAAACGCAACGCGTTGTCACTCGAAGTGATGCGGACGTTGATTTCCGAGCTGGAGGCAATCGGTCGCGATCGTTCGATCGCGGCTGTCCTGGTGAGGCACGAAGGCCCCGTGTTCAGCGCCGGTCACGACATTCGAGAGATGATCGGTCGCGACGTCAATGCGTATCGCGAGATCTTCGACGTCTGCAGCGAGCTGATGCAGAAGATTCAGCAGATTCCGCAACCGGTGATTGCGGAGGTGGCTGGAGTCGCGACCGCGGCGGGATGTCAATTCGTGGCGAGCTGCGACTTGGCGATTGCGTCCGATGACTCCAAATTCGCGACGCCTGGCGTGAGGATCGGGCTCTTTTGCACGACGCCGATGGTGGCGCTCACGCGTGCAATCGGCCGCAAGCGAGCAATGGAGATGCTCGTGACGGGCGAGTTCGTCGACGCAAAGACGGCCGCCGAGTGGGGACTGATCAACCGGTCCGTGCCGAAAGACAAGCTGCACGGTGAGACCCTTGCGCTCGCACGCAAGGTCGCGGAAGCAAGCAAATTTGTTATCGGCCTCGGCAAGGCCGCATTCTACGCGCAGATCGACCTGGATCAGCCCAAAGCCTACGCCTATGCAAAGGAAGTCATGAGCATGAACGCGCTGGCCGTCGACGCGCAAGAAGGCATGTGTGCATTCGTCGAAAAGCGCCCGCCGAAGTGGCCCGACCGTAACGGGAAGTAACATCTAGAATCACGCAGAAGCGGCGATGATGAGCCGATTTTGTCGTTTCACTCTTGTCGCAATTGCGTGCGCCCTGGTCCTCACGACCGTCCCCCGAGGGGCTCGGGCGGATGAGGGCATGTGGACGTTCGACAACTTCCCCTCAGCGAAAGTCGCTGCAAAATACGGGTTTGCGCCGTCACGGCAATGGCTCGATCACGTGCGGCTCTCATCGCTGCGGATCGCCCAGGGCTGCTCGGCATCGTTCATTTCGCCGCATGGCCTCGTGATGACGAATTACCATTGCGTCGCTGGATGTGTCGAGCAACTGTCGACAGCGCAAGAAAATCTCGTCGCTACGGGCTTTGCGGCGAAGACGGAATCGGACGAGCGCACATGTCCGTTCTTCGAAATCGACCAGCTCGTCCGGATATCCAACGTCACTGCTCAGGTGCAGCGCGCGCTGTCCGGCAAATCGGGAGATGCCGCCAACGTAGCTCTTCGCGCGATTCGAGCAAAGTTCGAGGAAGGCTGCGGCTCGAGCCCCGACGTTCGCTGCGATTTCGTGCCGCTCTATCACGGCGGCGTCTACGACCTCTATCATTACCGCCGCTATCATGACGTTCGTCTGGTGTTCGCGCCCGAGTTTGCGACCGGTCTATTCGGCGGCGATCCCGACAACTTCAATTTCCCACGCTACGATTTCGATCTGGGATTGCTGCGCGTTTACGATCGCGGCAAACCGGTCTCCAACGCCGATTACCTGCACTGGAGCCCAAACGGTTCGACGCGGGGCGAGCTCGTCTTCGTTTCCGGAAACCCCGGAGGCACGAGCCGCGAGCTGACGCTTTCGCAGCTGCTGTTCGAACGGCGATACTCGCTTCCATACCAGGTGGCCGGAATTCAAGAGTACCGCGGGCAGCTGGCGGAGTTCATGCAGCGCGGACCCGAGCAGGCGCGCGAGGCGCAAGAGACGCTGTTTTTCATCGAAAATGCCTTTAAGGTCATCTTCGGCCACCAGACTGCGCTGCTCGACCCCGAGTTTTTCGGGGAAAAAGTTCACGAGGAGCAACAGCTCCGCGCGCTCGTCGCCAAGAATCCGCAACTCGAAGCCGCTGACGGCTCGGCATGGGACGACATCGCGCGCATTCAAACCGTGCGCGCGAAGCTTTTCGCGCGCGACAGCTCGCTCGATTCGTACTTCACGCAGCGCGGCTTGCTCGGCGATGCGGTTACGCTCGTGACTGCGGCCGAAGAGCGCACGAAAACAAACTCGAAGCGGCTCGAAGACTATACGGATCAGGCGCTGGTCAACGTCAAGCAAGAGCTCGCCGCTCCCATCCCGGTTTTCAAAGATATGGAGGAGCTCAATCTGGCGTACTACTTCACGAACGTCCGGCGCATGCTCGGGACGGACGATCCCTTCGTGCGCAAGATGCTCGGGAAAGAGTCTCCTGCTCAGCTCGCTCATCGGCTCGTTGCCGGCACGCAGCTCGACGATCCGAAAGTGCGTGCGCAGCTGTATTCGGGCGGTCAAGCTGCGATCGACGCGTCGACCGACCCGCTGATCGTCTTTGCACGCAAGATCGATCCCGATTTGCTGGCCGAGCGCAAGATGTACGAAGCGCTCGTGACGGCGCCGACACGCGCCGCGGCGGAGCGCATCGCGCGAGCACGTTTCGCCATCTACGGGCGAGGTGTCGATCCGGATGCGACATTCACCGCGCGGCTGAGCTACGGCAGCGTCAAGGGCTTCGACGATGCGCAAGGTCGTTTCGTGCCACCGTATACGACCTTTGCGGGATTGTACCGCCGCGCCACGGGCGCTCCACCCTACGATCTCCCGCAAAGCTGGCTCGACGCCAAATCGTCGCTCGATCTTTCAACGCCGATGAACCTGTGCAGCACCAACGACGTCATCGGTGGAAATTCTGGAAGCCCGCTGATCGACAAACGTGGCGACGTCGTCGGGTTGATCTTCGACGGCAACATCTTTTCGCTCAGCGGCGATTATGGATACGACGCGAGCAAGAACCGGTCGATCGCAGTCGACTCGCGGGCATTACTTGCCGGCTTGAAGACCGTCTACCACATGGACGCGCTCGTCAACGAGATTCAGTCGGCGCGCTAGGTATCCAGTTATACAAGGCTAACCCGCCGTCGACGACCACGGTCGTGCCGGTCACGTAAGCGCTGAACCGATCCGAAACCAAGGCAACGGTCATCGAGGCGATGTCCTCGGGCGTCCCCGTGCGCCCGAGGGCAATCATTTTCTCGAGCGCGGAAACGTCGGCAGCGAAACCGCCGCCGGGAATCGCACCCGGCGCGACCGCGTTGACGCGAATGCCGTGCGGACCAAGCGCGCGAGCCAGCTCTTTGACCAACATCGTCTGGCCGGCTTTGGCCGCACTGTAGTGGGGCAGATTGCGCGGCGATGTAGCGTGTAGTGAGGTCACGAACAACATCTTGCCGCGAATGCGTTCGTGGATCATGTGTTTTGCAATCGCTTGGCTGAGGACAAAGCCGGAGCGCAGGTTCGTATTCACCATCGCGTCCCACTCGGGGCCGGTTACGGCCAGGACGGTTTGCGATTCGCGTCGGGGCGGCGATGCCGAGTGCACGAAAATCGAGATCGTTCCGAGCGCCTCGACGGCGGCGTCGAACGCTGCATGCGCGCCGGCTTCTGTCGACAGGTCGGCGTGAATGAACGTCGCGCCGAGCTCGACCGCGACATCGTTACCGCGCTCGGCATCGACGTCGACCAGCGCAAGGCGGGCGCCTTCGGAATGCAGGGCTCGGGCAATCCCTCGCCCGATTCCGGATGCGACGCCGGTCACGAGCGCGCGCTCTTCGGAGAGCAGCGGGCTCAGATGCCGCGTTCTCGGATGGGCCGGACGGGATGTATCGGTTCGATCGTTTCGATCGGACCGGCTGAATCATCGGGAATACCGCGTCCGTGCCGTGCCGCCCGTGCCAAGCGATAACGCTCGATCGCAGCACGAAGCTCGGGTTTTACGAAGTGCTGATTCTTGACGCGACGCTCCGGACCCCAGGGGGTCTCGTTTGCATCGTCGTCTTTCTCATCGAAGTGGCGCGGCTCCATGACTCCTCGACTATAATACCCGCTATCGGAGAAAAAGCACGATGGGGCGCTGGCCAGGTCCGCGCTACCTACGCAGTGCGGCATCCTTAGCTTCGGCAAACTCGTAAACGGGCAGTTCGCCATTCCGTGCGAGTGCCGGCACGCGCGGCGTCGTTTCGCGGAAGTCGATCGGCGCGACCGATTGCGCCTGCCAACGCGAACGCCGGCGCGCAATCTCCGCCAAGTCTGCCAGAACGGCCGAAGCAGTGGCGCTGCGCCCCGCGCCGTGTCCGGAGAATCTCAGCGCGCCGGAGTGCGTTCCCTGAATGCGCACGACGTTCTCGGGCCCGCGCAAACGCGCAAATTCGTGATCTTCCGGTACGAGCACAGGCGAGACCATTGCTTCGAGGCGCTCGCCGTTACGGCGAACGAGCGCCAGCGGTACGATCGTGGCACCCAGGCCGCGCGCAAGCGCAAAGTGCTCCGGTGCGAGCGTGCGCAACGACGTGCGCAGAATGCTTTCTGCATTGATGCGCTGTCGAAAGGCCAGTGGTGCGAGCACGGCGAGCTTGCGCGCTGCGTCGACGCCGTCGAGGTCGTCGCTGGGATCGATCTCTGCATAACCCGCATCCTGTGCGCGGCGAATCGCATCATCGAGCGTGCCGCCCTCACGCATCGCGTTGACGACGAAGTTTGACGTCCCATTGAGCACACCGGCGATCTCGATGACGTCTTCGGCCGAGAGAATCTCGCCGAGCGTGCGGACGACGGGAATCGCGCCGGCCACGGAAGCTTCATAGCGTAACGCCGCGTGATTCTGCTGCGCGATCAGCGAGAGTGCGGCGCCGTGCGCGGCAATTAGCGCCTTGTTGGACGTGACGACGTGCTTGCCCGCACGGAGCGCTGCCTCGACAAACGTGCGCGCGGGCTCGACGCCACCGATCGCTTCGACGACGACGTGCACGTTGCGGTCGCCGATCACGTCCTGCGGGTCGGTCGTCAGCAAGGGGATGACCGCCTCAGGCTGGCGCGGTTTGTGCAGATCCCGCACGAGCACGCGGCCCAGGCGAACCGGCACGCCGAGCAGCGTCTCCATCGTGAGCAGTCGCGCTGCAACGCCGCCGCCGACCACGCCGCAGCCCAGCAAGCCGATCGTCATGCCGGCGGATCGCAAGCCGAGATTCGGGACGTCTTCCTTGAGTTTTCGAGCAGCCAGCATTACAGCAACCCCATAAAAGAAAACCGCCTCGCGCTGAGGCGAGGCGGCAATTTTTCGGTCTCTCCCGATCCCGTCAGCGTACGCTGATCTTTGCCGCCTCGTCTCGCAGACAAGTCGTAATCATCGACATCGTAATCGCCGTGGACATGGAGAGGGTCATGGATAAGGGTTTTAGCATAGGGCTGCTCCCATGTCAAACCCTTACGCGCGGCATTATCAGGGCCGAATACAGATGTCCCCTTTCTGACCGGATAGAAATGTCCCCGAGCTGGTTGCGAAGGCCGCTCTATGAGGAGCGACCTAACGACCATGAGCCAGCGCGAGATTACGCGGCTGCAAACATGAACGAACGCCTTGACGGCATAAGCCCCTGCTCATGTTTGCAGCGTTCTATACCAAAAATGGTCCAGCCCGTGAAGTCCTACAGCTCGGCGACGTCACGACGCCCGAGCCGGGTCCGGGCGAAGTGCGCGTGCGTTTGCGTGCTTCCGGCGTGAACCCCTCGGATTGGAAGGCGCGCAGCGGCTCGCGGCCGATGGTCGCTCCGCTCGTCATCCCGCACAGCGACGGGGCCGGCGAGATCGAGAAGACCGGCGCGGGCGTCGATCGCCGCACCGGCGAGCGCGTGTGGATTTGGAACGGTCAATGGAAGCGCGCGTTCGGGACGGCAGCCGAGTATATCGTGGTGCCGAGCGCGCAAGCGCCGCGCCTTCCGGACGGCACGGGCTTCGAGGCGGGAGCTTGTCTTGGAATCCCGGTCTTTACGGCACTGCAAGCGGTCTGGCTTGCGCGCGTCGCGCGCGGCGGCACCGTCCTCGTCGTGGGCGGTGCCGGCTCCGTCGCGCATTACGCTATCCAGTTAGCCAAGATGCGCGGGGCGCGCGTGATTACGACGGTCAGCAGCGATGCCAAAGCCGCCCATGCGCGTGCGGCGGGGGCGGATGAGATCATCAATTACCGCACCGAGGACGCGGGCGCGCGCATCAACGCCCTCACGGGCGGAAACGGCGTCGACGCGGTGATCGAGATGGATCTCAACAATGATGCCAAGCTGTATCCTTCAATCCTTGCACCGCACGCGACGGTCGCAGTCTACGGAATGTCGAGCGGCGAGAGCACGATCCCGAGCGGCTGGATGATGCAGAACTCGATCGACCTGCGGCTCTTCCTTATTTATGAGATTTCCGAGGAAGACCGAACCACCGGGATTGCCGAGATCAACCGGCTCCTCGAAGGGAAGCGGCTCATTCATACGATCGGACGCCGAATGCCGCTGGAGGAAATCGCAGAGGCACACGATATCGTCGAGCGGGGCGTTGTAATCGGCAACGTGGTGCTAGAGAGGGGAAGTCGTGAAGCGTAAAGCTATGATCGCGGGTTCTGCGGCGTTTGCGTCGATCGGGATTATCAAGGCGCCGGCCAAGGCCGCGCAGTTCGAATTCAAGATGGGGACCGACAATCCGACGGGCCATCCGTTGAATGCTCGCGCCAAGCAGATGTGCGATGCGATCACCGCCGAGTCGGGCGGCAAGATCAACATGTCGTTCTTCCCTAACAATATGCTCGGTGGCGATACCGCGATGCTCACGCAGCTGCGCTCCGGCGCGTTGCAGATGATGACGCTCGATCCGGGCATCCTGCAATCCGTCGTCCCCTCCGCAGCCATCTCGAGCATCGGGTTTACGTTCAAGAGCGACGAGCAGGCGTTCGCAGCGCTCGACGGTTCGCTCGGCGACTACGTGCGTAAGGAGATCGCGGCGCGCGGGCTCTACTGCTTCAGGAACATCTGGGAGAACGGCACGCGCGAGATCACCTCCAGCACGCGTCCGATCAAGGTTGCCGACGATCTCGAGGGCTTCAAGATTCGTACGCCGGAAGCCAAGCAGTGGGTGCAGCTCTTCAAAGCGCTCGGCGCAATTCCAACTGCGATGAATTTCAATGAGGTCTATACCTCATTGCAGACCCACGTCGTCGACGGCCAAGAGAACCCTCTTGCGAATATCGAGACCGGCCGTCTCTACGAAGTGCAGAAGTATCTGAGCATCACCAATCATCTTTGGGGCGGATACTGGCTGCTCATGAACGGCGATGTGTGGAAAAGCTTGCCGGCGGATCTGCAAGGCGTCGTGGAACGCAATGCAGCCAAGTATGCAGCGCTCGATCGATCGGATACGCTGGCGCTCAATCGCTCCTTGCAAAGCAAGCTCGTCGAGCAAGGCATGGCCGTCAACGTTGCAGATGGCGCGAGCTTCCAGCGGAAACTCGGCGGCTTTTATGCTGCTGCGAAAGCAGAATTTGGCACACAATTATGGACGCTACTCGAACAATCGTGCGGCACGAAATTCGGGTGAGATGGGTCACGCCTCGCCGTAAAACTTGAGTTAACCCCTAGCGAGGGAGCGCGTTAGCAAGCTAGAATCTCGGCAGTCAGTTACGGCATCCGTGGGCATGCCGGTTAACGAAACGTGAAGACGTCGCCCACACCCGGTAGCGCAGCAATGTGCTACGCGACGGCAGTGAGAGCCCGCTGCATCAGCGGGCTTTCCTGTTTTGTCCACAGTTTAGGGTCATGTATCCACAGGGCTCTCGCGAAGCTTTCTTGGCGTGGCCGCGAAGGAGGGAGCCCGTGAGTCGTTATCGCCAGGCCCTCCTCGCGGTGCTGGGCCTCGCACTCCTCGCGAGCCTCTATGTGGCGGCGGTCCGGTATTCCAAAGAGCGGCAGAGCAAGCATGTCGAGATCACCATGGACTGGACGGATTTCGACGCTTTGGCTCGCTCGTACGGCTACAATGAGGAGCAATTCTTAGTCGCTCTGCGGCGCGCCGGCCTGACTTCGATAGCGATCGGGGAGGAGCTGGGCAGCGCCGTCGGCACGGTAACGCCGAACGCGATGGCCTTCACGGGGGCCGGATTGCTCAATCAGGCGCGCATCGCGCCGCTCGCCAGCCCGATATTGGCGAAATTGGTGCGCGACCGAAAGATCGATTCGAACTTCGAGTATCTGATCGTGTTCAACGATCAGACCTACCGCCGTTACCTGCGTGACCTGCCGGTTCGCTTCGGCCCGCGCGCGATTCGGCTCCTAAGCCGCACGAATCCGTACGTGATCGCGATTCGCACCCAGTCGGACTTTTTCAACGCCATGGGCCTCGGCATTCCGGAAGATCAGTTCGCGCTCGCGCGCAAGCTGCATTTGATCGTCGATCCGCGCGTGCAGAACGACGAGCGCTACGGGGCTCCGCAGATCGACGCGCTCTTCAGCTCGTTCAAGCAAGGCGCGAAACTCGGAACCGTGATCTTCATGGGCCTCGCCAACGAGGTCGTCGGTTACCCGAATCACCTGCACGACACCGCGAACGCATTCAAACGCTCCAATCTCGATTTCGGCGCCATAGAATGGTATGACAAAGCACAAGATCAGCGCGGCACGGAAGCGCTCGGGACCCTTTTGCCCGGCCGCGTCACGCGCGTGCAGGCAATTTCCAAAACCGAGCTCGACAAGCTGAGCCCGCAAACCGAGATCGCACGCTACATCCTGGGCGTGCGCGAGCGGAATATTCGGGTCGTCTATCTGCGTCCGTATGCGCACCTTTGGGAGAAGCGTTCGATCGAAGCGACCAACGTTGCGATCGTGCGCGAGATCGCCGCCGGGTTGCGCTCGCGCGGCTTCCCTCTCGGGCGCGCAACGCCCGTGCCGGCGTTCCGCATCAATCCGCTCGTTGTCCTCGTCGTCTCGCTGGCCGTTCCGGCAATCTGCTTGCTGATGCTCGATGCACTTGGAATCGCCGACGTGCGGCTGGCCGTCGTGCTGTTCGCGCTCGACATGATCGTGATCGGGCTCGGCTTCGCCACACACCACGACATGGCGGTGCGCAAGCTCGATGGTCTTGCGGCGGCATTGCTCTTTCCGGTCGCCGCGGCGATTGCCGTTGCTCCGGCGTTCCGCGGCTCGAGCGGCGCGAATCCCTACCTGGCCGGTTTGCGCACGCTGGCAATCGGCATCGGGGTCGCCTTTGCCGGCGGGCTCGTCGTCATCGGTTTGATGAGCACGCCGCTCACGATGGAGGAGATCGATCGCTTTTTCGGCGTCAAGGCCGTGCTCGTCGTTCCTCCGCTTGCCATTCTCGCGCTCTATTGGACGACGCCGATCTTCGGTGGCAAACTCACGAACGTCCGCGAGGCAGTGAATTCACCGGTTCGCATCATCCAGCTCGTCGTTTTGGGCGTCCTCGCAATTGCTGCGTTCTTCGTGGTGATTCGTAGCGGCAATCAGCCAGACGTCACGCCAAGCCACTTCGAGCTGGCGCTGCGTTCGAATCTGACGGCATTGCTCTCGGTGCGCCCGCGCTTCAAAGAATTCATCGGAGGTTGGCCGTTCCTGATGCTGGTGTCGACACTTATCACTGCCGACCGCCGCGCATGGGGCTGGTTTTTTGCACTCGCGATCGGCGTCGGGCTGTCAGACGTGCTCGACACGTTTTCGCATTTGCATACTCCGCTGACGGTTTCGATCGTGCGTGTAATCCTGGGCGGCATTCTCGGCGCGATCATCGGCGTGATAGCAATTTTCGTTTACCGCTTATTTCGCAGGCAGAACCGTAGTACAATAGCCGCGTGAGAGCGCTGCGGTTTATACTCGCCTGCGTTTTGCTATGCTCCGTCGCCCCCGTTTTCGCACAGGAGACGATGGACGAGGCGACGTTGCGCCGGCGCATGATCATGGCGGAAGGCAAGCCGCCGGACGCGTACGTCAAGAAGATTCAAATGACATCGACGCTCGGCGACCAATCCATCGTCGAATACCATCGCGGCATCGATTATCGGACGATTTCGGAACATTCGATGTTCCAGACCGAGTCCGGCCGCTTCGAAGGTCACACCTGGGACCAAAATCCGAACGGTCTAACGACGGTTGACGAGCTTCCGGTCGGAAACGAGCGGCCGATGCCGACGAAGGTTGCCATCACTCGCGTAGCTCAACCCATTGACGCCTGGAGAGAGTCACGGCTCGATCCCGCCGGCTTCGGACGAATCCGTTACATCGACCCGAAGACGTTCCGCCTGTTGCGTGTTGAAGCGGTAACGCGCTATGGGACCGTCACGACCAATTACGACGATTTTCGAACCATCGATGGACACACCGAGCCAGCCGTCAGTCGTTTTGCCCGCGACATTTGCTTTCGACAGAGTGATCCTACGCGTGATGGTGGGGGATCGCGGTCTCGATTTCATCCTCGACAGCGGCGCCGCCGGAATATTCATCGATTCTGAGGTCGTCAAAGAGCTCGGTCTAAAGAGCTCTGCGAGCTTCTCGGCCGTCACCGCGGGCCGCTACCAGACCAGTTTTGCAACGATCCCGGAAATGCGCGTCGGCGATCTTACGATGCGCAACGTTGCGGTCGAAGCCGGCCCCCTCGCGTACGACTTCGGTCCGTACACGCTCGAGAGAACCAAGGCTGTGGGACTCATCGGTTACGATTTTCTGCGAAGCATCGGCGTCACGATCGACTACGCGCATCGCCGCGCAACGGCGTATCCCGCCGGAAAATATGTGCCGCCGGTCATGACACCCGAATCCGATATCCTTCCGATACGGTTGGGCGATCACGTCCCCGAGATAAGCGCTACCATAAACAGTGCGCCGGCCGAGCACATCTTGGTAGACACCGGCGCGAGCTCGTTCATGGTCTTCGACTACTTCGCGCTTCGGTTTCCCGAGGCGTTGTCGACGCGCGTGACCACTCGAGTGAATAATCTCGACTATGTTCCTCAGGGAGTCGGCGGCGGTTTCGAAACGAAACACATCCTTCTGCAAGAAGTCGATGTGGGCCGGTATCATCTACCGAAGATCGACACGCTGCAAGTCATCTCGCCGCGACGGTTTCAATTCAATCTCGATGGCCTCGTGGGTTCAGATTTTCTGGAACACTTTACAGTCGGCTTCGATTACGCCGGCGGAAAGATGTATTTGGTTCACAACGAAGGGCAATAGCCCATGATGACGTCATCTAGAGCAGCGAAGTTTGCATTGCTCGGCTTGACGTTCTGTGTCGTGTACCCGGTCGCGGCGCAGCAGCAAATGGACGAGATGACGCTGCGCCAGCGGATGATCGCGGCGCAGGGCAAGCCGCCCGATCAATATCGCGAAGAGATCATAACAGCATCGTCCGCCGACGGCACATATCTGCGGCGCGAGTATCATAGTGGAATCGACTATCGCGTGGTGTATGGCACGGGGCCGTTCGCACATCAGAGCGGCCGATACGAAGGGCGTGAGTGGGATCAAGACGCGAACGGGGTCACTACGATTCACGATTCGACGCCCAGCCGAGAGCGGCACGATCCACGTCAGGTGAGCGTGAGCCGCGTCAACCAGCCGGTCGCGTCCTGGCGCCTCGCGGATCAGGACGTGCACGGAATCGGGACGGTTCAATACTTCGATCCCTCGACGTTCCATCTCATCCGCAGCGAGACGATCACACCGGCCGGAACGATCACGACCGTCTACGACGATTTCCTGACCGTCGACGGTTATACGGCCGCCCATCACTGGGTGACCGATGACGGCACGACGGGCGCGCACGTCGACTCGAGCGTCGTGACGCTCGTGCCGAGTGCCGTAAGCGAGGCAGACTTAGCGATTCCGTCCAACAGAAAGCTCGTCGATTTTCCGGCGGGTGATGCGCCCGTCGTGTTGCCGGCAATTTTCAACCCACCACGCATCATCGTGCATGCCACGATCGACGATCACGTGCTGAACTTCTTGCTTGATACCTCGTCTGCGGGGATCACGCTGGATGGGAACGTCGCCCATCAGCTCGGCCTGATCAATAGCACGCAGACCCTGCTCGCCAATACGCGGCCTAACGGCCTTCACGCAACGATTCCGGAAATCAGGGTCGGTGATCTCGCGATGCGCAACGTCGTCGCCTCGCTCGGGCGCGTGAACGCGAACTGGCAGGTCGATAAGCAGACCGCCGGAGCGCTGGGATATGATTTTCTTCGCAGTGCAACCCTGACGATTGACTATTCGAGACGGAGCGTCGTCGCAGTTCCGTCAACTGCGTTCAGCGCGCCGACGATGACACCGGATTCGGACATTCTTGCGATGCGCGTGATCGACCATCAGCCCGTACTCTCGGTGACGGTCAACGGTGCCATGGCGGATCGCATGGTCCTCGACACGAGTGCCGACACCGACATGGTGCTCTTTGGCGATTTTGCACGCCGTAATTCCGAGATTCTTGCGCCGAAAATTGCGACCCCGGAAGATCCCGTCTTATATAACGGTACATTGCTGCCGGACGGAAAAGGCTACCGCATGCAAGAGGTCGATATCGGGCGCTACAATTTCAAACCGTTCGACGTGATCGCAGTCGATCGCTTGAAGAACTTTTCGCCGGATACCGATGGTGTGCTGGGCCCGGGAATCCTCGAGCACTTCACGGCGAGTCTGGATATGCTCGGCGGCAAACTGTATCTCGTGCATAGCCCCGGGCAATAGGCGGGCCACTCTGCGACTGTTGCTTTCCGGCTATTATGGTTTCGGAAATCTCGGCGACGAGGCGCTGCTCGAGCTCACGATTCGCGAGTTGCGGCGGCGCCATCCCCAACTTGCAATCGACGTTCTCTCGCACGAGCCCGAAGCAACGGGCCGGCGGTACGGCGTCGAGTCGACGCCGCGCGCCGATCTTGGCGCAGTGCGAGCCGCGATCGCGCGCGCCGACGTCGTGCTCTCCGGTGGCGGCGGCCTCTTGCAGAACACGACCAGCACGCGCAGCCTCCTCTACTACACCGGCATCATTCGGGCGGCGATCCGAACCTCGAAGCCGACCATGATCTTTGCGCAGTCGATCGGGCCGTTGGATGCAGTTGGCCGATTCGTGGTTCGCGAGATGTGCCGGGGCCTCAAGCGGGCGACCGTGCGCGATGAGACCTCGCGCGCGCTGCTCGAACGCATCCTCCCGAAGGTCCCGGTCGAGCGGACGGCTGATCCCGTTTGGATGCTCGAACGCAACGCTGCCGGCTACGATTTGGAGACCGAAGGCCTAGGTCCTGATAGCGATCCGCTCGCAATTGTCTGCATTCGGAAGATTCCGGCCTTCGAACGAGGCGTGCGCGCGATGGCGGCGGCGGTCGATCAGCTCGCTGCGCGTGGAGCCAAGGTCGCGTTTCTTCCTTTAGGTGGTGCCGACGACGCGGAAGCCTCGACGACCGTGATTCGTGCATGCTCGAGCGCGCCCGTGCTTTTGCCCGCCTTCGAGCTCGAGAAGGCTGCGCACGTGATCGCCCGCGCCCAGGCTCTCATAGGGATGCGCTTGCACGCGCTCATTATTGCGGCCCGGCTCGAGGTGCCGTTCCTCGCGATCCCCTACGATCCCAAAGTGTCGTCGTTATGCAGCGAGCTTGCTTGGCCGCTTCCGGCATTGTGGGAGCCCAACAAGCGCGGAAGCGGTTCGGATCTTGAGAACGTACGTACGCTCGTCGATCGCTTGTGGGACGAGCGAGAAAGCTTGCGCGTGCAACTCGCGTCACAAGTTGACAAAATGCGCGCACTCGCGCAGCGGAACTTCGACGTGGTAGACGAACTCCTGACCTGAGATGGTCGGGACGTATTCGCTCGGCAAGATCTTCCGCATCCGGGTCGGCTTTCACATCTCCTGGATTGCACTATTTCTGTTCGTCGTCTGGGCCATTTCGAGCTCGCTGTGGGAGCTGCATCACGCGCTTGCATTCGGGCTCGCGTTTGTCTGCGCGCTGCTGCTATTCACGAGCGTCGTCGTTCACGAGTTCGCCCATGCGCTGGTCGCGCGACGTTTCGGCGTTCAGACGCGCGGCATCACGCTCTTCATTTTCGGCGGCGTGGCGACGCTCGAGAGCGAGCCGCCTTCGGCTCGCGCTGAAGCCGCGATTGCCATCGCCGGGCCGCTTACGAGCGGCCTCGTCGCGCTCGCGTGCTACGCCATCACGTGCCTCATCGATCGCATCGGGCACGGTTCGCTTGCCGCAGGCATCAGCGTCACGTTTGCATATGTCGCGGTCGCGAATGCGGTGCTCGCGGTCTTCAATCTCGTCCCGGCGTTCCCGATGGACGGCGGGCGCATACTGCGCGCCCTTATCTGGATGCGGACGCGCGATCGACGCGCTGCGACGATTGCGGCAGCATTGGTGGGAGTGACGCTCGCGTTGTGCATCGGCGTTGCATCGCTCGTGATGCTGGGCTCGACGCACGCCTGGCCGTACGCGTGGTATGCGGCTCTTGCGGGGTTCATTGCCTGGTCTGGGTGGACACACCTAAGGGCGGCGCGAACCACGGCCGGATGACCGGCGAGACCCGCGACTACCGCGACACCCTCAACCTTCCGAAAACCGCGTTCCCGATGAAGGCCGAGCTCACGAAGCGCGAGCCCGCCCGGGTCCAATGGTGGGCGGAGCACCGCACCTATGAGAAGCGGCTCGTGCGCAACAAGGGCGCACAGCCGTGGATTCTGCACGACGGACCGCCCTACGCCAACGGCAATCTCCACATGGGGCATTTCCTGAATCGCTTTCTCAAGGATTGTTTCACGAAGATCCATCTGTTGGACGGCGAGTGGTCGTGCTTCGTACCGGGCTGGGACATGCATGGGTTGCCGATCGAGCTCGAGACGCTCAAGCATCTGGGCCTCGATTATCACAAGGTCGATCCCATCGAGCTGCGCGCCAAGTGCAAAGAGCGCGCGCTGCACTGGCTCGACATTCAACGTGACACGATTCTGCGCATGGGCTGCTTTGCGGGACTCTACGACGATCCGTATCGCACCATAGACCCGTCCTTCGAACGCGCGATTGCGAACACGCTCGGGGACCTCGCCGAACGCGGCTTGATCTACAAGGGTTTGCGCTCCACGCTATGGTGCATTCACGACGAAACGGCCCTGGCTGAAGCGGAAATCGAATACGAGGAGCATGTCTCGCCGTCGGTCTACGTGCGCTTTACGGCATCACCCGAACAAAAAGCCGAGATCCTCGCACGATTCGATCACCCCCCGCTGTCATCCCGAGCGAACAACGAAGATCTCTCAGTCGTCATCTGGACGACGACGCCCTGGACGCTACCCGCAAACTTGATGATCGCGCTCGACCCCAAAGCGCCGTACGGTATCTACGAAGCGGACGGTGAGCTGCTGCTCGTTGCGCAAGCGCTCTCCGAGCACGTCGCGGCAAAGCTCGGCAAACCGATGCATCTGCTCGGCACCGCGCCTGGTGAAAAACTCGATCGGGCGGCCGTGCGTCATCCGTTCTTGGATCGCGACTCTCTGATCGGTATCGCGAATCACGTCGAGCTCGACAGCGGTACGGGCGCCGTGCATACGGCGCCGGGACATGGCGCTGAGGATTTTGAGCTCGGCGTCGCGTACGGCTTCGAGCCTCTCAATCCAGTCGATGCATCCGGACACTACACGGCGCAAGGCGCACCGTACACCGGCATGGAGATCTTCGATGCAAACGCGGTCATCATCGATGATTTGCGCAAGAGCGGCAAGCTCGTCGCGTACGAAGATTACAAGCATTCGTATCCGCACTGCTGGCGCTGTCATAATCCGGTCATCTTCCGCGCGACCGCGCAATGGTTCATCGGAATGGATCGCAAGGATTTGCGTCAGCGGATTCTCGCGCTGATCCCGTCGGTTGAATGGATTCCCGATTGGGGTGAGCAGCGGATGGAGCAAATGATCGAGCTGCATCCCGAATGGTGCCTGTCGCGGCAACGCACCTGGGGCACTCCGATTCCCGCGATCGACTGCACGAGCTGCAACGAAGCGATTCTCGATCCGTCCGTCGCGCGCAAGGCGGCAGAACGCTTCGGCAGAGACGGCAGCGACGTGTGGTGGACGCGGCCGGTCGAAGAGTTCC